>Ga0265780_10002776_pt1 | contig 23501 bp, 18 predicted proteins | sample P1T30metagenome_FD_192432 | JGI IMG/M metagenome (GOLD analysis project Ga0265780, IMG submission 192432) | Plant litter microbial communities from East Loma Ridge, Irvine, California - P1 T30 | ecosystem: Environmental > Terrestrial > Plant litter > Unclassified | place: USA: California... | reverse complement strand
TGCAGTCGTAGGCATTCTTCAGGCCGCATTGCATGCCCTGCGCCCAGAACGTGTCGCGCACGCCCTGCGAGACTTTGGCGCCCGGGCGGTTGTAGCCGTAGAAGGGCAGCGTCAGGTCCATGAAGAATTGCGAGCGGTCTTCCACCACTGCCTTGCGGATGCCGTCGAACACGTCCATCGGCAGGCCGCCGGTGTTCGTGGCCGACTGGACCATCTGCGGCGGCACCGCGCCTACCAGCACCGCCTTGGCAACGCGTTGATTGCCATGGCGGCCGATGTAGTGTGCCACTTCGCCGCCGCCGGTCGAATGGCCGACCAGCACCACGTTCTTGAGGTCGAGATGCCGGATCAGTGCCGCCAGGTCATCCGCGTAGTGGTCCATGTCGTTGCCGTTCCACGGTTGGCTCGACAGACCGTGGCCGCGACGGTCGTGCGCGATCACGCGGTAACCCCGCGATGCCAGGAAAAACATCTGGTCTTCCCAGGCATCTCCCTGCAGCGGCCACCCATGGCTGAACACGACTGGCTGGCCGCGGCCCCAGTCCTTGTAGTGGATGACAGTGCCGTCTTCGACGGTCAGGTAGTTGCCGGCGCGCCCGCCCGGCATGGAGGGACGTTGTGGCTTGGTCGCGGCGGCGGCGTTGCCGGCCACCGCAAGGCCGGCGCCGATGGCGCCGGACGCAGCGCCCGCCAGAAGGCTGCGGCGCGACAGGGTAGCTTGGTTCGACATGATGGATCCTTTCAGGTTGGACAGAAGCCTGTGCTCACGAGCCCAGGGCTGGCTCCAGTCTAAAGAAGCGGGCCTTGCCTGAACCCGGCCAGAAGGCCAGGCCATCGGGACTGGCCGAACGATACGGGCCGTCCCGCAGTCCGGTCGCTACCATGCTGCTGCATACCCCGGACCCTGCAAGCTCACCACATTTATTCAGGAAATCACATGCATACGCTTATTCCGACAGCAACCCGGCAACATGCGGCAGCGCAGACGCGCGGCGGCATCATCCGCTGGTGCTGCCTCTTGCTGCTGTGTTCGGCCTATCTGCAGGGCGGGCTGCAAAAGGCGCTCGACTTCCCCGCTGCGGTGGCCGAAATGCACCATTTCGGACTGTCACCCGCTGCGCCCCTTGCGCTTGCGACCATCGCCGGCGAGCTGCTCGCGTCGATTCTGGTCCTGTCCGGCAGGATGCGCTGGGCAGGCGCCGTCTACCTGGCGGGGTTCACCCTGGCGGCGAACCTGGTCGCCAACCGCTTCTGGGACATGTCGGGCATGGCGCGCACGATGGCGCAGAACGGCTTTTGCGAGCACCTCGGCCTGGCCGGTGCTTTCCTGCTGGTGGCCTGGAACGACTGGACGCGTGACGACCGGTTCAGCCGGCATACGCCCGCACGCCGGGAACCGTCAGTCTGACGACCGTGCCTGCGCCGCTGCCCGATTCGAGTTCCAGGATGCCGCCGATGCGATCGGCACGCTCGCGCATGCCGACCAGGCCCCAGCGGCCATCGGCGGCGCCCTTGTGCAACACCGCTGCGTCGATGCCCCGTCCATCGTCGGTAACGGTCAGTACCAGACGCTCGGGCTGGTATTCCAGGCTCGCATCGACGTGGGAAGCGGCTGCATGGGCACAGGCATTGTGCAGCGCTTCCCGGGCAATGGCGGCCACCTCTGCGCCGGTCCCGACGGCAAGGCGGCGCCGGAGGCCGCTGGTGCGCAGGCCGATCGCAATGTCCGGCTGAGCCTCCCGCAACTCGGCGATGCTGTCCTCCAGCAGGTCCTCGGGTTGTTCGCTGCTGACTGAACGCAGCTCTTGCAGCTGTTCGCGCCCCTCGCCGAGCGCCCGGCGGGCATGGCCGAGCACTTGTTCGATCTCGGCGCGCGCACCCGCGTCCTTGGGCAAACCCGCGGCGATCGCATCCACACGGAACACCAGGCTCTGGACCGTCTGCAGGAAGGTATCGTGCAAGGTGCGTGCAATGCGTTCGCGCTCGGCCATCTTCACGTGCATGCGCTCGGCCACGCGTCTTGTCAGATAACGCACGCGATAGCGATAGGCCAGGAACAGCAGGGCAGCTATCAGCGCCATACCGAACAGTTTGAACCACGTTGTCTGCCAAATTGTCGGTTCGACCGTAAAGCGCAGCACCGCCTGGGTCGCGCTGCGCACGCCGTCTTCGTTGATGGCGTGCAGGCGGAAAACATAAATTCCGGGCTTCACATTGGTGTACGACGTCGTGCGGCGCGTGCCGGCGTCTTGCCACCCCGAATCGATCCCTTCCAACAAATACTCGAAACGCACACGCTCCGGCATGCGCAGCGAGGGCGCGGTGAAGTCGACGCGCAAACGTTCGGTACCCGGTGGCAGAATCGCCGCGTTCCAGCCGGGCGATCCGGGGGTGAACACGACCTTGTCGCTCGACAGAGACAAGATCAATGGTGTCGGTGCAACGAGGTTACGCTTCAGGTTCGCGCTGTCGACGCGCATCACGCCCCCGGTGGCCACCAGCCAGAGCGTGCGGCCGTCCACGGTCCATGCGCTGCGCCAGCGACTTTCGATGACGGCGCGGCCGGGATAGCCGTCCAGGGCATTGAAGACTTCGTAATTCAGCGGCAGGTCGGGGTTGTCGATGCTGCGCTTCCAGTTGGCCTCTGTCACATGGACCAGTCCGGCGGCGCCGTTCAGCCAGCGGTCACCGTCAGCCGTGACGACAAAGCCCGAGACATTGCGCAGGACGCTCGCGTCAGGAGCGTGCAGCATGCGCAGGACGCCGCCCTGGACGACACCGGTGCCGTTGTCGCCACTGAGCACGAGGTCCGTTTCCGGAAAGATCGCCGCAGTCATGCCAAGGGCACGGATATCGATGGGCGGGCGGGTGGCGTCGGTCGCGAGGTCGTAATGGAATAGCTCGCCGTTTCCGGTAGCCAGCCACATCTGCCCAGGCCCGGCCAGGGCCGACTGATAAATCTTGGCCGGCAGGCTGAAGTTCCTGCCAGGCTGCCATTTGCCATCTTGCCAGCCGATCAATCCGATATCGGCTGCTGCTGTCCACAAGACCTTGCCGTCGTCCAGGATACCGAATAACCGCCGGTCCATCGGCTTCCCGTCGGCCCCTGGCGGCAGTGGTATCTCCGCCGCACCTTCCGCATGATGACGCCAGATGCTGCGTTTTCCGCCCAGCAGCAAGGCGCCGGCAGGGTCCCGGCCCAGTACCGTGACCGGATGCCGAGGTTCCACCGGCACTGCGCGCTCGGGCAGCAGCTGCCACATCTTGCCCGTCAGCGCATTCGCGGCCCACATCCGTCCAGCGCCATCGGCCACCGTACTGAAGACAACGCCTTCTCCTTCCAGTTCGGTGGGAAGCACCCGCTTCGGGCGAAACCGGTCGATCCCGCCTTCAGAAGTGACCCAGGTCGCGCCTTCGCGATCCACCAGGATCGAGGTCAGGGTCTTTCCTGACATCTGGATCGTCGCGTCGGCTGGCGCGCCGGCCGGCCGCCCCACCTTGTATCCGGAAGCGGCATGGCGCGCGGCGCCTGGCACCACGCACGGCGGCCCGGGACAGTCGAGCACCCACAGGGCGCCATCGTCGGAGAACTGGCCTGTGCCGAGCGCCTCCGGGGAACGCGTGACAGTGTGACGGCCGGGCGAGGCGCCGGCCGGCAGCGACTGCATCTCGCCTTCGCCGGAAATCAGCCACAGCCTGCCGTCGGGCGCGCGCAGCAGGTCGCCCCCCTTGTCCAGAATGCGCGCGAAGCGGCGGGTCTGCCGGTTGAGCCGCCAGATACTGTTATCCCTGCTGATCCAGAGCTGGCCTTGCCCGTCCAGCAGGAAGCCACGCACGTCGAGTGCGTCCCATTCCTCACCCGCTTGAACGGCCAGCCAGCGATCTCCTTCGAGGCGATAGACGCCCTTGCTGACCATCCAGACGCTGCCATCGGCATCGGCCGACAGGACGTCGATCATGGCGCCCGGGTCCGGCGCTGGGGGCAAGTCCTGCAAACGGCCATCGGGATGCAGCACGGACATGCCTTCGGCAGCCCGGCCCATATACAACTCGCCGCGGCTGCCAGCGTGCAGATAGCGGATCATGTTGCGGTTCAGGCCCAGGCCGGGCGGAAGTGGATAGCGTGAGAACTGCACACCGTCGAACCGGTACAAACCGTCCATGGTGCCGAGCCAGAGCCAGCCGTCGGAGGTCTGCGCCATTGCGCGGATCGCTTGCGGCGCGCCTTCCTCGGCGGTCCAGTGCGTGTGGTGGTAGTTGCGCAGGTTCGGCGCTGGCGACAGCGTGTCGACCGCCCCAACGGCCGGCGCAAGCATGGCGATCGCCAGCAGGGGGAGGGCGCGCAGCCATGCGCCGGGTGAAATGAGTGCGCTTGTGACCACTTTGCCTTGAGCTTGTCTGTCCTGAAGTGAGTGGGATACTAAATCAAGAGAGACGAAAGTACCAGTGGCAAGTAAGGACGGCGCGACGCCAGCGGCCGACACCCGATGTGCTGGACGCTCAGCACTCCCGCCTCAGGCGGGAGTGTCAGGCGCATCAGCTGCGCAGGAAAGCCAGCAGTTCGGCGTTCAGCTGGTCCTTGTGGGTCACCGGCAGCGCGTGACCTGCGCCCTCGTACACCGACAGGCGGCCCTGCGGCAGCAGTTCGACGGCGCGGCGCGCGGTGCTGGCGAGGGGCACGATCTGGTCGTCGTCGCCGTGCACCACCAGTGTCGGCATCGTCATTTTCTTCAGGTCTTCCGTGAAATCCGTCTCGGAGAACTGCTTGATGCAGGCGTAGGCGCTCTTCAAGCTGCACTGCAACCCCTGGATCAGGAAGGTCTGCAGCTGACCGTCGGAGGTTTTGGCGCCCGGGCGGTTAAAGCCAAAGAATGGCACCGCCAGATCAAGAAAGTACTGGGCACGGTCGGTCTTGACGCCGTCGCGGATGCCGTCGAACACCGACATCGGCACGCCGTCCGGATTCGCAGCCGAGACGATCATCTGGGGCGTGACCGCGCCCACCAGCACTGCCTTGGCGACGCGGTTGGTGCCATGGCGTCCGATGTAGCGCGCCACTTCGCCGCCGCCGGTCGAGTGGCCGACCAGGGTGGCGCCGGTGATGTCCAGCGTGTCGAGAAGTGCCGCCAGGTCGTCGGCGTACGTGTCCATGTCGTTGCCGTGCCAGGCCTTGCTCGAGCGCCCATGGCCGCGGCGGTCATGCGCGATCACCCGGTAGCCGTGCTCGGCCAGGAACATCATCTGGTTTTCCCAGGCGTCGCCGTTCAGCGGCCAGCCGTGGCTGAACACCACCGGGGTGCCGTGGCCCCAGTCGGTAAAGTAGATGATGGTGCCGTCGTGGGTGGTCACGGTGTTGATGGTGTGGCTCATGGTGTTTCCTTTCAGGGAGGCGGCGCGATGCCCGCGGCGCCGGGTTGGCGGAAAAAAACTCAGAAGGCGAAGCAGCTGCAACCGAAGGCGCCCCAGAATCCGGCGAAGTCCGACACCGGCACGTTCGACCTGCGCGCCCGGTCGTGGGCATGAGCATGTACGCCGCAGGAACCGCGGCACTGGTGGGGCAGGGCAGCGGCCGGTGTCGCTTTCCGGTGGTGGCCCGGCACGGTGTTGACGGGCGACCAGTCGGGCAGCACGGGAATCGGCGGGGGCGCGATCGAACTGAATTCAGACTGGCCGTAGACGATCCTGCCGCCGACCACGGTCAGCACCGACTCGATGTCCTTGATCGATTCTTCCTCCACGCGGAAAAAGTCGCTGGAGAGCACCGCCAGGTCGGCCAGCATGCCTTCGCGGATGCGGCCTTTCTTGCCCGTCTCGCTCGAGAACCATGCGCTGCCGCTGGTCCACAGCTCGAGCGCGGTCTCGCGCGGCAGGCGCTGCGCCGCGTCGTAGAGGCGCAGTCCGCCGACCGTGCGGCCTGATACGAGCCAGTACAGCGCGGTCCAGGGGTTGTAGCTGGCCACGCGGGTCGCGTCGGTACCGGCGCCGACCGGCACGCCAGTCTCCAGCATGCGGGTGATGGGCGGCGTGGCCTTGGCCGCGTCAGCACCGTAGCGCTCGACGAAGAATTCACCCTGGAAGGCCATGCGGTGCTGGATGGCGATGCCGCCGCCCAAGGCCTTGACGCGGTCGATGTTGCGCGGGGTGATGGTTTCGGCGTGGTCGAAGAACCAGGACAGGCCGGCGAAGGGAATGTCGCGGTCGACTTTCTCGAACACATCCAGCATGCGCGAAATCGATTCGTCGTAAGTGGCGTGCAGGCGGAACGGCCAGCGCTGCTGCACCAGGTGGCGCACCACCTTCTCGAGTTCCGCTTCCATGCCTTCGGCCAGGTCGGGGCGCGGCTGCAGAAAATCTTCGAAGTCCGCGGCCGAGAACACCAGCATCTCGCCGGCGCCGTTGTGGCGGTAGAAATCGCTGCCGTCGCCCGGCTTGACCAGCGCGGTCCAGCGTTCGAAGTCGCCCAGCTCCTGGCCCTTGTTCTGGGTGAACAGGTTGTAAGCGATGCGCACCGTCAGTTGCTCTTCCTTGGCCAGCGCATCGACGACGGCATAATCTTCGGGGTAGTTCTGGAAGCCGCCGCCGGCATCGATCACGCTCGTCACGCCCAGGCGGTTCAGTTCGCGCATGAACTGGCGTGTCGAATTGACCTGCTGGTCAAGCGGCAGCGTGGGGCCCTTGGCCAGGGTGGCGTACAGAATCATGGCGTTCGGGCGCGCGATCAGCATGCCGGTCGGGTTGCCGGCCGCGTCGCGCACGATTTCGCCGCCTGGCGGATTCGGCGTGTCCTTGTCGTAGCCTACCGCGCGCAGCGCGGCGCGGTTGAGCAGGGCGCGGTCGTACAGGTGCAGCACGAACACCGGCGTGTCCGGCGCGGCGCGGTTGATCTCTTCGATGGTCGGCATGCGCTTCTCGGAAAACTGGAACTCGTTCCAGCCACCCACCACGCGCACCCACTGGGGATGCGGGGTACGCTCGGCCTGCGCCTTGAGCATGCGCAGCGCATCGGCAAGCGAGGGCACGCCTTCCCAGCGCAGCTCCAGGTTGTAGTTCAGTCCACCACGGATCAGGTGGATGTGCGAGTCGTTCAGGCCGGGAATCACGGTGCGGCCATTCAGGTCGATCACCTGGCTGTCCGGCTGGCGATGACGCATCACCTCGTCGGTATCGCCGACTGCCAGGAATCTGCCGTCCTGAATCGCCACTGCGCCGGCCTGAGGATTCTGGCGGTCGACCGTGTGGAAGCAGCCGTTGAACAGGATCAGTGGGGCGCTGTGGGGGGCGGTGCTGGTGGATTGGCTCATGATGGGAACTCTCTGCTCTTGGATGGTCTAAAAGGCTTGCAGCAGGCCGCGTTGCTGCGCCACGGATGCAGCCTCGGTGCGGCACGATACGTTCAGCTTCGACAGGATGTTGTTGACGTGGTATTTCACGGTGCCCACGCCAATGCCCGCGTCGCGTGCGATCAGTTTGTTGCTCTTGCCCGCGCTCAGGTGGGCCAGGATGTCCAGCTCGCGCCGCGACAGCGGGCTGGTGTGGATGCGCAGCGCCAGCTTGTCCGCCAGCAGGGCCGGCAGGTAGCGTCGGTGCTCCACGACCTGGCGCACGCAGCGCAGGATTTCCTCGAAGCCGGCCTGCTTGAGCAGGTAGCCGGCCGCCCCCGCCTGCAGTGCACGGTGCACGTTCTCATCGCCTTCGTAACTGGTGAGCATCACGATCCTTGCGTCCGGGTGCATCCTGCGGGTCGCGATGATGGCTTCGAGGCCGCCGCCCGGCATGTTCAGGTCGACCAGCATCACGTCCGGGCGCAGGCGTTCATACAGCGCAACCGCCTCGGCCGCGCTGGTGCCCTGGCCGAGCAGCGCCAGGTCCGGCTCGGATTCGATCAGGCTGGCAAGACCGGCCAGGATGAGGGGATGGTCGTCGGCGATGACCAGTGAAATTGGGGACTTGTCCATGCTGGATGCTCCGCTGTCCGTAGTCTGATGGCCGCATTGTCGGCGTGGCCGCCATGACGGTCTAGTTATACCAATGGATAGGAGGGGCAGGCCGTAAAACTGGCCAAATGGGATGGGCGCGACGTCCCCCGGCTGCCTACGATGTCGGGCAGCGGTGGCCGGTAACGGATCGATTACCGTCCATCCACCACCCAACCTGGAGATTCGCATGAGCGAACCAACACATCACCGCACGCAAGGTTTGGCGCTCGGTTTCCTGGCCGGCTATGTCGACACGCTGGGCTTCCTCGCCCTGTTTGGCCTGTTCACCGCCCACGTGACCGGCAACTTCATCATGATCGGCGCCGCGCTGGCGGACCCCGGCCGCGAGATGGTGCTGTTGAAGTTTTTGGCTTTCCCGGCCTTCATCGTCGGCGTCGTCATGGCGCGCCTGTTGATCGTCGCGGTCGAGCGGCGCGGCGGCGCCGCGCTGCGGCCGGCCTTGCTGCTGCAGGTCGTGCTGCTGTCGGGCTTCATGGCCTGCGGCATCGCGGCCACCCCGATCGGCGAACACGCCGGGTGGCTGGCGATGGCGGCGGGCCTGCTGGGCACCGCAGGGATGGGGGCGCACAGTGCCACCAGCCGTCTGCTGCTGACCCATCTGGCACCGACTTCCATGATGACCGGGAACGTCACCCAGATCGTGATCGACCTGACAGACGCCGCCCGCGGGGCCAACGATCCGGGCCTCAAAGGCAGGTGCGCCAAGTTCATCTGGCCCCTGGCGGCGTTCGCCATCGGCTGTGTCGTCGCGGCCTTCGCTTTCCACCGGTTCGGCTTTGCCGCGCTGGTACTCCCCGTCCTGATCCTGCTCGGCCTGATGGCGGCCGAAACGCCGGCAATGCCGGTGCAGGAGCGGGCGACCCCACCGTAAGGCAGGTATACCTTTGGATACTGGTTCCACAGCAAGCCGCGTCTTACGATTACCACCATTGCGGCCCACATCACGATGGGCCACCTCAGCAACAACATGGAGAACATCATGCCCAACCCGAAACTCGAAGTCCTGACCCCGCAAAACTCCCAGCTGATCTTCATCGATCATCAGCCGCAGATGGCCTTCGGCGTGCAGTCGATCGACCGCCAGGTCCTGAAGAACAACGTGGTCGGGCTGGCCAAGGCTGCCAGGGCCTTCAATATCCCGACCATCATCACCACGGTGGAGACCGAGAGCTTCTCCGGCCATACTTACCCGGAGCTGCTCGACGTATTCCCGGGCAAGGAAATCCTTGAACGCTCATCGATGAACTCGTGGGACGACCAGAAGGTGCGCGACGCCCTGGCCAGCAACGGCCGGAAAAAGGTGATCGTCGCCGGCTTGTGGACCGAAGTCTGCAACACTACCTTCGCCCTGTGCGCCATGCTGGAAGGCGAGTACGAAATCTACATGGTGGCCGACGCCTCGGGTGGCACCTCGAAGGACGCCCACGACTTCGCGATGCTGCGCATGGTGCAGGCCGGCGCCGTGCCCGTCACCTGGCAGCAGGTGCTGCTCGAATGGCAGCGCGACTGGGCGCACCGCGACACGTACAATGACGTGATGGCGATCGTGCGCGAGCATTCCGGCGCCTACGGCATGGGCGTCGATTATGCCTACACGATGGTGCACAAGGCGCCGCAGCGCATCACCGGCAGCCACGAAACGCTGGCACCGGTGCCCGCCAAATAATCCGTCAGCGCGGCAATCCGGCAGGGCCGGCACGGCGGCGCCGTGCCGCCTTGCCGTTCTTTTTATGGAGAATCCCATGAAAATCTATGTCGTGGCGTTGGCAGCCGGCCTGCTGGTCGGCCTGATCTATGCGCTGCTGCAGGTGCGTTCGCCGGCGCCGCCGGTTGTTGCCCTGGTCGGCCTGCTTGGCATGCTGATCGGTGAGCAGTCGGTCCCGCTGGTCAAGCGCATGCTTGCCAGGGAACCGATCACGGCGAGCTGGCTGCGCACGCATTGCGTGGCCCAGATCACCGGCATTCCTGCCAGGCCCACCGACGCTGGAACGCCCACGGGTCGCGCTGATGCGCCGACGACAGGCGAGCCACATGCGTGAGGCGGGACGGGCAACGGCATGAACCAGCAAGCGAGTGACGATGCAGCACCGGCGCGCATCTGCGTCGTCGACGACGACGCCGCGGTACGCCAGGCCATGGCCAGCCTGCTGCAGGCGGACGGCTACGCGACGTTGCTGTTCGATTCCGGCGAAAGCTTCCTCGCATCGCCACACTTGCCCGACATCGACCTTGTCCTGCTCGACGTCAAGCTGCGCGGCATCAACGGCTTTACGACGCAGGAGCGCTTCGCCGCCATGGGCCTGGACACTCCTTTGCTGTTCGTGAGCGGTCACAGCGACCGCGACATGGCGCTGCGGGCGTCCCGGGCTGGCGCCCTTGCTCTGCTGCGCAAACCGGTCGATCCCGACCTGCTGTTCGAGCACATCGAATGTGCCCTGAACTCCCGCAAGCGGACCGGATGACGGCGTCGCTCGACCCGCTCGCCGGGCACGACGTGTCCGGATTGTATGGCCGGGAGTGGCAGCTGGCACAGCTGGCGGCGGACTTCGGCCGGGTGCGCAGCGAGCGCACCTTCGGGGTGTCGGTCGTGCACGGACCCTCAGGCATCGGCAAGTCGGCACTGCTGGCGCGCTTCCTGGCCGACCCCTCCATGTGCGATGCGACGGTGCTCAGCGCCCGGGCCGATCAATACGGCGGCGGCGCACCCTATGCGGCGCTCGTGGACGGGATGCGCGCGCTGGTGACGGACATCCTCGGGCAGAGCGAAGCTGCGGTGGCGCACTGGCGCGGCCGGATCGGCGCCGCCATGGTGGATCCCGAGCTGACGCTTGCGCTGGTGCCGGAACTCGCCCTGCTGCTGGAAGGTACAGCGCTGCATCCGCCCCAGGCATCCGTGGGCGGCGGCGGCCGGTTGGCCGCAGCGGTCCTGCGGCTGTTGCGTGCCTTCGCGAGTGCCGAGCGCCCGCTCATCATCGTGGTCGATGATGCCCATTGGCTCGACCCCGCTGCGGCCACGCTGCTCGAGCAGATCGTCGGGATGGCCGCCGAGCTTCCGGTGATGCTCCTGATCGCGACGCGGCCACGTGCCGGCGGTGCCCTCGATGCCGCCGCCGGCCTGGGCCGGCGCCTGGCCTCGCGCGCCGCCTACTACCGCGAGCTGGCGGTCGAGACCCTGTCAGTGGCAGACCTGGAGCAGATGCTGGCCGATACCTTCGAGGGCGCACAGCCGCAGCTCGAACGGCTTGGCGGCCTGGTGCACCACAAAACAGGCGGGCATCCGTATTTCGTGCGGCAGTTCCTGCAGGGGCTGGACGACGGTGGCCTGGCGCACTACGGGCAGAAGGGCTGGGAGTTCGACTTCGACGGGATATGGCGGCGCCCCTTCACGGACAATATGCTGGGCCTTGCCCTGCAGGGCCTGATCCAGCTGCCACAGGAACTGCATGAACTGCTCGGCACGATCGCCGCGCTGGGACGTGCGGCCGACCTGGCCCTGCTGTGCGACGTCTCCGGCGCCGAGCCCGGGGCGCTCGACGACCGGCTGGCGCCAGCCTTGCGCGCCGATGTACTGGCACGGCGCGGCGGGATCTACGTTTTCGGGCACGACCGCCTCCAAGAGGCGGCCTACGCCATGCTCGAGCCTTCCCGCCGCACCCGGCTGCACTACGCCGCAGCCACCGCGCTGCTGGCGCGCGCGCGGCTGGACGGACAAGACCGTACCTTGTTTCACGGAGTCGACCACCTGGCGCACGCTGGCGCCCTGGTACCGGCGGCGCAGGCGGTCGAATTGGCAAGGCTGGCGGCGCGCGCAGGCCGGCTCGCGCGCCGCGCCTGTGCCTACGCTGCGGCCTGCGGCTACCAGCTTCAGGCCCTGGAGCTGCTGACGCGGGCGCCGGTGCCCGTACCGGGCGCCGCGCTCGCGCTCACGATCGAGATTGAGCTCGAACTGGCCCATGGCCGCTTCCTGACCGGCCAACTGGACGACTGCGCTGCACTGGTGCGCAAGCTGCTCGCGACGGTGGCGGACCGGTTTGTCCTGGCTCAGGTGCAGTGTCTCTCAGTCGAGCTGGAGGTGCGGTGCGGCCGCTACCGCGAGGCGAGCAACATCGCGCTCGATGCCCTGCTCGGATTCGGGATCGCCATTCCCCGGGAACCGTCAGAGCAAACCTGCAACAGCGCCTACGCCGCGCTGCGCGCGAGGCTAGACGGGCTGGGCGACCTGGCGCCACTGACGGATCCCGAAGCCCGGATCGTGGTCTCGCTGCTGGCCAGCCTCCTGGTTCCCGCCGCCTTCACGTCGTTGAACCTGCTGTTCATGCAGCTGTGCCACATGCTGGAACTGAGCCTGCGGCATGGCATGACGCCGGAAGCGGCCGTGTCGCTCGCCTGGCTAGGCGTCGTGGTATGCGAGCGCTACCGCGCGTTCGACGACGGCTTCGCTTATGCGCAGGAGGCGCGCGAGCTGGTCGGGCGGCATGGCTACGCTTCGCACGAGGCGCAAGTCCTGTTGGCGCTCGACCAGGCCAGCGTCTGGACCCGGCCGCTGGACTTCTCGCTCGATTGCGCCCAGGCCGGCTTCGAGGCCGCGCGCGCGCAGGGAGACTTCACGATCGCCTGCTTTGAAGCCTGCCATCGCACCTGCATCCTGCTTGCGCGAGGCGACCGGCTCGAGGCGGTGCGCGAGGAAATCGAACGCGCGCTGGCCTTCGTCACTCAGGTGGGCTTCGCGGATGTGGAAGCGATCCTGTACGTGCAGCGCGATGTCGTGGACTGCCTGAGGACGATTCAGCCGGCCGGCAGCGCGCGAACGGCGCTGCTGTGCCAGCAAGGGCGGCCCGGCAACGGCGGTGTCGAATCCATGTCGACGCTGCGTTTCTGGCACTGGCTCTACATCGGCATGCTCGATTACCTGGATGGCGATGACGCGCAGGCCTTGTTCTGCCTGGAGCAGGCCGGGTTGCTGGCGTGGTCGGCGCCGGCGCACCTGCACCGGGCCGACTATCATCTGTTCAGCATCCTTGCCTTGTGCCGCGCACCTGGCCTGGCCGCTGGCGATGCTGGTGACGCTGGCGTCCGTGCGCGTATTGACGCGCACGTCGCACAGCTTGCATCCTGGGCCGCCGGCTACCCGCGCGGCTTCGCCGACAAGCTGGCGTTGGCCCACGCCGCTGTCCTCGAAAGCGGCGGCGAAGCCATGGCCGCGCTCGCGGCCTACGAAAGCGCAGCTGCGCTGGCGAAGGAGGGCGGCAGCGCGCACATCGAGGGGATCGCGCACGAATGCGCGGGGCGGCTCGCCAGGCACGGTGGCCTGGCTACCGCGGCGACCGCGCACGCCAGCGCGGCGTGCGCGGCCTACCGCCGCTGGGGCGCGCTCGGCAAGGTGGCCCGGCTCGAGGATGCCTATCCGGGTGCGGGCGGCGCGGCCCTTCCTGGCCGGCCCGATGCAACCGGCGCGATCCGCGACATCGACGGCGTCATTCGTGCGACCCGCGCCCTGTCGGAAGAGATTCACCCGGCGCCGCTGGTCAAGGCCTTGATGAGCATTGCACTGGACTATGCGAGCGCGCAGCGCGGCGTGCTCCTGCGCCGCGACGGCGACCGGCTGCTGGTCCAGGCCAGCGCGCGCCTCGGCGCCGACGGCGTCGACATCGACATGACAGAGGCAGCTCCGGGCGAACTGGATCTTCCACTCACGGTCATCCATACCGCCTTGCGCTCGCGCACGGCGGTCAGCGTCAGCGACAGCCAGCGACCTCCCGGCCATGCGCTCGATCCCTACCTGCGCGCTCACCCGCGCTGCGCGGCGATCGCGATTCCCATGATCAAGCGATCGCAACTGGTCGGCCTGCTGTATCTCGAGAACCGCCTGTCGTCCTGCGGCTTCACCGGCGAGCATACCCAGTTGCTGTCGCTGCTGGCGGCGCAGGCGGCCGTGTCGCTCGAGAATGCGAACCTGTATGCCGAGCTGCTGCAGGAAAACCGCGAGCGGCGCCAGGCCGAGCGCGCCTTGCGGGAAAGCCGCGCGACCCTGCTGCTGGGGGAAGGGATCAACCAGAGCGGGAGCTGGACCTGGGAGGTCGAGGACGGCGTGATCAACTGTTCCTCCGAGTTCCGCCGCATCTTCGGCCTCGACCCCGAGGCGACGTGGATCGCCTTTGACGCCCTGATGGCGCGCATTCATCCGGGCGACCGCACCGGCGCCGCGCAGCTGTTGGGCGAGGCCTGTGCCGCCCGCACGGCGTTCCGTTTCGAGCACCGGATCACGGGCGCCAAGGGAGAGATCCGCCACCTGTCCGTCATCGGGCAGCCGATGGCCGACAACGAAACCGACACCTATGTAGGGACGGTCAGTGACGTCACGCGCCGCAAGGCCGAGGAGGCTTCGCTGCGGCGGGCCCAGGCGGAACTGGTGCGCGGCGCAAGGCTGACCACGGTCGGCCAGCTGACTGCGGCGATCGCGCACGAGGTGAACCAGCCGCTGATGTCGATCTCAAGCAACGCAGGCGCCGGCCTGCGCTGGTTGCAGCGCGACACGCCGGTGCTCGAGAAGCTGGGTGGCTTGCTGCACGACATCGTCGGCCAGAGCCAGCGCGCCGGCAAGATCATCCAGACCCTGCAGGCGCTGGGGCACCGCAGCCCCCTGTTCCGCCCGACCGACCTGCATGCGATGATACGGGATGCGCTCGCGCTCGCACGCGGCGAGCTGGACCGCCACGAGATCAGGGTGGTGCTCGACCTGGCTGCCGAGCCGGACCGCGTCGAGGTCGACGTGGTCCAGTTGCAGCAGGTGCTGGCCAACCTGCTGGGCAATGCGATCGAGGCGATGGCGGCCACGGCGGGCCGTGACCGGATCCTGCAGGTGGCGACAGTCTGCGTCCGGGACGGCGTCGAGGTACAGGTGTCCGACAATGGCGTTGGCGGCTGCGAGGCCGGGCTGGAAGCGATGTTCGAGCCGTTTGTCAGCACCAAGCCCGGGGCGATCGGCATGGGCCTGGCGATATGCCGATCGATCGTCGAAGCCCATGGTGGCACCATCCGGGCGCAGCCGCGCGCGCCGCATGGCTGTCACCTGGTCTTCATCCTGCCTTTGACGGCCGACATGAAAGGAGATTCGCCATGACGGCGCCAATGGTATTCGTGGTGGATGACGACGACGCGGTGCGCGCGTCGATCCTGAACCTGCTCGCGGCCGAGGGTTTCGAGGCGCGCGGATTCGCGGCCGGTGCGGCGTTCATCGGGGCATCGCGCCCGGATTCGGCAGCATGCCTGGTCTGCGACATGAAAATGCCCGAGCTGGGCGGCCTGGAGGTGGCCGCTGAAATGGCGCGCCAGGGTAGCGGCATTCCCATCATCTTCATGACCGGGTTTGGCTCGATTCCGATGACGGTGCAGGCGATGAAGGCCGGCGCCATCGAATTTCTCACCAAGCCGGTCGCGCCGGAAGAACTCCTGCGCGCGGTGCGCGATGGCCTGCGCGCCGACGAGGCGAATCTGGCGGCGCGCCGGGAAACGGCGCAACTGCGCCAGCGCCTGTCGAGCCTGACCCCGCGCGAGCGCGAAACCATGGAGCTGGTCATCGGAGGCCTGCTGAACAAGCAGGTGGCCGACGCCCTGGGTGTGAGCGAGATCATGGCCAAGACCCACAAGCGCAAGGTGATGGACAAGATGGGCGCGCGCTCCTTGCCCGACCTGGTGCGCTACGCCGAACGGCTTCAGATCGCAAGGGCGCGCAGCCGCTAGAACGGCCGCGCCAGGCGTTCTTAGAACGCGTGCCTGATCCCGAGAGCGGTGCCACGCAGGTGGGCGCCGGCAACCGGATCCAGTCCGTTGATGGCGAAGTCGACGGCCCCGCGATCGTCGTTGTGGAGCCGCGTGTGGAAGGCGAACAAGGTGGTGCGAGGCGACAGGGCCAGCTCGTAGCCGAGGGTGGCGTGGACCGCACCGGTGTCAGGTCCTGCGCTGATGAAGCCGATCCGCTGCCTCGCGGTCCCCTGGCCGTCCTGCGCTTTTGCCACGCCCAGGCTCAGCGCATGCTGGCCCATCTGCCGGGTCGCGGACACGTACCAGGCGTCGCGTCGCAGCGCGCCGCTGCCGGTCCGGTAATCCAGGCGCTCGCCGGCCAGCGCCAGGCGCGTTGGGCCGAAGCGGTAGGCCAGCGCCAGCCTGGTGCCACGGTCGTCGCGGCCCGGCCCGTGGTAGTCGCGATGGCGTTCATGCGCCAGTGCCACGTACAGCGGCCCGCGCTCCAACTGCAGGGCTGCCGAGTCCAGCGCCGGGCGGGCGCCGCCGGCGGGATGCTCCTCGCTGAAGCCGTGCGCCAGGCGCAGCGACAGGCCCCGCCAGGACGGCGTCCAGTAATGCAGGCTGTTCTGCTGGCGCCGATCGAAGGAGCTGGTATCGGAAAGGTTGTCGCTGCTGGGCGCAGCGCCGTTGCCCATGATGCTCATGTAGCCCGCCGTCGTCACGTAGAAGGGATCGAGATCGGCCGTCGAGGCATTGTAGGGCGTGGTCCAGTTGCCGGCGAACAGGGTACCCCAGCGGCCTTCGAGGCCGACCCGGGTGTTGCGCGAGGCGAGCGCGCCGGCGCCGTTGTCGGGCGCAACCGAGCCCTCGACCTGCCAGATCAGATTCAGGGATCTGCCTAGCGGGGCGTCGCCGCGCAGTCCGATCACCGAGCGGTAATTCGCCAGCCGCGTCAGGCGCGATGCGGCAGGGGGCGAGCGGCCGGCATCGCCGCTGGCATGCGCCGACTCCAGGCCGAGATTGAGACGCCCGTAGAGCTGGGTCGTGTCGGACTGGGCCCTGGCGGCCGAGCCAAAACAAAAGGGAAGCATGGCGAGTATGCCTGCCGGGAGAAGTCGTGTTTTCATGGTCGATCGATGCCGTGGTGATGAATAGCGGCGGACTAGGGCTGCCTGGTCCGTAACGCCTATCCTACGGCGGCGCCGCGCAGCACGACCCTGCCGAATGACGGGGTCGCACTGCGCGCAAGGTGCATGGGCGCTACAGGGTGATGTAGCCGCGCTTGATGGCCAGGGTCACCGCGTGGGTGCGGTCGCTCGCGCCCAGCTTGACGAGCACGGTGCTCATGTGGCTCTTGACGGTGGGTTCGCTGATGGTGAGAATTTCACCGATCATGCGGTTGGAATTGCCGTTGGCAGCAAGGCGCAGCACCTCGAGTTCGCGCGCAGACAGCTTGTCGGCAGGGAAGTGGCCATCGACCTCGTCCTGGGCCACCTTGGCGATCACGCTCGCGCCCTGGTAGACGTGGCGCACGGTATGGGCAAGTTCGGCTGCGGACACGTCCTTCAACAGGTAGCCGGTGGCCCCCGCCTTCAGTGCGGCGATCACGCGTGCGTCACCGCTGAAGGTCGTCAGCACGATGATGCGGGCATCGGGAAGCATGGCGCGGATCGCCACAATCGCCTCGAGCCCATCCTTGACCGGCATCTGGAGGTCCATCAGCGTCACGTCCGGCCGGTGGCGAGCAAACTGTGCGATGGCTTCCTCACCATTGCAGGCCAGGCCGACGATGTCCATACCGCCCTGGGCGAGCAGGGTTGCGGCAATCCCCTCTCGCATCATGGGATGGTCGTCGGCGATCATCACGCGGATCGGCTGGTCGGGATGGTTCATGTGTCCATGTCGATGTCGGCAAGCTGTGCAACGGGTAGCAGTCTGGCCCGGCTTTCAGCCCAGGTCAAGCCGGCCCGGATGCACGGGAACGATAAAGCGGAAACAGGCGCCCCGCGGCTGGCCCGGCTCGTAGACGATCCGCCCCCCGTGCGCGCGTACGATGGCCAGGCAGATCGCCAGTCCCAGGCCGGTACTGCCGGGCTTGGTGCTGAACAGGCTGCCGAAGACACGCTCGCGGTGGTGCAGGGGGACGCCGGGGCCGTTGTCGCTGATGCGCACTTCCACCTCGTGGCCGCCATGCGGGCGCGTGGCGATGCTGATTTGTTTCGGTCCGGCCGGTGCGCTGGAGCCGGTCAACGCCTCGATCGCGTTCACGAGCAGGTTGGTCATGACCTGCTGCAGCTGGGTGGCATTGGCGTGGATCGTCGTCTCGCCCAGGCCAAGGGCGGCGTTCACGTCGATTCCTTCCTTGCGCATGCGGCGCTGCAGGAGCTGGAGGACGTCGCGCGCGGTCTGGTCGACCTTCACCTGCCCCATATCGTTATTCCGATGCGCCGCGAGCCGCTGCATGCTGCGCACGATCTCGCTGGCGTGTCGCCCGGCGTCGCTGATCAGGGCGATGGATGAGAGGGCGCGTTCAATGTCTGGCTCAGCCTTGCGCAGCCATTTCCTGGCCGCTGCGGCGTGCAGCGAAATCGCCGCCAGCGGTTGGTTGACCTCATGTGCGATCGACAACCCGAGTTCGCCGAGGCCGGCTGCTTGAAGCGCGTGCGCTTCCACCGGCACGCCGGGCGCTTTGCCTGCATGTCCGGACTCGACAAGGCCCCACCGTGACCGCAGGCTGGCAAGCCGGCCATGGGCGCCCCAGTGACCGTAGCTGGAGAGCGCTGCCTGCCGGTAGTGGCCGGTGACCGAGCCCAGGCCGCAAGCCTGGGCCAGGTCAGCCGCTTCTTCCCAGGCCAGGGCAGCCATCCAGTGCCGTCCCTGGCAGGTCGCCGAGTCGGCCGCCGCCTCATAGCCGCGTAAGGCGGCCAGGGCGTCGCCGTTGTGGCCGGCGTGCGCTGCATCGGCCAGCAGGGAAAAGCTGGCGGCGCTGGCCGGGTGCAGCCGGGCCATTTGGCGTAGCTCTGCGCAATGGATGTCCGGCCCGCAGCGGGCGTGCCCGTCCATGCAGCGCGACATGGCCAGCGCAGCAAACAGGTGGAAAAGCATGCGCTCTGCGGGAGACTGCTGAGCGCAGGCAAGGGCGCTGGCGCGGTCGATGGCGTTCAAGGCCAAGGCTTGCGCACCCGCATACCAGGCTTTTTGCAGGACGGTGAGCCAGTGTCCGAAGCGATGTTCGAGCACCGCGCCGCTGGGTGCGCAAGATGCCACCGCTTTATCGCCGACCAGCAGGATGTCCAGCAGCCCGGCGCGCCCGGCCAGTTCCGCATGGTCATCAGCGCCTGCGGGCCGGCACCGGGTCTGGGCCAGGCGGTGCGCCAGTTCCGGCAAAGGCATGCCCGCCGCGAACCCGGTACTCGAAAGGTAGAGCGCGGCGCTGGCCGGCGCCGCGTCGTCTTCGCAGATGGAGGCCAGTTCGCAGGATGCCTGTTCCAGGCTGGCGGTGACCGGCGTGACCATGGCCGCCAGGAGCAAGGCCGCATCGGCCTTGCTGCTGACTGCGCTTGCGCAAGATGACGCCGCACGTGGGTGAGGACCACGCAGGGGCCGGACTGACAGGGCAGTGTGTGGAACCTGGTTCATGGGGTGGGGCGTACTTTCATCGTGTGTGCGGCCTGGAGCGGGGCGCGGAAGGTCGCCGCCGATTCATTATGGTGGCTTGCGTTGACATATCATTCATACGATAGTCGCAAGCGCATGTGTTTTTGTAGGCGCAGGCGCCCCCGTAAAATGGCAGGGGGCGGCCAGGCGATCCGCTGCTATCGTGAGGAAAGCATGCATCTTGCTTGATATCAACGAAAGAAGCGCCATGAACCACACCATTTCATCCCTTCGTACCGGCGTCCATGCGGCGTTGCTGGTTTCCGGCCTGCTGGCCGCGGCGGCAGCCCAGGCCCAGGCCGATCTGATCCTCACCAACGGCAAGATTGCCACCATGGTCCGCGAGGGCGAGTTCGTTCAGGCCCTCGCGGTCAAGGACGGCAAAGTGCTGGCAACCGGCAGCAATGCCGCCGTGCTCAAGCACAAGACCGCTACTACCCAAGTGATTGACACCGGCGGGCGCACCGTAATTCCCGGCCTGAACGATTCGCACACCCATGTGATCCGCGAAGGCCTGAACTACAACATGGAGCTGCGCTGGGACGGCGTGACCTCGCTCAAGCGCGCGCTCGACATGCTGAAGGAGCAAGCTGCGCGCACGCCGGAAGGCGAATGGGTGAAGGTGGTGGGTGGCTGGAATGAGTACCAGTTCGAGGAAAAGCGCTTGCCGACGCTGGACGAGATCAATGCGGCCGTGCCCGATCGACCGGTATTCGTTCTCTACCTGTACGGCTTGGGCTTCCTGAACAAGAAAGGCATCGAGACGCTTGGCTATACCAGCGAGACGAAGTACAAGGATGGCGTGGTGGAGCTGGACGCCAACGGCAAGCCGACCGGGCGCCTGATCGCCAAGCCGAATGCGCTGATCCTGTACTCGACCCTGGCCAAGACCAACAAGCTCAGCCGCGATGACCAAGTCAATTCCACGCTGCACTACTATCGTGAACTCAACAGGCTGGGCGTAACCAGCGTCATCGATGCCGGCGGCGGCTTCCAGAACTACCCGGACGACTATGGCGTGACGATCGGGCTGGCGCGCGAGGGCAAGCTCACCGTGCGCACCGCCTACTACCTGTTCGCACAGCGCCCGGGCAAGGAACTGGAAGACTTCCAGCGCTGGATCGGCATGACCCATCCAAAGAAGAACGACCACATGTTCTATCCGAATGGCTTCTCGGCGGAGGGTGCGGGCGAGAACCTGGTCGCCAGCGCGGCCGACTTCGAGAACTTCCTCGAACCACGTCCCGACCTGCCGACCCACATGGAGGACGAGCTGGAGCAGGTGATCGGCCTGCTGGTGCAGAAGCGCTGGCCGTTCCGGCTGCACGCCACCTACGGTGAAAGCATCGACCGCGACCTGGCGGTGATCGAAAAGGTCAACGCGAAAACACCGCTGAACGGGCTGCGCTTCATTGTCGATCACGCGGAGACGGTCACCGACGCCCAGCTGGCGCGCATCAAGAAGCTGGGCGGCGGCATCGCGGTCCAGGACCGCATGCACTTCCAAGGCGAAGCCTACTGGAAGCGCTATGGCGCGCAGGCGCGCCAGATGCCGCCGATTCGCAAGATGCTGGACATGAAGATCCCGGTTGGCCTGGGCACCGACGGCACGCGGGTGTCGAGCTATAACCCCTGGCCGTCGCTGTATTGGGCCGCCACTGGCACGACCGCTGGCGGCATGTCGACCTGGCAGGCGAGGGATGTGCCAAGCCGCTATCAGGCCCTGAAACTGATGACCACCGGCTCGGCCTGGATGAGCGGAGAAGAAAAGCTCAAGGGAACGATCCGGAGCGGCCAGTACGCCGACTTCGTGGTCCTGCCCCAGGACTACTTCACGATGGAGGCCGAAGGCATCAAGCGCCTGGAGAGCCTGTTGACCGTGGTGAACGGCAGGGTGGTCTACGGCGCCGGCCCCTATTCGCGGCTGAATCCGCAGCTGCCGCCGGTATCGCCGGCGTGGAGTCCGGTGGCTGTTTACGGCGGCTATCAGAACCGCTGAAGGGTGGCAGCCGCAGTTCTTGCACGCATGGCGTCTTGCGCTCGCGAATGAAACGTCACAACGAACAGGGAGATATCAAATGGAGATCGTCACGCATCACGGCGAAGGCAAGCTGCAGCAGATTATCGAGGTTGGATCGCATCGCCTCACTGCGGATGCGTCGGTTGAGGCGGGAGGCGAAGCGACCGGCCCCGAGCCTCACGACCTGCTGGCGGCAGCATTGGGCGCATGTACCGCGCTTACAGTGACGATGTATGCGCGACGCAAGGGTTACAAGCTTGACGATGTGAACGTGCACATCAGCCACGGTCAGCATGACGGTTCCTATGCATTTACCCGGCGTATTCATTATGTCGGCGAACTGAGCAGCGAGGAGAGGGCGCGCCTTACCGACATTGCCAACAAATGTCCGGTGCATAAGACGCTCATGGGAACGATACAAATCGTGACTGTCGAAGCGGTCAAAGCCGACTGACAGGAGAATCTCATGCTTGAAGTGCGCAAAAGCGCAGATCGCGGCCGCGCACATCACGGTTGGCTGAAATCGAGCCATTCATTCTCATTTGCGGACTATTTCGACACCCGGCACAGCGGCTTCGGTCCGCTTTTGGTAATCAACGAAGATGAAGTGGCGCCTGGCCGCGGCTTCGGTACCCATGGCCATCGAGACATGGAAATAATTTCTTATGTGCTCGACGGTACCTTGGCGCATGAAGACAGCATGGGTAACGGATCAGCATTGAGGTATGGTGATGTTCAGCGGATGAGCGCCGGTACCGGCGTCAGACACAGTGAGTTCAATCATTCCTCGGATGAGCCAGTGCATTTCCTTCAGATTTGGATCGAGCCAAAGTTCAAGGGTATCGCTCCTAGCTACGAGGAGCGACACTTTGATGTTGCTTCGAAGACGGGGCAACTCCGACTGACCGTATCTCCAGATGGCCGTGACGGCTCGGTTACCGTCAATCATGAATGACGCCTGTTTTTATGCCGGTATCCTTGGCGGAACGGATACGATCGAGTATTTGTTAAAGCCTGGCCGTATTGCCTACGTTCATGCGGTCCGCGGCTCTGCATGCGTTAATGGTGTGCAGCTGGCAACCGGGGATGCTTTAAAGCTCGTATCGGAAGATCTTGTCACCATCCGAGACGCCGTAGCCGCTGAAGTTCTGTTATTCGATTTACCAGCCTGACAGGGTTGTGTGCAGGTCGGTGACGCTTGCACAGGAGCTGAAAGGATCGTCGGCCTAAGCTGAACGCACTGTTCGCATAATCTATATTATGTTAAATGCGCTATCGGTATGAACCAGACCAGATCGACGCAAGCAAGAAGACCTCCCTATCCACCGAATCTATGTTGCGGTCCAAAGCACCGCAGATGCGTCATCCGCTGACTTTACAGCGCTTACACCAGTCCCTGCAGACGTCGACTCGTAGTTCCGCAACTTGTCGAGTTGCGACTGCAAGCCGAAGTCAATGCATGCCTCTGCCAGAGAAACATCCGTATGCAAGCCGTACAGGTCGACCAGTCGATAGAATCCATCCGTCATCACGAGCACGCTCGCATCGTGCGCCAGAGTGACACTGCCCGTACGCGCCTGGAACGGCCCGTTCGGCTGAAGGCACAGCACACTGGGCGCCGGCGCCGTGTTTTGCGATTCGCGCCGTGCGCGCAGCATTGGCAGCATGCGTTCACGCCGACGTACCGGATCGTCGATACCTTCAGTCTTCAACGTGGCAATCCAGTCTTGCAAGATGGCTTCCTGGGGATTCACGAATGGATCCAGGTCGATACAGGTTGTGGGAGCCGTGTGCAACAAGGTTTTGCAGTCACCAAGACTGTAGAGCATTGCGCGTGTGGCGCCGTCGTGGTGCAGAATCCTCAACCAGGTCATCGCTGCAATCGGCCACGCATGTACCGGTACGTGCAGACCAGCTGCCAGATGCATGAACGCGCTCTGACATCAGCGATCGCGACCCAGACGCAATCCTGCTGGTTGCGCCCTGATGTCAGCGTTTTCTCCAGTGCCGCGGTAAAAGCATGGACAAACCATGCGACATCGCCCTGGCATTCATCGATGTAGTCGCAGTCCGCCACGGATGAG
>Ga0265780_10002775_pt1 | contig 23514 bp, 21 predicted proteins | sample P1T30metagenome_FD_192432 | JGI IMG/M metagenome (GOLD analysis project Ga0265780, IMG submission 192432) | Plant litter microbial communities from East Loma Ridge, Irvine, California - P1 T30 | ecosystem: Environmental > Terrestrial > Plant litter > Unclassified | place: USA: California... | reverse complement strand
TAAATATTATAAGCTTTATTATATATTTTAATACTCTATATAAGCTATATATTCTAGAAATTATATAAAAAGTTAAAAAAATAAAGAAAAAAATTATAATCTTAACTTATATTATATCTCTATAGTCTAGCAGATAATAAAGTAATAAACTATAATACTTTAAATATTATTAAATATAAGCTATCTATAGAAGAAAGTAAGTAATTAAGAATATTAAGTAGTATTATATTAAGAGCAAAGAGTAAAGTAAAATATTATAGTTTTTAGTAAGGTAAGCTAAGAAGCAGATATTAGCATATTAGCGCTAGCAGATATAGAGTAGTAGTATTAGCTTTAAAGTTTCTTACTAAAATTTATACTCTAACTTTAATAGCTTATATTGCAGTTAATTTTTATACTATTATAATTCTAAGTAAAGATCTAGATTTCTCTTACAAAACTATATAAAATAGCTTTTTAGAAATATATTATTTCTCTCTAGAAGATTATCTATTTCTACGCTCTATTTCTACTATATAGCGTCTTACTAAGGCTACTTCTTATTAGCCTAAAGCTCTATTTCTAGTAGAAATAGAGGTAGACTAGAGAGAAGCAATACTCTTAAATTAGAATCGCAATTAACGCTTATAAAGGCAAGAATTTAGAGGTATATAGATAGCTTACTAATATCTATAGTAAAGGCCTTTAAGAAGGTCTTAAAGAGAGCAGCAATTATTATATATAAGCTAGTATTAGCGTAGAAGAAGATTACTAAGCTTTAAGTAGCTAATAAAGCTGCTATATAATATAAATTATATAAAAGAAAGCATATATAAGCAGAAAAGACCTTAATAGTTAAGAATAGTCTTTAATAGTTAACTCTAAAGAAGTTTAGAGTATATAGTAATAGAAAGAAAGCAAAGAAGTAGATTTATGCTAAAGTAGGCAAGCTCTTCTAAAGGTAGTATAGATAGTATAATAAGACTAAGTATAATATATATATATATAAGAAAGCAGTAGAAGTAGACTCTAAATAATATTATATCTTGCTTTATACTATATAGAGCTAAAGTAGATTATTTATACTAGAATAAGGTAGTTTTAGTAAGAGCTTAGCAAAAGTATTTAGCTAAACTGTATATTTAGCTAACTTATAAGGTACGTTAGCGCCTTACTAAGATCTCTTCTTATTAGCTTATAGCCTTATTTCTACTAAGAATAGAAGCAAACTAGAGAAGAGAACTATAACGTCTCTTTAGTTATTCGCGATATGCTCTATCTCTTAGAGTTAGGAGAGAATTATCTATCTTTTCCACTTCGTAAACATATTACTCGTCTTCTTGCTCCAACTCTTCTCCTTAGACTTTAAACACGACGGTTCGTTAAGGTCTCTATCTGTGCTCTCAGGCGATGCTCTGTGCATCTCATCATGCGAGTTGAGCTGCGTCGTGTTCGCATTCATAACCAGTTGCGCAAACACAATCGAATTCTGTTGCGTGGGTCCGCCGGAAGTGTCCTGGCCGCCCTGCTGCAGCAGCGCCTCAGGGTGATGGTAGAGCATGTGGCTTTGGCCCGCCGTCGCGCCAATAACGCCTGTCTGTTGGCCTTCTATAGGAGCGACAACTGGTGCTGGGCTCTCGGGCTGTGCTTGTAGAGCAGCGCTTCCTTCTTCTGCATCGACGAACAGATCAGAAACCTTCCCCGCCCCAAAGAGACGGTCGTAGACGGCGCGCGTTGTGGCGAACTCTTTGACCTGCGAGACGCGGACGGCGTCAAGCAGCTGTAAGACGTAAGTTTGGCAGTTGTTGCTGATGAGATTGTAACCGGGGCGCGTGCTACGGATTTGCTGTATCACGGCTTCGCCTGGATGCCGTCAGTATCGTGCATGTATGTTCGCCCATTCCTCGCGACACCCACCAGTTCTTCGCAGCGCATCGTCGTTGAAGCATGTTTCGCCAACCGGGAACGTTCTCCACCTGTCCCAATCTTAGCACCCTTTACTCCTTCCACACACACCCACGACAACTCACTCTCCTGGCTTGATCCGCGCATTCGTGTAAATGACGTCGAAGTTCTCGTCCATCCACAATTGATGCGCGTAATCGCCCACCAGCATCGCCCAGTGCTGCGTCGGATCCGGGTATTCGTTGATCTTGTCCGTGATCAATTTCCCCAGTCCGGTCTTCTCTGCAAACCACTTGCCCGCCAACCCTCCCACGGGGTGCCAGCCGACCTCCACTGGGCGCGGAGGACCGCTTGTCAAGGGCTGCGAGACGGGAACAACATTTTCCGTCGCGCCGAGCCCAATCGCGTGTTTGAAGGCTATATCGCCTTTCTTGTAACTTTTCTGGCTGCGCGAGGTGTCAGGCGGGCAGCATGCGACAAGGAGGGGCATGAAAGTGGGGCAGTTCACGTACAGCAAGTCGTTGAGTTTATTGCGCTTCCGTTCTTGGGACGTGTCGCAGCCATTGCTATCTTCACTCATGACGTATTTTGTGTAAGAGCGATGCCAGGGATGCGAGCGATGCTTCTTTTGATTCTTTGACCGTTGGCGGTGGTAAAACACAAGCAGGTAGCACACAGCCACCGCCACATGGAACTAACCCGTCTCCGCCGATTCGTCCAGCGAACATAGTCAGACGAAGAGTCCCCATGTGCTCGCAAACTTTTCGCGGACACACAATTTGATATTTATTGTGGTAGTACCGACAAATAGCTGTGTGCGGTCACTGAACTGCCGAAACCAATAAGCATGCTGATATTTTGGCATGCAATTATGACGCTGACAGAAAACGCCTTTCTTTTCGAGGTACCATTCTCGCCAAAGTCGGTCAATTCTCCATGAAATTGTCTGCTTCCAGGTTGGACCAGCAGCTATCGAGACGAGCATAAGTTGCATCCACACGATGTAGTATCAGCGCCGTCGTTTTGTGTATGTACGATTCAGGCAAATTGATATGGTAGATGATCACTATGTCGGGATACACTTTCGATGGGAAAGGAGGTTCAAAGCATCAATTAGATATTATATGTGAGCTTATGAAATACAAATAGTGCGGATTGCCGGAATGTTGAACGATCAGAGCTGTTCAAAAACGAGATCCTTAAATTATTTACTCGCCTGTAAGCTCCGCGGTTCTGGAAGTTGTAAATCTACTATATGATCTGGCTGCAGCTCTACTGACTCTTAGTAACAATGGCTACTGCTGTGCGGGCAGGACATAACCCTCTATCGTCAATGTCACATCGTCGAATGAGTATGTGCGCGTGACTTGAGCCTGTAGGCAATTTCCCGAGATGTAGAGCGTAGCGATGGTCTGGCCTGCAACGGGATAGTAGAGGCCGGTGCGTAAAGAAAAGTTCGTGCTCTGCGAGCCCGTCATGGTGATGGTACTCGTGCCAATACGGGCCGATGGACCCGAGCAGTTGCTAGGGAGCGAAGCTTTGGAGTAGATGTTAAGACGATAGATGGCGTTGGGGACAAGCGAGACGCTTTGCGACAAGGACAAACTGATATCTTGGGGGCGCGTAGCAGTAAGACGACTGTGTTTGGGTAAGCAAGGACATCAAAAGAGGATACGCATGAGGGACATACACGGAGCGGGAGCCGGTTCTTGCATCGTCATTTACATAAACCAACGCGCCGTTGGGGCCCGGAGAGAGAGTCCAGGCGTCGTTCGTCTCGAAACTGGGGTTTGTCACGGCTTGAGTGATGGCCGGGTTCGGGGCGGCGCAGGTAGCGACAGTGGAAGCTGACTCGGTGATCGTCACCGTTGATGCGGCCAAAGGCGAAGCAGATTCTACAACTGTAATTGTCGATGCAGCCAATGCAGAATCAGACTCCATTACCGTAACAGTGGTGATCTCGGCAGAGGCACTGATGGTCTGCGGCACCGTGATGGTGAGCTCTTCGCCAGGTAGCGTGACAGTCGTTGGCAGCGTAATTGTTACCTCCGCACCAGGGGCAGTAATGGTTTGCGGCACCGTAATAGTAAGCTGTTCGCCGGGCAGCGTGACAGTCGTAGGCGCGGTGACAGTGACGACTTCACCGGGCATGGTAAAGGTTGTGGGCGCCGCAATGGTGAGCTGTTCGCCAGCCAATGTAATAGTCGTCGGCGCCGTGACAGTGACGAGTTCGCCAGGCATAGTGAGTGTAGTGGGCGATGTAATAGTGACATCTTTGCCTGGAATTGTAACAGTGGTGACTTCGCCAGGCTTTGTTATGGTGGTTACTTCGGGTTTCGTGATGGTGGTGACTTCGCCGGGCTTCGTCACTGTCTGCACTTCGCCAGGTATAGTGACGATCTGCGTAATAACGTTTCCCGTCACCGTCTTAGTCTGCGTAGCGCCTTTGGTGACGACGACAGTTGTCGTGACCGTGGCCCCAGGACGAGTGGACGTGGCGAGCGTGTTGGGTGGCGGAGCTTGACCACCATTGCAGGTACCAAAACCGGACTGGCAGCCTTTGTTGTTGCTGCAGTATTCCGACGTGCTTCCGCAGTATCCATACTGGGAGCAACAGTTGCCGTATCTGCTGCCCTGGCACGTGAGGCCGAACGATGGACCGCAGCGGCTGTTGTTGCTAATTCGGAGGGCATTGATGACGGGGAGTGTCGCCAGCGCGAAGACGATGAGATGCATGGTGAGGATTGTGAATTACGAATAATTAAAAGCAGAATGACTGAATGAGTGTGGCGCAGATGCTGCAATCGCGAGAGCGATGGAACGAGTAGTCGACGAAGACGGCTTCCCTGACGATGAAGAACTCCTGGTAAATCTCCACGAAGACATCATTATTCTTTATAGCGATCCACATATTAGACAGATGAGTCGCGTGTGGCCTCGGCAAGGCTGCGCTAATATGATTGTCCAGATGCGATATCTAGATGGGAATAGTGTGCGTGTTGGAACTAAGATCTGGTACACATTCTTTTCAGGACCGCGCAGATCCCCTATCTTCACGCATTTCCTTGAGAAGCGGAGCTGCCGACGCTAGAAGGAACAATATCGAATGTGGCTGGCTGTACTCGCTGATGTAGTCTAGATCTCTCGACCAGCTGATCCACACGCGGCTCGCTAACTTAAGTTTAGCGGCAGCTTCACCCATTCGATATCGGAACCAGCATAGCGCAAGAATACAAAGCATCTGATTCATGAACTAAAGTAAAATTCGCCAAAAGCAGGCCATGGAGACATGTCCGTACTTGGCGGCCTGGATTTGTGTCGCGGCCGCAACAACAACAAAGTTCCCCGTCATGATCGCATGCGGAATCACCTTGTATGGGGAGATGCAGTCACCAAGCAGCAAACAGCCCTCGCTCAGCGGTCTGGAATGCTGGCGCATGAGCTTGTATATCACTACTCTGCGATGAATTCAGGCTGAGCTGCCTCGCAAAGGGTCCCTGAGGGGTAGTCAACGGGTTGTGAACAAGGAAGGACACTTCATCAAAGCTACCGTTAGCGAAGGCGATGTTGACACCTTCCTCGACGTCGGTCAATTTATCGATGGCACGCGTTTCAATCTTGAAGGGCGAGCTTCGACACATTGCTTGGATTCGTCCTGCGACTTCTTCGGAGCCATTGATGAAAATGGTGATTTTCTTTTCGCGTTGTGGCCTTGCTGCAAGCTCACGGCGGAGTCCACAAACAAGCACGTAGCACTGCCTTCGCGTGAATAAACGTCGCACGCATCTCGGATGTCTAGCGTACATCTTTCACTTCGCCTAGAAAGCGTACAAAAATCGCGTCGATGGTCGACCGTCAATTCGAGTATCAAGACGTTAGGGCATGAGGCTAAGTGGCACACGAGAGTAAGAATTCGGAAGTGTGCAGTCTTACAAAAGTAAAGTACCAATGCTACATATTACCAATTTCGGCGCGCTGAAAGCAGCCAGCGTGCTTCAAACTATACATAGGGTATTGTTGATGTCGCAGTCGAAGCCCAGTACATAGTTGCGGGCTATCAAGAGCGCTTATTCCCTTCTCATCATGATCGAGGGCTTCATATCGTGAACTTTTCTTTGTTCTCTTGAGCAGAGTCTCGGGCAATCTTGCTCACTTTGTCTTCTCCCAACTCTTCAAATATGTCATAACCCCACCGCGATTGTTGATTGAAACGCTTATGCTTCTCCAAAGCATTCAGCTCTTGGAACACGTTGTTGGGGAGCTCTTTGACTTGCAGATTACTCTTGATCCTACTTGGCGTCACGCTTTTTGGCAACACAACTGTTCCGCGCTGAATACCCCAGCTCGCGAGCACCTGCCCTCGATCCAGGTTCAGTCGCTGGCTGATATCGCCCACCACTTCGTCGTCCACGGTGCGAGGCTCGCCAGTCTGGTTGTTCCCAAGCGGCGAGTAGGCTTCGATGAGAATGTTCCTACTCTTGCAAAAGTCGAACAGCGCAGGCTGTTGCAGGTATGGGTGCGCTTCGATCTGGTTGACAGCAGGGACGATGCTGGTTTTTGAGAGCAGGTCGGTCAGGGTGTTGACTGTGAAGTTGGAGACGCCAATCGCGCGAACCTTGCCTGTCGAAAGGAGCTTTTCCATTGCCGTGTAAGTTATTGCAGGATCAATGTCGACCAAGTCAAAGACACCGTCTTCGCGTAGCGGGAACCATTTACCGGTCTCACCGTTGAATGCACTGAAGTGTCAGTCAAGATGCACAGCCAAGGGCAATTGTACACTTACACGGGCCAATGAATCAGGAAAAGGTCCAAATATGTAACGCCAAGGTCCTTCAATGACTTGTCAAGCGCAGCTTCGACGTCTTCGGGAGCATGCTTCGTGTTCCACAGCTTGCCCGTAATGAAGATGTCGGAACGAGGCACTCCGCTCCGCCGGATACCCTCGCCTACTTCAGTCTCGTTGCGATAGATAGCAGCGCAATCAATGTGACGATAGCCAGCTTTAAGTGCTGCCTCGACAGCATGTTCGACCTCTCCGGGCTTCGCTTGCCAAGTTCCAAAGCCTACAGCCGGAATCTGAGCCCCGGTGTTGAGCGTAAAGTGAGTAGGAAGCGGCATGGTGGTAATGCCTGCAGCGAAAGTGTGCGTGTTATTTGAGTTGCATCATGACAGATGAAAATGATACCTCCGTCTTATAAGAATTGCGCCTGCGTGAAAAGCGTCGAATTTGTAACAACGAATCATTGATGTTGGCCGTGGAAAGAGCGACTTCGGATATATCGGATATCGCTGCACACTTGGTCATCGTGGAAGGAAGGAAACTGAAGCGGGTCATGCCGGCGTCCCATTATCCGCTAGCGCTTCGGATATCCCTTTCATTCGTGCTCATGAGCTCATTCTTGCATTACTCCATCTCGCAGTATGCGCAAATGTCCATCTCAACGCAAAATGAGTCGCCGGAAACCGCGCAGTTGCGCGCAGGCTCAATATCGCGACCGGAGCCCCCGATCATCCCCCAAAAGCGCGCCCTAGATATTGCGGCCCTTGACGATCAACAAAGGCACAAGGCGAAGGTCACGAGGGCCTGCGACATCTGCAAATCGAAAAAGTCAAAGTGCTCTGGCGATCAGCCCTGTATATCATGCCAACGTCGAGGACGAATTTGCCGATATAATGCTGTTTACTCTCGCGGTAAGGCTCCTCCACCACGTCGTGTGGAGCTCGGGAGTTCGTCCAACTCACCATCCGTCGTGCACCTGAGGTCACAGTCTGCAGATGGTCCTTTCGGTATTCTTTCCGAAACCTTGGGCGCTCTAGAAGATCAGCACCCGCGTGACGAAGCCCCGGTTATGCTACAATCTTCTTCGGAAGAGCTCAACGAGCAGCGGGTGCAGGACGTCCCGCCGGGTAGGGCATCACCAGGCTTAGAAGTCACAGGCCAGTTTTCAGATCCTACCTCTCTGGGCTATCCTTCCTGCATCGCGCGTGGCGACGCATTTCCAATGATGAGAATAGTCAGATCATCGTAGGCCGGATCGGGGCATCCGTCGAGGACGACCAACTCTTAGCCTGCGCCGGCGACAAGCTGCTTCGAAAGCCTAGTCATAGGCCTATCCTACCATCCCTCCGCAGAGGCAAGAGATTGCTCGAGCTTTACTTCGATGTGTGTATTGCTACCTACAGAGTTCTCTACAGACCATCTGTAGAAGAATGGTGCGCTGCGGTATTGGACAACGAGCAATCGGACAGAGCACAGGTCACCGGGGTTGGCAACGCCAGGTCTGCCGTTGTATTGGCGGTTCTCGCTATCGCTTCATTCCACGAAGAAAAAGCCAACGGCGACGACAACCCCTCAATTGAAACGAACGGTAGTGCGCCACAAGCTGATGAGCTATTCCACGAAGCCACACGTCTCAGCGATGAAGAGAAAGGTCTACCCAAACTAGAATCAGCGCAGTCGCGGCTCATCCAGGTGCTTTACCTGCTTATGTCAAGTCGGTTCAACCAAGCCTGGTACACTTTCGGCCATGCCCTGCAAATCATCTCCGCGTTGGGTCTACATCGCAAAGACGGTCGCAAATTTACTTCATCAGAAAGCCGTGATTACATCCAAGAGCAGTGTAAACGAAGGACATTTTGGGTGGCTTATACCTTGGATAAATACCTGGGCGCCGTCTTTGGAAGGCCGAGACACTATCATGATGATGACATAGATCAGGACTTCCCAGACTCTGTCAATGACGAAGACATGCTCCGCTCTGGTGCTCTAACCGATCGCGCAGTCGATTACGATTGCCACATTGACTCGTTGATCTGGCAAGCTAAGCTGGCACAGATTGCGGAGAAGATATCACGGGAAGTTTATTCGATCAAAGCTGTGCCGGATCACATTCGTCTGGCTGCCTCACATCGACTTGGAAAGGAATTACACCAATGGAAAGCGGCATTACCACCACTTCTTGGATCCGTCAATCCAAGCAGCTTGATTCATAGCTTTCGACGGCAAGCCATTGCTCTCAGACTTTCATATTGCCATGCTGTAATGCTTGCTCATCGCCCATTTCTGTTAAATAATACGTTTCGCAACAATGATGATATGCGTGCGCTTGCGACCGAAAGCCTTGCAGAATGTATTTCTGCAGCACAATCAGTTCTAGAGATGGTTGATCGCATGGCTCGAGAGGGTCGCATGTTTCACGCATTCTGGTGGACTCACTATGTCTGCTTCTGTGCTCTGGTTATCGTCTACGTGTGGATCATCCAGGACAACAGCGGTGTTCCACCAATCACTGAACGATACAAGCTCATCGATGAAGCTGAGCGCTGCTTGAGTCATCTAGCCCAAGCAACAGCTACAAATTCTCCGTCTCGCAAATACAGCATCATCTTGCAGGAGTTGAGAGCAGAAGCAAAAAGAAAAACAAGTCGTCATTTACAGAGGCATAACTCAACATCAAGAGCATCAGCAATGGGTAATTCGACGGCTTCCGGCGCAGCCAATGATGGTCCCCCATCAACCACGTGTCATGTGCCACAAAGTTGGCCAGCCTTCTTCGAAAGTCCGATTGACACCACAACTCCGGGCTTACAAAACTTCCTTGATGAATGGCAAACAACTGATTGGCTTCATCTGGACTCCTCTGCCTTTGGACCGATGTCCGAATTCGGAAACTTGCCATTGCATTGGACATGAAGGACCCATCTGAGTTTAGGGTCTTGTTGAATACTCTACTAGAATCTACGTGCTTACGGCCATGAAGCAGCGTCCTGCTTTGCAGGCCTTGCAATATTCTTATCCAAATACTTCTTGATGAAGCGTCTACATGCGTCAACTACAACGTGTATTTAAAGAGTGGAGATTTGTCACCCATATCCAACAACTCTTCATCCGTGTACGTCGCGCGGACTTCGTCTTCACTTCGCCTCGCTTTACGCGTGTTTCCCTACTTGTATGACAGCTCCAAGACGAACGCGACGATGAAACCTGTTGCGCCAAACGCAAGCGAAAGGCCAAAGCCGGTTTAGTACTTCGGCTTCTCCGACTCCAGATACATGTAAGAGCCAATAACACCGCCAATGTTGCCTACGCAAATGTTGAAGGCAACACCAATAGCACGCCGAGATGACGGTGCAAGATTGTTGGCTGCCCATGAGCTGCCCGCCGGCTGAACTGGGTAGATGCCCATGCATGTCAGAATGATTGCAAAAAAGGCTGGGCCAATGTTCTCGCCAAGCCTTCCGTCGAAGGAGATGACAATGGCGTATCCAATGAAGATGAATGATAGCGGGATTGCAACGAACGGAAGACGCCAGTAGAATCGATCCGAAAGCCTCGCGAAGACAACGGAACTGATAGCGCCGACAACATACGGTGGCACCGTCATAAGTTGGGCATTGGTGTTGCTGAATCCCATGCGCTTGGTGATGGTGGGTAAAGTGAATTTGGTTCCTGGCGTCAGGGTCGGTGCATATCGTTAAGGAATGTCAGTTGCGGCATACCATAGGAGCAAGCGGATATGCACATGAGTATGTACGCCTGCATATACAAGCGCTAATTGCATAGCACCATCTTGAGATCTTTCCATCGGAAATGCGCCTTTTCCTCTTGAAACTTGCCACCATCCCTGATAAATCTCTGGAGCTCAAGGAAGCGAATCTCGTCTGGCTTCAACCACCTCCCGCTCAGTGTCGGCGAATCGATTAAGAGGAAGAAGCACGCAATATCGAGGGCGACTGTCACAATACCAGAACGTGCATAGGTAAACAGCTCCCGGATAAAATCCAGCTCTTTGACAGTGTTAGCATTGCCTTTCATGCGAAGAATAACACTCACTCGAAGATACCAAGAAGAATACGTGTAGCCAGCAAACCAGCGAAATTCTTCACAACACCCATCATCGTTATGACGATCCCCCAACAGACGACGAGGATACCGAGGTAGTAGGATGGACGCTTGAATCGCCTCAATAGCATGTTGGACGGAATCTCGAGAAGGATATATGGCACGAAGAAGACCGACAAAACAATGTTCCACTGAACACCATCTAGTCCTGGGTCTGTCACCATGCCCTCAATCTTGGCATTCTAGACACAGCTCGTCAGTTAAGTCAGCGACATGCTTGCGCGATATGCCTACCCCAATGTTGGCTCGGTCAATGTGCGAAATAAGGTATAGTACAGCAAGCATGGGTACGAGGCGTATATCAACCTGATGAGCGTTAGTAGCAGTTCGGAAGCCATGTTACGAAATGTTGAGCAACAAGCTGTGTGTGGTTCATACCTTGTGAATTACCCGCTTTCTCTTCTCGTCGGAGAAGTTGATGTAAAAATCCGCATCGTCCGGGTCAAGTCCCAGTACTTGGACGTTGTCAATCTGAACAACTTGATGCGGCTTTGAAGCATAGACGGAGTCTGGCTTCTCGTTGATGTGTTCAATATCACTCTTTTCGAAAGTGGCAGCCATTTTGCCGCAACGGACTTGGCTGTCTAGTAGGAGCAGGTGGAAAGGGTGGTGGCCATATTGTCGCGTGGCCGCTTTATACCATGGTCAGACGGGATCAGGCCGCTGCGGAGACAGCAATCAAATCCTGGGGAACCCCATTTGCTAACCCCGGATTTCGCATGCCATCGTGGAGAAGGACGATCAACCTCGGCAGTCGTAAATCAGCCCCAGTTTTGGGAGTAGATTCTATGTCCCGGCGGCCGGATAATCTCAACGCCCAATGATACTCATATCCGTGTATCCGTCTCCATCGCGGATTCTAATCCGCCCGCGTACTCACCTCGCAAACACGTTCACTCCGCATATCTACATTGCGGGGCAACACGATCTGAGTTCCGTTGATTGTTTGCTCGCGCGTGTACTGGAAAGCTGTTGGCTTATCTTCAAGACGTTTTCCTTGTTTGATCTCTTCTTTGCCCTCCCTAGAAGCTCGATATTTACAATGGCGCCAGCACAAATCGCGCTTCCAGGTGCTCCTCACGAGCTACTTCCAAAACCATCATTACAGACTACACAATGCAATGAAGAAGTCCTCGAAGATGCCGCTGTACGGACAGTCGATGCGCTGGTACGGCGCCGTGCACGTCTCAATACTCACGCGACTATAGTATCGTACCCGAGCTCTGGTGTGGAATTCGTCGACTACTCCATGCAACAATTGGATGTGTTTGCGTACCGAGTTGCGAGGCACTATCAGACCTTCATACCGACTCGGACAAGTTCGAGCACACCGCCCACCACAGTCGCTATACTCGGCCCTAGCAATTTCGACTACTTGGTCACCATGCTCGCACTCACCAAGTTAGGCCACACGGTCTTGTTCTTGTCTACCAGGCTATCACAATTAGCGGTAGAGTCCTTGATTGAGACGACTGGTGCGACGTATTTGCTGGCTGACGCTCGATTCCTCCAATTGGCAAACGACGCCAGCGAGAATGTGACATATCTGCAGACTGGTTCGATTGCAGGGAGCAGTGTCTTTGGCTTTCCCATCGAGGTGCATGCTGATACGCGAATGGACTACCACCTCGACCCGACCGTTGAGGAAAATAACAACATTTACATCATTCATTCAAGTGGTATGTGGGACGGGCGGTTTGGGAATATTCCGCTAATTAATCCAGGATCGACGGGTCTACCAAAACCAATCTATCAACCCCAGCGAAACGCCATTGTCAACTATGCCAGCAGCATGAAGATGAAGGCATTCATTACTCTTCCTTTGTACCACAACCATGGCATATGCAACTTCTTCCGTGCCATTTACTCTGGAAAACCGATACATATTTACAATGCCGACCTTCCACTCACTCAGTCCTACCTTACTGCGATATTACGAATGCACAACTTTGAAATCTTTTACGGTGTGCCATATGCGCTTAAGCTACTTGCGGAGACGTCTGAAGGTATCGAACTGCTGAAGCAGCTCAAGATTGTCATGTACGGCGGTAGCGCGTGTCCAGATACCCTGGGCGATCTCTTAGTCGAGCAGGGCATCAACCTCGTGGGCCATTATGGCGCGTAAGTATACCACACCACACATACAAATGACTTCTGACACCTCCACAGAACCGAGGTGGGGCAATTAATGACATCTTTCCGACCCCAGAACGACAAGGCGTGGAACTATGTTCGCGAGTCACCAAAGCTCTCGCCATTCCTTCGCTGGGTACCACGCGGTCCAAACCTTTTCGAATGTACTGTGCTTCCAGGGTGGTCGGCAAAAGTCGCGTCAAACCAGCCCGATGGGAGCTATGCTACCAAAGACCTCTTTGAGCCTCATCCAACAATTGACAAGGCTTGGAAATATATTGCGCGTCTAGACGACACCATTGTACTAGTGAATGGGGAAAAGTTCAACCCCGTCATGATGGAGGGAAAAATTCGATCACACAAGGCCGTCACCGAGACTGACATTTTTGGATCTGGGCGTCCGTACTTAGGTGCGCTCATTGTGCCAAGTCCATCGGTACACGATTTGAGCTCGGAGCAGATCGTTCATCAAGTATGGCCAGTTATCGAAGAGGCAAACCGCACTGTTGAAGCATACGCACGGCTGTCGCGTGACATGATTCGCGTCCTACCTCACGACTGTCAGTTCCCTCGCACAGACAAGGGCAGTATCATCAGACAAGCTTCCTACAAGGCCTTTGCAACGGACATTGAGAATGCCTATGACCAAGCAGCAATCGCGGGCGCCGATCTCAAAGCCCTCAGTATACCGGAACTTGAAGATTTTATCCGCGAAACTCTGGTAAAAGTATTGCCAGACGCAAGGGATGCAGACCGAACGGCCGACTTCTTTTCCATGGGTCTAGACTCGCTCCAATCCATCCAAGTCCGCACTGCTATACTGAAATCCGTTGATATTAGCAACAACCCACTTGGGCAAAACGTGGTCTTCGATTATCCCTCCATATCATCTCTCAGCGCGCATCTTTACAGTCTCCGCATGGGGGCCTTAAAAGAGACTGTTTCCGTAACAACCAGGATGCAGGACCTCATCAACAAGTACACCAACTTCCAGAGCGGCGCTGTACTTACTGGCGCAACTGGTTCTCTTGGCGCACATGTTCTCGCGCAGCTTGTTGCGCGTCCAGATATCAAAATCGTGCACTGTCTCGTGCGAGCCTAGGACTCTCAAGACGCCGAGCATCGCGTTCGCAAGTCTTTGCAACAGCGCAAGATATACGACTCACTCTCGCCAGCGGCGCTCCAGAAAATCCACGCTCTACCTTCAGATCTATCCGACGCTCACCTCGGTCTCGACAGCAAGACATACCAGTCCGTAACCAAGAACCTCAAGGCCGTCATACACTGCGCCTGGTCGGTCAACTTCAACCTTCATCTCTCAAGTTTCGAGAAAGATTGTATAGCAGGCGTGCGCCACCTCATCGACCTCTGTCTTGCAGTCCCCAGCTCGAAACCAGCTTCGTTCGACTTTTGCTCGTCGGTAAGCACGGTGGCCAAATGTCCGGATTTGCATACGCCCGAGCGCCTAGCGGAACTCGAATGGGCGCAAGACATGGGGTACGCGCAGAGTAAGTGCGTGGCAGAGCATATATGCGTGGCAGCTTCCGAGGCTACTGGAGTGCGAGCGCGAGTTCTTCGTGTCGGTCAAATCGTAGCAGACACTAATCGTGGGGTCTGGAATGATACCGAGGCGATTCCGCTCATCATGCAATCGGCGCTGACGATTGGCGCGCTGCCAAAGCTGCAAGAGTTGCCGAGTTGGACGCCCGTGGATGTTGTTGCGCGGGCTGTTGTTGAGATTGCGCTGAGCGAGGCGGGAAGTATCGTCGCAAATGTGACTAATGCAAAGACGCTTTCGTGGACGAAGGATCTCCTGCCTGCGCTGAGGGAAGCTGGGCTGGAGTTTGAAGAGGTGGAGCCGAAGGAGTGGGTGAGGAGACTTGCTGCGTCGAGCGACGATGCGGTTGCAAATCCGCCGAAGAAGTTGCTTGACTTCTTTGCCTTGAAGTATGGCAAGGATGCATTTGCGCCATCGCGGACGTATGAGACGAGTGTTGCGACTTCGCTCTCGCCGGCGTTGGCAAATGCACCTGTCCTTGATGCAACTTTTGTCAAGACTTTTGTTCAGCATTTTCAGAGCACCCCTTGGAAGCAATAGTCCTGCTGTTACTGTAATAAACATCTTTGCAATACAATTTACGGTAACCCTGCTGGACTTTTTCAATTTCATATTACGTTTCCTAACATCGACGACATGAAGACGACTTGAAAAGTGGTCGACCGCGAGCTCCACGCCCGACATGACTCTTGAGCATATTTGTGAATTTCTACTAAAACGACTGGAAGAAATCCAAACAACATCGGATTGGGTTAGACGTATAGAACAAAAGGAATAAATCGTGCGCCAGCGAGCGTACCTCGGTCGCATATTCATGAAAAGAATGAAATGGTATTCCCGCCCTGCTATGTAAATCGCTTCAACTCAAACGCACAAAACTCGCCCTACGTCTGGAAAACATCCAAAACGCCATCCCACTCCCCCTTCTCCCTCGAATCCCAATACCCTTCCTTGCCACCCTTTAGCCTCCACACCTCCTCATCTCCCAGTTCCACCGCTTCAACCTTGCTGAACCACTTGGGCTGCCACTCCTCGCCGTGTTCCTCCATGACCTTGCGCCTTGCTCGCTGCCTTTCTTCCAGCTTCGCTTTCAGTGCCTCAGCCTTATCCAGATCACCGTCTTCTAGTGCCTTTTGATCAGGCCTGAAACGGCTGTCCGTCGGTGGCAGGTGTGACTCTTCAATAGACGTGATCTGGTTCAGCGCAGCGGCAAAGGTCGTAAGGCCGTAGTGTTTTTCCGGCTTGTCGACCAAGCCAGCGACTTTCCACACGGAATGGCCCGTGGGTTGGCCGTTGCTCGTGAATTCCAAACTGTGCGTCCATTTTCCCGTCGCGCCGACAGACAGTGGACTTCCCGTGGCGTCAAAGACTTGAATGCTCACGTCTTCCGAACGGCCCGCAAACATGCCGCCAGCCTTGAATGAGCAGACTGCTTTTGCGCCCGTAGTCTCGCTGACGATGGTCATGCTGCCAGTCGGCTCGACGTATTTCTCGCCCGCAATGATGTTGCGCAGATAGCTCGTCGCTTGGACCCAACTATAATGCTCGCCGCTCGCATGCAAAAAGACCCGCACTCGCCCGTCGGTATTCAATTCCGCACTCTTCCCCCAGAACTTCTGCACTGGCGTGGGGGACTGGATGAATGTCCATTCGGATGCTTCGGCTTGACATGCCATGCGCACGGGGCGATGAATCACCTTCTCAGCTAGGAAGCGGAAGCCCTTGTCTTCGCGCACAAGCTCGAAGGTCTCGCCAAGCATGGGATTGAAAGGTTTGCGGATTGCGCGGTCTTTGACACGCGCGTTGCTGAAGGCGGAAATGGCAAAAGCTGCCATGTAGACAAGACGCTCGCCTGTTTCGGAAGATGCGGTCACGGCGGCGTCGAGGAGTTCGCTGTATTCGAGTTGTTCGGCGAGGCGTTGAAGGAGAGATGTGGGTTCGTTGGCAGAAACGGGCATGGCGATTGTGGATAAGTCTTTGCCTACATTTTTGCGCATAAAGGCGACGAGACTAGGTGGTTGGACTTTAGGCGGCTGGATTGTGGCGCGACGTTGGACAGGCTTGAGAGGTAGAGGAGAGAGTGACGCAGGCTTTTGCGGAAAGAGAGACGGCGCTGCGTCAATTGAGAAGCGGGCGCGTTCTACCACACCACTGCTATGACCGGAAGACGACTCGGACTCGCCGTCAGAATCATCGTCATGAGACTCTTGGCGTTGTCGCTCCGGATCTTCGCTATCTCTCCGAATTGTCAGAAGAGTTGACTTGCTGGGATCTCCATCCGATGCATCAAAAAACTCTTCAGTAGACCCGAATGATTCAAAACTCTGGCGTGAAAGTGTAGCCGAAGGAGGCGCCGGGGTCCGTCTTTGCTTGCTCTCGGCAATGAGCTTGGAGAATTCTTGCACGACTGAATCTAGGTCTCGCAACAAGGCCATGCAATTGTCATGGACCCCTTCTTCTGCCGGCTGTTGAGTGACGTTTTGACGAGACGCGTGTTTCGGGACTGCCAAAGTTCCATTCCCGGAAACATGCGACGGCAGAGGCGGAACTGGAGGTATGGCCCCAGGTGATGCCATGCCCACCTGTGCAGATACACTTCTCCTGAACATACCAGAGGGACTCTGGGCAGCGGAAGTGCTTGCTTTGCGTTTCCAAAACGCCTTCTTCTCGGACCCTGCGTCGACAGGAAAATAGTCTCCTGATTCAGACTCTGATGGAGTAGGAGAGAGACTGTCTTGCAGTTTGAAGATACCCAGACCAGCCGCGGGGTTGTACTTGGGGTCTGTGTTTTGAGCGAGTCGCCGCACTGCATCTCTTGTTCCTGCAATTCGTCCGACTAACGCTTCGGCTCTCGCCCACTCGTTGTCTTCGGCGTGATTGGAAATATGCGGAAGGCTGTGATATGGGTTATCTGTGATCTGAAGAGTTAGGGATGACTGGGCTGTAGCAGCTCGAGATGCTCGATCTAGCGCATCTCTCCACATTTTGAAGTCTTTTGCATTGCTTGCTCGCAGCTGCCAAACCTCGGCTCCCGAATCAATGGATATTTCTCTCGATTCCTCGTTGGCGCCAACGGCAGCTAGTGATAGAGGTATGGCTCCGCGCAAAGCTGAAGAATGGTCGTTCCGGTAGTATGATAGTGTTGAGGATGTGAAATCCAGCGAGAAGAAGCGCCTAGCGTAACCCTGGTTCCTCTTCCTCCTCTTTTTATGCAGCACTCCAGTCAAGAAGGAGGACGAACTGGAGAAGCTGCCCAACTGTGGCCCAGCCTGAGTCTTTGGCCGGTCTGCGAGTGCCTGAGGTAACGATTCCGACGATTCAATCGGACCCATGGAGGGACTCGACTTTGGGAGGCTGGTGGAGCTTCCCATGGCGCTTGCTTGGGCGTACCGCATGTGATGACCAGACTTTGGCGCGGCATTCGTCGGATAAGTCATGAGGACAAACGTTGCCTGTTTCGAAACCGTCTTGGAGAAGGTGTTGTCAAAGACGAGTCCGTACATGCCCCCCTCGCCTGGAGGCACGTCATAGGTCCCCAGCGATACTTGGTCTGCCTCGCATTTCCCGTGCCATTGTACCTGCTTCAGCCCAATCGCCGACAGCTTCTCCAATACGACGGTTCTATCGTTTCTCAAGGTGGATAGGCCGCGGCCGCGTATAGTAGAGGGCACTTCAAGGCCAGGGGTGGAGGGTCCGGCTTCAAAAGTCGCCGAGGCAGGAAGATGTGGAGTGGCGCCGGTGGCATTTCCCGGGTGCTTGAAAATGCCAAAGTTGAGCGACTTCTTGTGAGGCTGTACGCTCCATGAAATGGTGTGTCCTGCAGAGACGTTTACCCAGCGAACAAGGTACGACTAACCGAATTAGCGATGCTCTAGGGAATGATAGGAATCACGTGCCTTGCTATGCACTTCGATGTTCTCCATGCCTGCCATGATTGCAGTCTCTCTTCCCTCCTGCGGATCGTGTTTACGTGGAGCTCTCTGCCGGCTACGCGGGGTCTTGGGTGCCTGTGGGTCGCAAAGCTACATGCATACGCCCAGATGGTAGCGACAGCAGACTTGTGACTTGAAATCTTCAACGAGCGGACATGTCGGACGAAGAGATAGTGACGGCGTGTCGCGGAATTGGCAGCCTGGTAAGCTGCGTGGATGGCACCGTATCGGCCGATGAGATTCGCTGAGACACAGACACGGCGTGAATGGTCCGTGATGACTGGAACATCAACTTGGAATCTTCCAGACCACGATATAAGACAACAATACTAAACTTTGCGAAAAGAACAGGTATGCGGCGTCAAGCTCGCCGCGGGTGTGTACATGACAGTATTCAGACCCTTGTCACGTTTCCAATTCAGCCTTACGCCGCCAACAAACAACGCCAGCCCCCCCGCGACCGTCAGCCACACCCATTGTTGTCCAATCCAACCCCATCGACTGCTCACATAAGCCGATATCAATGCGCTTCCTACTTCCAAGACTTCCGACAACGCCCGACTGCGCCGCAGCATCGAGGCTGGCGCTAAGCCAGATAGTCACTCAAAACGTCGCAGTTCCATTCATCACCTCGGTTTTTTGAAAAGCTTTGGTACTCCTCATCCACCATGAATTAATCTCTTGCGCATCTGCGTCCGCTCATCGAGCAACTATTCGAGCTCAGTGGCTCGCCTGGAATATCTATCGGTGTGCTCTATCACGACGCTCCAATCTATACTGCCCATTTCGGGCGGCGGCGAGCATCCCAAGCTATCCCTCCCGACGACGACACACTCTACAATGTCGCTTCCATGACCAAGCTCATGACCGCCGGCGTCGTCTCCAACCTTGTCTCGCAGGGTCTCCTGGGCTGGGACGTTCCTATACATCACTACCTACCCGAATTCAGCGCGAGAAAAGACGACGTCGGACTTCATGCAACAGTCGCAGATCTACTGGCCAACAGGACGGGGCTTTCTGCCCAAAACACGTTTTGGGGCACCATGTTCGAAGACATCCTCACCAAGCGCGAAGATGTGCCACGATTGGCTTGTCATATCCCCGCATTCGGCGAGTTTGGCAACACATTTGTGTACTCGGCTTGGGTATATGCGCTTGTTACTTCTGTTGTTGAGCGAGTGACGGGCGAATCGTTTAGTGCCTGTGTAGCCAAGTACATTTTCGAACCGCTGGGCATGAGTCGCAGCACGCTCAATCTTCCAGCAGGCGACAATGCGGTTTACAAACACTGGATTGGACTTGATGGTGTCGCGCACGAGTTTCCCTGGTCGGAGTATCGCGGTTGGTGCGATGGGACTGGATTCGGTGGCGCGGTTGGGGCGCGCAGCTCGACTAGGGAGTTTTTGGTCATGTATCAATCACTGCTGCGTGCGTACGACCATCAAAAGAAAACCGACGTTGATTCAACTCCAGGCTCGCCTTTCAAGTATGCGCGTAAAATTCTCTCTCCCCATGTTGGCGTGGGCAACGCGTCTCCCGATAAGCAAGGCTTTTGTCTCGGCATTTACCGCACACAACTCCCCGGAAACCTCTCCTTTGCGAGCTTCAACTCCATCCTCTTGGACAAGAAGAGTAATCGACAGTTTGGAAGTGCTCACACTGGCCGGGCGATATATCACCAAGCAGCAAACTTCACAGGCTACACAGGGTCCATGCTGCTAGACCCGCAATCCCAATCCGCCGTCTTCGTTCTAGCAAACTCACTGCCTCTCTTCGACATTTCAGGAATTCTCGGAGAAGTCCTTCTCGGCGCGCTTCTTGGGGAGAAGGATCAATCACACTACATGGAGCTGGCCACTTCAGTGAAGAAGCTCAATACGCTCGTATACGCCGCCTACGCCTCAAGCCTTGCGTCCAAAAAGACTGATATCAACGCCCCATTCCCCCTCGAGGCCTTCGAGGGAGAATAACGCAACGCCACGGCTAGCATGTGCTATTCGGTGCACGTCCTCGACGACCGTCACCTACGCCTTTCCGCGCAGGGATCGCGCCTCACAAACTACATACTAGAGCACGGCGGAGGCAACACGTTCTTTCTCGCGCCGAATCGCGACCTCGAGCTGTCGCAGAGTATGTGGCCGTTTACGTCGCTCAGGACACGCATCTTCACGTTCGGCGTTGGCGGCGGGGAGGTGTTGGGGTTTACGTGGCACCATGATCCGACGCCGGGAAGTAGGCCGGAGACGTTCTCGCGTGTGAAGGGAAATCTGCAGGCGAGGCTGTAGATACTGGCTCCTGGGGCTTGGAGATGGGGGGCATGGGTGTTCAGAGCGCTGGCTGCGCTTTGCACCGGTGCGTTGCAAGCATACATGTACTTCGGCATTTTGTTTCCATCTTGCCAACTTTCACGGTATATATAGCAGTCAGTCCTGCACTACGCCTCGTCAAGGGCGAGAAGAGGGAGCACAATGTCGGAAATGGTGCGCCGCAGAGTCTGGAAGATACTCACAGGTCGTGCCCGGTTACGCCAAGAACCTGTAAAATGCTAGGTGGAGTTGGGTAGATTGCTAGCGATGACACTGCAAGGACTTGTAGCGTGGTGAAAGGCGCTTTAGCTCTACAAGTTTAGCCGTCATTCGAAATTATCCTAGCACATCTGTAGCATTGTTCATGTCAGAGTTAACTTGCATCACAAGGAAAAAAGGCGATCAAGATGGGTGGAAGAATCAATGAATTCGAAAATCGGGTATAAATGTCAGAGCTGTATGTGCCCCGTTTTTGAGAGACCCAAAGGCTCCAGTAGATGCCAACGCCATTTCAATGCCATATATGTACCCAGATTCAAACAGCGCATTACACAGTATCCATCATCGAAAGAAATATCATCATCCTTAAATCTCAATGTCAACACCCATGTCCATGCTGGCGATAATGTCGTCGTCCATCTTGGGCTTGCGGAAAGTAGGCAGGCCCTTGCGCTCCGACTTCTTCTTGTCCGCCTGAGGCTTCGGTGTTGATGCGCGTGATGAGCCATCGCCGTCGAACAGGGCATCGACTTCCAATTTCTGCTTTTTGGCCGCTGCCTCTGCCTGCGCCTTCTTGGCCTCTTCCTCGGCTTTCCGGCGCGCAGCTTCCCTGCGTTGCTCCATCTTCTTCTCGCGCTGCTGGTCTTGCAGCGTCTTCTTGACTCGCTCGGCCTCGTTGATGCGCGTCTTGCGGTTCAGTTCGGCGACACGGGCTGCTGCGGCCTCTGACTGTGTAGCTATCCGCGGCTGGCTATCGGAGTTCTGGCGCTGGAGCAGATGAGCAAACTTCTGTGTCTTGGCAATGCGAGCGGAGATGTCGGCGTCGGTCCAGTGGTGGTTCTGGAGCCCCATGAGGTCGCTGTACTTGCGCTGAAGATATGAGTGAGTGGGGAGCTTGGAATTGTTCTCAGTCAAGGATGCCTTGTAGATGTCGAGGTCTTCTTCGGTGAAGCGCTGGTTTGACATGAACTGGAACGAGTAGTCTTTCTTGACGGAACCATGCTGCGCAATGGCATACTGGTCGGTGGCAATACGCTTGCCATTCTTGCCCTCGAAGACGTAGGGTTTGCCAGTGGAGAAGCCTACAGATTGTTAGTTGGATCGCGAAGAAAATCTACAAAGTGCTTACCCTTGATCTGCGCCATCTTATAAAGCGTCCTGCGCTGCGAGTCCTGACCCACGCCAAGTCGTGCAAAGGTTCCAGTCATGGCGTCTTCGAATCCAGGATAGAAGCACACTTCGGAGAAGAAGCCACGGCCAACGCGAACAGACTCGATATCACGGAGCGAAGCCGGCTGGTCTTCGCGCGCCTTCTCTGCTGGCCGCTCGTCCCATTCGACATCGCTATCGCCGTCCGCGTCGTTGTCAGTTCCCGCGCCCCGGTCGCCAGAGCTCGACCGTCGGCGGCTGCGGCGATCGTCCTGGCGTTGTCGCTGCTGGCCACGCTGCTCGCGCTCACGTTTGTACGCCTCGAGTTTGTCGTTCTTTCGCGGCTGGACCTTGGGTCGGCTGCTCTTGTGCATGTCATCGTCGGGATCGTCCGAGTCAGCCTTGCGCTTCCTGCTGTTGTTGTCTTGCGCGGCGCGCCGGGCCAAGTCGGCTCTGAATTGCGCCCGTTGTGCCTCCTCTGCGCGTTGGCCGAGTATCTCTTCGCGCTCTAGTTGAGACATGCCCATGATGTGTCGCTTGTCCGCCTCGTCAATGTACTTGCCATCCAGGGGGTAAGGCACGTCTGCTGAGCGCTCGGGAACATCGTCGTCGCGGTCCGAGTCGGACTCGTCCATGGCATCTGATCCTAGCGAGTTTGGCGATGACGCCGCGGGCGACGAGCTGCGTGGGGTCAGCCTCATGTTGCACGAGGAGTCGAGTGCGCGTGGTTGAGAAGGTTCGCGTAGTCGGGGGTAGGTGGAGGGTCGGTCTAGAGAGATAGAGCGGGGGATGGAGGTGGGGGAGAAGATATATGAGTGAGAGGGAGAGAGGCTACTCACGCTTCACCCTCCTCAATGTCCGCCTCTTCGTCGCCGCCAGCGAGGGCGAAGAGCTCATCGTCAATGTCACCCGTCGACATAGTGAAACAAGTTGTAGATGAAAGCGCCGGTCTTTCTGGTAATTTCGGTGGGGTGGTGATGCGGATACGGGGTCGCGAAGTCGAGGGCGAGTGAAATGGTGCGTTTTGGGGGTGAGAGAGAAGAACGTGGGAGCGCTGAAGACGGGGAAACGTCGATTCTAAAAGGCGGGCACGGACCAGTACGCGTCTAGCGGGCGGACCACTTTAAGTCGCTAGCGCGGTCGAGGTCAATGACCGCATTGATAGAACAAATGTTGCCTTTGTCATTCACCGGACTCGAACAAACGCACACTCTCACCGCTCACTGCCGTTGAGAAAGAAAAAATATGGCTTCCAAGGCTCTATGCACACGTCCATTGGCTCGAATATCACCACGCAACGCGCACTATCCCGTCCTCGACTTGTTCGCCCCCAGTACCAAAGGCGCATCACGCTCACGGCGACACCAAAGCACATCCCCACAAACCTCACATACACCTCCCCCATCCGCAAGCGCCAAACCCCCCATCTCT
>Ga0265780_10002774_pt1 | contig 23516 bp, 31 predicted proteins | sample P1T30metagenome_FD_192432 | JGI IMG/M metagenome (GOLD analysis project Ga0265780, IMG submission 192432) | Plant litter microbial communities from East Loma Ridge, Irvine, California - P1 T30 | ecosystem: Environmental > Terrestrial > Plant litter > Unclassified | place: USA: California... | reverse complement strand
ATTCTATTAGCTCTAGAGCTATCCTATTAGTTCTAGAGTTATTCTATTAGCTTTAGAGTTATCTGTTAGCTCTAGAGTTATTCTATATACTCTAGAGTTATATCTAAGATAATATAAGTTACTTTAGGCAATAGAAACTATTTACTAACTTTTATATAATTTCTAGGCTTTAAACTTACTTACTATAGCTATTTAAAGTATATAACTAACTGCCTTTTACTACTTATATGCGACGCAATATAATCTAGACTATATAAATATAAGAGAGACCTCTTAATAAGTAATATAATAGGCATAAGTGCATTGCTATAGTAAAATAGATAGTGCGTAGTTATAATAATTATAAGATAGTTAAAGTAGCTAAGAACGTAAAATATTATACTTTTTAGCGCTATACTTTATATATACTATAGAGATTAACTAGCTATTTAAATATATAATAGAATATAACTTTATACGCTCTCTATAATATATTTAATACTATTATAGTATATAAAGGTAGTATATTTATATAGTATAGTAATTAGTAGGTAATTAGAAAATTTAGTCTAACTTATACTAAAACTAGAACTAAACTTTCTTAGACGCTCTACTTACGCTCTATATATTTCTCTATTCTAATTAGTCTAATAGAGGATAAGTAGATCTTAGAGTTATTTCTAAACGCTAATTAGCTCTAGTGTTCTAGAGTTATCTAGCGCGAAAGTAAGCGGGGCGTCTGATTTATGAGATAACATAAGAGTTTGGACAACAACTTAGGTCAATGTGATTAAGCTTGCATGGTATTGAGATGGTATCTAGAGCCTTGCGTGACCTTTTGAGATTTATCTTCTCAGCTACGTAGATCCAGACAGGGACGCAGATGCCTCACCAGTGCCCTTCTTCTCTGCATTGGTAGCTTCGCCCTTTTCGTCAGGCTTGGTTGCAGACGCCTTGAACGACTGCTCGAAATCCGCGATGATATCGTCAATGTGCTCGGTGCCAACCGAGATGCGAATGAGATCCTGTTGCACCGTCAGTAACCACTTCATCACGAACTCAAAGTCATAAACCATACCTCAGTAACACCCGAACTCTCCTTCTCCTCGTCACTCAACTGCTCGTGTGTCGTCGTCCACGGATGAATCGCTAACGTCTTCGAATCACCCACATTCGCCAGATTCGAAATCAGCTTGAAGTTATCCACAACCTGACTTCCCGCCGTCCCTCCCCCCTTGACTCCAAACGACAACACCCCGCCGAAGCCTCGCGGCAGGTACTTCTTCGCCAGCTGGTGCGACGGATGACTCTCGAGCCCCGGATACGACACCCAGCTAACATTCTCATTGCCCTCGAGCCACCTGGCCAATTTCAGCGCATTGAACGCATGGCGCTCGCAGCGCAGACTCAGCGTCTCGATACCCAGCAGTAACTGCTGCGCAGCAAACGGATTCAGCGCCGCGCCCAAGTCCCGCAGAATCTCCACGCGCGCGCGGATAATGTACGTGATCGCGCCAAACGTGTCCCAGAACTTGAGGCCGTGGTAGCCCTCAGAGGGGTCGTTCATCTGCGGGAAGCGCGCGGCGTTCTTGCCCCAGTCGAACTTGCCGCTGTCGACGATGACGCCGCCGATGGTCGTGCCGTGGCCGCCGATCCATTTCGTGGCGCTGTGCACCACGATGTCGACGCCGTGGTCGATGGGGCGCGCAAAGTAGCCGCCCGCGCCGAAGGTGTTGTCGACGATGACGGGGACGCCGGATGCGTGGGCGATGGCGACGATTTTTTCAAAGTCCGGCACGTTGTATTTGGGGTTGCCGATGCTCTCGAGCTGGATTTTCGTGTCAGACGGTTCTCAAAACTTCCTCATAGAATTGATCTTACGTAGATGGCCTTGGTCTTGTCGTCAATCGCAGTCTTGAAATCGTCCGGCTTGTCGCCGTTGACAAACTTCGTCTGGATGCCCATCCGTGGCAACATGACCTTGAACTGATTGTACGTGCCTCCATACAGATTCGACGTCGAGATGATGTTGTCACCTGCATGTGCCAGGGCGGTGATAGCAATGAACTGAGCTGCTTGTCCTGAAGACGTGGCTAGAGCAGCTACACCTCCTTCCAGAGCCGCGATGCGCTTCTCAAAGACGTCGACGGTCGGGTTCATGATGCGGCTATAAATGTTGCCAAACTCCTTGAGGCCAAAGAGCCTCGCGCCATGTGCGGAGTCATTGAACGTGAAGGACTATTCGCGTCAGTTCAGCCTTCTCATCAACAAACTTCTCCCCATTCAAAGCGTACAGTAGTCGCATAAATCGGCACCGCCCGCGAATTCGTTGCAGAATCCGGTGTATGACCTGCCCATCCATCAGCAACGCCTCCACTCCAAACCCAATCCCCACCTTACCAGCATGCAACTGCAGCGTCTCAAAGTTCTTGGAGAGTTCCTCGGCCATGATGTCTTCTTTTTCGCAAGTCTTCGAGCTCGTCCGGGGTCGTTCGAAGGAGGGTCTCGCTTCTAGTAAAGAGAAGGAAAAAAAGAGGGGAAGCGTAACGGAGCAAAGGAGCCTTGAGAGCAGATCAATTGGATTATGCGAAAACCCGCGCTTCTCACGTCATTCAACTAGTCCCCACGCGTCCGTATTGCACGCGTTCAGTTTTCCGTTACTACTCCACTTTCTCCCGCTGTTAATTGCTAGCCACAGCGCCAGCCCACACTGTCTTTTGCTTTTCTTTTGCTGCTGTGTGAGTAACTCGTCATTGTCACGATCCGGCTTCGGCTGCTGAGGATGCAGTAACGCGTCGAGCACGCAATTTTGGGGGTGAGGGGTAGCTTTGCCTTACCCCGCGCATGGTGCACGCTAGCGAGTTGGAGAGATCAACACCATGAACTCTATACAGGACTCTAGGTTGTATTCGAGGTACATTTCAGGCATACCATGAAATTGGATAGGGTAGCCTGTGCAGCTTCAAGTGTTGTTCAGTGCGTTAATTTCGTAGTCTGATTCTTGAGTGAGGATAGACAGGGTTATGAAACATGTGTGCATGTGCACTGGTAGTATAAGGACGTGTACACAGCCTTGCTGATCTTTTGAGCATCGGTCGTGTAGCGAATATCACATCCTGTACATCTCCAAGTATCTCTTAACACATAATACTTGAACATCACTAAGAGTCTACAACACTGCCTACAAAACACTTAAATCATATCATATTACATAGCACAAGAAGAAAAATTTTCGCAAAAGAAATTATTGCAGAAACTCTATTTCTCTCCAAACTACCTATCTCTTATACGTCTCCCGCAACTCGGGACGGACATCGGCATAGAGTGCCCTCTCCTCCTGTCCCCTCTTCGCACCAGCAGCATCATCCTGCTGGATCGTTGCCGCGAAATTGCCCCACGCGCTGCCAGCAACAGCAGGAGCGCAGCCCGGAGCGACCGCGGGGCGAAGAGGAGCGGGGCGGCCACGAGGATTTGTCTTGGCGGCAGCAGGCGCAGCAGAGACATGGGGGGCGGCAGCTGCGACAGTCACCTGGGGAGCGGTGGTGGTGGTGACGGTGACTTTTGCCTTCCAGGCCTCGAAAGCAGCCTTGTTGCTCTGGGGCACGGCTGGCAGCGACTTGGTCTCCTGAGCAGCCTTGATGGGCTTGTGCTCGGGCTTGCTGGAGCCAGCGTACGTGTCCTTAGGAGCAGCGTACATCTTCCATTGCTGAAGTCTGTGAGGAGTTAGTATTAATTGTGCAATGTGGGTGAGCAAAGTGAACTTACGAATCCTCGACGCTGCGGGCGGGCGTGACGGTGATGGTGTTGCATGTAGACATCTTGATGATGTATAAGGGTAGTTGTGTGGAAGTGTTGTGTGTGGGGTGTGGGGTTGTGAGAATTTGTGGTATACAGTGTGTGAGTATGTAGACCAAGGGGAGTGGGTTGTAGAGGAAACAGAGGGGGAAGGGCGAGAAAAGCATTTAAATACCCTTTTGATTCTTACGCTCTAATGATATTGTGGGCTCCAATAGTGTCCCAATGCTACTATTCTGCGGTGGTATCGGGCGAAGACTGGTTGGGGTGGTTGGGAGGGAAGGACGAGTATCGATTTCGGTTCCCCAAGCATGATAACCGTACTTCGGAACCGGAACGATGAACCAAGACTATTCAAGTCCGTGTATAGAAGATAATGGAAGCAAATAGAAGAGATAGTCCATAAAGAATGGTAAGCTAAGACGGATAGCCAATACAAACTGAGAGCTGAGGTGGAACATTAAACAGAACGAGTCTTAACGACGAATAGTCGTAGCAATTGCAAGCCTCACACAGATTGTAGCGATGCATAGGGATAATAGAGAGTTGAAGGGCAAAGCCCGTGAAATTCTAGAGAGGATAGGCTTAATATAGATGACTACACTCGACTTGAGAACCAGCGGTGCGGAACCAAACAGCCGCCGTGTTTTCATCATCCCTAGCACCAGCAACTCATACCATTGAATACCAATTTCAAACCACAAGCGTTTTTGCGAAAGAGAGGTACTTACCACTCGCGTCCCAAGCATTTGGTTCATCTCCCGCTCTGATTTCTAAGCGGTTGACTATCCAGGCAGCACCACGAGGAGGCGCAAGGGTCCGACTTCTGCTGCCCGTCCACCTCTTGCGACCGCCGCTCAATAGCGCAATCCAATTTTCTCCAGACAAGTTTTCAAACAGCAACTTGCCCCAACTGATTCGGACATGGGGCACCAAAAATTGTAGTGGGCAATATGGGACAAGATGGGACACGTAGTATGGAACTGGAACACGAACGAAGCGAAGGGTCGCTACCGTATAAGGACGGAACGGGACGGGACGGGGATGGAGGCTCTGGAGCCATCGGCACGAGGTCGGAGTGACCCTTTTGCGTTGCCGGAGGGTACTTGTATGCTGTGATTGCCAGGGGTCTTGTCGACCTATCAGAGAACTTTCACATGTCTGAGGACAAGTGGTAAGATCTCCATATCTGTTGGCATCTTCCACGCTCGACCGCCTGAAAAGGCAGCCACTGGTGGCGGGCTGGAGCCTGCAGTACAAGGTCCTCTTTCGCGTTGCGGACAAGAATATCGGCGCACAGGACGGTCGGAACCGAGGGATAGGTGCAATGGCGGCACAATGGCCTGTAAATGTGGCACGAGGAGGCCAATAGAAATGGGCACGAGGGCCGGATAAGCATCGAGGAGTACCCATATGCAATGTGCCATGGACCTTGACGGCCTGTCAGAGACTTCCGAAGAAGCTCGATATCGGAGGCATCTTCCACACACGCCTCCTTGAAAAAGGCGACACTGGTGGCGGGGGTACGTGTATAACGCTCCCTGACATACGGGCTCAACGTGCGAAATTTCTGAAGCGGGAACATGCTTTGTGGCTCGGACGACGGAGCTGAGCTGCGACGGACGGCTACGGTAAGCGAGGAACAAAGTAGAACTGGGACACCAAGGAACCTGTAATATGGTCTGAACCCCAAGACCCCCGAGCCATTGGTACGGCGCTGTAACATGGATCCGTTGTCGGGCGACAGGTGCGCGATTCCCTTGCGAGACCTGACATTGAGCCTCAATGCCAAACTGGCAAGTTTGTCCGCACCCGTGGCCTGCACCGAATCGATATCAGGAGTTGCTGAATGTCTTTTGCCATGGACCACTGGCCTATCAGATTTACCCGAAGATTAATCAATATCGCAGGCATCTCTTGCGCTCACTTCTCTGAAAAGAGTAGCACCGGCAATGGGGGCAGGGCTCCCCGACAGACAGCTTTCCACGCGCCGCATGCGTTTTCCGTTCCAAGCAGCAGTTCGAAGCGAACACGTAGCCTAGCTTAGCCAAATCGCGTCGAGGTCGGAGGGTTTGGCTGACAGCGGCGAGCTTGGAACATAAAAAGCGGCTCCTCAACCTGAGGGTTCGGCAAGCTGCATAAACCGTGCCGCTAAAGTGGGTCCCCGCTACCAAGATCTGAGCTTCGTCAGCTGGTCGCCTTGTACGCCGCAGCATTTGTATTGAAATGGCATGTCGTCTTCTTTCGTCTCGCAATTTGGTGTCGTCAATGTAGGGTATATTCTTCTCGATGGCATGATCCTGTGGTACATGATCTGTGTAGACCCGTACCGAGTCGAGTAAATCGGAAATGGGGTCACTCGTCGTCTTGGTAGTCTGTTGCGCGCACAGTGAGAGCTGGGGTAATGTCGCAAGTCTCCCTACATGTGTTTGCACCACAACGATATCAAGAGTACCCTCACAGCAAATTGCCAAGGGTCATTTGACCTGTCAGAGCACAGCTCAATATCTGTAGGCTTCTTCCACGCACGGAAGCCTGAAAAGGCCAACACTGGTGACGGGGTCGCATTGAAATGCCCCCTGCCGTGAGGGGTCTGTCAAAAGTTGGGTGTTCCGAGCCACATCTCGACGACGCAGTTATGCGTCCGAGTGAGGAGTTACTTAGTGGATCTCGGATGATCAATTTGCAAGGCTGACTGATGGATGGTGGGAAGGGGGTGGCAATGGAGGGAGGCAGTCCGAGATGCAGTCGTTGACCATGTCTCTTCGTTGCTGTGTGGTGCTGACGGTACATTAGATGTGCAGTCGAAGTATACTATGGCGCATGATCGCGCATGATTATGTCGAATGTCGCTTCGTCGGTAGGTCTTCAACAAAGACGGCGGAGATTACATCTTGCCGCCGAAGGAGACCAGTGCTATACACCAGTAAATAGCACCACTTATCAAATCAAGAGGGAGCGGGGAGATACCAAGTCTCTGTGTAGAGATCCAGGGAGCCAGCCATAGCACTCGGCCTCGTTACGAGGAGTATCGTAAGTCCACTGTGTCGACATCGTCCGAAATCTGAACCGCATAGTGACAGCAACATGGTAGGCTGCTGAGCTCCGCCACCTTGCAGGCCTGTTCCAAGGTCCCAAGATGTTCTTAAAGCAGCACAGCCTAGTTTGGTCGCAGCAAGTTCCGGACAATTCATTCTTCGAGGAATGCGACCTGGTAGCAGCGATAACGAGTGTCTGTGTCTGTCCCGGTGTCTCGCGGAGTTGTTACCTAGGGGCGACCAGATGAGTCGATCGGAAAAGGCCAGCAGAATCCTGGTCATGGGCCACTCAATCGCTAATCTGCTCGCCAATGTCTACTCGCTATCTTCCAGAAGTTCTGCTAGTTCTGCTTCTTCTTCTGCCGTCATCATGCCCTCCTTCTTTTCGGGCTCTTCTTCTTTGGTCTTACCGAGCCGCTCGTCCTCAGCTTCCTGGACTGCTTTAGCTAGCTCTTGGGCCTTCAGACTCCACTGCCTGACGGTTCCATCAATGCTGACACTGACTAGGCGCTGTCGTGAAAGCAGCACAAGGCCGGTAACCTCTTCGTAATGTCCGGAAAAAGTATGGTGTAGCTTCCCAGTGGCTTTGTTCCATACACGAACCTCTTCGTCTCTGCAAGCAGTCAAGGCCCAACCCCCTTCTTCATCAACTGCAATATCGCGCACAAAGTCTGGGTGCTCGAACCTTGAATCTTCCTCCCACTCTCGAGAACGCGCTAGGCACTTCGCAGTCTTGTCAGCAGACGCAGTCCATAGTTCAAAGTCGGAATCAAAGTGGATAGCGTCGATGCTCGTTTCGTGGGCGATGACGGGTGACGGTTGTAGTTCGGAAGCAGATTGAATGCCAATGGTCCAACGTCTGATTTCTCGATCGGTGCCAGCGCTCACCAGCACAAAAGAGTCGTCCTTGTCGGCATAGTTGTTGTCGATGGCAAGTGCCAGAATGCCCCGCGTATGCCCCTTAAGTGTATGTAGCTTCTCGCCCGAAGTGACGTCCCAGGCAATGATAGTCGCATCCGCCGAAGCAGAGACGAGCACTTCTTTCCCAGCCAACGTGCGGACTAATACGGCTTTGACGAAGTCGGCGTGTCCCTGAAATCGCCGACCTGGCTTTCGAGTGGAGCCAGACCACGACCAGACGGACTTGTCCCAGCAGCCAGCAAAGACTGTGCCAGAGGAGGGAGCAACGCAGACAGAGGTAAGCGGTGCAGTAGGGCCTGAAAAGGTTGTGCTGATGTTAGACGTCTGTAGAGGCGGTCAGCCATGATCCGAGGGCATCAACGCGTGCAGTAAGGCAGAGTTGAAATGAAAGCGTCTGACCAACTTCAATGTTTATCCGCTTGACATTGCCAGCGGCTTCGGCCACGTAGATTTGGTCTTCATCGCGAGGATCGGGGATGACGGCCAGTATCTTGGAAGGGAGTTTGATCGGGCTGCCGTTGGTGTTCTTTGACTTGGTAGCCTTGCGGGCCGTCTCGTTCAGGGCCAAGCTGGCATTTCTTTAGTGCTGCGAAAGAAGGGAAGAAGACGAGTGCATCCTACTCTGTCTGGAAGTAGTGACCCGGGTCATTTGAGCGCGACATGGTGACTCGAGGTGGAATGGGGCTGGAGTCCTCGTGACGTGTACCAATGCACATGTGACTGTTCAGGTGTCAAGTGACGACCCCGCCGCAGGGGCGCTTATCTAATCGCGCCAAACACTAGCACCGTGCTAGCACCGTGCTAGCACTGATCCTATCCTCACGTGAATCGACACAGCTGCTCACTCACCGCCCTCTACACTATCGAGCTCTGGAATTTCTTGGGATATACCACACGAGCCCTTGATTAGAAGTTTGCTCTCGCTTCATTTTAGTTCCAGTCCCACCTTTTAAAGCACTTCAGAGAGAGAGTAAAATCACACATAGAAGTCATGTTCAATCAGAACTTACCGATCGTCATTTCAAATCATGTCTGAGAAACCTTTACTGTTATTACATGTATTCTATGGTAAAGTGCTTTCCCAGACCAGTTTACAGCCAGTCTGGTGCTTCACTTTCTGCCATCAGCAATGTCACAAGACTCATCATCAGTCCACTTACCCAGCTTAGGAAGCCTAGGGTTTACTTTACTAGCGGCGACGTCGCAAGAATCATCGTCAGTCCCATTCTTGTGCGTAACAACCCGTGGCTTCACGCGTGCTTGCACCATGTCCGGTACTGCTTCAGTAATCTTGCCATCAGAGAAGGGCGAATCAGCATCAACAGCATCACGTGTATCCATCTCAGTCCAATTGTCGTATGTAACGACCTTGGGCTCTCGCGGCCGAAAGGATGCCCGCTGTGACAATGCCCTGAACGATTCGTGCTGGAATGAGATCTTGGATGACTTCAGTGGCTTGCGAGTAGCTGTCGAGTTCTGAGACTCTGCAGTCGCACGCTTTGAAGTTTCTGGACTAGATGCCGGTGAGTCGTCAATCCAGAGATCGCGGAAGCGCGCTTCTGCTTTGGTATCCCACGAAACATTGGCTGGACCTGGTTCGAACACTTGGGAGAAGAAGGAGGGAGACATGATGCAGTGCAAAAGACCGAGTAGCTAGGAATTGAAAGGCTATTTGAGTTGGCGATGCTACTCCCGGCATTGTACTATCTCGATGGGTGTTGTTGAGGGATGTGTTGCATTTACACATTGCTCCTGACACTGTGTATGCAAATATGCGTGCGTCTGCAACTCCGAAATCAACATCATTGTTAGAAGCAATGCACATCGAGTCGCATGACCCCTTTGCGCGTTTATTTAGAACATTTGGGTGTCGCGCTGAAAGGTCATGCAGTGGCGTCCGCATCGCCTCGAATACTCGTTTCGTATCAAACAACCATATGTGCATGCTCTCCTCTACCTCGCCATCTTTTCCTTAGCCCACTCGAATATCAACTTCCTCGCCTCCTCGCCCTCCCAGCACGGTAACAGCGGGTAAACATGGATCATACCCTCCTCCTCCACATACCTAAATCCCTCCTTCTCCACACTCCCTTTTATACATTCGCTCCCATCTCCACCCTGAAACCTCGCACTCAAGCGCCTCGCATCCGCACACAAAATATCGTCTGTGCCCGCCAACAACAACATCGGCGGTAACTTATCTATCGCCCCAAACAACGGACTAGCAAGCGGGTCCCCAGCCTTCAGATCCCCCTTCCACGCCGGCAAAACAACGCTCTTCAATCCCTCGATACCAAGCCACGGGTCATTCTTCTCCAGCGCAACAACATCAGGGTGCGTGAGTTCGACATCCAGCACCGGCGAGATAAGCACGACAAACTTCCACGTCGCAGCTATGTCAGGCGCATACTGCGCCGCAGCCAACGCCATGTGTCCGCCGGCCGAATCGCCCATCAACCCGACGATTCTACGCTCGGACAATTTGCAGATCGACACGATGCCCTCGATTACTTGCGCGGCTGTTGCCGTCGGGCGCGGAACTAATGGATAGATGGGCACAAGCACGTCCAGGCCTGTCGAACGGGCTAGCTGCGCGACGAATTTCCAGTGGAATGGGTCGACTTCGCGATAAAATGCGCCGCCGTGGAGATAAACGACTGCTTCTCCATCTGCATTTTGAATTTTCTGTGTGCTGCTGGAGACGAGGTACAAGGGCCAGGAATTTACGTCTACACGCTGGCATGTGATGTCGCTGCCGAGAGTGGCGGGAGGCGCGAAGGATGTGGGATGTCGGTAGAAGTTTTGGACGTCGGATTGTGTGGCGGCGGCGCTGGTGAAGATGCGTTTTGCGCCGCGGATGTGCGAGATATATAGGCGGATGAGGGTAGCGGACCAGGAGGGCATTGTTTGAACGGTATGTTGTAGAGAAGCAGATTGTGGAGTCGATGTCGCAGAGAGAGGCCGCAGAGAGAGGCCGCAGAGAGAGGCCGCAGAGAGAGAGGGATGATACCTGATGTTTGATATACGAATTGGAGACGTGGGGAACGGATGTAGTGGTAAGATTAGCCAGCCGAATACTTAGTTATGAGAGTGCGCAACGTCGTTCTTCTGAGTTTGTTGGAGGGTCTTATTGCGGTACGTTTGTTTAGGCGATTGTAGTCTCGGCCGAGTTCCAAGCTGCTTCGCGCGAGCGAAATTGGGTAGTGTTGATTTAACTACATTCTGCTCGTCCAATTGCGTATGCCGGAGCGCTGCATTGGGACTACCGGTAGCGAGATATTTATACCGATATTAGAAAGTGGGCCCATGTGCATTACGCCGAATAGCTCATTCACACAATCCATCCCAGCCCTTCTATCCATCCTCGCGAAACATCTTACGTCCAGCCAAAACACGACCTGGGCGGCCATTTTTGCGCAGGGACTTCAGAACGAGATCGAACAGCAGCACATCTTGACCTGACCACAATTACAAGTCTTAAAACTCACAAACGGTCGGGGAAGACGTACCAGGAGGTCCAATAACTGAGACAGCCACGGGGAGTTTCTCTTCATTTCCAGTGACCCTTGAGTGATAAGTTACCTCGCCAACTACCCATCGTCAGTCCACCTGCCAGACAATCGAAGTGCAAACACACAACTTACTAGGAACAGTAAGTTCCGGCGCCTTCAATATCGGCGAAACAAACAGATTCGGTACGCCCACGGGATTGAAATGCGACGTCGACATTTCATCGCGATACCTGGGCGCCATTTCTTCAATCGGAATGAGCACGAGCGTAATTTGTTCGCCAGGCTTCATGATCACATTGTTGAACCATTCTTTATACACTTCCAGTCTGGCTAGAGCTTCAGAGTGGGCGGCGGAGGTGATGTGAGATGCCAATTCCCTGGTCGCTATTAGGTAGTGTTACGTGTAATGGGGAGGAGTTGCGGTGTACCACTGCCATCGCACGGGCGGACTGATGTACGCATCTTTACCATATTTTTCCTTGTATCCTTTGCGGAAGGGGTTGAAGTTGTGGTAGTCCTCGTAGAAGAACGAGTCGCGGGAGACATCTTTCATGTATTCTGGAAGAGAGGCTCCGTTGGCGTGTTGAGGGGGATTGGCCTGCCAGGCTTTTTCGAACGAGATATTCTGGTGTCTGATATCGAAAGTTTTTTCTAAATCGGCGGTGAAGGAGTCGATAAGTGACATTTGATGTGGGTTGTTGATCTTGTCCATGTAGTCTAAGGCGTATACGATCGACAATGGACGCTGGGACCAGTCAGTATTTCTTCGGCGCGATCGTGTATCCAGCAGACCTTCTGGATTGACAGCTGTTTCGGTAGATCCTGCCCATGCCAAATCTCCGCGAAAGCCCTACACTTCTCAAGCTCCCGACCAAAGAACGTCGGTACATCAAATCTCGGGAAGCTATCGAGTAGCCCTTCACTAGACAGGTAGCCGTGAGACGGACGCATTCCAAAGCAGCCATTCCAATGCGCAGGTCGGCGGCCGCTTCCACTTGCTGCAATAATAAGTACCTGCAAGTCAAGGAGTGTGAGCACTTACTGTCCGACCCGATCGTGATGTCCAGCCACTCGTATGCCGCCGCAGCCACCCCGCTTCCGCTGCTACTACCGGCTGGCGACTGATACCCATCCGCGCGAGGATTGCAAGGCGCTGGCCAGTCGATACACTCCAGTGGTTCCTCGGTTGCGGCGAAAGATGCAAGCTTCGTTGTACCGACAACGACGGCCCCAGCATCGCAGAGCTTTTGTATACAAGGCGCAGTCTTGTTAGCAGGCGGGTAGAGCTCGTGGTATGCTCGATTGCAGGCAGATCTGCCTATATTCTTGATCTCGAAGTTGTCCTTTACGGCGATCCGCCAGCCTTGTAAAGGCCCCTCTTCTGTGAGCGCGGTGATATGAGACTCCTGTATTCTGGTCGGTACGGCGATTGCCATGGTTGAAGGAGCTAAGCTGGCAAGGTGAAGCTGCGAGGGAGCCCTGATAAATGATACCTAGGTAAGCTTTGTTCAAGGAGTGAAGGATTGCAGGACTCACCCGCTTCGATCGTGGATCAAGGAATGCAAAAATGCACCCTGCGTATCCGCATACAGCCTCCAAACAGGTCTCAGAATCCCTGCAGAGTAGTGATATGGACCCGCCAAGATGGCGCACCCCTCTTTGCTCGTCTGGTGTGTTGCAATTGCTGCTGCGCCCTGTTCTTGCAAAAGTTCAATTGCCTCTTTTTCAATCTCTAGCTTCTGTGCAGAAGTGTGCCAGAAGAGAGCAGCTGCAAGGAACTCAGGGCGCCAAACATCGTCACGGTCATTGTATTCCTTTAGGGCGCGTGCGATCCAAGCTCGAGTGACTGGACCTTGCCCGAGAAACTCAAAGACTGTTAGGAACTTCGCCTGCTTCAATTCTAGAATGTTGAGATGCTACTTGCATGTGAGTACATGCATATCTGACTGCAATAGGAGGAGTAGTTACCTTGGGCCACAGAAGCACATATCGATCACCGCCGAACGCGACTTCAATCAGCACTTTCAATTTTGAGCCAATATCAGACATGGCAGTGACACTTGACGATATTTCGGGTGTAGACGGTCGCTCGAAATATTGTTGCGTGTCATGTCAAAAGAAGCAGGTGGCTTAGTTGCTATTGTTCGCGGACAGTGCGTTTGTATGACTCCACGCATGACATGCATTGAAACGAGAATGGCGGGTGTGCAAGCGCAGGTGGCGCAGCTTCGTTGGCTGTATAAAGCTGAACTGGACTTTTTGCGCCTCGGGATGCACTTTTGTTCACACAGATATCTGCCCTGGATACGTGCATCTCTACGCCTAGGTAGTAATATCCTGGATTCTGTAGGTGTGTAGAACTTGCCAAGTTCAACATATGGCGGCGCCCGCACGTAGTGTCTTTATGATCAATTTTTATTTTTCGCACGTATATCTGAAGCCGCTATCCAACGGTTCTTAGTTTTAACTGAACCTGCATGAGGTACCCAAGAAACTCAGGTAATCTATTCAATACATTGAGCACACTGGAGGTTCCCAGCTTCTCCATCATGCTTCTCGATAATCTCCAGGCATTTAGCCATTCTCTTAGGCAGCATGCTATCCAGTTCATTTCTTGTCGACGTCCCAGTTTCAGCCAAGTGCTCTCACACATCCTGCCCGATAGATTTGATCGGATCTAATTCCTGTTTTCAGTGCCTGGATGTATGTCCAGTCGGATCGGGAAGGTAGGGAATGGTTCTCTCTTGTCGGTTTCCGCGCCTCTCTCCCGTAGCCACTTCGCTTCCTCATCTCGTCGAAACTTTATGGCGTAGTCAAGCGGTGTACCAACCTGACCAAGCCGATCAGGCCGATCAGGCGCAATCATCATAGCGTCGTCTGAAGCATTGACGTCGAGGCCCAGAGTATCGACAAGGTACTCCATCATCGGTATGCCGTTGTTGATTTGACGGTTGAACAACGTCCATCCATGGCCGGCAGCAGAGTGTAATGGAATCGAGCTCTTGATGTCGGCACCGTGGGAGAGGAGTAGAGCGAGGGCTTCAGGAGTGCCAAAGGCAGCCGCAGTGTTGAGGATGTGAGGCGAGTTCTCCACAGAGCGTGCTTTCATGTCCTGATTTTCCCTGTACACCAGGGGTCCAAGCTTAGGGTTCGCGCCGATTGAGAGCAGAAAGCGGATGACGTCTTCTGTGTTGTAACTGACAGCAAAGCTATGGCGCGTCAGTGAGGACAATTGTTAGAGTGAGTCCACTCACCATAGTACGGTCAAACCGCCGGGGAATCCAGTGTTGACATCGAAGTGTTCATCAATAAGCCACTTTGCTCCGCGTATCGTCCTGGAAGCGTGTTGTACTATCTTCGGATCCCATTTCACTCCGAGCGCGAGAAGCTGACTTGCAAACTCGAAATTCCTGTGCAGCACAGACAGGAAGAGTCCATCCGTCGCCAAGCCGGGGTCGTGAATGAGAGTGTGGCCCAGCGTGAAGGGCACCGGTTTGCTCTTGCAAGTATTCAAGAAAAGATAGCGGTAAGGGTTGTCCCTGTCCGGTTCAGGCATTGGCTCCAGGTACGGCTGAGACGACATTGTGCCAAGTAACGTTATGAGTAACAAGCAATATGATAGTCGTGGAGGGAACGTTGAAAGTGTAAAGGATTCCAAGGTTGCGATGTGGGGTCGAGGTGACGAGCCAGGCGCGTGCGGAACCCGTTCTGTAACGCGGGCCTAACTAGGCCTTTTGACAATCGAATCAGGTGGTCAATATTTGTTCCTAACAAGGCACAGAGTGTTGGTTGCTTGAGTAGGCCATTGCGTCATTGCTTTTCGGATCTCTTCGGGGACGCGATGTGCTAACTCGGGCGAAGCATCTTGACGGACTCGTTGTGGCTGTCCGGTATGGTATGGAGATTGATTCAGAGTTGAAAAACGCAAGCATGGTACTTGTGTCCGAGCAGAGCTTTGTTGCAGTGTGGCCTGAGTGCCGTGATTGAAGCAACGTGTATATGGTACCTAGGTACGTAGGTCACGGATAAGGCAAGAGTTTCTCTTGTACAACTAAAACGCGCATTGCTGTGCACACGGCTTCCGCTCGCGCCACATAATGTGCGACTTGTTTGATTGGCTGGCTCACGCACCCATTGAAGTCACTAGATTCAATACCCGGGCGCATTATGTGACGTCGGGACCTGTCTACCAATCACTACAGCATTGGATCTTACTGATTAACAATGATATGCTACCTAAGTAACATGGACCTGTCGCCCGCTGAATTGGTAGGTACCTATGGTATCGAGCTAGGCTACTGGCGCACAGCTGTGGACTCAACAAATCTAAATCTACACATGAAAGAATACCGCAGTGCGCAGTCTCAACAGCAACAGAGTATGATAAAATCTTACACTGCTTAATGTCACGGAACCGGTAGCCATTTCTTGAAATGTTGCAAACGCCAAGTGCTCACAAGCGCACCCGTCCTCTGTACCGGTCAACCTCCTATCACATGTGACAGCGGACATGTGACGGGAAATTTCAGTGTCAATAGGGAAATAATGAACACTAGTACCCTCAAACATGTCTCTCTGACCATTCAAGAGACGTATACAGGATGTATTGAGTCTTCGATCAGACGGAAGTGACGTCTGAAAGGAGAATGAACAGCAGAAAAGCATATTCATGGCTGCTAAGCCTTGTGAAATATTAATGGGGTGGCGTACAGGCCTCAAATGACACCGGATAGCATCAGTAGAGACGCGTATATATATCAAGAGAGCCCGGGGGTATGTAAGATGAAATTTCTTCACACCTTTTCTGCCAATCACAGGCAATATGTTCACCAAGCAGATCGCAATTGTTTTCTCTTTCCTAATCTCGCGTCTAGTTAACTCGGAAACAAGCATTGGAACAGGCGCTCCGCATCTAACCTTTTCTGGCCAAACCCCGTCTCTGGTCCAGACAAACGCCCCTTGCATGTTTCTCCATTGCTGCCAACAAGGCAAGACAGCAGCCCCGTTGGAACCAATGCTGACAAAGGAACATCATTCAAATCCCTTCCATCTTCAGCCTCGATCGTGTCCATCAGCGACAATGGGACGCTGCATACCCCGAGCTCGAAACCGACTTTATCGTTTACATTGTCATCATCTCAGCATATCTTAAGCAATACGTCTGCGATATCATCAGCTACCTTGGCAATCGACACTGCTCGACAATCAGTTACAGACATGTCGTCATCTACCAGCACATTTACATCAAGCGAGACAGTCAGCAGCAACGATCGTACGGTATTCCGGTTAACTGCAACACCGCCGGCGCTTTCACAAGATTTTTCGGCATCTAGAATGTTGCTGCCTCCTCCTGATATCACTCTGCCACCAATCCGCACTACGAACTTGTTCCTTGAGAAGGAAATCGAAACTAGCGCTTCTAGTATATCACGAGACTTCATCGCCATCTTCGCTCTGCTAGACCATTGGACCGATGTCACGAGTGCAACTCAGGCTACTGCTGTGGCTACAAAGCTTGATATTGTTCTGCCAAAAATGACTGACTTCCTACACAAACTTCCAAAGCCTCCATACGGCCCCGAACCTTGTAAGCGAGCGGATCATGGTCAAGGCGAGCCTTTTCTAGCTTCTGACCTGGAGGCAAGAAGTTTGATCGGAGGACTCTTCAAGACTGCATTTTCACTCGTGATTTGCGTCATCGAGACAGCGCAAGACGTGAGGAATGAAGTCACTAAAGGAGTTCAAGATACATTGGACGTTGTTAAAAGCTTGGAGAAGACTTTGAGGCATATGGTCGATGCGCTCAACGATGTAAACCCAGATCGCGACCAAAGGTCCTCTGAGGTTGGTCCTGAAAAGCCAACGTCTAAAGAAACGGAGCTATCCCAGTGGACCTCGTCCAAAGATACGGTTCAATCCACTTCGGCTTCCTGTACAATGCGCACAGCTAGCGACTGTAGAGTGGACTGCGCTGTCACTGTCACCACCACGCTTGGAGTGCAAAAGAGGCGAGCAGAAGGACAATCATGCACAACTTCATGCCAAGCGCCCATCGCAAGCTGTGGTGCTACTGGTTCCACATCAACATCGACTATCACATCTACCACCACCACGTTTCAGATTTGCGAGTCAGGATGCGAGAAATGCAACAAGGGTATTCCAGACGTCCCAAAGCCGACTCCGAACGTGGTTTATTCGACAACTCCAAATGGCGTATACTACGTGCCGACGACAAGATTGGGTGCGACAGGCAACAGTGGATCCGGCATCAACGATGGAAAATCGGAAAATCGGAACTTGACGCAGAGGAATGACCGTCTACAAGCCAAGAGCCTTCCGAATCCACATAGAGATTTTGGAGGTACGTGGAATTCCTAAGTCTACACAGCCTTGTTCTGCAGTCAACCGTACCTGGGCACTGCGGAAAGAATCGCGATGAACTTTTTGTATGATGGTGAACTGACCCCATCCGTATTGATAGGTAATATGATCGAATGGCTCTTCAGCCAACTGTTGAACAATCCGAACCGACTCGCCCATGGCGAAGGGCAGACTATGACGACAGGCTTCTCATACCCCCTATCCGACATGCCTAATACCTTTTCTCTCCTTAACCTCTATGGCTGCACCTCGGTGATAGTCATCTCTTGCAAGCGAATGTTCATGACACATATTTAGGAAGGACCAACAATGATGTCGCCGCACCTATTTGACGAAGACATTGTCCAGACCTTACGCTATGGAGACTCTGGGAATACTGAAGGTCTTAGTTATTTCACTGGCCCTGGCGGCGATTTCGAAAATACGGTAGAAAATAACGTGCGTGCTTTCATCGTCACGCTATACCTTGAGAAGAGCGAAGATGAATCGGCATATCAGGATGTAATTGACCGTATCGAGGGATTATTGCATAATATCCTTGGCCGTCAGGACACGATGATCATCCCATACCACCGCAACGTGCCAGAATTATACCTGAGAGACAAAATCATGACGCACGGGCATGGCAAGATCCTCATTCAGTATGATCCCGTTCAAGATTGGATAAGCGGGGCGCCTGGCGCTTGCGATGTTCAGCAAGCCGCCATAGAGCTGTGGTTTGAAGATCGTCCATGGCCTCGCTACAGCGATCAATGGGAAGCGTTTCCAAGTCAGTTTCCGAGATGGCCGTGGCATGGACAGTTGGACGCGGTTTCTGCCGAGAATGCGGAGCTCCTCGAAGCTCTTCACATGTACAATGGAACCGACGAAGAAAAGCTGGAGAAATACAAGGCCCACATGAAGATGCAGATTGGAGACTCTTGCCCTCTGATAAGCAAGAGTGCCGTTACATCTTCGACCAAATCAGCATCAAGTCTCCTGATTTCGTCCAGTCCTTCGCTATCATGAACGACTGTGGTTTCTTCCAGTTTTCTGGCATCCACAATGGACAATGGTACAAGTAAACTACTCCCGTCAATCTCATCCCCGTTGGTTTTGATAACGGCCTTCTCTCTGGTACACGAAACGACTAAAACACTATCGCTCATACTTTCCGAGACGACTTCGAAGATGCAAAGCTCCTCCTCAACCGCACTCGCCCAAAGCTCCGTTTCACTGTCGTCGAGTATAATACCCATTTCAGCGTTGGTCATATCCACAACGTCTGCAAGCCCACCACCACCTCCCCCACGTATACCAAGTAAACGTCTCTCAATTATCTTGCGACAGAATGTTGAGGTGGGCAATGAATACAATTACTGGACCTTCTTCTCAAGTCACTCCGGGGTCGCCGCAGACGGCTGTGAAGTGTCAATACTACACAAAGACCATCGGCCTATTCGATGGCATGACCATGACGCTATCAAATCTCCACCCTGGCCGCAAGGACATTGGAATCTCTTTGGGTTGTTTGACGACGAGTTTTATTGTATATACATCGCTGACGGCACCGGCGCTGGTGATTTGCGTTGTTCTTCTATGCCTGAGCGCACCGCTGTGCCATGCAAGGAAGATACAGGCAAAAGGGACGTCAACGCTATCACGAACTGCACTCAAGCAAGTGTGTTAGTTCATCCCGCCGTGATATGCGAGTTTTAGGTTGTGCATCGGCTCTACTTCCTTACGATGTGGGAAGGATGGCACCGAGAAGGGTGGAGAGATGACTCACGATTAGACGTAAGGAGACAATATGTTGTACGCTGAAAGAGCGACCTAAGCAGTTGTCAGACCTACCATACCTAGGTACACAGCTCTTTCTATGAACTCACTATACTTATTTTAAGGCTCAATGGTCGAACAACAAGCAATCATGCATGTACGCTACCCGGAATTGCAAATCTCTCCGTCGGGGAATTTCTGATGGTGTACCACGATAAGTATGCGCGCGTAGGTTGCTACATGGTATGGCAACAAGACCCTGGGCGTCTGCAGCGTCTAGGCCCCGCAATAGGTGGTTTAGCGAGTCCGCCCAGATAAGCTCCCGAGACCCTTGCAGCTCGCGTGTACAGCCTATTTCCGGATATAGCGTCGGTTTCCAACGGCCAACGTCAAACAGCGGTATTGTTATAAGTAATGGTGTGTTTCTTGCGAAGTGCGGAGGGATTCGAAGATCTGTATTCCCACATCTGAATAGCGTCCTCTCGCTGTTACTTTCCTCTCTTCAACAACGTGATTAAACAGTACGACGGCTGAGCTCGAGCCCCGGATCCCCGCATTTCGAAGCTCCTTGCAGCTATCGCGAACTGCCTTTGATACCCCACATCTTCCTTCTTCCAAACAACAAAGTCATAATGGCTTCACTTCTTCGCACAGCAGGTCGTTTCCGGCCAGCACTCATCAACTCTAATGCTCCTAGAGCTGTCAAGGTCGCGCCCATCGCGCTGCGCAGGCGATATGCGTCTGCTGCAGCAGCCGCTCCCATGCCAGATAGCAGCGAGCAGCCATTCTTCCCCGACGAGCCCGCTGGTCCCATCGTTCAGACCCAGATCCCGGGTCCACAGAGCAAAAAGGCCGTGGAGAGACTGAGCAAAGTCTTTGACACGCGAAGCTTGAACATGATGGCCGATTACTCTCGAAGCTACGGCAACTAGTATGTACTTGAAGATATTCCATGAACTGAAGATACTAACATATGGCCAGCATCGCCGACCTCGACGGAAACGTCCTGCTGGATGTCTACGCCCAAATTGCCTCCATTCCCGTAGGCTACAACAACCCAGCCCTGCTCCTCGCAGCCACATCCCCTGAGATGGCTTCTGCCATAATCAATCGCCCTGCACTCGGAAACTTTCCCCAACACGACTGGGCCGACATTCTCGAATCGGGTATTTTGAGCGTAGCACCCAAGGGCCTCAATCAAGTCTTCACCGGCCAATCCGGCTCCGACGCCAACGAACTCGCCTACAAAGCCGCCTTCATGTGGCGCCGCCAACAGGAGCGCGGCGGCGCAGACGTCGACTTCAGCCCCGCCGACATCTCCAGCAGCATGGAAAACAAGTCTCCCGGCGCGCCAGATCTCTCCATCCTATCATTCAAATCCGGCTTCCACGGCCGCCTCTTCGGCAGCCTATCCACCACGCGCTCCAAGCCCATCCACAAACTCGACATCCCCGCCTTCGACTGGCCGCAAGCCCCCTTCCCCATGCTCAAATACCCCCTAGAGGAGCACGCGCGCGAGAACGCCGACGAAGAAGCCCGCTGCCTCGCCGAAACAGAACACATACTAACATCCTTCCACCACCCCGTCGCCGCCATCGTCGTCGAACCCATCCAATCCGAAGGCGGCGACAACCACGCCTCCGCCTCCTTCTTCCGCAGCCTGCGCGCCCTCACCAAGCGCCTCAACATCCTCATGATCGTCGACGAAGTGCAAACCGGCGTCGGCGCGACCGGCAAGTTCTGGGCCCACGAGCACTGGAACCTCCCCACGCCGCCGGACATGGTGACTTTCAGCAAAAAGGCGCAGACTGCGGGGTATTACTTTGGCAACAGCGAGCTGCGCCCGAACAAGCCGTATCGCCAGTTTAACACGTGGATGGGCGATCCGGCGCGCGCGATTCTGATGCGTGCGATCATCGGGGAGATTGAGCGGCTGGATCTGGTTAGGCACACGGCGGCCACGGGGGATTATTTGTTCGAGGGGTTGAAGCGGTTGGGTGAGAAGTTTCCGCATGATGTGCAGAATCTGAGGGGTCAGGGGCAGGGCACGTTTATTGCGTGGGACTGCCCGCGGCGCGATGAGGTGTTGAAGAAGGCCAAGGCGCATGGGGTGAATATCGGGGGTAGTGGGGAGATGGCGGTGCGTCTGCGGCCGATGCTGATTTTCCAGAGACATCATGCGGACATGTTGTTAGAGCGGCTGGAGAGGATTTTCTCTGCTTGAATGTATCGCACTTTAACTTGATGCTTTGCAAAGCCGATTATACATTTCTGAATTTGATATTTGATGACTTGTTTATTCTCCAAATAGTCGTGTCCTACGCCCGATTACCATGCATGCAGTTCATTATCATGTACGCAAAAGCTCTCAACTGATCCCCGCCCGCCCTGACGCTTTTGTACAGTGCCCGCATTTCGAAAACTCCGCAAAGGTAAAACAGGTCAATGGAGAGGTGTGGTCCTTGGCTATGGTGCCAGGAGATCTCCCTCGTGGGTATCATCGTGAAGAAATATCAAGATACCCCAAGTATACGCTGATAAAGCAAATGAACAATGAAAAATTGACAACCAATGGTAACGCCGACGAATGATTAAGACATTTTCGTCTCTGAGTGGTGGTGTGCAGGTTTCTACTGCGGGTTGTGTGAAAAGTAGTGTAAGACATGTAGTCTCATTCGCCCTTATCGAGGTTGACGCGCAAGCTGTACTCGAGCTTTTCCTTCTCGCAGTATTCAGCCAGGAACCTGAGTCCAAAGCGCACAGCTTGAATCGGCGTCGTGTCGTTGGCAATGGGCAAGAAGTACGGTCCGGACATGCGCGCGCCATTGACCTTCTCAGGCTCCTTGGCGAGCTTTGCATTCGCCTCGCGGCTGGCAAAAGTCTTCTTGTACATGGACTGAATGTCCTCAGCGGGCAACAGAATCCTTGCGTCCTGGTAATGCTGGTTCATCTTGTTCGTGTGGTCCGACAATATCGCGAAGTTAGCGGCAAGCATGGCGTGCTGCTTTGCCAGATCTGAGTGAGGAAGGTCGTGTGGGGAATCGTGGGGGCGGGTAAGCGATGAGCGCTGGGAGACGTGAGTGCAGATGGCGGAAGCAATCACGGAGCTGAGGTAAGAGCGGAGGCCGTCGAGATGCTTGAACTCTTTGGTGGTGCGGGCATAGGATAGACAGAGCGGCAATAGGGTTTTCCAGGTCCCTTCAACCTCGCCGGCGCGACCGCGGAGGTTCAGCGAGGCGTCTTGGGCGTGGTATGCAGCCATGTATGATCTGACTATGTTAGAAAGCGCTGAAAAGGACAGTTCGAGGTACTCACAAGATACACTCCATGTTGGTAACCGCCGCCCGCTTCTCCTCTTGCTTTGGCACGGCCTTTCCTCCACCTGCCATCAGAATCTTGGTCGCTTCGTGCTTAAGGGCGCGTCCCATCTGGTTCAGCTTCATCGAGGTCTGGTTCAGCAGATTGAAGTCGGCTTGCTTCTTGTCGTTGAGTGGAGCAGACGTAGGACCGCCCTTGGCCTCTTGCTTCACACCAGCTGGGGTAGCAACCGAGCGTCCAGGTGTCGAGTCGTTGCTGTCGGTCGACGCAGTACGGAGCATGCTTACGGTCTTGTGGTTGTTCTTTGGGGTAGCATACTGCGGCTGGCTCTTTTGCGCGCTCGACTTTGTCGATTTTGAGGGCGACTGGGTAACTTGCTGCAGGGGTGTGTGCGGCCGATCTTGCGTCGACGCCGCTCTTGGGCGCTTTGAAGGAACTGCTGAGCCCACATCGTCTTCGGCGCGAGGACGCTTCTCCGCTACCTTGGGGGGTGGGGTGGCAGTTGTGGACTTGATAGTCGGCATCGAGACGGGTGTAGTGTTGTCCAGCCGGCGCGCGGCAACCTTGGGGATTGGCTTCTTCTTCTTTGGTTCATCGTCGGCAGTTTGCGATTGCGAGTTGGTGAGAGGCTCCTTGACGTCCAGACGCTCTTTCTTCAGGGCATTGTTCCTCTTGGGAGCTAGTTTCAAAAGTTGCGTGACTGTTGACACCTTGGCTTTGGAAAACTTGAGCTTGACCACAAGACTCTGATCGGTGCCTTCTTTTGATTGTGCATCTTGCTGTGGCTTTGCATCTTCCTTTGGCTTCGCATCCT
>Ga0265780_10002772_pt1 | contig 23520 bp, 14 predicted proteins | sample P1T30metagenome_FD_192432 | JGI IMG/M metagenome (GOLD analysis project Ga0265780, IMG submission 192432) | Plant litter microbial communities from East Loma Ridge, Irvine, California - P1 T30 | ecosystem: Environmental > Terrestrial > Plant litter > Unclassified | place: USA: California... | reverse complement strand
TCGGCTACGCCCAGGTGCGCGCGCCGATCAGCGGCCGCGTCGGCCTGCGCACGGTCGACATCGGCAACCTGGTCAGCTCGGGCGACGCCAACGGCATCGCCGTGATCACCCAGCAGTCGCCGATCGATGTCGAATTCGCGGTCCCGCAGGACAATCTGCCGATGCTGCAGCAGCGCATCAACGAGAATGCCACGCTGCCGGCCACCGCGCTCGACCGCACCCGCACCGACACCCTGGCCAGCGGCCGCTTCATGGCGCTGGACAACCAGGTCGACACCCAGACCGGCACCGTGCGTGCCAAGGCGCGCTTCACCAACGATGCGCTGAAACTGTTCCCGAGCCAGTTCGTGAACATCCGCCTGCAGGTCAACCTGATCAAGAATGCGGTGACGGTGCCGGTGACGGCGCTGCGCCACGGCTCGGGCGGCGACTTCGTCTACGTGCTGAACCCGCAGGCGCGCACGGTGGCGCTGCGCAACGTCAAGCGCGGCCAGGCGACCGCCGAACGCGTCGAGATCACCAGCGGCCTGCAGGGCGGCGAAACCGTGATCACCGAAGGCGCCGACCGCCTGAAGGATGGCGCCAAGGTGACGCTGCCGGGTGACCGTCCGCAAGGTGCCGGCGCCAATGGCGGCCGCCGCGGGCAGCACAACGGCGCCGCGGGTGCCAGCGCCCAGGGCGGCGCCGCCCCGGCGGCCCCGGGCGCCACCCCGGCTGCAGCCGAAGGTGCTCAGCCGCAGCGTCAGCGCCGCCAGCAGCAGGAAGGTGCCGCGCAATGAGAGTAACAAGCAAGTCGTTCGCGCGACGACGAGGAGCGGTGCAATGAGCCCATCCGCCCCATTCATCCGCCGCCCGGTCGCCACCTCGCTGCTGATGCTGGCAATTATCCTGGCCGGCCTGGTCGGGTATAAATTCCTGCCGCTGTCGGCGCTGCCCCAGGTCGACTTCCCGACCATCCAGGTGCAGACCCTGTACCCGGGCGCCAGTCCGGAAGTGATGGCGCGCACCGTGACCGCGCCGCTGGAGCGCCAGTTCGGCCAGATGTCCGGCCTGTCGCGCATGAGTTCCACCAGCGCCGCCGGCGTCTCCGTCATCACCCTGCAGTTCAGCCTCGGCGAGACCTTGGACGTGGCCGAGCAGGAAGTGCAGGCCGCGATCAATGCCGGCGGCTCGCTGTTGCCGACCGATTTGCCGGCGCCGCCGGTGTACGCCAAGGTGAATCCGGCCGATGCGCCGGTGCTGACCCTGGCCATCACCTCGGACACGATGCCGCTGACTGAGGTGCAGAACCTGGTCAACACGCGTCTCGCACTGAAGATCAGCCAGGTCAACGGCGTCGGCCTGGTGACCCTGCAGGGCGGCCAGCGCCCGGCGGTGCGGATCCAGGCGAATACCGATGCGCTGGCGTCGTACGGCCTCGGGCTCGACACGCTGCGCACCGCGATCACCAATGCCAACGCCAACAGCGCCAAGGGCAGCTTCGACGGCCCGGCGCGCGCCTACACCATCAACGCCAACGACCAGCTGGTCACGGTGCCCGACTACAAGGGCCTGATCGTCGCCTACAAGAACGGCGCACCGGTGCGTCTGAGCGACGTGGCGCGCGTGGTCGACAGCGCCGAAAACGTCAAGCTGGGCGCCTGGGCCAACATGAAGCCGGCGATCATCCTCAACGTGCAGCGCCAGCCGGGCGCCAACGTGATCGCCACCGTGGACGCCATCAAGGAACGCCTGCCGGAACTGCAGCAAAGCCTGCCGGCCAACATCCGCCTGGACGTGCTGTCCGACCGCACCACCGGCATCCGTGCCTCGGTCGAGCATGTGCAGATCGAGCTGGTGCTGGCGGTGGTGCTGGTGGTGCTGGTGATCTTCGCCTTCCTGCACAGCGTGCGCGCCACCGTCATCGCCAGCCTGTCGGTGCCGATCTCGCTGATCGGCACCTTTGGCGTGATGTATTTGCTCGGCTACTCGCTCAACAACCTGTCGCTGATGGCGCTGACGATTGCGACCGGCTTCGTGGTCGACGATGCGATCGTCATGATCGAAAACATCGCGCGCTACATCGAAGAGGGCGAAAAGCCGATGGCGGCGGCGCTCAAGGGCGCGACCCAGATCGGCTTCACCATCATCTCGCTGACGGTGTCCCTGATCGCGGTGCTGATTCCGCTGCTGTTCATGGGCGACGTGGTCGGCCGCCTGTTCCGCGAATTCGCGGTGACGCTGGCGATCACGATCCTGATTTCGGCAGTCGTGTCGCTGACCCTGGTGCCGATGATGTCGGGGCGCTGGCTGAAGGCCGAGGACAAGTCGCACGAGAGCAAATTTGCCCGCAAGTTCCAGGGCGGTTTCGACTGGGTCATCAAGCACTACGACACCAGTTTGAACTGGGTGCTGGCGCGCCAGGGCCTGACCCTGCTGGTGGCGCTGGGCACACTGGTGCTGACCGCGCTGCTGTGGACCTTCATCCCGAAAAGCCTGTTCCCGACCCAGGACACCGGCCAGCTGCAGGCACGCGTGGAAGCGCGCCAGGCGATCTCCTACCAGGCGATGGCCGAGATGCAGCAGGCCGTGGCGCGCGAAGTGCTGGCCGATCCGGACGTGCTGTCGCTCAGCTCCACCGTCGGCGTGGATGCGGCCAACAACACCATGCTGCATACCGGCACCATGCTGATCAACCTGAAGGAAGACCGCAGCAAGCAGGAAGACCTGATGGAACGCCTGCGTTCGCGCGTGGCGCGGAACGTCGCCGGCGCCACCCTGTACCTGCAGCCGACGCAGGACCTGACCATCGACGCCGAGAGCGGCCCGACCCAGTACCGGCTGTCGATCGAAGGCGCCGACACCAAGACCGTCACCGAGTGGGCGACCAAACTGTCGCAGGCGATGGCCCAGCGCAAGGAGTTGCGCAACGTGGTGACGGATGCCGGGGCCACCGGTGCCGCGGCCTACGTCAACATCGACCGCGACAGCGCCTCGCGCCTGTCGGTGACCGCCTCGAACGTCGACGATGCTTTATATAGCGCCTACGGCCAGCGCATCGTGTCGACCATCTTCACCGAGACCAACCAGTACCGCGTGATCCTGGAAGCCCAGCAGGACGAGCAGATGTCGCTCGACTCGCTGGCCAGCCTGCAGCTGCGCACCGGCTCCGGTTCGCCGACGCCACTCTCGGCGATCGCCTCGATCACCGAGCAGGCCGCGCCGCTGCAGATCACCCACGTGGCGCAGTACCCGGCCACCACGGTCGGCTTCGATACCGCGGCCGGCGTCAAGCTGGGCACGGCCGTCAGCGCGATCAAGGAAGTCGCGGCCGACATCAAGCTGCCGGCCTCCGTCACGCTGACCTTCCTCGGCGCTTCCGGCGCTTACCAGAACTCGCTGTCGAACCAGCTGTGGCTGATCCTGGCGGCGGTGGTCTGCGTCTACATCGTGCTCGGCGTGCTGTACGAGAGCTATATCCACCCGCTGACCATCCTGTCGACGCTGCCGTCGGCCGGCGTCGGCGCGCTGCTGGCGCTGATGATCAGCGGGCAGGGACTGGGCGTGATCGGCATCATCGGCATCATCCTCCTGATCGGCATCGTCAAAAAGAACGCGATCATGATGATCGACTTCGCGATCGAGGCCGAGCGCGACGAGGGCAAGGACCCGCGCACTGCGATCCACCAGGCCGCGATGCTGCGCTTCCGCCCGATCATCATGACCACGCTGGCCGCGCTGTTCGCCGCCGTCCCGCTGATGTTCGGCTGGGGCGAGGGCGCCGAGCTGCGTCGTCCATTGGGCCTGGCGATCTTCGGCGGCCTGATCGTGAGCCAGGCGCTGACCCTGTTCACCACGCCGGTGATCTATCTGGCGTTCGACCGCCTGTCGCGCCGCTGGACCGGGCAGGAACCGGCCAAGCCGGCCGGCCCGGGCTCATCTTCACCATCGGCGCCGTCCACCACCGCGCATGAGGCAGGCGCATGAACCTGTCGAAGCCCTTTGTCCAGCGGCCGATCGCGACCGTGCTCCTGACCCTGGGGCTGGCGCTGGCCGGCATCGGCGCCTTTTTCGTGCTGCCGGTGTCGCCGCTGCCCCAGGTCGACTACCCGTCGATCTCGGTCAGCGCCAGCCTGCCGGGCGCCAGCCCGGATACCATGGCCAGCTCAGTGGCGACGCCGCTCGAACGCCGGCTGGCGGTGATCGCCGGCGTCAACGAGATCACTTCGAACAGCGGCAACGGCTCGACCCGCGTCAGCCTGCAGTTCGAACTGAACCGCCAGATCGACTCGGCCGCGCGCGAAGTGCAGGCCGCGATCAGCGCCTCGCGCGCCGACCTGCCGTCCACGCTGAAGAGCAACCCGACCTACCGCAAGGCCAATCCGTCGGATGCGCCGGTGATCATCCTGGCGCTGACGTCCAAAACGCGCAGCCCGGGCCAGATCTACGACGAAGTCTCGAACCTGGTGCAGCAGAAGCTGGCACAGGTGAAGGGCGTCGGCGACGTCGAGATCGGCGGCGGCTCGCTGCCGGCGGTGCGCATCGACCTCAATCCGTACCAGCTGAACCACCACGGCGTGTCGAGCGAAGACGTACGCGCGGCGATCCAGGCCAGCAATCCGAACCGCCCCAAAGGCGCGCTGGAAGGCAGCGGCATGCGCCTGCAGATCTACTCGCAGGCGAACACGCCGACCAACGGCCGCACCGCCGCCGATTACCGTGGTCTGGTGGTCGCCTGGCGCAACGGCGCGGCGATCCGCCTGCAGGACATCGCGGAGGTCACCGACAGCGTCGAGAACATCAATACCCTCGGCTTGTTCAATGGCCAGCCGGCGGTGATCGTGCTGGTGACGCGCCAGCCGGGCGCCAACATCATCGAGACCGTCGACGGCGTGCGCGCGTTGCTGCCCTCGCTGCAGGCGCAATTGCCGCAGGACGTGGCGCTGCAGGTGGCCTCGGATTCGACCAATTCGATCCGCTCGTCGCTGCACGAGATCGAGCTGACGCTGATGATCTCGATCCTGCTGGTGGTGCTGGTGGTGAGCGTGTTCCTGCGCAGCGTGCGCGCCACCGTGGTGCCGGCAGTGGCCACCGTGGTGTCGCTGCTGGGTACCTTTGGCGTGATGTACATGCTCGGTTTTTCGCTGAATAACCTGTCGCTGATGGCGCTGACGGTGGCCACCGGTTTCGTGGTCGACGATGCCATCGTGGTGCTGGAAAATACCAGCCGCCACGTGGAAGCCGGCATGGACCGCATGAAGGCGGCGCTGCTGGGTGCCCAGGAAGTCGGCTTTACGGTGCTGTCGATCAGCCTGTCGCTGGTGGCGGTGTTCATTCCGCTGCTGTTCATGGGCGGCCAGGTCGGGCGCCTGTTCCGCGAATTCGCCGTCACCTTGTCGGTCGCGGTGATGATCTCGCTGGTGATCTCGCTGACCACCACGCCGATGCTGTGCGCGCTGCTGCTGAAACCGGGCCAGAAGCCGGAACGCAAGCCGGGTGTCTTGGCACGCTGGTCGGAGCGCGGCTTCGACAAGATTTTGAAAGGCTACGAGCACGCCCTCGACTGGGCGCTGGACGCCAAGCCGCTGGTGATGCTGATCCTGGCCTTCGTGGTCGGCCTCAACGTGTTCCTGTTCTCGGCCGCGCCCAAGGGCTTCTTCCCGCAGCAGGATACCGGCCAGATCAACGGCGGCATGCGCGCCGACCAGAGCATCTCCTTCCAGGCGATGCAGGGCAAGCTGTACCAGCTGGTGAACACGATCAGGAAGGACCCGGCGGTGGACACCGTGGTCGGCTTTACCGGCGGTTCGCGCGCCGGCGGCGGCTTCATGTTCGTCAACCTGAAGCCGGCCAGCGAGCGCGCCAAGGGCGAAAGCGGCCAGGCCGTGATCGCGCGCCTGCGTCCGCAGCTGGCCAAAATCACCGGCGTGCAGCTGTTCCTGAACCCGGTGCAGGATTTACGGATGGGCGGACGCCAGAGCAATTCCACCTACCAGTACACGCTCAAGAGCGACAACCGCAACGACCTGAAAGCCTGGGCGACCAAGCTGGCCGACGCCATGAAGGCGCAGAAGGCGCTGATCGACGTCGACACCGACCAGGCCGAGAACGGCGTCGAGACCTTTGTCGACATCGACAAGGACAGCGCGGCGCGCCTGGGCATCAGCGCCAAGGACGTCGACAATGCGCTGTACAACGCCTTTGGCCAGCGCCAGGTGGCGAACATCTACGACGAGTTGAACCAGTACCACGTGATCATGGGCGTGGCGCAGAAGTATGCGCAGTCGCCGGAGGCACTGGATGACGTGTATGTGCCGGCTGCCTCGACATCCACGTCGTCCACGTCGTCGTCGTCCTCGTCCACGGCGACGTCGACAGCCAGCGCGGCCACCGGTTCGGCGACCGGCACCGGCAGCACCGGTACCGGAACCACGTCCAGCACCAGCACCGCCTCCAGCAGCGGCACGTCGTCCAGCGCGAGCAACCTGACCGCCGCGCGCGACCCGTCCAGCGGCTCCGCGCTGGCCACCAGCGTGCGCAACATGGTGCCGCTGTCGGCCATCGCCAGCTTTGCCGAGCGCTCGACCCCGAGCTCGGTCAACCACCAGGACGGCGAGCTGGCGACCACGATCTCGTTCAACCTGGCCCAGGGATCGTCACTGTCCGACGGCCAGGCCGCGGTGCGCCAGGCCGAAGCCGACATCGGCATGCCGGTGAACGTGCGCGGCAGCTTCCAGGGCCAGGCCAAGCAGGCGCAGGAATCGAACAAGCAGCAGCCGCTGCTCATTCTCGCCGCCATCGTCGTCATCTACATCGTGCTGGGCATCCTGTATGAGAGCCTGATCCACCCGATCACGGTGCTCTCGACCTTGCCGTCGGCCGGCGTCGGCGCGGTGCTGGCGCTGCTGATGTTCAAGATGGAGTTCTCGATCATCGCGCTGATCGGCGTGTTCCTCTTGATCGGTATCGTGAAGAAGAATGCGATCCTGATCATCGACTTTGCGCTGGAGGCGGAAAGGGCGCGCGGCCTGTCCGCCACCGAAGCGGTGCGCGAAGCCTGCCTGCTGCGCTTCCGCCCGATTTTGATGACGACGCTGGCCGCGGCCCTGGGGGCCTTGCCGCTGGCGATCGGCTTCGGCGAAGGCTCGGAACTGCGCCAGCCGCTCGGCATCGCCATCATCGGCGGCCTGCTGGCCAGCCAGCTGCTGACGCTGCTCACCACGCCGGTGGTCTACGTCTATATGGACAAGCTGCGCAGCCACAAACCGGACGAACACGAGCTGGTGCGCCATCCTTTGGAGCACCCGCCTACTGCCACCACGAATCCATGAACAAGAATAGTCAACGCATGAGCGCTACCCGTTTTACCTTACCGTTCCGTCCCACTTTGCTGGCCGTGGTGGCCGCCGCCTTTGTCGCCGGCTGCTCGGTCAGCCCGACCTACCAGGTGCCGACCACGCCCGCGCCGGCACAATTCAAGGAGATGCAGGGCTGGGTGCCGGCCGCGCCGGCGGACGCGCTGGAACGCGGACCGTGGTGGACCCTGTTCAACGATCCGGTGCTGACCGAGCTTGTGTCCCAGGTCGAAGTCTCCAACCAGAACGTGGCGGCGGCGGTTGCCGCCTACGCGCAGGCGCGTTCGCTGGTGGCCGAGCAGCGCGCGGCGCTGTTCCCGTCGGTGTCGCTGAGCGGTTCGGGCACGCGCTCGGGCACCCGCGGCGGCGGCGGCACCGCCACCGTCGACGCCAACGGCAACATCATCGGCGGCGACAGCGGCGGGCGCGTCGCCAACAACTACCGGCTGTCGATCGGCGCCAGCTGGGAGCCGGACGTCTGGGGCCGCCTGCGCGCCGGCGTCACCGCGGCCAACGCCAGCCTGCAGGCCAGCGCCGCCGACCTGGCGTCCGCGCGCCTGTCTGCCCAGGGCGAACTGGCGCTCGACTACATCTCGCTGCGCTCGGCCGACGCCCAGCGCGAACTGCTGAAAAACACCATCGCCGGCTACGAGCGCGAACTGCGCATCACCCAGAACCGCTACGACGCCGGCATCATTCCGCACTCGGACGTGTACCAGGCCGAAACCCAGCTCGCCACCGCGCGCAGCGACGACCTGACCCTGGTCAGCCAGCGCGCCCAGCTCGAGCACGCGATCGCGGTGCTGGTCGGCAAGGCCCCGGCCGAATTCGCGCTGGCGCCGGCGCCGTGGAACGTGACCGTGCCCGAGGTGCCGGTCGGCGTGCCGGCGACGCTGCTGCAGCGCCGCCCGGACATCGCCGCCGCCGAACGCCGCGTCGCCGCCGCCAACGAGCAGATCGGCATCGCGCGCTCGGCCTACTTTCCGGACATCGGCTTGACGGCGAACTACGGCAGTGCGGCCAGCGTGGTCAGCGACTTGTTCAACGCATCGGCCGCGACCTGGTCGCTCGGGCTGCAGGCGGCCCAGACCATCTTCGACGCCGGCGCCATCCGCGCCCGCGTCGAAAGCGCGCGCGGCGCCTACGATCAATCGGCGGCGAACTACCGCCAGACCGTACTGACGGCCTTCGCCGACGTCGAAAACCAGCTGTCCGCCACCCGCGTGCTGGCCCAGCAGCAGGACCTGCGGCGCCAGGCCTCGGAAGCCGCCGCCAAGGTCGAAGAACAGGTGACCAACCGCTACCGCGCGGGACAGGTGAGCTATACCGACGTGGTGACCGCCCAGGTGACCGCCCTGAACGCGCGCCGCAACCTGATCCAGGTCCAGGCCGACCGCCAGACCACGGCCATCGCGCTGATCCAGTCGCTCGGCGGCGGCTGGCACGCGCAGTAAATTCGGGGTCAGAGCACTTTCGAAATCAAGGTTTTTTGCGCAACTTGCCTGTGCCTGTCAGAGGGGGGAGGGGTGGCCGGAATACTGGCGCCCGGCCAAATCGCCGCTTCGGGCAATCTGCTCTGACCCCGAAGTTTTAGTCGGGGCGCCTGGCCCAGCGCGCGGCCAGGATCGCACACACCATCAGCTGGATCTGGTGGAACAGCATCACCGGCAGGATCACCATGCCCAGCGTGCTCGGCGCGAACAGCACCTTGGCCATCGGCACGCCGCTGGCCAGGCTCTTTTTCGAGCCGCAGAACACGATGGTGATTTCGTCTTCCTTGCTGAAGCCGAGGCGGCGGCTGGTCCAGGCGGCGAGCAGCAGGGCCACCGCCAGCATCGCGCAGCACACCAGGCCGAGCGTGACCAGTGCCGACAGCGACAGCTTGTGCCACAGGCCTTCGTTTACCGATTCGCTGAAGGCCGTGTACACCACCAGCAGGATCGAGCCCTGGTCGACGATCTTGAGCATCGGCTTGTTGCGGTCGACCCAGGCGCCGATCCACGGCCGCACGAACTGGCCGACCAGGAAGGGCAGCAGCAGCTGCTCGACGATGGTGAGGATCGCATCCAGCTGGGAGCCGCCGGCGGCGCCGCGCGCGATCAGCGTGCCGACCAGCAGCGGCGTCAAGAAGATGCCGACGAAGTTCGAGGCCGAGGCGCTGCACACCGCGGCCGCCACGTTCCCGCGCGCCACCGAGGTAAAGGCGATCGACGATTGCACGGTCGAGGGCAGGGTGCACAGGAACAGGATGCCGACGTAGAGTTCGGGCTGGAGCACGGTCCCGGACAGCGGTTTCATGATCAGGCCCAGCAGCGGGAACATGACAAAGGTCGAGGCCAGCACCAGCAGGTGCAGGCGCCAGTGCGTCAGGCCGTCCACCATCGCTTCGCGCGACAATTTGGCGCCGTGCAGGAAGAACAGCAGGCCGATGGCGAAGGTGGTGACCTTGCCCAGCGCGACGGCGGTCGTGCCGCTGCAGGGCAGGATGCTGGCCAGGACGATGGTGCCGAGCAGCCACAGGGTGAAGGTGTCGGGCGCCAGGCGGCGCAGGGTGGCGGTGGTCTGTTCTATGAAGCGGGGCATGGGGTTCCGGCGGGGCTGCGGGCGTATCGAACCCGTCATTCTATCTGCATTCGGTATGCGCCGTGATTCGCTCACGTCCGTGAGTCTTTCCGTTTGTCGTACGCAGGCAATTGACCGCTGTGTATTTGCATCCAATACTGAAATGCAAATACAACAACCGGAGATGAAAATGCGGAAACCTCAGTTAAAACCCATGCTGCGGACGTGCGCGCTGTTCACCATGCTCGCCGGCGCAGCTATGCAGGCCCAGGCAGCCTTCACCGTCACCGCGACCAAGGACGCGGCTGACAAGGTCGTCAGTTACACCATCGATACCAATGCCGGCCTGGTGTTCAAGGTCCGCGGTTTCCCGACCGACACCAGCACGACCTCGCCGGGCGACCTCTCGAGCCTGGTCTACAACGGCATCGAATACCAGGACGCGGGCAGGGGCACCCAGGTCAATACCGGGTACGACTATATTTATACGGACCAGACCGGCGTCAGCGTCAAGGCAGAGGTGGTGGATGCGAACGGCAATGCGGCGCCCGTCGCCTTGCCGGCCGCCGGCCAGAGCGCGGTCACGGCGGCCAGCGATTTCATCAAGGTCACGGTGACCACGGTGGGCGGCGCCACCGGTGTGCTGACCCATTATTACCTGGTCAAGAAAGGCGACGCCAGGATCTACATGGGCACCTATTTCACCGCCGAGCCGACCGGTTCGGCGCTGGTGCGCTTCATCGCCCGCATGCGGATTGCGGCGCTGCCGAACGGCACGCCGGCCGGCACGCCAGGCGGCCTGGTCGTGAATGCCGATCCGAACCGACCGCCGTCCTGGCCCGACGATTTGCGCAACACCAATGGCGCCATCGAGTCGGGCGATATCTTCGGTATCCCCAGCGGCCCGAATGCCGGCGAAACGCGCTCCAAGCACTATTCCAACATGCGCCTGAAGGACTGGTCGTATATCGGCGGCACCGGTTCCAATGTCGGCGTCTGGATCGTGCGTGACAACAATGAAGGCGGCTCCGGCGGTCCTTTCTATCGCAGCCTGCTCAACCAGATCACCAGCACCAATAACGAAATCACCTACATCGTCAACTATGGCGAGGGCCAGACCGAAGGCTTCCGCCTGAATCGCCTGAACAGCTACACCATGAGCTTCAACAATGGCGCGGCGCCCGCGCCGGTCGATACGTCCTGGTTTTCGAAAATGAACCTGCTGGGCTATGTGCCGCCGACCGCGCGCGGCAACGTGTTCGTGCCGGCGATCTACGGCCGCAATGCGGCCTTTCCTTATACCGTCGGCTTCGCCAATGCCGGGGCGCAGTACTGGGCCGATGCCGCCGCCAACGATGGCCATGCCAACGCCGATGGCATGATCCCGGGTACCTACACGATGACGGTGTACAAGAACGAACTGGCCGTCGCCAGCTCGCAGGTCACGGTCACGGCGGGCACCACCAACATCGTGCCGGCCGTGACGATCGGCGCCGACGCGCTCGTGAACAACGACGACCCGCGCGGCAAATGGCACCTTGCCAAAGGCGACCCGAGCCTGACCCAGGCCCTGTTCCGCATCGGCGAATGGGACGGTACGCCGCGCGAATTCCTGAACGGCGACAAGGTCACGATCATGCATCCGTCCGACGTGCGCATGAGCCCGTGGTTCGACACGGCCAGCGAGGCGAATCCTTACCAGGTCGGCTATTCGACCCCGCGCGTGCACATGCCGGCTTACCAGTGGAAGGGCCTGACGACCGCGCCCAACGGCCCGGTCACGGTGAATTTCACCCTGAAGCCTAGCCAGATCTCGGCAGCCTCCACCTACCGCTTCCGGATCGGCATCACGACCGCGCAGGCCGGCGGACGGCCGCAGATCGCCATCAACAACTGGACCTCGCCCTTTGTTGGTTCGCAGTCGGGCGACGTGTTCCCGCCCGGCCAGCCGTCGACCCGCACCATGACGGTCGGCAGTTATCGCGCGCGCAATATCACTTACGACTACACGATCCCGGCCAGCGCCCTGGTCGCCGGCCAGAACACCTTGAAAGTCTGGGTCGTCAGCGGTTCGACCAGCACATCGAGCTGGCTGACGCCGGCGTATTCGTTCGACGCCCTGGACCTGGTCAAGCTCAACTAAGCAGGATCAACCGAGCACCTTTTCATTCAACACCATTTCAATAGAGCCCAACGTGCAATTCAAATCTCTTTGCCTGACCTTGGCCGCGGTTTTCGCCATCGGCATCGGCGCCGGCGCGCAGGCCGCCGTCATCACCACCTTCAGCCCGGACGTCCCGGTTGCCATCTGCGATACCTGCACCGTCACCTCGACCTTGAACATCGACAGCCACGGCCGCATCCTCGACGTCAATGCGCTGCTCGACATCACCCACAGCTACGATGCCGACCTGGTGTTGAGCCTGAGCCATGGCGGCACCACCGTGCTGCTCGCCAACCGCCAGGGCGGCTCCGGCGGTGCCAACTACACCGGCACCGTGTTCGACGACGAGGCCGACATCGGCATCGACGCCGGCTATGCCTATGCGCCGTACACCGGTGCGTTCCGGCCGCAGGAGGCGCTGGCTGCCTTCATCGGCCACGACGTGTTCGGCGACTGGATCCTCACGGTGACGGACAGCGAAGCGGGCGATGCCGGCACCATCGACAGTTGGGGCATCACGGCGGAGGTGCCGGAGCCGGCTTCGCTCGCCCTGTTCGGACTGGGCCTGGCGGGCTTTGCGGCCGCAGGCCGCCGCCGTGATATTGTGTGACAAATGTGTTTCCCGGCACAGCAAGCGGCGATATACTCGCCCTTGCTTTTTTACTCAACCGGGGTCTCACTTTGTTCAAAACCATCGTCCTGCCCGTCGCTCTGATGGGCGCGTTCACCGCCGCCCACGCCGATGAAGGCCAGTGGCAGCCGCACCAGCTACCGCAACTGAAGTCCGAACTGAAGCGCATCGGCATCACCATTCCGGCCGAGAAGCTGGCCGATTTGTCGAAACACCCGATGAGCGCCATGGTGTCGCTGGGCGGCTGCTCGGCCTCGTTCGTGTCGCCGGACGGCCTGATCGTCACCAACCACCACTGCGCCTACGGTGCCGTGCAGCGCAACTCGACCCCGGAACACAATTACATCGTCAATGGCTACCTGGCCAAGACCCGCGGCGCCGAGCTGGCCGGCGGTCCGAACACGCTGGTGTACGTGACCGAGAAGGTCGAGAACGTGACCGATCGCGTGCTGAAAGGGCTGGCGCCCAATCTGTCGGGCAAGGAGCGTCACGAGCAGGTCGAGTCACGCATCAAGTCACTGATCGCCGAATGCGAGAGTGATAAAGCTTACCGCTGCTCGGTACCGGCCTTCCACCGCGGCGGCGAGTACTACCGCATCCGCCAGCTGATGATCCGCGACGTGCGCCTGGTGTATGCGCCGGCCGACAGCGTCGGCAACTTCGGCGGCGACATCGACAATTACGAATTCCCGCGCCAGGCCGGCGACTTTTCCTTCCTGCGCGCCTATGTCGGCAAGGATGGCCGCCCGGCCGATCCATCGCCGGACAACGTGCCGTACAAGTCGAAAGACTTCCTGGTCGTCTCAGCCGAAGGCCTGAAGAACGGCGACCCGATCCTGCTGGCCGGCTACCCGGGCCGCACCAGCCGCTACAAGCTGCCGTCGGAAGTGCGCTTCGCGCGCGACGTCGATTATCCGGCCAAGGTCGCATCGATCACGGCCGACCTGTCCGTGATCGCGGCCAGCACCATGGGCAACCCTAACTACGACGTGCGCTACGCCAGTGTGGCCAAGAGCCTGAACAACGTGCTGAAGAAGACCCAGGGCCTGCTCGACGGCTTCGCGCGGGTCGACATCGCCGCCATCAAGGACGTGCAGGATGGCCAGTTCCGTGGCTGGTACAAGCAACACGGTAAAGGTGGCAGCTTGCTGAATGACCTCGACGCCGCCATCGGCGCCGACATGCAAAGCAGCCAGCAGGAAGCCGCCTGGGCCGAAGCGACGCACAGCGACCTCTTGAAAAGCGCACGCACGCTGTACCGCCTGTCGCTGGAACGCCAGAAGCCGGACGCCCAGCGCGAAGCCGGCTACCAGGAGCGCGACCTTTCCTTCATCAAGGCGCGCCTGAACCGCCTCGAGCAATCCTTCGTCGCCAGCGTCGACCAGGCCCGCTATACCGCGGCCCTGAACCGCTACGCCAAGGTCGATCCGAAGGCGCGTCCGCAAGGCCTGGATGCGCTGCTGCCGGCGCCGACCGCTGTCCCGGCGCTGTACAAGACCACCGAACTGGGCGACACCGCCAAGCGCCTGGCCTGGATCGGCAAGGATCCGGCCGCCTTCCGCGCTTCGCAGGATCCGTTCATCCAGCTGGCCGTGCGCCTGCAGGACCTGGCTGCGACGCTGGAAGACCGCCGCAAGGAAGTCGACGGCAACCTCGAGCGCGTGATCCCGCAATACATGGAAGCGGTCATCGCCTGGAAGAAGTCGCAGGGCAAGCCGGTCTACCCGGACGCCAACTCGACGCTGCGCGTGACCTACGGCACCGTGGGTGCCTACCAGGCGCGCGACGGCGTGGTGAAAGGTCCGTTCTCGACCGTGCAGGGCATCCTCGAGAAGAACACCGGCAAGGAACCGTTCAACGCGCCGGCCAAGCTGCTGCAGGCGATCCGCGACAAGCGCTGGGGCCAGTTCAAGGACCCGGTGCTGGGCACGGTGCCGGTCGACTTCCTGTCGAGCGCCGACACCACCGGCGGCAATTCCGGTTCGGCGGTGATGAACAAGCGCGGCGAACTGGTGGGCCTGAACTTCGATTCGACTTACGAATCGATCACCAAGGACTGGTACTTCGACCCGACCATCACGCGCGCGATCCACGTGGATATCCGCTACATGCTGTGGGTGATGAAGGAGGTTGACCATGCGGACAACCTGCTGCAGGAGATGACGATCAAGTATCCGAAACAATAATTGGATCGTGGCGCGGAAAGACCGCGCCATAAACCAACGTCGTCCCCGCCTTCGCGGGGACGACGTTTTTAAGCCAACATTGAATGTGGCGCCAATTCAGCTCACCGGAAACCAGATATCGAACCTGGTTTCCCCTGGCATTCCCGCCGCCAGCGACCACGTACACCCATGCCGGCTCAGCACCTCGCGCACGAACATCAGGCCGATGCCCTGGCCACCCTTCTTGGTGCTGAAGAAGGGCGTGAACAGCTGCCGCACCGGCGTCGCATCCAGCAGGCCGCCGGAGTCGATCACCGACAGCCGCACGCGCCGGCCTTCATCCGCCAGCTCCAGCCGCACGGCACCGCCTGAGGTCCCCTGCGCGGCATTCGCGGCATCGATCGCCTCCACCGCATTCTTGACGATGTTGAGCAGCGCTCCCTCGACCAGCTGCACGTCCAGCGCCAGCAGGGGCACGTCGTCGCAGCGCGCCCAACCGAGCTGAATGCCGCGGCTGGCGCACGCGTCCCGGTTCAGCCACAAAATGTCGTCCATGACCTCGCGCAGCGCCGCCGGGCGCAGGGCCGGCGGCGGCATCTTGACCACCGTGGTGAAGCGGTCGATGAATTCGCCCAGGCTGACGTTGCGCCGTTTCACGGCCAGGATCGCGGTGGCGAAATCGTCGGCGTCCGATGCCGCCAGCTGGCTGCGGTAGTTCAGCAGCGAATCCAGCACCGAGCGCGTCGCCGCCACCGTGTTGTTGACCTCATGCGCCAGCACGCGGATCAGGCGCGCATAGGTGGCGCGCTCGGAGTCTTCCAGTTCGGCGGTCAGCTCTTCGACCATCAAAAAGTGGCGCGCGAAGCCGCGGTCGAAGAACTGGCCGCGCCGGGCGCGGTAGCGGCGGCCTTCGAGGTCGGTCAGCAGGCGACTGTCGTCCAGCGGCAGCCCGTCGAGCTGGGCGGCCAGCTGGCGGCTGCGTTCGCGCGCTCGGGCGTCGAGTGCGGCCGTCCAGGTGCCGCCGCCTTCCGTCCAATGGCGCAACGGATGGCCCAGCGGCCGCTCCAGCCCGAGCAGGTTCGAGGCGCTCGCGTTCAGCAGGCTGATGGCGCCGTCGAAGTCGAACACCAGCACCGCGCCCGGCGTCGCTTCCAGCAGGCGGTCGAGGAAGCCTTGCTGCTCGCCGATCGCCAGCCGTTCGCGGTGCAGCGCGGCGAGCATGGTGTTGAAGACGCCGACCAGGTCGTCCAGCTCGCGCGCGCCGGGCGCCGCCAGCCGGTTCGCGTATTGCCCGTCTTGCAGCAGGTCGTGGAAGCGGCGCGTGTAGCCGAGCGGTTCCAGCGCGCGCCGCACCAGGCGCCAGCCCAGCGCCAGGCTGGCCAGCAGCAGGGCTTCCGCCAGCACGAAGCACAGCGGCCGGCCCGGCAGCAGCAGCACGGCGCAGCCGAACAGCGGCAGGTGCAGCGCCACCAGATACAGTCCCAGCTGCTTATCGAGCCCGACCTCGAGATTCGGGCGCAGCTTCATTCGTCCTCGTCCACGCCGCCCAGGCCGTGGCGCTCCAGGCGCCGGTACAGCGCCGTGCGCGACAGCCCGAGCGCCCGCGCCGCGCGCGAGATGTTGCGGCCGTGCTGCTGCAAGGCCTGCTCGATCATCTGGCGCTCGACCTGCTCCAGCGTCATGCCGTCGACGCCGAGGCGGGTACCGGCAACGCCCTCATCGACCGCGCTGGTGGCCATGAAGTCGGCCTGGGTCAGGTGGTCGCGGCCGGACAACAGCACGGTGCGTTCCAGCGTCTGCTTCAGCTGGCGGATGTTGCCCGGCCAGGGCTGGGCCGCCAGCCAGTCCAGCGCCGCCGGCGCCAGCACGATCTGACCCAGGCCGTAGCCCTCGGCCACGCCGCCTACGATGTGGCGCGCCAGCAGCGGGATGTCGCTGCGCCGTTCGCGCAGGGCGGGAAGGCGGATCGTGATCAGGTTCAGGCGGTAGAACAGGTCTTCGCGGAAGTCGCCGCCCGCCACCAGCTCGGCCAGTTCGCGGTTGGTGGCCGAGACCACGCGCAGGTCGGCTTGTTGAGCGATGCTGGCGCCGACCGGCTGGTAACGCCCATCCTGCAGCACGCGCAGCAGCTTGACCTGGTCGCCGCGCTGCAGCTCGCCGACCTCGTCGAGGAACAGGGTGCCGCCTTCGGCGCTGGCGACATGGCCCTTGCGGTCGCTGCGCGCATCGGTAAAGGCGCCGCGCACGTGGCCGAACATCTCGCTCTCGAACAGCGTCGGGGTGATCGCGCCCATGTTGATCTTGACGATGGGTTGGGCCGCGCGCGGGCTGTTGCGGTGGATGGCATCGGTCACCAGTTCCTTGCCGGTGCCGCTCTCGCCCAGGATCAGCACCGGCGCACGCGTGCGCGCGACCTGGCCGATGGTCTCCAGCACCTTGAGCAGCTTCGGGTGCTCGCCGACAATGGCACCGAAGTCGAAGCGGGCGTCGAGGGCCTGACGCGTCGACTGTAGGTTCAGCTCGGACAGCGATGGAGGCGCCACCTGCAGCGTCGCCTCCACCAGCGCCGCCAGCTGGCCGTTGTCCCAGGGCTTGGTGAAGAAATTGGCGGCGCCGGCTTTCACACCGCGCACCGCCAGCGCAATCGAGCCCCAGGCCGTCATCAAGAGCACCGGCAGCGCCGGATAAGCGTCCTTGATGCGCGCCAGCAGTGCGAGGCCTTCCTCGCCGCCCGTCTGCAGCGAGAAATTCATGTCCTGCAGGACCAGGTCGAAGGGCGTTTCTTCCAACAGCGCAAGCGCCTGGCGCGGGTCGTCGGCGCAGCGCGTGTCGAAGCCGGCCTGCTTCAGCAGCAGGGCGAGCGAGACTTGCACTGCGCTGTCGTCGTCGACGACCAGGATGCGCCGCTTGCGGGTAGATTCCATATAAATCGTATTCAAGGTTTATTCGTGGTGCAGTGCCTCTGCCGGACTGAGGCGGCTGGCGCGCCAGCCCGGGTACAGGGAGCACAGCAAGGATAGCAGATAGATCACGCACATCGACAGCCCGGCGGCCCCCAGGAACACCGGCCAGTTCATCATCTGGCCCAGCGCGCCGGTGAGCGGCAGCTGTACCAGCAAGATCAGGCCGAGCACGATGGCGACGGAACTGAGCAGCAGCTGCTCGGCGACGATCTGGCGGTAGATGTCGCCGGCACGCGCGCCGATCGCGCGGCGCAGGCCGATTTCGGGGATGCGGCGCGCGGTGTTCTGCCACAGCACGCCGAACAGGCCGAACGCCACCATGGCCAGCATGAAGGTGGCGATCACGCCAAGCACCGCCAGCGGGATCAGGAGCTCCCTCATCTGCGACGCCCGCATGGCCGCCAGCGGCGAGATCGTGTACGACCAGTCGTTGCGCACCAGCTTCAGCTGCCGGTTCAGGCTGGCCTCGAAGCCGCGCGGCGTGCCCGGCGCGACCTTCAGCACGATGGTGCGCACGCGCGACTCGCTGGTGAGCGGCGCGAAGCGGGTCATGATGAAATTCACCGGGACCATCAGCGGGCTGCGGTGGCGGAATTCGTCGACGATGCCGACCACCCTGATCGTGCGCTTGCTGTCCTTGTCGGTGAACTCGCGGCCGAGCGCTTCCTGGCCCGGGAACATGGCCGCGGCCAGGCGCCGGTTCATGACCGCCGGGACGACCGGGGAACCTTCGTCGGCCGCAGAAAACCAGCGCCCGCGCACGACCGGGATCGCCAGCGCGGCGGCAACGCCGTCGCTGGCTTCCAGGATGTTGGTGCGCACTTCGGCGCCGGTTTGCGGCGATTTGTAGGTGGTGGTCCAGGTCGAGTTGGTGTAGGGCGAGTACGAGGCAAAGCCGACCTCGCGCACTGCCGGCAGCGCGTTGAGGTTGCGCCGCAGCGTGTCGTAGATGTCGGCCGGGATCGCCGACGACTTGCTGTCGCCGGCCACGATGGCCACCGACCAGGTGTCGGTGCCGTCGAAGCCGAGCGGCTCGTGGTACAGCTGCCAATAGCGCAGCGCGAACGCGGCGATGCCGAACACGACGGCGAAGGCGAGCAGGATCTCGAGGCTCAGCATCAGATTCCTGGACTTGCGCTTCCAGGTCAGTTTCAACAGGTGGCGCAGCATCACGCGGCTCCTTTCAGGGCATGGACGGGATCGAGGCGCGACATCTTCCAGGCGGGGATCACGCCGGACAGCAGGCCGAAGATAAAGGCCAGCAGCATGCCGCAGCCGAACACGGTGGCATTCAGGTGGACTTCCAGGTAAGGGATCAGTTGCGAGGCTTCCAGCCACCACAGCGCGAGGCGGGTGCAGGCCAGGCCGAGCAGGCCGCCCACGAGGCACAGCAGCACGTTCTCGACCACCAGCTGGCCGACCAGCTGCAGGCTGGTGGCGCCGAAGGCCTTGCGCACTCCGATCTCGGCGCTGCGCTCGAGGATGCGGCCGGTGTTCAGGTTGACCAGGTTGAGTGCCGGCAGCAGCATGAATACCAGCATGCCGCCGCCGATCATCGTCAGCAGCGTGCCGGCGCCGGAGTCGGACTGGCTCTGGTTGCTCAGGAGGGCGCGCGCGAACACATCGAGCTTGCTGTCGGCCCAGAACTGGGTGATGGAATAGACGTGCGGGTCTTCTGTCACGAAGGCCTTCGCGGCACGCTCGACCGCCTGGCGGATGCGCGGCAGGTCGGCCGGGTCGCGCGCCAGCAGCATCGCGGCGAAGTTGCCGGTGATCTCGTTGCGGTAGTCGCTCGACGGGAAAGTGGTGAGCGGCGCCCACATGTCAGCATAGGCGTTGATCTGGAGCGCATCCTCGACCACGCCGATGACCTGGAACTGCTGGCCGCTGGCCGCAACCGTTTGGCCGACTGCGCGGCGAATCGCGCCGGCCGTGCCGAACAGCCTGCGCGCGGTGCTGGCGTTGATTACGGCCACCATGCGCCCGGCCTGTTCGTCGCCGGCGTCCGGCAGGCGCCCGGCCAGCAATTTGAAGTCGAGGATCTTCCAGTAATCGGCGTCGACGCGCCGCAGGTCCAGTTCGCTCACGCGGTCGCCCTGGTAGACCGATACCGAGGCCAGCACCGTGAAGGCGGACATGCGTTCCACGCCCGAATGCGGATCGCGATCCAGCGGCTTCAATGCTTGTTCGATCGCCTTGTAGCCCATCAGGGTGGTGCGCCAGCTCTCGCTCTTGGCGCCCTCGCTGCGAATGCCATACACCTGCAGCATGCGCTCGCTCCTGCCTTCGACGCCGGACGGGAAGAAGGCGGTCTCCAGCAGCGCCGTGATCACCATCAGCACCACCAGCGTGAGCACGATGCACGCCAGGTTGATCGCCGTGAACAGCTTGCGGCGCATGAAAACCTTATAGGCGGTGAGCAGGTAGTTACGCAGCATGGAGGCGCTCCGAAGTGACCAGCTGGCCGTCGAACACGCGCACGATGCGGTTCACGCGGCGCGCTTCCTGCTCGTCGTGGGTGACCATCACCACGGTCGTGCCTTCGCTGTTCAGCTGGAGCAGGAGGTCGATCACTTCCGCCCCCATCTTGCTGTCCAGGTTACCGGTCGGTTCGTCGGCCAGCAGCACCTGCGGCTGGCCGACGATGGCGCGCGCGATCGCCACGCGCTGCTGCTGGCCGCCCGACAGCTGGTTCGGGTAATGGTCCATGCGCGCGGAGAGTCCCACTTTTTCCAGCGCCTCGCGCGCCAGGCGGCGCCGTTCACTGCCGCTGCCGCTGCGGTAGAGCAGGGGCAGTTCCACGTTGTCGATCACGCGCAGGTCCGGGATCAGGTGAAAGCTCTGGAAGATGAAGCCGAAGGTCCGGTTGCGCAGCTGCGCGAGCTGGCGGTCCTTGTAGCGGGTGATGGCGATGCCGTCGATCTCGATGCCGCCCTGGCCCGGGCGGTCGAGCAGGCCGATGAGATTCAGCAGCGTGCTCTTGCCGCAGCCGCTGGGGCCCATCATCGCGACGAATTCGCCGCGCGCGACCTGCAGGTCGATGTCCTTCAGGGCCAGCGTCTCGACCTTGTCGGTGCGGTAGGTCTTGCTGACGTTATGCAGTTTGATCATGGGAATCTCCTAGTGTGAAATGCGGATGCTGTCCAGGTCCTTGAAGGCAGCGGTGTCGGATACGATGAAGCGTTCGCCGGGCCGGGCGCCGCTCACGACTTCGATGACCTTGCCGTCGCCGGCGCCCAGTTCCAGCGTGGTCTTGCGCGCCACGCCGTCCTGCACGACAAAGGCGGGTTGGCGCCCGCGGCCGTTGAAGGCGGCGCCGTTGTCGAGCACCAGCACCTTCTCGCGGTGCTCGGTGACGACGTTGACGTCGACCCGCATCTTGTTGCGCAGGTTCGGATTGCGCGGCTTGGCCAGGTCGACCAGCAGCTTGATGCTGCCGTTCTGGATTTCGGGCAGGATGGTGCGCACGGTCCCGGCCAGGATGTCGCCGTTCTGCTCGACGCGCACCGGTTGGCCCGCCGCCAGCAGGCGCGCATGGAAGTCGGACAGGCTCGCTTCGACGCGGAAGTTGTTCAGTTCCGAGACCCGCGCCACCAACTGGCCGGCGGCGACGCTGGCGCCTTCTTCCTCGAGCACCCAGGTCAGCATGCCGGCAAAGGGGGCGCACACGCGGGTCTGGGCCAGCAAGCCCTCCTGCTGGTCGATCTGCTTGTGCAGGATGGCCTGCTGCAGTGTGGCGGCGGCGATGGCGCCGGCCGTGGCGCGGCGCGTGTCCTCGATCAGTTCGCGCTGCTGGCGCAGCTGGATCTCGGCGCGCTTGACGTTCAGCTCGGCGGTGAGCAGGTCTTCGCCGGAGACGATGCCGCTCGCGCGCAGCTTCTGGTTGCGCTCGTGGCGCACGCGCGCCGCCTGCAGGTCGATCTCCAGCAGTTCGATGCTGCTCCGGGTCTGCTTCAGCTTCTGGTCCATCTCCAGGCCCAGGGTGGCCACGCGGTTGTCCTGCTGCCCCAGCTGCTCCTTCAGCGCTTCCAGCGCCAGGCGGATCGCGCGGTCGTCGAGTTCCAGCAGCAGGTCGCCCTGCCGCACCTGCTGGCCCGGCTTGGCATGCACGCGCGCCACCCGGCTCGCACCCGGGCTCGACACCACTTCCTCGTGCACGGGGATGACCACGCCGGCCGCGTTGATGGTGTTGTCCACATTGCCGTACCTGGCCTCGGACATCACGACGGCGCCGGCATCCACGCTCGGACGCAGCACGCGGTTCAGGCCCCAGGCCGCGCCGCACACAGCGGCAAACAGCAGGATGCCGGCGGCCAGGCGGCGGCGCTGGCCGCGGCGCAGGGTGTCGATCGGGATGGCTTGGTCCATGGAGCGCTGCAGGATGATGTAAGGTGCTTCTCGTATTGCAAGCGCCGTGCCAGCCCGCTTTCACTGGGGCGGACGCGCTGTCGGCTCGCCTACGCTGCCCGGTGCCGGGCAAGGGTGTCCGGATCCGGACACCGGCGCCTTGCGGTGCCTTTGCGTGCCTTGCATAATCCGGCGCCAGCTCCGATAATCGCTGACCCATCCGCCACGAGCACGCATGAACGACACCCTCATCATCGCCGGCTTCAGCACTACCCCACTGGAACTGATTTCCTTCGTCCTGTCGATCGCGACGGTGCTGCTGAACATCCGCCGCAAGCACTGGGCCTGGCTGTTCGCGATCGTGTCCTCGGCCATGTACGGCATCGTGTTCTTCGGTACGCGTTTGTATGGCGATGCCGGCCTGCAGGGCGTGTTCATCGTCGCAGCCGCCTGGGGCTGGTATCAATGGCTGAAAGGCGGACGCAGCGCCGGCAGCGCTGCCACCGACGCCAGCACCAGCGTGACCGCCGACATGGCCGATACCGCCGGCGCGCCGCTGGTGGTCACGCGCCTCGATCGCGCCGGCTGGACCCGGGCGCTGGCCGGCTGGGCCCTCGGCTACCTGCTGCTGTGGGCTTTCCTGGCCCACGTCACCGATACCGACGTGCCGGGCACCGACGCCTTCCTGACCGCCGGCAGCCTGCTCGGCACGCTGCTCACGGCGCGCAAGAAGGTCGAGAACTGGCACGTCTGGATCGTGGTCGACGTTATCTACGTCGGCCTGTACATCCACAAGCACCTGTACCTGACGGCGGTGTTGTACGCGCTGTTCGTGGTGCTGGCGGTGCTGGGCCTGCGCGTCTGGCGCCGGGCGGCGCGCGAGGGCGTGCAATGAGCGGGCCCGGCACGCCGCGCCGCATCGCCATCCTCGGCGCCGAGTCGACCGGCAAGTCGACCCTGGCCGACGCGCTGGCGCGCCGCCACGGCACGCTGTGGGTGCCGGAGTACCTGCGCGAGTTCGTCGACGTGCACGGCCGCGTGCCTTTCGAGGACGACCAGCCCGGCATCGCGCGCACCCAGCTGGCGCGCGAAGATGCGATGGCGGCCTTGCCAGGCGCGCGCGGTTTGCTCTTTTGCGATACCACGCCGCTGATGACGGCGGTGTACAGCCGCATCTACTGGGGCCGCGTGCCGCCCGATCTGCTGGCGCTGGAAGCGGCGCACGCGTATGCGCTGACGGTGGTGGCGGCGCCGGATCTGCCCTGGGTGCCGGATGGCTTGCAGCGCGAGTCGGCAGCGGTGCGGATGCGGGTGCATGCGCAGTTGCTGGCGGTGCTGGAGGCGCGCGGGATTG
>Ga0265780_10002771_pt1 | contig 23524 bp, 28 predicted proteins | sample P1T30metagenome_FD_192432 | JGI IMG/M metagenome (GOLD analysis project Ga0265780, IMG submission 192432) | Plant litter microbial communities from East Loma Ridge, Irvine, California - P1 T30 | ecosystem: Environmental > Terrestrial > Plant litter > Unclassified | place: USA: California... | reverse complement strand
TGCTGGAAACCGGCATCAAGGTCATCGACCTGGTCTGCCCGTTCGCCAAAGGCGGTAAAGTCGGCCTGTTCGGCGGCGCCGGCGTCGGCAAGACCGTCAACATGATGGAACTGATCAACAACATCGCGAAAGCGCACTCGGGCCTGTCCGTGTTCGCCGGTGTGGGCGAGCGTACCCGTGAAGGCAATGACTTCTACCACGAGATGGCGGACGCCAAGGTCGTCGACCTGGAAAACCCGGAAAACTCGAAGGTCGCGATGGTCTATGGCCAGATGAACGAACCACCAGGCAACCGTCTGCGCGTCGCGCTGACCGGCCTGACCATGGCCGAAGCCTTCCGTGACGAAGGCAAGGACGTGCTGTTCTTCGTCGACAACATCTACCGCTACACCCTGGCCGGTACCGAAGTCTCGGCACTGCTGGGCCGTATGCCGTCGGCGGTGGGCTACCAGCCTACCCTGGCCGAAGAGATGGGCCGCCTGCAAGAGCGCATCACCTCGACCAAGACCGGTTCGATCACCTCGATCCAGGCCGTCTACGTCCCTGCGGATGACTTGACCGACCCATCGCCAGCGACCACCTTCGCCCACCTGGATTCGACCGTCGTTCTGTCGCGTGACATCGCCTCGCTGGGTATCTACCCTGCGGTCGACCCACTCGATTCGACCTCGCGCCAGCTGGACCCGCTCGTCGTCGGCCAGGAACACTACGAGACCGCGCGCGCTGTTCAGGGTACCCTGCAGCGCTACAAGGAACTGCGCGACATCATCGCGATTCTGGGCATGGACGAACTGGCGCCGGAAGACAAGCTGACCGTGGCACGCGCTCGCAAGATGCAGCGTTTCCTGTCGCAGCCTTTCCACGTCGCTGAAGTGTTCACCGGCGCACCGGGCAAGTACGTTTCGCTGAAAGACACGATCAAGGGCTTCAAGATGATCGCATCGGGCGAACTGGACCACATGCCGGAGCAGGCGTTCTACATGGTCGGCACCATCGAAGAAGCAATCGAAAAAGCCAAGAAACTGGCTTCCTAATCGGTTTCTTCAACCTGAAGGACACACATGGCAAACATTTTTCACGTTGACGTGGTCTCGGCCGAAGAGCAGATCTTCTCCGGCGAAGCGACTTTCGTCGCGTTGCCGGGTGAAGCGGGCGAGCTGGGTATCTACCCGAAGCACACGCCGCTGATCACGCGGATCCGTCCGGGCGCCGTGCGCATCCAGACGACCGCGGGCAATGAAGAGTTCGTCTTCGTCGCTGGCGGCATCCTCGAGGTGCAGCCGAACGGCGTGACCGTGCTGGCCGACACCGCGATCCGCGGCGGCGACCTGGACGAAGCGAAAGCCCAGGAAGCCAAGCGCCAGGCCGAAGAACTGATGCAGAACCAGGACTCGACGATCGACTACGCGAAAGCGCAGTCGGAACTCGCGGCTGCCATTGCGCAGCTGGCGGCGATCCACAGGCTGCGCTCGAAGGGCCGCTGAGCCTTTCCAGCAGTAGCAACAAGAGGCAGCCTTCGGGCTGCCTTTTTTTTTCGCTCAACGGATTGATGCTTTCATCGCGCACCCATGCGGTTCGTCGCATCGGTAAACACAGGCGCCAAAGGCTGGGTTAGAGTTTCCGCACTCTCCCTCTCTTGATAGGTGCCCGTCATGCCGAAGCTGTCCGCCGTTTGCGTCGCCGTCCTCGTCCTGCTGGGCGCCCCCGCCATCCACGCGCAGGAGGCCGCAGGTGCCGCCCATGCCGCGCAGTCCACGCAGTCCACGCAGTCCGTCGAAGCGCGCCTCGACGCTCTCCTCTCCGCCAGCTACAAGCCCACCGAGCCTGGCGCCACCGTCATCGTGGTCAAGGACGGCAAGACCCTGCTGCGCAAGGGCTACGGCATCGCCGATACCAGCGGCATGAAGCCGATGGACGCCGGCATGGTGCTGCGCCTCGGCTCGATCACCAAGCAGTTCACGGCGGTGGCGATCCTGATGCTGGCGGAAGATGGCAAGCTGTCGCTCACCGACGACCTCACGCGCTTTTTCCCCGACTATCCGGCGCAGGGCAAGAAGATCACGGTCGAGCACCTGCTGACCCATACCTCGGGCATCGTCAACTACACCAGCCGCCCGGACTACCTGCTGCTCATGGGCAGCGACCGGACGCCGGCGCAGATGATCGACACCTTCAAGAACGATCCGCTCGAATTCGAACCGGGCACGGTTCACCGCTACAGCAATTCCGGCTATTTCCTGCTTGGGGCCATCATCGAGAAAATGTCGGGCATGCCGTACGCGAAGTTCGTGGAGCAGCGCATCTTCGTGCCGCTGGGGATGAAGGACACGGCCTATCAAGGCTTCGAGCGCAGCCGCACGGCGCATGCGGCCGGGCACACGCCCGGGCCCGGCGGCTTCGGGCATGCCACGCCGCTGAGCATGAGCCAGCCGTATGCGGCCGGCGCCCTGGTCTCGACCGTCGACGACCTGGCGCGCTGGGAGGCCGCCATCACCCAGGGCAAGCTGTTGAAGCCGGCCAGCTGGAAGCGTGCCTTCACGTCCTATACGCTGGCCGACGGCAAGCCGAGCGGCTATGGCTACGGCTGGCAGGTAGGGCAGCTGCAGGGCGTGCCGGCGGTTTCGCACGGCGGCGGCATCAACGGCTTCAGTACCTACGCGCTGCGCCTGCCCGAGCAGAAGGTGTTCGTCGCGGTATTGAGCAATGCCGACGGCGGCCTGGCCAACCCTGGGGTGGTGGCCAGCAAGGCGGCTGCCATCGCGATCGGCAAGCCCTTCCGCGAGTTCAAGGAGGTAACGCTGGAGGCGGCCACGCTCGACCGCTATGTCGGCGTCTACGAAGTCGAGAAGGGCGTCACGCGCACCTTCAAGCGCGAGGGCGGGGTGCTGGTCATGCAGCGCAGCGGGCGGCCGCCGATGCGCCTGAAAGCCTTTTCGCAGAATGGCTTCTACCTGCCGGAGGGCTTCGACTGGTTCGAATTCGCCGTGGACGGCAAGGGCAAGGCCAGCGGCGTGAGCCAGTACGCCGACGGCAGGGAGATGAAGCAGCCGCGCATCGGCGACGCGCCGGCCGAACGCAGCGCCATCAAGATTGCCAACGCCGCCTACGACAAGCGCGCCGGCCGCTATCAGCTGGCGCCGGGTTTCATCCTGGAGCTGAGCCGCGACGGCGACCGCTATTTTGCCCAGGCCACCGGCCAGGGCAAGCTCGAGATCTTTGCCCAGGACGAGAACGTGTTCTTCGCGCGCGCCGTCGAGGCCGAGGTGCGCTTCGACGGCGGCGACAGCGGCTACCTGGTGCTGCACCAGAACGGCCAGCAGACCAGGGCGCCGCGCCTGTAATCAGCGCGTGGCGAGCTTCGCCGCCACCTGCTCGCGGAAGTAGCCGCTCTGGACGTAGCGGTACAAATTGGCGCCGGGGCAGACGGTTTTATCGGAGTGGTCGCGGTGGCTGGCGATGTGCTCGACCGGCACCCCGTACTGCGCGGCCAGGCTTGCCATCAGCGCCACCACGGCGTCGAGCTGCTGCTGGTTCGGCTCGACCTCTTCGAAGTTACCGACCACTTCGATCAGGGCATGGCCCTTGGGGTCGTACTCGGTGTTGGTGTCGCCGGCAAAGGCGATGTCGCGCGCGGCGTAGGTATGGCCTTCGAGGTCGATCACGTAGTGGTAGGGGATGTCGAGCCAGCCCTTGGTGTTGCGCGACCAGGTCTGCAGGTTGCGCAGGTACTGGTGCACGTCGGTGCCGGGCTTGAAGGTCTCGCCCTGGTGGTGCAGGGTGATGTGGGTGATGGTGTGGGTACGCGCGCGGCTGGCGTCGGCCGGCGTGCCGCCCCATTGCGCCACCGGGACAATCTGCGGTGCGGCAGGGGCGGGCGGTTTCACGGCGCAGCTGGCGCAGGCCAGGGCAATGGCGAGCAAGGCGAGGGTGCGTTTGGCGTGCAGGCGGAAGGTCATGGATGGGCTCGCTGTGGAAAACACGCCATCTTTCCACAGGCTGCGCGCCTTGTGCAATGGTCGTGCAAGCGTGCTCGCAACGGGCGATGCTTTCCTGTTAAGCTAGACGCGACATCCATACCGATCCCACTCATGAGAACCATTGCCCAGATCCTCAAGGACAGCAAGACGATCGCCATCGCCGGCCTGTCGAACAAGCCCGAGCGCGCCAGTTTCGGCGTTGCCGAGTACCTGCAGCAGCAGGGCTACCGCATCATTCCCGTAAACCCGGCCTATGAGGGCCATGACATCCTCGGCGAGCGCGTGTATGCCGATTTGCAGGCCGCCGCCGATGCGCTGGCGCCGAGCGGCACCCGCATCGACATCGTCGACTGCTTCCGCAAGTCCGAAGACATCCCGCCGCTGGCGCGCGATGCGATTGCGATCCGTGCCGGCTGCCTGTGGATGCAGCTCGAGATCGAGAACCAGACCGCCGCCGATCTCGCACGCGCCGCCGGCCTCGATGTGGTGATGAACCACTGCCTGAAAATCGAACACCGTTCGCTCAACGCTTAAGCCCATCATGTTGAAATCTACTCTGCTGTTCCTCGGATTGACCGCCGCTTCCCTGTCCGCCATGGCGCAAACCCCGGCGGCGCCGGCACGCGCCGGTGCAGCGACCGTGCCCGCCGCGGCGCCGGCATCCTGCCCGGCCCTGCTGCACCAGAACTTCAAGCGCCTGCAGGACGAAGCGCCGCAGGACCTGTGCCAGTACGCCGGCAAGGTGGTGCTGGTGGTGAACACCGCCAGCTACTGCGGCTACACCAAGCAGTACGAAGGCCTGGAAAAGCTGAACGCGAAGTACGGCGCGCGCGGCCTGGTGGTGCTGGGCTTCCCGTCGAACGACTTCAAGCAGGAATCCGCGAGCGCCAAGGAAATCGCCGACCTTTGCTACAACACCTATGGCGTGAAATTCCCGATGTTCGCCAGCAGCGTCGTCAGCGGCCCGAATGCGAATCCACTGCACGCCAGCCTGGCCAAGCAGACCGGCAAGGAACCGAAGTGGAACTTCACCAAGTACCTGATTGGGCGCGACGGCAAGGTGATCGAGCATTTCCCGAGCAAGGTGGCGCCGGAAGATCCTGCGCTGGTAAGCAAGATCGAAGCGGCGCTGTAATACGCAGCGTGTGAAACCGTAGGGTAGGCAAGGCGTGCCCACCGTACGGTCGGGGCCGCAGGCCATGAACAGGCCAATTGAGACCACAGGCTGTCAACAGGTCAGTGCAGGCAGCAGGCCAGGACGACATCCGCGCCGCAAACCCCAACATTGCCAGTTTTGATCTGCATCAACGATTTTGTTGCGACGCATCAATAGACTTACCTCATCGCACAACGACACACGATGAGGCAAGAACATGAAGAAGCTGAATATCAAATTGCTGGTGGCCGTGATCGGCCTGGCAAGCGGCGCCGTGATGGCGCAAGAATCTCCCTGGCTGGTGCGCGCCCGTGCGCTGCACATCGATACCGCCAACAAATCCGATCCCGTGGGCGGCGTTGGCCCGGCCAACCTGATCCACGTCGACAGCAAGACCATCCCCGAGCTCGACGTCAGCTACGTCCTGAGCCCGCACCTCGCGGCCGAACTGATCCTCACCTATCCGCAAAAGCACGACGTGACGCTCGATGGCGCGAACATTGGCAGCTTCAAGCACCTGCCGCCGACGCTCACGCTGCAGTACCACTTCGCCCCGGCCCAGACCTTCAGCCCCTACGTGGGCGCGGGCCTGAACTATACGCGCATCTCGAAGGTGCGCCTGCTCGGCGGCGCCGGCGACCTGGAAAACGATAGCTGGGGCGGCGCGCTGCAGGCCGGCTTCGACGTCAAGCTCGACCGCCACTGGTCGCTGAATGTCGACGTGAAAAAGGTGCAGATCCGCAGCGACGTGTATGTCGGCGGCGCGCGCGCCAGCAAGGTGAAAGTGGACCCGGTGCTGTTCGGCGCCGGCGTCGGCTACCGCTTCTGAGGTTCAGGCAGTGCTGCGCGGTGCGTCCAGCACCGCCAGCATCGGGCCGCGCAGGGCATTGCAGACCATGATGCCCTCGGCCGACTCCAGCATCGCGCGCGTGACGATGCCCTCGACGGCCTGCCAGGCTGGCGCTTGCAGGATCACGGCGCGCGTCACGCCCGGCAGCACACCGCAGGACAGCGGCGGCGTTATCCAGTGCCCGCCGATGCGCACGAACACATTGCTGCGTCCCCCTTCCGTCAACTCTCCGCGCTCGTTGAAGAACAGGGCGTCGAAGGCGCCTTGCGCTTCGGCCGCGCGCCAGGCCGCGTCGTAGCGCGCGCGTACCGATGTCTTGTGGCGCAGGAAGACCTCGCCCGAATCGACTGCGGTATCAGCCAGGATCACGCGCACCGGTTCGTGCAGTTCCGCCAGCGGGGCCGACGCCAAGCTTAGCTGGCCGCCGGCCCCGCTGGCCAGGCGCAGGCGGAACAGGCCTTCGTGCGGCAGGGCCAGGCAAGCGTCGACCACCATCGCGCGGGCGGCGTCGCGGTCGAAGGCGCGGCCAAAATACGCGCAGGAGGCGGCGATGCGCGCCAGGTGCTCGTCCAGGTGGCGCGGGCCGTCCGTCCACGAGGCCTTGATGGTCTCGAAGATCTCGAGGTCGTTCTGCAAGCCGGTGAGGAAGCGCGCCTTCAGCTGGCACTCGGCATATTCGCCTTGTGGATCGCTGTCGTACACGATCCCCGCGCCGACGCCCAGTTCGCCGCGCCGCAGGCCGTCGCCGGCGCCCAGCGCCAGCGTGCGGATCGGCACCGACAGGCAAAAGTCGCCGACACGCTCGCCATTCGCAGGCGGATCGAACCAGCCGATCGCGCCGGTATACACGCCGCGCGGGTCCGGCTCGAGTTCGTCGATGATTTCCATGGTGCGGCGTTTCGGTGCGCCGGTGATCGAGCCGCAGGGGTAGAGCGCGGCGAAGATGTCGGCCAGCGTCGCGTCCGGGCGCAGCTGCGCCTGCACCGTGGACGTCATCTGCAGCACGGCGCCAAAACGCGTCACCTCGAACAGCCTGGGCACGGCCACGGTTCCCGTTTGTGCCACGCGTCCGAGGTCGTTGCGCAGCAAATCGACGATCATCAGGTTCTCGGCGCGGTTCTTGGTGTCGAGCGCCAGTTCCGCCGCGCGCTGGGCGTCGGTATCAGGGTCGCTGCTGGCCGGCGCCGTGCCCTTCATCGGCCGCGCCAGCAGGGTGCCGGCCGCGTGGCGCACGAAGAGTTCGGGCGAGAAGGAGAGCAGGGCGCCGCCGTCCGGCAGGCCGACCAGGGCGCCATACGGCACCGGCTGGCGCGCGCGCAGGCGCTGGTAAAGCGCGAAGACCGAACCAAAGGCGTCGAAGCGCAAGCGGTAGGTATAGTTCACCTGGTAGGTGTCGCCGGCGGCAATATAGGCGCGGATGCGATTGATAGCGTCCACGAACTGCGCCTCGTCGACGTTCGCTTCGATGGCGGCGATGCCGGCCGGGGCGGCGTCCAGTGCGCGGGTGGCGACCCAGCTGGCGGCCTGCTGCGCCGTCATGCGTTCGCAGTGCGCGAACAGCAGCACCTGTGCCAGCGGCGTGGCCAGGGGCTTGGCGGGAATGCCGAGCAGGTGGGCGCCGAGTTCGTAGCTGAGCACCGGCACGGCGTACTGGCCGCGCGCCAGCGCCGCTTCCATCTGCGCCAGCACGCCATCCCAGCCGGCGCCGTCAAGGCAGGCGAGGGTGCCGGCGTGGCCGCTGTACAGGCGCGAGTGGGCATGCGCCTGCCCGTCGGGGCTGGCGTCGTCGAGCAAGGCAAAGACGGTCGCGGCGTGCATGCAAATTCAGGACAAAACGTCAGGCTGCCAGCAGCAGCGACAATTGTACGCCGCTGTCGTCCGAGGGGTGCTGGCGGAAGCCGCTCTTGGCGTAGCGGTGCCAGCGGCCGGTGACGTAGCTCACCAGCAGGCTGGCGCGCGCGGCCACGTCAAGCTCGCTGCCATGGCCCTGCGTGACGGCGAGGCGCAAGGCGCCCTTGCAGGCCAGCTCGATGCGGTCGTAGAAGGCGTTCATGCGCAGCTGCAGGCGCTCGTCCTCGTTCACCAGCGCGTCGCCGATCAGCACGCGCGTCATGCCGGGATTGTTGGCGGCGAAGGACAGCAGCATCTGCAGGATCGCATGCGCCTGGTCGACGCCGCGTTCTTCCTTGTCGGTGATCTGGTTGATGACGCCGAACACGCTGGTCTCGATGAACTCGATCAGGCCCTCGAACATCTGGGCCTTGCTGGCGAAGTGCCGGTACAGCGCCGCCTCGGATACCGACAGGCGCGCCGCCAGGGCGGCGGTGGTGATCTTCTCGCCCTTCGGATGCTCGAGCATCGCGGCCAGGGCCTGGAGAATTTGCAGCTTGCGCTGGCCCGGCTTGGTACTTGCCATGGGTTCCGTGAGGGGTTGGTCAGTAGGGTTAGCGAAGACGATGCAGCTGCTTCGGCAGCTTGCGCACGGATTTTACTTTGACATCGACGTACGTGGGGCGAATCAGCCGCCGCGGCCGCGCATTGGCCAGCGTGCTGCCTTCGCCGCGGCGCAGGTAGCCGGTGACCCACACCGTGCGCAGGCCGAGCTGCTTGGCGGTCTTCAGGTTGGCCAGGGTGTCCTCGACCAGCACGCAGCCGCGCGCGGCCACACCGTGGCGCCGCAAGACCCGCTGCAGCATCAGCTTCGAGGGCTTGGGCCGCAGCTGGCGGTGCACATGCATCTGTTCGATGGCGATGTGGTGGGCGAAGTGGCGGCCCAGGTTCAGGTGGCGCATCACCTGGGTCGAGTAGTCCAGCGGCGCGTTGGTGAGCAGGATCTTGCGGCCCGGGAGGCGCTGCAGCAGGCGGCCCAGGCCGGTCTCGGCGCGCATCATCGCGCGCAGGTCGCCGATGTCGTGGGTCTCGCGCAGGAAGTCGGCGGCGCGCACCTCGTGGTGGCGCATCATGCCGAGCAGGGTGGCGCCGTAGCGCTTCCAGTAGCCGAGGCGCGCGGCGTCGACCTGGGCTTGCGTGACCTCGTTGACGCCATCGTGCAGCACGCGCGCGATGTACGTGTTCATGTTGGCGCTGATGGCCGGGAAGATGGCATGCGACGCGTCATGCAGGGTGTTGTCGAGATCAAACAGCCAGACGGGCGAGGAGAGCTTATGATTTGGCAAGATTTTTAACACGGAGAATAAAGATGCGACGTCCGATTATAGTGGTGTTCCTGGGCTTCTTCCTGATGGCCTGCCAGGCGCTGGCCGCCGAGCGCGGCGCCCTGTTCAAGGTGACGGCGCCAGACCGCACGCTCTGGCTGTATGGCACCATCCACGCCGGCAAGGCAGGCTATTATCCGCTCGAGCCGCGCATCGGCGGCGCGCTGGCCGCGGCGCCGATGCTGGTGCTGGAAGTCGATGCGGCGCGCGACCCGGCAGCGGTGGCGGCCGCCTTCCAGCACCACGGCATGTTCGCGCCCGGCAGCGCGGGCCATGCGGGCCTGGCGCCCGAACGCCGCCAGCGCCTGGACGCCGCACTGGAGGCGCAGGGTGTCAATCCCGCCGCCGTGGCGCAGCTGAAACCCTGGATGCTGATGACCCTGCTCACGATCGTCGACTTGCAGAAACTCGGCTACGACCCGGCGCAGGGCGTGGATGCCCACCTGGCCGGCCTGGTGCGCGGCAAGATCCCGATCATGGAACTGGAAACGGCGCAGTACCAGGCGGCGCTGCTGGACCGCCTGCCGCTCGAGATGCAATGGCAGCTGCTGGAAGAAACGCTGGCGCACATGGCCTCGGGCCAGCAGCTGCGCGAGGCGCGCGAGCTGTTCGATGCCTACGAGCGCGCCGACCAGGCGGCGCTGGAGCGCATCGCCCTGCGCATCGAGACCGACACCGGCGTGACCGCGAAGTTCACGCGCGAGATCGTGCTCGACGAGCGCAACGGACCGATGGCGGACAAGCTGGCCGCGCTCCTGACGCGCGAGAACAATGCGGTGGCGGCGGTGGGCTTGCTGCACTTGCTGGGCAAGCGTGGCGTGCCGGCGCTGCTGCGCGAACGCGGACTGAAGGTGGAGCGGGTGTACTAGGGAGACTGCGGGGGAGGGTGCTGCGAAAGAGATGGTGCCCTTGACGTGGATTGAACACGTGGCCTCTCCCTTACCAAGGGAGTGCTCTACCACTGAGCTACAAGGGCTGGTAGAAAGTACTGCAGACACCAAGGTGCTATCACGGCGGGCAAAGCCCGCCTTGATCGATGCGGCGCGGGGCCGAATCTCTTAGTGCGACCGGATCATAGTGCCAAACGCCTGTTCGGTCAAGACTTCCAGCAACAAAGAGTGCTCGATGCGGCCATCGATGATGTGCACGGTATTCACGCCCGACTTGGCCGCGTCGAGTGCCGACGAGATCTTCGGCAGCATGCCGCCCGAGATCGTGCCGTCCGCGAACATCTCGTCGATCTCGCGCGCCGACAAATCGGTGACCAGGTTGCCCGACTTGTCCTGCACGCCGGCGATGTTGGTCATCATGATCAGCTTTTCGGCTTTCAGGATTTCCGCGATCTTGCCGGCGACGACGTCGGCGTTGATGTTGTAGGCCTGGCCGTCCTGGCCGAAGCCGATCGGCGAAATGATCGGGATGAAGGCGTCGTCCTGCAGCGCTTTCACGACCGCCGGATTGATGGCTTCGATCTCGCCGACGAAACCGATGTCGAGGAATTCGCCCGGTTTTTCCTTGTCGGGCATGGCCATGCGCCGCGCGCGGATCAGGCCGCCGTCCTTGCCGGTCAGGCCGACTGCCTGGCCGCCGTAGTGGTTGATCAGCATGACGATGTCCTGCTGCACTTCGCCGCCCAGCACCCACTCGACCACTTCCATGGTTTCCTCGTCGGTGATGCGCATGCCCTGCACGAAGGTGCCCTGCTTGCCGATTTTTTTCAGCGCATTGTCGATCTGCGGACCGCCGCCGTGCACCACGACCGGGTTCATGCCCACCAGTTTCAGCAGGATCACGTCGCGCGCGAAGCCGTGCTTCAGGCGCTCGTCGGTCATCGCATTGCCGCCGTATTTGATGACGATGGTCTTGCCGTGGAAATTACGGATGTAGGGAAGAGCCTCGGCCAGGATCTGTGCCTTGATCTGCGGCGAGACCGCAGTCAGGTCACTCGATTGGTCCGCGGTCTTCAGGCTGGTCAACTGAGCGTTCATGGAGAGTCCGAAATAAATGTGCCGGGAATTTTACAGGCAACACGCCCACCCTTGCAGGCATTATATGGCGGTCTTGTTGTATTTTATGGTGACACCGACTTGGGATGGCCGCCGATGAATGCTTGGACGATATTACACATGACACAGAAACCCTGTCGCGGGGCAGCGCGATGAGCACCTGCAGCCGCTGCGGCGCGGCGTTTGGCTGCGCCATGGCCGATGGCAGCGACGGCCCCTGCTGGTGCACGGAACTGCCGCCGGTGGTGCCGGTGCCGAACGTCGTGGCCGCCGATGTGCCCGGCAGCGGAACCGGCGCCACGGCCGACACCGCCTGCTGGTGCCCGGCTTGCCTGAAGGCGCATATCGCGGAACAGCCGCGTTCGTAGGCGTTTGAACGTCGTAGGGTGTCTAAGGGCAAACTAGACATGTCCGCCCGCCCCCTCACCGCTCGGTCGTAAAGAACCGCAACATCTCCCTGCTCGCATCCGGCCCCTTGCCGTCGGTATAGCTGCCATGCGCGCTGCCGCCCGACCAGGCGTGGCCGGCGCCGTGGATTACCCAGTGCTCGGCATGCACCTTGCCGTCGGCGCGCTTGTGCGTGGTGCGGGTGAACGCGTGCCCGTCCGGCACGTGGCCCGGTTCGACCGCCATCGCATCGGTGTTGTCGCGCGCATGCACCATCAGCTGGTCGCCGTTCGCCGGGTGCACGGTCTTGTCCTGGTCGCCGTGGAACACGATGATCGGGATCGGCTTGCCGGCCTGGTGGCGGCGCTGGAAGTCGCCCTTCATGGCGGCCATCGCCGACGGCAAGTCGTGGGCCGAGGCGAAGGGCAGGCCCGAGTGCACGCCGACCGCCGCGTACAGCTCGGGATACAGCGTGCCCATGATGGTGGCCATCGCGCCGCCGGCCGACAGGCCCGCCACATACACCTGGCCTGGATCGACCGCGTATTCCGCCATCACCTGGCGCGTGATGCCGGCGATGATCGAGGGTTCGCCCTGGCCGCGCTGCTGGTCGACGTTGTTGAACCAGTTCCAGCAGCGCGAAGGATTGGCCTGGCGCGACTGCGCCGGGTACACGACCAGGCAGCCCATTTCCTCGGCCAGCACGTTCATGCGGGTGCCGCGCGCGAAATCGTCGGGGTCCTGGGTGCAGCCGTGCAGCATCACGACCAGCGGCGCCTGGCCCCCGGTATAGCTGCTCGGGACGTACAGCTTGTAGCCGCGGGTGCCGGCCGCGTTCGTGTGGCTGCCTTCGCTGAAGCTGCCGGGCAGGTCGGGCGCGGGTCCGTTCGCGCTGGGGCTGGCGCCGCTTCCAAAACCGCGGCTCAGTTCCGCCAGCATCTCGTGCATGTCGGTCTTGCCCGTACCTGGCAGGCCGGCGCCAGGCAGGCCGGCGCCAGGCTGCAGTTGCGACAGGTTGCGCATCTGCTGCTGGGCCGCCTGGGTCATGGCCGAGGCGTTCTTCAGCGCGTCTTCGATGACCTTGCTGGTGTCGAGCGGTTGCTTGTGCATCATCTTCCGGGTTGCGGAGCGCATTTGCGCGAATAGTCGGTTGTTCATGTTCAGTTTCATGTGGCTTTCCTTTCGTGCGCGGCCGCCTCAGCGGATGCGCTCAGCCAGTGCGGTTTTCAGGGTGCTGCTCGCGTGGAGCGCCCCGAGTACCGAAATTGATTCGATCGTGGCCAGCGCCAGGTCCACCGGCACGTCGCTGGCAATGCTGGCCATGCCCAGGACCTGGATCTGCAGCCGGACGCCCGCCACCTGCGCCGCTTCCAGGTCGGCGCGCGAATAATGGTGCATGCCCAGCACCAGGCTGCGCCGCGCCACGGTTTGCCGCACCACGTCGGCATGCGTGTTGAGCTGGTTCCGGATCGCGGTGCGGATCAGGTCGGTGCGGTTGCTGTAGAAACCCTCGCTGACCAGCAAGTCGATCTGGCCCAGGTCGATCAGGCCGAGGTTGATCGTGATTTTTTCCGAGTCCGCGAGCTTCGGCCTGGGCTCGTTTTTCGGCTCGTTCTTCAGCTCGTTTTTCAGTTCGCTGTGGTTGACAATGTCGCTGCGCATCCTTACACCTGCCTTTCATGCTTCGTATTAAGACCATCCATTTACCATCTGTGTGGATGGTGAATGGATGGAGAGTCTACGCTCGGTGTCTGAAAGGTCAAGCGAAATTCGATTGGATCGCGTATTCTCTTCCGCCATGAGTCCAGAATTGCAACCCGGCCTGCGCTTTGCGTGGCGCTACACGGTCCCACCGCGCGCCACCGTGCCCGCGCTCTACCACGACACCGCCTTTTGCCGCGACATGCCCGACGTGCTGGCCACTGGCTACCTGGTCGGCATGATGGAGCTGGCCTGCGTGAACGGCATGCTGCCTTACCTCGACTGGCCGAACGAGCAGAGCCTGGGCACGATGGTCAACTTCCAGCACCTGGCGCCGACGCCGCCCGGCATGACGCTCACCATCCGCGGCGAGGTCGTCCAGGTCGAGGGACAGCGCGTGCGCTTCAGGGTCGAGGCCTGGGACGATGTCGAGCGCATCTGCGAAGGCACGCACGAACGCTGCGTGATCGATGCGCAACGCTTCAACGCCCGCGTGGCGCGCAAGATCGCGGGAGCATCCGCATGAGCGGCCTGGCGCCCCCCGAGTCGCAGACACCGGTGCCGTCGCCCTGCATCAGCCTGTGCCAGATGGACAAGCAGACCGGCCTGTGCCAGGGCTGCCTGCGCACCATCGACGAGATCATCGCCTGGAGCAAGGCCGATGACGACTACAAGCGCGCCGTGTGGAAGGACATCCGCCGCCGCGAGTCGGAACTGGACTTCGGCTGAATGACCGCGCGCCTGCCCGCTTGCATGCAGGTGTTCGAGCGCGGCTGGCTGTCGGCCAACAATGTCCTGTTCACGGGAACCGAGACCGCACTGGTCGACAGCGGCTACGTGACGCATGCACCGCAGACGCTGGCGCTGGTGCGCCATGCGCTGGGCGATCGCAAGCTGGATCGCCTGCTCAATACCCACCTGCACTCGGACCACTGCGGCGGCAACGCGGCGCTGCAGGCGGCATATGGCTGCCATACGGCGATTCCCGTCGCGGAAGCCGCCAAGGTCGCGGCCTGGGACGAGGACGCGCTGAGTTTTCGCGCCACCGGGCAGCAGTGCGCGCGCTTCGGCTTCGACGGCGTGCTGGCGCCGGGCGATGAATTGAAACTGGGTGGCCTGCGCTGGCAGGCGCTCGGCGCGCCGGGGCACGATCCGCATGCGCTGCTGCTGTTTTGCGCGGACGAGGGCGTGTTGATCGCGGGGGATGCGCTGTGGGAGAACGGGTTCGGGGTGGTGTTTCCCGAACTGGCGGGCGAGCCCGGGTTTGACGAAGTGCGCGCGACGCTGGATCTGATTGGGGCGCTGGATGCGCGCGTGGTGGTGCCGGGACATGGACGCGTGTTCGGCGACGTGCCGGGCGCGCTGGCGCGGGCGTATGCGCGGCTCGATTATCTGTCTGCCGATCCGCGCCGGAATGCCGAGAATGCGTTGAAGGTGCTGGTGAAGTTCTTACTGCTGGAGCGGCAGCGGATGGCGTTGGCGGAGCTGCCTGCGTTGCTGGCGTCGATACCGGTGGTTGCGGCTGCGCGGACGTTTGTCGAACACGATGGATACCGCGCCCTCGCCACCTGGTCCACGCACGCCCTGGTCCGCGCCAACGCTGCCCGCATCGACGGCCCCTGGCTGCTCGACCACTAATTTAGAACCATCGATCTAGCACGACCGTGCTTTTATCACACTATAATCGACCAGCTGGTCCGATCAACTTCGCCGAGAGCTGCCCATGTCGCTGCCTACCGTACTGCAAAACCTGTCCCTCCCCGTCATCGCGTCGCCGATGTTCATTGCCAGCGGTCCGGCCCTGGTCGCCGCCCAGTGCAAGGCCGGCATCGTCGGTTCCTTCCCGGCGCTGAACGCGCGCCCGGCCGAACTGCTCGACACCTGGCTGACCGACCTGCAGCGCGAGCTGGCCGAGTACAAGGCCGCCAATCCGGATGCCATCGTCGGTCCGATCGCGGTGAACCAGATCGTCCACGCCTCGAACGCGCGCCTCGAGCACGACGTGGAAGTCTGCGTCAAGCACCAGGTGCCGATCATCATCTCCTCGCTGCGCGCGCCGCCGAAGGAGATGCTGGACGCGGTGCACAGCTACGGCGGCATCGTGCTGCACGACGTGGTCTCGATCCGCCATGCGCACAAGGCGCTGGAAGCCGGCGTCGATGGCCTGATCCTGGTGGCGGCCGGCGCCGGCGGCCATGCCGGCGCGCTGTCGCCGTTCGCCCTGGTCGGCGAAGTACGCAAGTTCTTCCAGGGCCCGATCGCCCTGTCCGGCGCGATCGCCACCGGCGACGCCATCCTCGCGGCCCAGGCCATGGGCGCCGACTTCGCCTACATCGGCTCGCGCTGGCTGGCGACCAAGGAATCGAACGTCGGCGACGACTACCGCGACGCCATCGTCGAGTCGAGCGCGGCCGACGTGGTGTACACCAACCTGTTCACCGGCGTGCACGGCAACTACCTGAAGAAATCGATCGTGAATGCGGGCCTGGATCCGGACGCGCTGCCGGAATCGGACAAGAGCAAGATGAGCTTTGGCGACGGCAGCTCGAAGGCCAAGGCCTGGCGCGACATCTGGGGCGCGGGGCAGGGCGTGGGCCTGATGGATGATGTGCCGACCACCGCCGAGATGGTCGAGCGCCTGAAGCGCGAGTACGAGGCGGCGCGGGCGCGCCTGGGGATCGTGGGCTGAAAGACAGCTGACGCCGCGCAAGCGTCACGCGTGGGCGCCCCGTGCCCACGCGTAAACGGTGCATCTCGCCTGCGTAACAAGGTTTCACCACGCACGCTTCCCGCGTGCCGCCTGATCAGGCAGCCGGCTTCGCATCCGGCACCGGAAACGCCGGTTCCGGTTCCACGCTCAAATCGGCCACGTTGATCGACCACAGCCCGGGCAGATTGCGCCAGTAGCCATACACGTCCATGCCGAAGCCGACCACGAATTCGTTCGGCAGCGTAAGGCCGGTGATGTCGGCCTGGATCGGTTTCGCACGGCCGATGTTCTTGTCCGCGAAGACGGCGACGATGACTTCCGCCGCGCCCATGTCGAGCAGGCGCTGTTTCACGTGGGCCAGGGTCTCGCCTTCGTCGAGGATGTCGTCGACCACGACGATCGTCTTGCCCGCCACGTCCTGGCGCGGGATCACCTTCCATACCACCTGGCCGCCGCGATCGTCGTCGCCATAGCGGCTGACGTGGATGTAGTCGAATTCGAGCGGGAAGTCGAGTTGCGGCAGCAGGGTGCCGGTGAAGACGACGGCGCCGCCCATCACGCCCAGCACCAGCGGGAAGCCGGCCTCGTCTTCCTTGCCGAAGCGCGCGTTGAGGACCTCGGCCACGCGCCGCACGGCGGCTTGCACTTCCTCGGGACTGACGATCTGGCGCGCATTGGCAAGCAGGGCGCGGGCACGGGCGTGGTGATAGTCTTGCATGGTGGTTCCGGTGATGGTTTGCGAATGGGTGACGCGGTAATTATGCGGCAATCGCGACGGTGATGCAGTACGCTTGCGCGCCCCGGCCCACCCGTCATCGCCGCGCTGCTCCAGCCTCAGGTTCGCCTGCGCCATTCTGCCGGTTTGGGGCGTATCATACGGGGCTTGAATAAACTCCCAGCAAGCCATGTCCACCTCTGATTCCACCGTCCAGCGCGACGCGCGCCTGGCACAGCTGCGCGCCGCCATGGCGCGCCACGGCATCGACGCGTATATCGTGCCGTCGAGCGATCCCCACCTGTCCGAATACCTGCCGCGCCGCTGGCAGGGCCGCGAATGGCTGTCGGGCTTTACCGGCTCGGTCGGCACCTTCATCGCCACCGCGGACTTCGCCGGCGTCTGGACCGACGGCCGCTACTACACGCAAGCCGAAGCCGAACTGGCCGGCAGCGAGATCGCGCTGATGAAGATTCCGTCCGGCGCCAGCCTGCTGCACATCGACTGGCTGGCCGCCAACATGCAGCCCGGCCAGACGGTGGCGGTCGACGCCCGCGTGCTCGGCCTGGCCGTGGCGCGCCTGCTGGCCGATGCCCTGGCGGCGCGCGGCGTCCTGCTCCGCACCGACATCGACCTGCTCGACGACATCTGGAGCGACCGTCCCGGCCTGCCGCCGGACGCGCTGTACGAACACGCGGCGCCGCATGCCACGCAAACGCGTGCCGATAAACTGGCAGCCACCCGCGCCGCGATGGACAAGCTGGGCGCCGAGCGCCACTTCGTCTCGACCCTGGACGACATCGGCTACCTGTTCAACCTGCGCGGCTCCGACGTCAGCTTCAACCCGGTGTTCGTGGCGCATGCGCTGGTCGAACCCGAGGACGCGACCCTGTTCGTGGCCGAGGGCAAGGCATCCGATGCACTGCGCGCGCGCCTGCTGGAAGACGGCGTGCGCCTGGCAGCCTACGACGAAGCCGCCGCCGCCCTGGCCGCGCTGCCGGAAAACAGCAGCCTGCTGGTCGATCCGCGCCGCGTCACCGCCGGCATGCGCGCCGCCGTGCCGGCATCGGTGCGCGTGGTCGAGGCGATCAACCCGACCACCTTCGCCAAGTCGCGCAAGAGCGCGCTTGAGGCCGCCCACGTGCGCGCCACCATGGAGCAGGACGGCGCCGCGCTGTGCGGCTTCTTCGCCTGGCTGGAAGCGACGCTGGCCGATCCTGGCCGCACGCCGGTCACCGAACTCACCATCGACGAGCAGATCACGGCCGCCCGCGCACGCCGCCCGCATTTCGTCAGCCCCAGCTTCGGCACCATCGCCGGCTTCAATGCCAACGGCGCGATCATGCACTACCGCGCCACGCCGGCTTCGCACGCCGTCATCGAAGGCGACGGCCTGCTGCTGATCGACTCCGGCGGGCAGTACCTGGGCGGCACCACCGACATCACGCGCGTGGTCCCGGTCGGGTCCATCACGGCTGACCACAAGCGCGACTTCACGCTGGTGCTGAAAGGGATGATGGCGCTGTCGATGGTCCAGTTCCCGCGCGGCACCCGCGGCCCGATGCTCGACGCCATCGCGCGCGCCCCGATCTGGGCCGCCGGCGTGGACTACGGCCACGGCACCGGCCACGGCGTCGGCTACTTCATGAACGTGCACGAAGGCCCGCAAGTGATTTCGCCGTCGGCGCCACCCGACCCGCACACCGCCATCGAGCCGGGCATGATCACCTCGAACGAGCCGGGCATCTACAAGCCGGGCCGCTGGGGCATCCGCATCGAGAACCTGGTGCTGGCCGTCCCTGCCGCGAGCGGCGAGTTCGGCGAGTTCCTGCGCTTCGAGACCCTGACCCTGTGCCCGATCGACACCCGCTGCGTCGACTTGTCCCTGCTGCAGCCGCACGAGCGGGCCTGGCTGAACGCCTACCACGCCGAGGTGCGCGAGCGCCTGCTGCCGCATGTGGACGGCGCCGCGCGCGCGTGGCTGGAACTGCGCACGGAGGCGATCTGATGGCCTCCGCCCGTTCCACCCGCGCCAGCGCCGCCGTCGACCGCCTGAAGCGCCGCACCGGCCAGACCGGCTATTCGATGGCCCGTACCAGCGACGGTTCCTTCTACCTGTCCGAAACGCCCGGCGCGCCGCCGCTGTGCGCGCCGCTGGAACTGGACGATTTTGTCGCCTTCGTGAACGGCCTGGGACCGCAGGAGGTCAGGCGCGTCAGCAAGAACGACATCGCCTTTGAAAAGCAGCTGGTCAGGAAGAAGCCCTGAACCCGGCTTTGCCGCAGCATAGCGAAAGACCGTCATGACGACGTCCGAACTGCTGGCCACCTACTGGTCGCCTTCCGAGATCGCCACGAATGGCGTGATCCTGCTGCACCTGGCCGGCGCGCTGCTGCTTGGCCTGATGGTCGGCTACGAGCGCTCTTACCACGGCCGCGCGGCCGGCATGCGCACCTATGGCCTGGTGTGCATGGCCTCGGCGGCGCTGACGATCATCAGCGGCTATCCGGAGTTCTGGTATGGCGGCGGCAGCGGCGCCATCGCACCGATCGACCCGACCCGCGTGATGCAGGGCGTGGTCACCGGCATCGGCTTCCTCGGCGCCGGCGTGATCATGCGCGAAGGCTTCAACATCAGCGGCCTGACCACCGCCGCCTCGATCTGGAGTTCCTCGGTGATCGGCATCCTGGTCGGCGTCGGTTTTTATTTGTCGGCGATGGGCCTGGCCTTTTTCTCGGCCATGATCATGATCTACCTGAACCGGGTGGAGGCGGTGCTGCCCTCGCGCCGTGCGGTGGCGGTGATGCTGCGCTTTCGCCAGGACTTCCTGCCCAAGGAAGACGCGCTGCGCGAAGCGGCGCTCGAGCGCGGCTACCAGATCGCCGGCAGCTCGCTGACCATTTCCGCCAGCGGCGGCCACCAGGAATGGCGTTTCGTGGCGCTGGCCCTGTCGCGCCACAACCGCGCCACGCTGACCGAACTGGCGGCCGAACTGGCCGCCTTCGAAGGCGTCGAGGGCTTCCAGCTCTCGCACGCCCGTAACTGAATAAACAGCATGGGATACCCGACATGACACCACAAGACGTACTCGATTTCTGGTTCCTGCCGCGCAGCGACGCCAATTACGGCAAGGCGCGCGCGGCGTGGTTCCGCAAGGACGCGGCCTTCGATGCGCTGGTGCGCGAGCGCTTCGGCGCCCTGATCGCCCAGGCGCTGGCCGGCGGCCTGCGCGAGTGGGACATCGAGCATGGCGCGGCAGGCACGCTGGCGCGCATCCTGGTGCTGGACCAGTTCACGCGCAATGCCCAGCGCGACACGCCGGGCGCCTTTGCCGGCGACGTGCTGGCGCTGGCCGCCGCGCGCCAGCTGGTCGACAGCGGCGCCGACCGCACGCTGGACCCGCAGGCGCGCGCCTTTGTCTACATGCCCTTCGAGCACGCCGAGGACGCGCGCATGCAGCAATGCGCGGTCGATTTGTTCACCGCGCTGGCCGCCGAGCACGAAGGCTTTGGCGAAATGCTCGATTACGCGCACCGCCACCGCGGCGTGATCGCGCGCTTCGGCCGCTTCCCGCACCGCAATCCCATCCTCGGCCGCGCCTCCACGCCCGACGAATTGCAGTACCTGGGCCAGCCCGGCGCCGGTTTCTGATGCCGGCAATCCTGAACATCGTTGGCGCCGGCCACGTCGGCCGCACGCTTGGCCGGCTGTTCGCGGCGCATGGCGCGTTTGCGGTCCAGGACGTGCTGACGCGCTCCCCCGCCAGCGCCAGCGAGGCCGTCGGCTTCATCGGCGCCGGCCATGCCGTGGCCGATCTGGCCGGCCTGCGCCCGGCCGCCGTCTGGATGCTGGCCGTGGGCGACGACGCCATCGCCCCGGCCTGCGCGGCACTGGCCGCGGCCGGCCTGCTGCGCGATGCGGTGGTGTTCCACTGCAGCGGCGCCAAGGCCTCGACCGAACTGCAGGCGGCGCAGGATGCCGGCGCGCGCGTGGCGAGCGTGCACCCGGTGCGCAGCTTTGCCGATCCTGAAAGCGTGGCCGCCGCTTTCGACGGTACCTGGTGCGGGGTCGAGGGCGACGCCGATGCCCTGGCGCTGCTGGCGCCCGCATTCGAGGCGATCGGGGCGCGCCTGGTGCCGATCGACGCCGCCGCCAAGACCGTGTACCACGCCGCCTCCGTGTTCGCCTCGAACTACCTGGTGACCGTGCTCGACGCGGCGCTGCGCGCCTACGTGGCGGCCGGGGTGCCGGAAGAGGTGGCGCGCGAACTGGCGCGCCCGCTGGCAAGCGAGACCCTGGCCAACGTGTTCCGCCTCGGCCCGGCCGTTGCCCTGAGCGGTCCGGTGGCGCGCGGCGACCTCGCCACGGTGGCGCGCCAGCAGGCGGCCGTGGCGCACTGGGATGCGCCCACCGGCCGCCTGTACGCCGCGCTGGTGGACGCCACCACCTTGCTGGCCGAGCGCAAGCGCCGCGGCCTGTCCTGAACTTTATTCTGAGGAAGAACTGATGTATTTGAGTGCCTGGGCCACCTTGGCCGCCTTGGGCGTGTATTTCTGGACCGGCGTGGTGGCTGGCGCGGCGCGAGTGCGCTACAAAGTGCCGGCGCCATCGATGGAGGGGCCCGAAGCCTTCCAGAGCCGCCAGCGCGTGCAAATGAATACCCTCGAGCAGTTGCCGCTGGTCCTGGTGCCCTTGTGGCTCTGCGCCTGGTACCTGGGCGATGGCTGGGCCGCGGCCGGAGGCATGCTGTGGTGCTGCGCGCGGGTGCTGTATGCGCTCGGTTATTACCGCGATCCGGCCAAGCGCGAACTCGGCTTCATCCTGGGCATGCTGGCCTGCGGCGCCCTGGTTACTGGCGCAACTGTTGGTTTATTGATGCAATAGAGAAAGTTTGTTGTGGCAATTCATCGACAAAGTTTTCAAAAAGCAATAAGCTTGCTTGTGGAATTCGCCAATTCCCGGTGACTGCCGCGCGTCGCGCCCGGCCGGAAGGGGCGCAGGAGACAGCATGCTGTTTTTGAAGAGTACCGCAACGACCAAGGCACCGGGCATCTACGAAGTCGATATCGCGGCCAAGCCGCCCGGCAAGACCTTCGGCATCTTCCTGGCGACCGATCCGGACAACTCGCCGCATGCGGTGCTGGCCGCCTTGGGCGAACTCGGCTTCAAGGGTACTTACCAGAAGCGTTATACCCACCGCGACAGCGGCCGCGTGCTCGACCTGCATTTCGAAAAAGACGGCACCGATATTTTCAAAGGCTGGACGGCCGGGGAATGCAGCGCCAACCTGGCGGCGATCGATACGCTGTTCGGGCATGTCGGGATTGCGGTGACGCCGCGTGTGATGACGATGGCTGAGGCTTACGCCTGATTTTCCCTGGTGAGTCGATAATCCACCCTGCTGGTACAGTGCCGGGATGGATTTATTCGATTATCCCGACATACTGACGCCCATCCCGATCGAAGACGGCGAGCTTGCGCTGATGGCGCAACTGGCGCTGCCGTATGTCAATGCAGACGTGCTGGCGCGCCTGCTTGCCGAAACGCCATGGCGCCAGGACAGCATCGTCCTGTTCGGCCAGCATCACCTCCAGCCGCGCCTGACGGCCTGGTACGGCGACGCCAGCTATACCTATTCCGGCCTGCGCCTCGACCCCTTGCCCTGGACGCCCCTGCTGGCCGAGATCCGTGCCGCCGTCGAAACAGCTTGCGGCCGGCGTTTCAACAGCGTGCTGCTGAACTATTACCGTAATGAACGCGACAGCATGGGCATGCACAGCGACGACGAGCCCGAACTGGGACCGGAACCGGCCATCGCTTCGCTCAGCTATGGCGCCACGCGCAGCTTCGTTTTGAGGCATAAACGCCACAAACGCACTGTCAAGCTCGACCTCCACGATGGCAGCCTGTTATTGATGAGTGGCTCGCTGCAGAGTAACTGGCTCCACGGCATCAATAAATCGGCGCGCACCATAGGAGAGCGGCTGAATTTAACCTTCAGGTACGTCGTTTAATGTGACGGCTTCGTATGCTGATTTGTCGTCAAAAATAACTGAACCGTAGGTCAGTTATGTTACATTTGATTACAGTTCTTACGGGATTCACACTGCCTTATCCTTTTGACCAGTGCTATCTTGGACTCATCGCGATTCAAGATGAATGGCGAACCAGACTAATACGTTAAAAGGATTCGCAATGAAAAAGCTGATTTTTGCACTGATCGCCGGCGCTGCCACCATGACCGCCGCACAAGCCCAATCGACCATCACCCCACGTCCGTACGTCGGCGTTGGCGTCTCGGGCGCTGACCGCGAGTACAACGTGCCAGGTGCGACGATGAACGACAACGATGGTTACCGCTTCTCGGGCAAGATCTTCGGCGGCGCCGAACTGAACGAGAACTTTGGCGTTGAAGTCGGCTACACCGACTTCCGCAAAGCCGGCGGCAACTACACCCTGAACGGCGCCAATGCCTCCACCGACGCCGACGGCTACGCCGCCTACGTCGCCGGCAAGGCCACCAAGCAGCTGAGCGACAAGGTCGGCGTCTACGGCAAGCTGGGCGTGACCCACACCAAGGCTGAACAGGACTCGGCAACTGCCGGCCTGAACCGCAAGGTCAGCGACAACGGCGCCTACGGCGCGCTGGGCGTGCAGTACAACGTGAACCAGCAAGTCGCGCTGATCGCCGAATACGAGCGCTTCGGCAAGAAGCAGGACTTCGGTCCGAAGCCTGACGTCGTGACGCTCGGCGCGAAGTACACCTTCTAATCAGTCGACCCCGCGTGTGTGAAAGGGCCCTTCGGG
>Ga0265780_10002770_pt1 | contig 23532 bp, 21 predicted proteins | sample P1T30metagenome_FD_192432 | JGI IMG/M metagenome (GOLD analysis project Ga0265780, IMG submission 192432) | Plant litter microbial communities from East Loma Ridge, Irvine, California - P1 T30 | ecosystem: Environmental > Terrestrial > Plant litter > Unclassified | place: USA: California... | reverse complement strand
TGGATCAGCACAACATCGACTCGAGCACTATCCGTGGTATCGGTTTCGATGCGACCTGCTCGCTTGCGGTATTCAGAGACGACACAGATGAGCCTGTCGCCGTCACTGGACCGAACTTTGACAACAAAGACGGCAACGACCGCAACGTCATTCTGTGGCTCGACCACCGACCTGTCGAGGAAACAAACAAGATCAACGCCACCAAGCACAACCTGCTTCGCTACGTCGGAGGCAAGATGTCCATCGAGATGGAGATTCCCAAGGTATTGTGGCTGAAGAACAACATGCCGAAGGAGCTATTCGATCGTTGCAAGTTCTACGATCTGACCGATGCTCTCACACATCTGGCTACCGGCAGTGAGAGCAGAAGCTACTGCAGTGTGGTCTGCAAGCAGGGCTTTGTACCTGTTGGAGTCGATGGTAGTGTCAAAGGATGGCAGGAAGACTTCCTCAAGGAGATTGGCCTCGAAGATCTATGCGAAGACAACTTCAAGCGCATGGGAGGCGTTGACAATGTGGTTTGTCCTTCGCTACTATTCTTGACGGTCCCGGCTAACAAGCACGCAGAACGGACGCTACCTCACTGCGGGCGAGCTCGTCGGCACACTCAGCGAGAAGGCGGCACAGGAGATGGGTCTGCAACCCGGTATTGCAGTCGGAAGTGGAGTCATCGACGCCTACGCTGGCTGGATCGGTACCGTTGGCGCCAAAGTCAAGCTCGATGGGGATACTCTTGACATGGACCAGCCCAAGAATGATGTTTCGCAGGCGTTCACGCGTCTCGCAGCCGTAGCTGGAACATCGACCTGCCACCTTGCCATGTCACGCGAGCCTGTCTTCGTCGACGGTGTCTGGGGCCCATACAGAGACGTCCTACTACCAGACTACTGGATGGCAGAAGGAGGACAAAGTGCGACAGGTGAACTACTCAAGCATGTTATTGAGACACACCCAGCCTTCAACGAAGCCGTGTCTGTCGCTGAAACGTACAACACCAACATCTACGACTACCTCAACGAACATCTCCGCGAGATGGCAGACGCGGAGAAAGCCCCACACATCGCCTGGCTTGGACGTCACTTCTTCTTCTATGGTGACCTCTTCGGCAACCGCTCCCCTATCGCCGACCCCAACATGAAGGGATCTGTCATCGGTCTGAGCTCCGACAAGAGCCTAGACGGCCTGGCACTATACTACTACGCGACCATGGAGTTCATTGCCCTTCAGACACACCAGATTGTTTCTGCGATGAACGCCTCTGGCCACGTCATCTCTTCCATCTTCATGTCCGGTTCGCAGTGCCAGAATAGTCTGCTGATGCAGCTCATGGCCACTGCGTGCGACATGCCGGTCCTGATTCCACGATACGTACACGCAGCTGTAGTGCATGGCGCGGCTATGTTGGGTGCAAAGGCGGCCAGTACTGACAAGGACGGAAACAGCGAGCCGCTCTGGGATATCATGGACAGACTGAGCAAGCCCGGTAAGACTGTGAAGCCACTGGCTGATAAGACGGTCAAGAAGCTGTTGGACGCCAAATACAAGGTATTCTTGGAGCAGTGTGAGGGCCAGCAGAGGTACAGGAAGGAGGTTGATGCCGCCATTGAAGGGTGGGCTAGCAAGTAAATATCACAAGTGGTAGTAGTCAAGGACACGACGATGAAAGGGATGATATCCATCATTAATTAGAAATTTATTCTGGCCACAAGACACTTGCCGAGGGGATCGTTGGTGCATGTTGTGTGTATAACCCAACTCCCCGCTTATGCCATCGGATATGGAAACTGCATGACTGCTCCGAGTGTTGTAGGTCTTGAAACCCGGCTGCATGCAGTCTGCTCGTTGCTATCGTCTGTAAAAGGGTATATCGTACAGGGGAAATTGAAGAAGATGTGTGCCGGCCGTCGAGCTCTAGTATCGTCGGCGGGGTCCACGTGGTGGTTCTCTGCGACTAGCGTCGTTAAAGCCGTATCGTCCATCTTGGAAGCTACCAGCGCGTGCGCCCGCACCGGTGTCGATGTCCATGTCATCCATGGACTGCGTAAGGCGGGCAGGCGGTGCTCGTGCGACGTGGGTGCTCGCGGGAACATCCTTCATGTAGACGTAGAGGAGTCTGCCATCAGCCTGTTGATGGAGTTAGTTTTAGTCCAGCAAAGAAGAAGCTCGCCGGAACACTGACCTTCTGGTTGTTGAACGTCGCGATAACATTCTCGGCGCCCTCCCTGCTCACAAACTGCAGCTCGACCATGACCGTCGGGCTGGAAGATAAGAGCCTGCAGCCCAACGTCTCTCCTCCAATCGGGGTCATGACGGCCTCGATATCAGCGGCCGTTGTTCCAGGTGCAAAGTTGCTAGCAATGACGGTACACGGACCGCCCGTCGCGGCACCTCGAATGCTAATGCCCGGTGCAGCGTCATTGCTGCGTGTAGCCGCAGCGCGACCAAGGACGGGAGCAAATTTGGTGTACGCTTTGCTGTTGCGCTCGACCTGCGATGCTGACGCCGTCCGAGCGAGGTTGTTCCTGTTGTTGGCGGCACCGCGGGGGTTGTTCAACTTGTGCAGATCGTGTTGCCATTTCCCGTCGACGTTGCCGGCTGGTTTCGCGCTCGCTGATCGCTTCTGGACGCCAGCGCCACCGTTTATCCGACTGAGCAGCGATGGCTTTTCAGATTCAACTCGCGCCCGGCCGCCGGCGCCTGGTGCATTCGCTTTCCGGCCTCGGCTGCCAGCTCCGAGGAACTGTTGCGCGAGGGCTTCGTTCTTCTTCTTCTCGCGGGTCTGCTTGACGAAACTCTCGAAAGACGCGGTGGTTGAGGCGACCATGTTGAGCGACGGTGGAAATGGAGAGTAGTGGTGGTGGTCTGGTATGGAGTGGAAGCGCGTAAGTGTCGGCCTAAGGACAACCAGCGAGCGCGTCTACGAGAACCTTGACCCGCTTGGATCAAAGCTCGGGCCACGACCCGCCCGGCGAAACGAAACACCGCCGCGAAAAGTTCCCGTACAAAACTTGAGCCTGCAGCTTCTCTCTCTCACTCCAACAACGCGCCCAACTTTTGGTAAGTCAACACACCCGCTCTTTCTTTGTTTCCTGTTGCTATCATGATGAACACTTGTGTCGCCCCTATCATACATTCTATGGTGATCCGACCACTCAAGCCAAACGAGAATACTGATCTTTCGCAACATCTACCAATTTGTTACTAGAAGTTTTTTCAGGACATCAGCTAACAAATCATAAAGGTCTCATTGTTCTCAGTCACAGTATGACTTCGCGATCATGATGCGCCATTAGATGCGCTGCCGCCGACGTGCGGTTCGTAGCTCCACGAAGCCTTCCGTCCATCGCATATCCTCTCCGTCCGTTGGTTACAAGCAATAGCAGACCTCGATATGACGTGGTTGAGACGGCAAGGCTTCGTGGGCTGCGATAGAGTTTGAAAGGTTAGACTACACCCCCATACCCCAAGCACCCATCCTTAGATGATGAGCAACAAATGTATTATCAAATACCGACCACTTCGTGGGGAATAAACTAGTTCGATTACCTGAATATCTTTCCACCCTCGAGCCTTCGTCAAAACGTCTTCTTCTGGAATCGTTACTGACACAGCTCTAGGTATGCACTAAATAGAAAGCTCACTTGATACGGCTACCAGCTCTCGTTGAAAAGGTACAAAACCCATTCTCTCTTCTTTCCCTTTGCAATGATGAACACCAATTCATGCTAACTCAGACGGGGTTCGCCTCACTGATTGAAAAAACATTCGAGACTTTTCATCTTTCGGCTGATTGCTCTCTCACCTGCATCTTTGTTCAGAATCATAGTCTACGTTCTGTGCTAACTGTCAATCGCAGATCACTCAATGTCGATACGATCTATATCAACTGCGCTCCTCTTCCGACCAAGCAAGTGACATCAACGCGAGATGGATGGAATCGAGCGATTGTTCAGTGACATGACTGGAGACTAGCTTGTTCGGTCGATAGATGTTCGTCGACACGTATATAGCTACATAGGTCCATCACTTTCAACAAATACGAGAGACTCACTATTGCAAATCTTCCATGTGATCATGCGAACGGTACGCTGACGTGAGGTCCCTGCATGCTGTCCATGTATTGAGATTGTGGAATGAAACATGCTAGCAGACAATCTACACAACTGCAGTAATGCTGCATCAACTCATCTGGTTATTTTGTCGTCGTCTGGACTGCAAAAGGAAATTATGCGGTCTCTTCCTTGTCCAAGCTGATACCAGGACTGGGGACGCGCAGCGGTTCCGGAGTTTGGGGAACGATCTCGAATGATCTCCGGACACTTGAAACAATTCCCCAACCCAACGTTGACAGCTCAGCTAACACGCACTCGCAACGCACATCAAGATGGCAGCGAAGCCCGAAGACGTAAGCACAGCACCCACGGAAGGCGCCGGTCTCTTCAGTGGAGCAGGCCCGGAGAAGCAGCCCGAGCCTAATCCTGTAGCCGACTCTGCCGACAAGAAGGACGATGGAGATGCCGTCGACAGCGCAACCGCAGCGGTAGCGGATCTTTCGGTCGACGAGAAGAAAGAGGAAGCAAAGCCGACGGAAGTCACACCTGAAGCTACTGCCCCAGCTCCTGCAGCCGCTCCCGAACCCGCATCCAGCGACGCCAAACCCGAGCCCAGTACCGTAACACCCACCCAAGGTCCCATCTGGCCCGAGACCGCACCCGACCACCCACTCACAAAGTTCTACGACGCTTTCGAGGCTCTCACCGCTGAGGCCCAACACAACGAAGTCTACGGCATCGAGCTGAGCAAGTCGAAGCCTTTCCATACCAAGCTCATACTACAAAAGTTCCTCCGGGCCAACCAGAATGATTTGGACAAAGCCAAGTCACAGCTGCTTGACACGCTGAAGTGGAGGAAGGAGTTTGATCCAATCAAGGCAGCGGGAGAGACATTCCTGAAGAACAAGTTCGATGGATTAGGATACGTGCTCGAGGTTGAGGGTGTACCGGAGAGCCCCAACAAGAAGGATATCGTTACCTTCAACATCTACGGAGCTGTCAAGGACAACAAGGCTACCTTTGGTGATCTGGATGGGTATGCTTTCCCCATTCCCAACCTCATACAATAAACAAGACCATGCTAACAGAACCCCACAGCTTCCTCCGCTGGCGCGTAGGCCTCATGGAAAAGTCCGTGCAAGCGCTCAACCTGCCCGCCGCCACAACACCCATCCCCAACTTCGGCGAAGGCCCCGACCCATACCAAGGGTTCCAAATCCACGACTACCTCCAAGTCTCCTTCCTCCGCCGTGACCCCCTCGTCAAGACTGCGACCAACAAGACTATCGAGATACTAGGACGCCACTACCCTGAGACGCTGAGCAGGAAGTTCTTCGTCAATGTACCTGTGGTCATGGGCTGGCTGTTCAACGCGATGAAGTTGGTTGTGGCCAAGGAGACGAGCAAGAAGTTTGTTGTGTTGAGCTACGGTAATCAGCTTGCTGCTGAGCTGGGCAAGGGTGTTCCGAAGAGCTATGGTGGTGAGAGGGGGGAGTTGGCTGAGTGCGCTGAGGGTATGAAGATGGAGTAATGATACAAGCTGCATGAACTGGTGGTATGGAGAGGGGAAGATGGTAATGGTAATGGCAGGAGACTGAGCGTGCTTGTTTGACTTAGGCCTTGTTATACCCCACTCAAAACTGTTCAATCCTTTCGAGAGCAACGGAGTCAAGAATAAATGTTTTCATACTAAAGTTGAATACTGCATATGTACTTGTGACTTCGAAACGCATTGTCATCATGCTCAGTGAGCAAAAGCTGTATGCGTAAACAGCTGGATATCATTACTCTTCTTTGCCTTCATCTTCTCTCGGCACCACCGCTCTGTCAACCCAGCCCTCACCCCTCAACACACCCAAGCCCTTCCTCGCAACGCCACTATTGACCGATCTGGGCGATACCTCGTACAGAGCATTAACCGTTGCCAAACTGACCACAAAAAGCAGCACATCCCCATTCTTGAAACCCTTCCACCACCCCCTCTTCACACCCACCTTCCACAAGGAATCGATCGACATCCTCGCCGTATACAAGAAATTGCTCCTTCCGCCTTTCCTCTCCAAGAAGGCCCAGAGTCCGCCTATGAAACCACCCAGGAACCAGCGTTGTGTTGACAAGAAAGCCCGGGGAAGTATGTTCTGGAAGAGACAGATGGAGCCCCAGCTCGTTCCTATGGCACCAGAAAGGAAGAGCGACATGCGCAGTATGCGCTTGGCCAGACTGTTCAACGAGGCAATGGGAGCGGAGAGGAAGGCTTTGTATTTCGTGATGCTCATGGCTGTGAAGAAGAGCGTGAAGAAGCGGGCGATTTTGGGGAAGGCTTGGATCCAGTACTGGACGTAGGTGCGCAGACAGGATGGGTCTTGCGGGTGGAGTAAGGCGCATGACAGGGACTTGATTGCTGGATGCGCGGGAGACGTTATCGGAGAGATGGACGTCAGTCGCTTTGGCAACGTTTCAGCATTGGGGAAGAGGATGGGCGATACGAAGGGTGGCCAGCGCTGTCGCGAGATCTCTGCCAGGTTGTCCACTATGTCAAATGTGCCTGGCCAGTGTGCTGAACTGGGATAGTCTTCAGGGCGCTTCTGTATATACTCTGGCGAGTTCTTCAAGATATGGTCTCCGAATCCAGAGGGGAAGCAGTCGCGGTCGAAGACAAAAGCGTGTAGTAGCTGTCCGCAAGCGACTGGCATGATCATCCAGGAGCCGAACCAACTGGGCCTGTTCTTCATGTACCCCAGCTCCTCCAGGTAGTTGTAGCCAAATTCCAGGGCCCTTGTCATGATGTAGATGGCGATTGTGACGCGCAGCTGATCCCCTGGGTACACGGCGAGGAAGAAGCCTGCTAAGCTGGATCCAATGGCCGGTGCCAACTTGGATGTCAAGGAACGTGCTATGCGTGGATTCCGCCGTCGGAACGACTTGCCTTCATGGCTGAGTAGGCTCTCGCGGATGCGCACGAAGATGCGCCGAAGGAGGCGGTGGAAAAGGAGTATGAGGGCGAGGGAGCTGCTGAGGCGGACGTTGGGTGACTTGAAGACGGAGGTTCTGGGCTGGTTCCTAGGGGATTGTTAATGCGCATCGATTAAACGCGACCAGATGTATGCCCACCTATTCGCTGTCCCCCGCGACAGAAGCCTGGTCTTCACGACTTCCCATGCCTTCAGCCCCGAGAAGGTCACGATGCCCAAACGCAGTGCCGCGCGGAAGGCGGCTACATTGTAATCATCCGGGCCCTTGACAATGGCGTCATATCGCTTCGGGGTTATGGTGCGCTTCTTGACGACTGGGGCGCGCGAAAGGAGGTATTGGTGCAGCAGCTGGTACTCCTTTGCCGAGATGGTGTAGCGGAGCGCATTGCGCAGTATCGGGTCGATTGGTTGCGATTTAGCGGGGCCCGGCGTGGGCTGCGATGCGCCAGACGACATGGTGGGCGTCTGCGATTGTATTCGGGCTCATAGTTTGAGGGGCTGTTGTTATTGTCATTAGACGGCACACGCGGAGTCTGGGGAAGCTAGCATTGATGACGATCCCTGGAGGTTGCGCACAGGAGCCGCTCTTGACGGACCTCGGCAGTTTGGCCATCTACCCCAATCTTCTCACATGCGAACGACATTTCTTAGTCTGGGGCTACCTTAGCCCAGAGAGCTATCCCGTGGTCCACATATTGGTGTCTACTAAGACTTGGTTTGCACGCGCATCTCTTACTACACGTTGCGCAAACAATCATCATCACGAGAGAGCGGGTATGAGTTGTAAATCACATATGTATACTTGTCTATATACTCTATGGTTCCAAGGAAAACCCATGTATTACACCATCGCTTCTTCAGATGCGGGCTGTGTATCATGTTTCGCACCAACCGCTAAATACAAACAGTGAAGACATAGAAAAGGAAAGCTGCACTACATTAAAATGTATAGCGTCTACAATGCGAACAAGGCAAGAGCCGCACCGAACAGAGCACCCTTGGGCACAACGTTGAAGGGCGAGGCAGCGCCAGTGAACTCAGCTGGCGAAGAGGGACGGACGGCACCAGTACCCGTGGCAGTGCCCATCGGGACAGTGGCGGTTCCCATGGTAGAGGGGATGGGGTAAGGCGCACCACCGGCTGGTGTGGTGGCAGCTGGGGTTTGAGGAGGCTCAGCAGTGCCGGGAACAAGAGCAACGGGCTCAGTTGGGTTGGCGCCAGCAGAGGCGGGCTGAGTGGTGAAGTGAACCTGAGGGACGGTAAGAGTAGTCGTGCCGAATGTGATAGTGGTGCAAGGTGTCTCCTCAGCAGGGGTCTCTCCAGCAGCAGTGGTGGTGCCAACGACCTCAGTCATGGTTGCAGAAGAGACAGCAGTGGTAATTGCAGGAGTCTCGCCGGCAGCAGTGGTGGTGCTAGCAGCGGGAGTCTCATCAGGGTAACCGGGGCCGTACGCGCTGGAAGCAGGGGCAGAGGGGGCGGCAGAGCTCTCACCACCAGCTGGGGGAGCGGGAGGAGCAGAAGGAGCAGCAGGGGTAGGGTTCAAAGGAATGTATGAAGGGCAGTCTCCAACAATGGAAGGGTTCTCGGGGACATGCTGGGCACAGATACCGATGAAGTATTGCAGACCCTTGCTGATCTCGTCATCGCTACCGCAGCGGGCAGAGATGCAGTCAATGACGTTCTTGGTGAACTCAGGCTTGAGGCAGTAGCAGCTGGAGTCGGTGTTGTCCTTGCAGTCTGGGGCCGAGATCTGGAGCCACGAGTTCATGCACTTGGGAACCGAGTCGGTGATGTCGACGGGAGGGTAGCTGGGGCTGGAAGGCTGAGGAGCGGCTGAGCTGGTAGCAGGGACAGCAGATGTGACAACGGCAGACGAGACAACGGCGGAGGAGACAATAGCGGAGGAGGCTACAACAGTGGATGACTGCTCGCAAGACTCTCCGTATCCGCAGCCAGCAGCAGCAGAGCTCTCAGATGTGGGTGGCACAACAACAGTGGAAGACTCCGGTTGGGGGGTAGCGGTGCTGATGGAAGGAACCGACGCAGGGTAGCTGGTGATCTCCACGGCGGAGGAAGCTGGAGGAGTGTAGGCGGGCATGGAGCTGTTGGTGTAGGGAGCAGCTGAAGAGGCAGGAGTCTCGGCGGGTGGGCATCCCTCTCCACCGTACTGTCCACACTCGTTGGCCGAAGTGGCGGGAGTCTCGACAGCGGATGAAGAAGCAGGGGTCTCAACAGCAGATGAGACGACGGTAGTCTCGATGGCAGAGTAAGCCGTAGTCTCAACAGCGGAAGAAACAGCGCTGGAGGCTGGGGCAGTCGACGACTCGATGGCGATGGTGGAAGACTGAACCTCGCTTGAGGCGGGGACCTCAGGTGGAGGGGGCGGCGAAGGAGGCGAAGGAGGAGTGTATGGTTTCTCAGCGTCACAGTCGAAGCCGATGTTGTGGAAACCGATCTCGCAAGACTCCTTGTCACCCTTGTAGTGAGATCCAAGGTAGACCTCGACGGACTTTGCGCCACCACACTGGGTGTTCTGCAGTGTTGATCCACCAGCCGAGCAGCTGCTGTGTTGCTTGCAGATGGATCCGTCTCCCATCTTGTAGTGGAGCTCGAGCTCAGCGTCGAACTCAGCCGAGACGTCCATGTGAGTAATGGAGAAACCGCGCTGGGCACAGCCAAATGCAGCGGGCTTGTTCTTCTGGATGGTGTTCTTGATGCACTTGTTTCCAAAGGTTCGCTTGCTCAGAGAGTCCCGCTTGCCGAAGGAGTTTGAGCATTTCCAGCCCCCAGAGAAGTCGAAGTCTCCATAGTTGCCGACATCCTGGCCATCGATAAGATCGGCCCAGTTGAAGCCGCCCTTCTGCTTATCGTCGCAGACGTTGTTGCTGTAGTCGGGAGTGCCGAAGTTGTCGAAGAAGTTCCAGGTGGCCGCGGCTTGTTGAGCGGCGAGGCCAGTGACCAAGAGAGCGTAGGTAGACTTCATGGTGATATATGAACGTCGAAATCGAATTTAGGTAGTAAAGCGAATATCAATGTATGTTGTAGTTGGACCTTAACGAATGACGGTCTAACAAGAGAACAAAGTCAAAAAGAGTGCGACTATGTTCGTCTTGGGAAGCGAAAGTAGCAGCAAATGCAATGCTGAGATTAGAAAACAAAGCGTGTGTAGATGCACTGATGGGAAGGATGAAGGGTCAAGATATACTTCTACCACCAGCGCTCGTTCGAAACAAGCCGTCTCGAAACATTTCTAAAGGATTGGTCCGCCGAGGGCCTCCGACTCGCATGCTCAGCCACGATCAGAACGAGTCGCCCAAGGAGGTTCCATGTCGGTCGTTGTCGCGCGCTCTGCAGGCCCACTCGGCAGTAGGGTCGTCGGTTACAAGATGACCTGGCTAAAGATGGTGGATCCCAGTCAGATGGCTTTGGCGTGAGCACATCGTAAGCGAACAGGGGCGCTTTCCGAAACGCCCTAAATAGCCCACCGGAGTAGACTATCATGCAGGTACGAGCCAATGGCGTTGGCAGTGTGTATTTTGGCAAGCCAAGAGCGTCAAGTATATTGTGCGACAGGCCAACGACTGGTCGGGGTCCAGTGTCAGTCGTACGGGTAGAAACGCAGAGCCGCAGGCTGTCGACAGGTCATCGCACCCAGCTCTGTTGCCTTTCGGGTCACCTTCAGTAGCGATACTTCGAATGCGCCAATGTCTTACATACAGGCATCTGGAGGGATCCATTCTTGCTCACCTCCTGCATCGTCTCCACTCCGTTCATTCTCCTGCATCCGTCCAGAGCCGTATTGCCTAGCCAAGTCGATCTCCGTTGCCTGTATTTCCTTTTTGGGCGGAGCCGCCGACCAACTATAGCCATGACGCTGTCGTTCTGAAGAATATGCACGAGCGTGTTTCATGGGTGTTCCGCCATCGCTGCGGCCAACGAGCGTCAGGAACAACAAGCTTCGAGTGACATACATCCTAGGCCCATCGGAAGGTCGTGTCTCAAAGGCTTGGTTGCTTTATTGGAAGGAGCGTGGCATGAACGAGAGCTTTGAAGTGCCGTGGGAAAGCCATCGGCTCGTCGTGTTAACACCTCAGGTACTTCTGGTCGAGTTGGGCGGGCAAGCGAGCCCATGGATGGAAATGCGCGATTCATCGGCCGCAAATAACTCAACATCCCTCTGCAAATCAATACTGTGCACTATCGAAAAGCTGATCTGACTTCTAAATGGAGGTTGCGGTTGCCTGCCTCTCAGACATTGCGCATCATGCAAGGATAAGACAACAAGCTTTAGAGACATGGCGCACGGGTACCTTGCAGCGTGTGGAACAGGGCAAAAAGATGTCGTGAACGGCCGGGAGTGGCGGTGTCAGCTCGGAACACAGGCGCACACGATTGCTTCGTGAGCGCGGGAATGACGGCACCACCTTGTGTTCGCGACTCGCGATGGACCGTGCTACGAGCTGTCACGACACGAGTACACAAGCGAACTCGGCTATGTGTTGAACTTGGGTTTATCCGAGGCTTTCAGATTATGATGAAGTAGCACAGTAGATGGCAACACTACTCCATCCTTAGCTGAAGAGCTGTTTCGATTACATCTCACTACCTCGGGGTATTGTCGGGTTGCCCTTTCGGAGTGCCCTGACACGTTGCTATTCTCGTACTCCCCGTGTTCATGGCATCCCAGCCGTTTCAAGCATTCATCCGTGATGGAGGACCTCGCATGAACGACTGACTTTATGCTATGTTCTACCCCAGTGCTCTCAGCTGCACACTCGAGAACGGCAGTTACTGTGACTTGGGCCTGTGGAAAATGTGTCGTATTGTTCTTGTTGCCAAACATGCAAATGGTAACAGTGATCTATGCTAATGTAAATACAGTAAACGCCAAGAGACCTATGCTAAACGCCAATGCCTTGTGTTCTGGTATCGTTGCCGTTGTACCCAAGACGCCGAGGAGCAAACTCGCTTTTTACAAGCGAGTCGATATGGAAAAACGAACAAACAAAAATGCCATGCCAACTTCTCACCTATAATCAAACTGATGCTTATCATGCGCGAGACCTGCTGCACCGATTACTCTTGATCTTCTACTACAATGCGAACCACTTCGCTCCGACGGCGCTCCTTGGTCAGATAGTCGCTAGCCGCGTTACGCACTCGAGCGTGACACTCATGCGCTGCGCGATTGAGGAAGGGCACCTGAAGAGCTCCGCAAATTGCGACCAGAGCGGAACCCCACCAAGCTAAAGGCGTGAAGTGAAGCTCGAGAGAGAGGCCGTAGAGCAAACCGGCGATGGGACTTGCTACTGTACGGCAGGCAGCGCCGGTAGATGCAGCCAATCCGTTGATTCTTCCAAGATGCGATCTATCGGGCGTAGCCTCTTTGATCATGATCAGAAGGAGGGGGAAGGCGAGAATCGACGTCAAGTTCCGTACGGTCAAGCAAGCGAACAAACCAGGATAGACCAAGTTCTCCGGAAGAAGCTGTAAGAAAGGAACAATAAAGTATGCGATCGGATGTGCCAGTGTGACCATGAGAAGCAGACGCCATACGCCAAAGCAATCCGCCAGTAGAGGGAAGACGAAACCCTGGATAGCAAGCTGGATGATACCGTTGAGGGAAAGAATAATGCCCACATTCTGGATGGGTATGCCAAGCCCACCTCCCAATGACGAAGGCGAAAGGTCGAGCGCGTTCATGTCATCGTCGGCGCGTTTGTCTTGGAGGAAGATGGGGAGCAAGTGATCGTATGTCATCTAGTATACAATTAGCCGGCTGTTCGTTCGTTGTGATGGACTAGGAGACTTACGGAATGGTACGTGAAGATACCTAGGGCGACGACGAACATGATGACTGGACGTGTGAAGACCTTCTCGCTCGTCGGAGATTCAACCCAGTCGCCGTTGGAGCGCACCCGCCAGATCTCGTCGTGTTCGACTTCCACGGCGTTGAAGGTGCCGTAAGATTCCGCGGTCAGGTTTGCCGACGCATCGGCCGTCGCGCCTTGAGCTGGCAAAAGAGGTGTCTCTGCGACAGCCGCATCGTATTGTTCGAAGTAGCCTCGTGGCTGCTTGTCCGGGTGAGTCTCCTCTAGAAGGAAGTATGCCATGAAGATGGAGAGCAGAAGCAAGGAAGCGCAGATGATATTTGGGAGTAGGTAAGGGAACTTCGCAAAAAGGCCTGTGGGGCTGAAGACAGATGGGAAGTTACGAGCGGGCTCAGCAAAGTATCCGCCAATCGACGCTGTTGTAGTTAGTACAAATAAGCAGGAGTCGATGGATTGATCTTGTCTTACGGCCAATGATAGTACCAATGCTCCAGACGAATGGCATGACTGCGTACGCCTTTGCTGTTTCTAGTTAGCAACGCCCGACAGAAGTAGTTGTGGTCACTTACGTTCATGCTCTGGTCGCTTGACCAACTCTCCAACCATGGTCTGGATGACGCCAATGTTGCCATTGAGTGCGCCGCCGATGATTCGCCCAAGGAGCGCGACCCAAAAGTTTGGAGCTAAGCCAACAAGTAGCAAAGAGGACATTGTCCCAAGACATCCAAGTATGACAACGGGTTTTCTACCTATACGGTCGGACACTGAGCCCCAATACATGCCTGAACATGCCTCGGCGAGCGAGAAGGCAGAGATGAGCAGACCGGCAAAGAACGGTGCGCTCGTTTCGGACCCAACTTGGAAGTTGGTGACGAGTTTCCATGCGTATGGGAGTATCGAAGTAAGGGCAATTGGCTCTGCGACTCGAACCAGCGCTGGGGTGTGTTGTCAGTGCGAGGCTCGGGCGAACAATAACTAGTGTCGGTGGCTTGGGAAAACCATACCTAGGAGGCCGAGCTGAGCGGCGGGAAATTTGTCTTGGGTGGCTTCGGGGGCATCTTGAGGACTTGTTCTTCGGTTCTTGGTAAGAAATGACATTCTGCAACCTGATTTGGTTCTTACGGCTTCGCCAACACGCAGTCGTCGTCTAGCTCGGGGGTGGCGTGCTATGTGAGTAGAGCTTTCTCTGCGTTTGGCCTTGAATGACCCAGTAACAAACAAAATATACGCAAGATGGCCGGGAACAAAGGTTGTGCGATGGCGGTGTGTGGTACAAGAAGGCGAGAGTAGAAGAGGGAAAGTTCTGGCACCTGGGTCGGTGCCACCTGCCGTCCAACCAGCGGGTGCACTAGAACGGGACGATCGGCAGTCCTTGGCGAGCATATTTCTCTGCTTTTTCATCTACACTCATCGGCCTGCTCAACACAAGACCTTCTCACTCGCGGTTGTCCATCTCGATATCTACTCGACTTTCACATACCCGCTGATTTTCCCGCAAAGATGCCGCTGGAGCGACATTGGGGAACCTTGTTATTCTATTCCCCGGTGAGCCCCACAAGGCGCGGTGGCAATAGTCAAACGCTAAACTGGGAAGCGACTTAGTGTCAATGGCCGTTTCCGCGGCTCATTTGGTTCGGGCGCCATCAACTGATCATCTGTCGAACGTCATGTTTGCTATGACAATCGCTTGCCCATTTTCGCCTCGTCTCCCGCAGTCTTGTCTCCAGGTACTCCACGGACCGGGTACCAAGCACAGCATGGAAAGTCCAGACACCAAAACCACCTTCAGGCCCATGACGGCCAAGGACGAGCTAATTCTTGCCCTGCATTTGAGCCAATCAAGGCCCGGCCGTACCTTTTTGCAACACCATCAGCTTAGATGTAGTGCTACCGCCCCGATACGCTATCTTCTCGCGATAAGAAGTCTGCATACAGTCTCCCAAAATCATTCCGCAGCCCTTGGAACTGTATCATCATGCGTTCCGGTGTCAACGCAGGTGTGTGCACTTGCGAATGATCGCAGCTACCAGCCACTAAGTTCAACGGACAAGAAGCTCTCATTGCAATTCGTAAGTGTCGTGTTAACATTGATGAGACAGAAGGGAGGCTACTCGATCGAATCCGCTACGATAACTACACGTTCTGAAAGTATTGAATTCCGTGCAACAGAAAGCATTACGACTGCGTGCTTTGTCGCGTGCCTCGTGCCGCCTCACATGCAGCCTTGGAGGGAGCACCAGCCTAGTCGTCTCTAGCGCCCGCTTTGGTCCCACCTCCCTCCCGCTGACCACGGCATCACCTTGTCGACTGCATCTCTCACACTACTCAGACGAACTCTTTGATGACAGACATCTAGCATGCTCAGCTAATACGTCACACCTAGCACCGCTTTTCGGGTGGCTCCAGGACGTTGCCAAGCGGCCAATCCCGGCACGAAGAATTTCTCGAAGACTTTTACGTGATATGTGGAGCTCGCGACGACACGGTCACGTCTCAGCGCAAACTATTACTCACGATGACCCACACTTCTCATCAAAGTTCAGGACCCTTTCTGCACTGGCACTACGCAGCGAGGATGTTTTCTGATGCCTATGCCGCATGTAGCCTCCTCGTGTGCATTCCCCCACAAACTACATTCCGCTATGGCAAGCTTGACAGCGGATCCATTGGAGGTGCGTCATGCTACCCAGAATTCAAGTCAATATGTGCATTAGTCGCCGGGAGGCGATCACCCAGGATCTGCTCGGCCACTAGCACACGTTACGTCTTAGGATGATGACCCAGAGGTCCGATACAGGAGGCGAGGAGATTCAAAAGACCCAGCGTCGCCGCTCCTCGCTACCGAGCCTTATTTCGTTCATTGCATTTTGAGACCCTGTAACACGTTGTTACGGTCAAACTTCAACCATGGGACTGAAAGCCTTCCTCAAGAAAGAGCCCCAAGCGCCTTCCAACGGCGATGTTGCTTCTCACACGACCGCGTCGGATAAAGACGATATGGAGGCATACGGACACAACACCGACATAACGACGGGATGGACAGGCGATGGATTTGCCGGAGCGACCGAGTATCCCAATGCTCCTGGAGAGAACTACCGTACACTGGGCCGATGGCGAGCGTGTGTGATCCTGATCACCATCGAAGTCGGAATCGGAATCCTCAGCTTGCCCTCCGCTTTGAAGACGCTCGGTCTGATCCCCGGAATTATCGCAATCCTCGGATTCGGTGGTCTGACGACCTATTGCGGTTACATCCTTCTTCAGTTCTACAGGAAATATCCCATGGTCACCAATCTGGTAGACTGCGCGCTGTACGTCGGAGGCAAGCCATTCGAGTGCTTCCTTGGAATCGCTTTCGTTTTCAACCTCGTTCTTATCTGCGCTTCGGCAAACATTACTTTGTCGGTCGCACTCAACACGCTTTCGCGTCATGCCCTCTGCACGGTGGCTTTCTTAGCGTTCCCTCATATTCTCTGCTGGCTGCTCTGCATCCCACGAAAGCTCTCTTTTGCAGCCGCAGCTAGCTGGGTCTGCACGATTTCCATCGTAGCTGCAGTTCTGATCGTCATGATCGCGCTTGGTGTCGGTGGACCACAAGCTCCGCCAGGTTTCGAGGCCAAGATAGTTCTGGTCGGAAAGCCTAGCTTTGTCGAGGCTGTCAATGCTCTGCTCAATGTCGCCTTTGCTTTCGCGGGAAACCAAAGCTTCATCAGCGTTATGGCCGAGATGCGAGACCCATCCAAGGACTTCGCCCCTGCTCTTTTTATGCAGAAGTCCTTCGAGGTCGTAATCTACATCGTGGTCGCCTGTGTCATCTACGGCCTGGCAGGCGATGCAGTTACATCTCCCGCGCTTGGTTCTGCGCCAGAGTTGACAGCTAAGATTGCCTACGGCATTCTTATTCCTTCTGTGCTGGGAACTGGCCTGATCATCGGTATTACTGCCATCAAGTTTATGGTAAGATCTCTTCTCCCGCGAGAAAGTAGACAAAGCTGACGTCAATGTAGTACATCACTATCATGCGTAGCATGAAGCCCGAGGCTGTCAACGTACACAACGCCCTTACATGGACCCTTTGGATTGGCCTCGGTGCCCTCTTCTGGATTGTCTCCTTCGTCATCTCGAACGCGATACCCATCTTCTCATCTATCCTCAACATTTCGTCTGCTATCTTCATCTCGTGGTTCACCTTTGGTCTCACGAGCATTTTCTGGCTACATCTGAACTGGAAGACACAATGGAGTTCACCACGGAAGAAGGCGGTAGCCGCTGTCAACTACGGCATCATGATGGTGACGTTGTTCCTTATGATAGGAGGACTGTACACATCATTGAAGGCTCTTATTGACATCTACAATGATCCCAACAGCACTTTGAACGGACCGTTCACTTGCGCGGATAATAGTATATTCTAGATGATACCACGTAATTAAACTGATGATCTGTCAGTGCACACAAAAGTACTCACTACACACGATCCACGGCGAGTTCTTTCGAGACTGATTTGATGTGTGATGGAAATAGACTCGAAACAACTCACATTGTGGGCTATGCTTCGAAGGGACCAGCGGCCGCTTGTAGTTCGAAGTTACATGGGGTCGTAACTCCAAGTGCCCTGGGAGAACTAGGCTGGCGGACCCCTCACCCATTCTCATGCGGTTGCTACCCAGGACCATTGATGGCCAGCTCAATCAAAACGCCGCATATGTACCTGCCTGTGTCAAGTCGCACGGATGGTAGACCGAATGGAGTTGTCGCGGCGACAAAATTCTCACACACCGGATAAGGAGAAAGGGCTAAGACACTTCTGGTGAGGCGGTTCTGGTTGGATCGCGATATGCACCACAATTACCAATACTACCGAGTAAGGACCTTGGCGATAGCATAGAAAGCTGAGTCGCTAGAAGAGCCTCATGAAGCGGACTCCTGTTCCGGTGGTAGAATGCCGTAGTGCCTCCGATGGAATTGCCGAGTGCTTTTGTAGACCCTCTGTCTTGTGTATGCATTGCAGTATTTGCTGCGCATTTAGTACGTGCGTCTTCACTCAATGCCATGAGAGTATCTCAAAGATCCCGTGTATCGTGTGCCGTGATCAAAGTGGAAAGGAGAGGATTCCTGGGGGCCAAAACACCGGGGAAAGTCTGAGCCCCAGACTCAGAAATGCCGTTGGTGTGTGCCTTTCCTGCACCCCACAGCATCGCCCAGATTGCTACGCTAGGAGACATCTAGAGGTCTGCGGGTAAACACCGGGCTGGAGCAGTCCAATAGCAAGTCCGGTCGCGCACGCTTCTCCACCTCCCGAGAAAACCAACGAGCGTCACGATGTCATGATCCCCGCAAAACTCCATCCTCGGTTCGGACCATTTTCATTTTTGGCGTGCCAAACCGTCATACCCCGGATTCAAGGACGGAGCGGCAGATGTCTAGTCGCGCTGTTCGACACGACCTTTATCCCCCGAGACGAGGCTACCGAGCGACAGCGAGCTAAGGCTTGTCACTATAAAGCATGGCTGAGGTTACCGATTGCTTGGGCTTGATCCCATCTGTCATCGCTTGTCAAGATGTTGCGCAACTCTCTAGCGGCCGCGCTGTTCCTCGGCCTAGCAGCTTCCGAAGCTGCTACGCCCACCGCTCAGACGAAGAACGGAACGTATCTCGGCACACACTCTGCCGAATATGATCAGGACTTCTTCTTGGGTATTCCGTATGCTCAACCGCCCGTTGGGAGTCTTCGCTTCAGAAACCCTGTCAGCCTCAATGCTACTTGGGATGAATCAAAGCCGGCGACGCAGTACTCTACTGAGGTACATAACTTTGCCTGACGTATAAGACATGGCTAACAGACCTTGCAGTGCTACGGATATGGGTCTGATCAATGGAACTACCCGGTAAGTTTCGAACAAATCAGATAGCCAGTTTGCATGCACTGACCTGGTTTCCTTATGTTAGATATCGGAAGACTGCCTGTACCTGAACGTTATCCGCCCGGCAGGATGCAGTGCAGAGGACAAGCTTCCAGTCGCATTCTGGATTCATGGAGGCGGTTTCTTCCAAGGAGGAGGTATCGATCAGCGCTACAACATGTCCTTCACCGTGGAGAACGCCCAAAAGATTGGAAAGCCCATCATTGGTGTTACCATCAACTACCGACTATCTGCGTGGGGTTTCCTGAGTGGAAGTGAAGAAGTCAGGGACACTGGCAACCTCAATCTCGGCCTGAGGGATCAACGCCTAGCACTGCAATGGGTACAGGAGAACATTGAAGCTTTTGGAGGTACGTTCTTCTATTGGGACACTTGAAGCCCATGAATTGACAGGAAACAGGTGACCCAGAGAAAGTTACCATATACGGCGAGAGCGCTGGTGGAGCGTCTGTTGGCTTCCACTTGACAGCCTACAGTGGACGTGATGACAAGCTCTTCCGTGGTGCTATCTTGCAGAGTGGTAACCCTGTTAATTTCGGCCGTCTTCCCGACCCAGCAGTAGGATACGCCGACATGTACAACGAGCTCACTCGCCGAACAAATTGTGCAAACACCACCAGCCCACTCGAATGTCTCCGCCAGCTGCCCGCAGAGCAGCTCAACACTGCACTCAACACGACAACTCCGACTTTCAACATCACGAATTTCATGCCTTGTCTGGATGGTGACTTCATCCAGAAGCGCACTTCGCTCCAGCTTAACACAGGCGAGTTCGTTCATGTCCCAATCATTTCGGGTGCCAACTCGGATGAGGGCTCAGCCTTCAGCCCTGCGCCTGTGAACTCCACCGAGGATCTTCGCACTTTCATCATGGCAGACGGAGTTCCTGCTAACCTGACTGAGCAACTACTTGCAGCGTACCCTAACGATCCTTCGGTCAATGTAATTCAAAGCTTGGGTAACCTCACGCTGGGCCCTGAATGGGGACCGGAGTATCGCCGCTCAGCGTCATACTTTGGTGATCAGGTCTTCATCGCCAACCGCAGATTGACCTGCGAGACATGGGCTGCTGCCAATGTTTCTGCATACTGCTACCGTTTCAACGCCATCCCGGCTGGCCTTCCCGCCGCAGTCGGTGTCACACATTTCCAGGAGGTTTCCTTCGTGTTCCTCAACCTACAGGGTGTCGGCTACCTGCCTGCTGCCGCTCCTCCGTTCGAGAACAAGACAGAGAGCTACCGCGATCTTTCCAGGTTCATGAACAGCAACTGGGTCAGCTTCATCCACGACCTTGACCCCAACGCATGGAGGGAGACGTACGACTACAACGGAACAGAGGCCATGTGGGCTCCGTACGACAACGCCAACCCAATGGACATGGTTTTCGACGCCAATGTTACGAGTTATTTGGAGCCGGACACATACAGGAAAGAGGGTATGGCGCTGATCAACGCCCATAACTACGATGTGTATGGTCGATGAGCAGCCACAAGCTGTAGTATATAGCGACTACCGTACATAACTGCACATAATCACTCCGAATCAAGAAACCATCTAATTACTTCTCACCCCTTCGAATCTGTCTGTTGTATGCTCACATAACATAGCGAGTCATCTTAAAGTGAAAGCCACTTAGTCACCTACACCGACGCACACGCGTTACTGTGATCTTATACGAAGGACGCGTTAAATGTCTCGCCTGACGTCCTATGAGGAGTTAGTACCATGTCAAGCCTCAGTCTTGGCTATAGAGCTGGAAGTTGATCAACGTAAGCTGACCTGAGACGGACGAAGGTTGCTTCGCCTGCGCCACGGTCCGTTAGGCCTCCCAACTACACTAAGGCAACGTACGAGTACAGCTCAGCCATCATTACCTTAGGCAGAGACGAAGCCCCAAGCCATAGCTATCCGAAAAGTGGAGCAGGGATGTCTGCGACATACGCCCCGCGTCGCAAGACGGTCCATATTGGGCATACGCGACTCGACATGCGACTCTTGATTTAGAATTGCAAGCAGTGCGTAGAGAAATAGGCGATGATGGATGAGTATCGTAATGGCAGTGCAAGCCACCAACTCGATTATCTGCGCATCTCGAGTAGTACATATATGAGTAGATGAAGGTGTCCTTCAAGGCATTCTCATCTTGAACTCTTTATCGAACGCTAAAACGATTTAACAAAACAACCCTACCAGAACATCGAATCCTAAATACCAGAACGATAACAATGGGCGACACCGAACTCTGCATTGATGTCTCGCCTGAGTGCCCAGTTGATGCTACAATTTACGGGTACACACCAAACCTCGCGGCCAACACATTTTTCGCGGGGTTCTTCGGCATTGCACTCATCGCTCAGCTTTACTTTGGTATCCGCCACAAGACATGGACGTATATGATCGGCGTGGGACTGGGATGTTTGGCAGAATGCCTTGGGTACATTGGCAGGATTATGCTCAATAGGAATCCTTGGGATAATACTGGATTCATTATTCAAATCGTCATGCGTAAGTGGCCTCACCATTAGGCTTGGGAAGAAACTGTGCCTAACAATTGGAGTAGTCATCTTTGCGCCTGCCTTCTTGGCTGCTGGTATCTATTTGACACTCAAGCATGTGGTCATCCAGTTTGGCGAGGAATGGAGCAGAGTCCGACCGAATTGGTACACGTATATCTTCATCGCTTGCGACATATCTTCGTTGGTCATGCAGAGTGCGGGTGGAGCGCTGGCGGCCACGGCAGATCCGGGAGAGAGCATTGGCGACGTTGGGACGGATCTCATGATTGCGGGTATCATCTGGCAGGTTGTTGGTAAGTTTGAACTCGCATGCTTTACCATAAGAATCAGCTGACAACCGAATAGTACTGGTGATATTCGGCCTCCTCGTACTGGAGTACAGTGTCCGCACCTACCACCGTCGCGATCAGCTCTCTGCTTCGGCGCTCAGGCTCTGGTCAAACCGACGCTTCCGATTCTTCGGCGGCGCTGTTGTAGTCGCATACACCGCTATATTCGTTCGATGCGTGTATCGCATTCCTGAACTGCTCGGAGGCTGGGGAGGTGAACTCATGCGTAACGAGATTGAGTTCATCATACTAGAGGGCGTGATGATTGCGATTACGGTGGCGGCGCAAACAGTATTCCACCCGGGACTGTGCTTCCCTGCGCTGGGCAATACCATGGGCAAGCAGAAGTATGTCAAGGCCGGTAAATCGGAGTCGGAAATCGAGATGATGACGCCGGGCGAGACGGCATCTAGGAGGGATATATCGTACGAGGCTTCTAGGGCATAGTGTGTGACTGAAAGAGGAGAGACGAGGACCGTTATGTAGTCAACGTCAAGATAGAGTCATGTTAGGATCCGGCGCAAACCATACAGGGAAATATCACATTTCGATAGGAATAGGTGTAGGAGCCAGGGCGACCAGTGATGCAATGCGCTTTCTTACTCGCGCTAGCGTCAAGCTAGGCCAGAACCGCGGCCTCTCACGAATTGATTGTCAACTTGCAGCATGCCATCTACTTGCTCCACAAACATAATCGCGTCATTCTTAGCTACGTAGCTACAGTCGCGGGACTAGCTAGAGCAGGATGAACCCGCCCAACCCACCGAACGACGAATCTAGCGCTGGCAATGGCGCGCCAACTGCGATCGGCGGCGCAGCCACTATGTCCGCACCTCCGCATCCACATGCAGAACCGCAGTCGACAACACCCACTGCATGGTCGGCGCAAATGTCTACCTTTCCTACGACCGGCGGCGCTGCTGGAAGCCCCAACTTCGGCCAGTACTCGGCATCTACGGCAGCGATTCTCGAACGCATCCAAGGGAAGAACGGCCATGCCGCCGGCAGTGCTGCCTTTGAGGCGAAGCGGGCAGAGATCTTGCAGAGTTACGTGACTAGCGACAAACTGCCGACGCCCCCGCCAGCAGCGAGTACGGGGCGTAGAGGAAGAGGGGGACGAGTTAGCACACCAAGTGGACTGAAGACGGAAGTCGGCGCATCACCGTCGGGCCCTTCCTCTGGTCGCGGCTCTGGTAGAGGGCGAGGAAGGGGACGCGGTCGCGGTCGCGGAGGACGTGGAGGAAGAGGCGGCAAGCGGAAGCGATCTGAGAGCGACGAGGAGAGCAACGTCAGTCGCCGTGGAGTGCTCTGCGACTGTGTGCTGACATGATGTAGAACGACAACGACGACTCGGACGTCTCAGACTCGTACACCCCACTACCCACGCAAACCAAGTCCGGCCGAAGCGTCAACAAGCCCGTCACATTTGTACCCGTCATTCCAGAGCCAGTCAAGGGGGTGAAGCGGAGGAAGTCTACCAAGACACTACTTGCTGCGAAGTGCAAGACCTGTCATCGAGAGACCGACCCGTCAAACAACCGGATAGTATTTTGTGATGCGTGTAGTACCGCCTATCACCAATACTGCCACAACCCGCCCATTGATAATGAGGTCGTCACAGTGCTGGAGAAGGAGTGGCTGTGTGGGCCATGTATACGGGCCAAGCAGTCTGTCGTAGACGGCGCACAGGATCTGGTCGCTGCGGAGGATCTGACTATAGATGAGGTAGGTCTACGCGATCGCTCAAAACAGGCATCTTTGCCAGGACTTGGTATACTAATTCCAGCAGAAACGCGCATACTTCAATACCCTCCCACAGAATCAGCTAGTTGGCCTCCTCCTGACTGCTACGATCCGACATCCAGAACTACCCATATTCCCTCCGAACGTAAAGAGCCTTATACCCGA
>Ga0265780_10002769_pt1 | contig 23537 bp, 31 predicted proteins | sample P1T30metagenome_FD_192432 | JGI IMG/M metagenome (GOLD analysis project Ga0265780, IMG submission 192432) | Plant litter microbial communities from East Loma Ridge, Irvine, California - P1 T30 | ecosystem: Environmental > Terrestrial > Plant litter > Unclassified | place: USA: California... | reverse complement strand
TGGCCATTGCGACGCGCCTGCAACCGCTTTACCTGACGCTTTCAACGTGGTGCAAAAGATTGATGTCGGCTGTCGCGAAGCAAGTGCACGCCCATCCTGTAAGCTTGAACCTGATAATAACAGAGTGTTACCGGCAGCTAGATTAAGCGCATTAGGAACCTAGGCATTGAATTGAGGCGATCGAAGCTGGAAAGCACAAATGTTTCCACAGCGGCATTAGGCGAAGCAGTGCTAACAAATGCTCATGAGAAGCGCCTATATTATCAGATCTCGCTCCGTCTCACGAATTTATAATCCGCTTAAGTCTACTCATCTTACCAGCATGCTGGCTGAACTTAGTGAACAGCCACATGCATATATAATAGGAGGCAGCATTGTAGATACAGAATTAACCATCTTAGTGCTTATGGAATTGTTGAAAGATAGTTACCTAATAGAAAGATTTGAAGTGGAAATGCTGCGCACTTGAATACGGAGGAGGCATAGAATTGATGCTTACTGGCGCATATTCTGCGACTCCTCGTGTGCTGTGCCCGTCTGGCGATATTCCGGCAGCCGTAAAATCCTTAAGTGGCAAGGCCGGCGCCGTTGGTAGTAGTTTATTGACTTCCGATAAAGGTGAACAGTGATGTACCTCAGACGTTACTCTGCGCATTAGCAGACACGACAAACTAGCTGCCATAAATTGTAAAAGTGATGATGTGTAAAGCTGACCAACTAGAAAGGCGAGCAGACTCTAGATATTTGGGACATGCAATTTCCATATTGTGGAGCCGTGGTCGAGGTAATGTATCGCGTTGTGTCGTTTTTTCCCAGTACGTTGCGGCTGGTTACTAGCCGGGCCCCGACTGTCGCTCAAGACTGGCGTTGGCAATGACATATATAAGGCTCGATAGGCCAGACATACATTCCTCGAGCGCATCGATAAGCAGGCACGTTGACAGCCGAGCAGCGTCGTTCAGCATGTCCGACAGTATCTCTCGCATTACGACAATCCTCTGCACACTTACAGCACTCGCACCCCTCTTTACACACAAAGCAACTGCTCAGCGTTGCCAGACACGCCGCCTGCGCGACGTCTGCTGCGGCGGGGCTTGTTGGTACTGCATCGGCTGCTGGCCTTGTGGCGGGTAGTAGCCCATGGGCTGTTGGGGCGCGTAGCCTGGTTGCGGGTAGCCGCCTTGGCCCCCGTAGCTGGACGCGGAGAGGTGGTGGTGGTGGTTTGGAGGAGGAATGCGCGCGACTATTCTTTTTCTAGTACTAGCTAGGCCGCTCAGCTAGGGAATGTATTACTCGCTCTCTCAGTCTGCCCCTTTGTATACTCAGTCTAAGAGGCTGACACGGGTGTTAGCAAGGCCCGTTGGTTCGTGGGGGAGCTTTTCAAGTTAAAAGGCGCACCCTAGGCGTACAGAAGGCGGGCGATAACGTCCTATACGGTCGCACAATGTCAGTGAAGAGGCCAAATGTATTGTAGTCAGAGAGCTCAGCGGGACCACCTACCGCCTTAGTTTCCCTTTGCAACCTCATAAAAGCTCTATTCAATCCCTCGCCAGAGTTTCGCAGCATGCTGGCACCGAAGAAACCCAACAGAGAATATGCCTTGTCCTCCCTGTATTTCATTTCACGGTATTCTGCTCAAGACATCCGCTCGTCAATTCTAAACTCATCTGAGCGAAGGGCGCGATGTGATCTCGTGCAGTAATTGCTCCAGACTCCTCGTCGCATAATCATGTGCCGTCTGAATCGAAGAACTCTGCCAACTGAGGCGCGAGAAGCTCTCGGAGCGTCTAGCCGCGTCTAATCCATCGATCACTGCGGCGAGCTGGTTCCCAAGATCGCGCCGGTAACATCCTTGTTGACAAGTACAACATCGATGTGATGACTTTGGAGAGCCCGGGCTGCTAGACTAGTCAATACAGCAGATGTCTACACAGAAGTAGCGCATGCCATCGTCCGCAGCCTGCTTTCCACAAAACGAGGCTTCTCGTATCTTACTTTGTGTGTCCTGGCCCTGAGTCAGGTGTGCAAAACTCGCCTCCAGAAGACGCACTTGAGTATTATGGGCGGTGGTTGCAGCTGAGCGCGTTTGAAGATGGGCTGTGGCTTGAGGAGTGGCTGTGCAGCCGATTCCGCCACGTGCGAAGCAGCGCAACCGCCTGACCCCAGGTGCCGCTTCCGACACTGCAACTCTCAAGCGCTGTCGACATCCGCGGTCGGTCGAAGGCAGATGACGAGCTTCCGCCAACCCATCTGCATTACTCGATCGTGTGCAAGGACATCGAGTAGGATCTTGTGCTCGCTCCGCAGTACCACTGGTCATTCATTCTGCGCTCTAAGCTTTCGAAGCACGGGAAGTGGTCGTCAAAAACACAGGTCGGTCAGAACGTCCGCTAGCCAGGCGATTCGATGAGACGATTATTAGTTAGGCCACCGCAGAACGACAGCTCGCCGAGTGAGCGAGCTATTTTAGGCTGGTAAGAAGCTGATAGTTGAGATAGCACTCGACTACATTGCAGAAGGCCAAGGCGCGCTTACATTCCCGGCAAAGAGGGCGAGCAAACAGAGGTCCGGGTCTACGACTCTGCGGATGCTCGTTGAGCGAGCTATAGAGATCGAGGCGGAGCAAGAGGCGACAAGACCGCCTCCCGCATGGAAGGTGTGTATGAGATGATGCAGTGCCCTGGCTCACCCTGCCCTCGCGAGCCGTACTACTAGTAAGGTCAATGCTGCAGAAGTTGTGCTACAAAGTCGTCGAACATCGCGCTGTCTGTTCCACCTTGGTACACTCGCAGAGTAGGACGCCATCCTGAGTGTATGCCGCCAGAATATGATGCCGCCGATGGCGGTGAAATCGATCGCTTGAACTGGGGGAGTGCCAATAGGCGACCAGCCGGTGCGCCGGGTGCCGATGCATTTGTCGCAGCCAGACTGGTTGATGGAGACGAGCTGGTAGGATCGAAATTGCGGAACTAGTAGCTTTGAAGATCGGCATTGTGTTCCTGTGCGACTTGCTGGGTGGTCTTCTTCGACCACTCGGGCGCCATTGTGCCTGTGTTGGATTGAGGACCCTACAGTGCAGTGCTGCGAACGGTGATGCGTTGTGGACAGCATCACTGCAAGATGCCTTGTGAATGTCAGCGCAAGCGCTTCTGAGAAGGTTTTATCGGACAAGGCACACCATCTCCGAGGTCCTGTGACGTGGCTGCTGATACGCTGAGTCATAAAGATGACAATATAATGGTATCAAAGGAGGTCGAAGCTAGAAGATGGGTGGGTTGACCGCCGTATCCACGCGACTGTATCGCTCCACCATGGCCAATTTTGTTCCAGGCTTCAGACGAGAGCATTACGTTTGAATTCCCACTCACAACCGCGTAGTGACGTGCTGAATGCCGCCGACTGTTCCATATGAACCTGTTCACGCGGAACATGCCACTGTATGCCCCACAAACGCCTTGCAGCATCGTCTGCGCAGCGCTGCGGAGAGGTCATGGTGGTGGCTGAATACTGGATACGTTGGGCAGGACCTCTTCGATGGCCATGTTGCCGTCGCACCCCTCATCTCGGTCGATGAAGGAGGAGCAAATAGTGCCGGGTGGGTAAGCGTTCGGTGCAAGTTCGAGGGCTTTGGTGACGCGGTAAGATACTCGTCTTGGCGCTATCTGGCTCTGGGAACTTCAATCATGTCGAAATGAAGAGCTGATATGTACATGACCTTTTTGTTGGCACGCAGGACACAACGAGCTCAGTCGCAACTCGCTGAATACTGGCCTGTACACAGTAAGTAAGGTCTGTGATGTAGCCCGAGCCACTTCGCCTCGGCTAATCACTTGGCAACTAGTGCGCCACTTCCTTCACCATCTCACATCAACGACCACAACAACAGACCCCGCAACCCTTAAACTCGAACCACACGTCGAACCGGACAACGAGAGCTCTGGAAACGTCACCAAGTTCGCTGAATCAACGGCGGACTTATCCAGTCTCGACGGGGTCGCAAGGTACAATTTCGGGAAAGCGCAGACCCATCGCTGCAACACCAACGAGCATCTCGAGCTCGGATTCTGTCCTGGGCTGAGTTCGCAGGACCCGCATACAACCAAATCACATACCCTCAATTTGCGTTTGCGATCACTCCGGTCTATTCTGTTGCTTTAGAGAAAATGGAGCGCGCTCTTCTATCGACGTCTGTGTGAAGTAACCGCACTACCCATCGATCCGCTATCAGTTCCATGGAACAAATGATTAGGCTTTTGCGGCTGCAGAAGACCGAGGACATTCTTACTCGCCTTCGACCTTTTGTGTCTGTCTGCATTTACCGCCACCACTACAAGTACTCCAACTGGAAGCGCGTTAAGAGGAGAACACAATTTGGCAACGACAAATATTTCCGAGTCCCACGCTGCTGGACTGTCGGCCACGTCTACGTACTTAGTGGCGTGAGCTAAGAATGCATCTTCTTTTCCCTACTCGAGGTATTCATATGGTTGAAAAGGCTTGATGCTATGCCTGCCATATCATTCACATCTAGCGGGTGGATGCTGTGACTTCTTGAAGAATACGACCGCCATGACCACCAAACATCACCTACAGATCTCAAACCCCGCCCCTCACTGTCGCTCATCCATGTCCGAAGAAAACGCCTATCCAGACCTCACCGAATCCGCATAAATGTTCGCCCGCGGCGACACTCCAACAATCGCGAACACTTTCTCGGAGCTGATGACGACCATACAGAGTATACTGCTTGCTGGCAACAAGCAAGAGAGGGTGTGGGGTGCTAAGTTGTGGCATTCGGAGATGTGGTTTGGAGAACGCTGTTACCTGGGCTCGGCGTTGACCAGTTCGCGCGTATCAGGCGAATGTAAAATGAAGTGGATCTATAGGCTACGGCAGATTACGCACTATTGGAATGTTGGCTTATTCAAGGACTCGCGGCCCGCTGGTGTCAACCATCCCTTCAAGCCATCCGCCAACTTCTGTGTCGAACTCCGCCACATCGCGCAGTCACATACACACAATCATTTCGCCCTCAAGTTACCCAAAGTGCTGCAAGAGCGCTTCGATAAAACACGTTACCGCCATCACGACAAAGCGCGTACGACACCGGATCCTTACAGCTCGCCCAGCCAACCTCCGTCGGTACATCGAAAAATACATCACCACCGGTGAGAACCCATAAAGGTTCGTACCACTCCCGTCTGCCTTAGACAGTCTATTCGTGCTTCTCCATCGTCACCTGAGCGTACCCGTTGTGCTCGCCAGTCGGAGGACGAACGGTGGAAATGGGTCAATTGGATCAACACACAAAGACTGCATCTCACTCAAAGGAAGCTAGACGGGAACAATCGAATTCCTGCCATTTGTCATGCAATACTGCGACCAGCACTTTCCTGGCCACGAATACGACCCAGTCACACAGCGCAAGGACTCGAGATCTCCCGCCTCCGGCGCCGCACCGCGTGCTGCTCACGCACCGTCCTTTGGCCACAGAGATGAAGCCTCTACAGACGCACTGCGATGATCTGTCGACCGCGTCCAAGAAGTTTAAGACGGCACGGCAGGCATACACTGAATTCGCCGACGAGGCGGCGCGACTTGAACAGGATGCGGACTAAGAAAGCATTACTTCGACACTTCTTCAACCAATTCTACGAGAGTGTGAATGCTGGCATCAACGAAGCGGGGACATCAGGGATAAACATGGCCAACATCAACAAGCGCCGCGGCACGCGCAAGAGATGTCTGCCGGCTTGAAACGGTATGCTCCAGCTCGTCGAAGGAACTGCCTTGAAGGGTGTCCAGTATAATGTGATCAGGGCCGAACATTTTGGGCACGGCGATGCTTTTGAGATAACACGATAGAATAGCAGCAATCTTTAGACATGTTCCTTTTAGCATTCATTCAAGGTCGTCGTACCCGGGAAACCGACCCTTCTAGTAATACGATCATTTTCCCCAGGCTGATTTTCGACATCGACCGCGGACCATTGCCGAATTACTACCCGCTTTCTCCATCCTTACACTTGTTGCATGCTGTTTCGCTAGGCTTAGAAGGCGGTACTTGCCTGCATATCGGACGGCAGACTACTAATTTGTGCTCCTCCCCTTGTGTCTCCGAAGCATAACTAGGCGTTGATGGAGGTAACTCTGTACAAGGGCAGATGACAACTAAACATCAGGATTGGTAGGAAGATGATGATCTGCATCAATCACAATTGCAAAGACCTAGGCTACGGCGAACAAAACCAGCCGTTTGCTGGATACCATGGCGTCGCGATTGCCTCCCTTGACCACGAGGAAGACCTGGCTATTTGTCGCCGCAAGCCAGAACATATGATGGGATCTTGCCAAGTGCTAATAAGCAGACAATCTCCCGAGCAGAGAGCCTCAAACTGCGAGGGTGTTGATAGGTAGTCAGCAACTCAGTCAGCGCCCTCGGTGTCGATAAGTGCGCTGTAAAGCGAGCTAGCTTCAGATAACTCAGAAGTGCTGCAAGAGCTTCCTTTATTGAGGGTGTACGGTCGCATGTGCTGGGATGTTGAGGTAGCCTAGAAGCTAAACTAGAGCCTATCGTGATGTTAAGGGCGCGGCGGTGTGTGCGCCGGAGTGTTAGGGTAGCTAGGGAATAGAGGGCCAAATCCCACCTTCCCAGACGTCTTGCGCGGTCAATTCTACTTCAACCCGATTGAAGAGTATTGATCCAGCTGGTATGGTCACGTATGGCGCTGATGTCGGATTCTTTTGCCAAGATGGGCTCGTAGGAGGGGATGGCTCAACATGGCACTTGGCGGAGGCCATCAGAGAGGTGCAGTGGGCAGGACCGTCGCGAAGCATGGAGAATGTGCCGTCGCAACTGCCGAAGCATCCAAAGAACAGGCTGAAATGCGTGGCAGTTTGGCAGCAGCGGAATTGTATTAGTATAGTAGAAGTTAGTGTGGTGGAAGGGCGTGTCCTGCGATGACACGGTACACACGTTAGGACGCAGGGTGAGGGTGGATGCTGCCCAAGTCGGCGTTGGTGAATAGGTGAGTTGACTCTTAGCCAGCTGCAAGAGGGCAGGTGAGGCTGCCTTATCGTAGCAGTGAGGGTGTTCTTGAAATAGATGTCGCGTCACGCTTATTCCCAAGCAGAGCGAATCTTAATACAAGCAATGGCAACAGATACGAGGAAAAGCAGGGCCATTGCCTCAGGATTATGGTATATCTCTTATCGAGCGCTTATTTGTGTCAGTCTGAACTCTGGCGCCGTGCAACTGGCAAACAGAAGAAGATTGCGTTATGAATCCGAGCAATACAAAAACTGCAGGCCTCCAAATTACGACGAGCATCTCCAGTGCATGACTATCTAGCTTACGGGAGGTCACTGATACAGTGTTCTGTGCAACACCTAGGTCGCACAGAACTAATACAAGAGAGCCACAAACGCAGTAATTTAGAGCCTCGTGACAGTAATTTGCGATCAGATGATGGTGTGACATGGCCTAAGGTAAACAGGCGGATTATCAATCCTGGGTTAGCGGTGCTGAGATGCGATACGCAAGTGCAAGAGTTGACTACATGAATCACTGCGGTTAGGCTTTCTTTAGGCTCTTTGTAGTATGCCCTGGCATGCGCAGCGAGCGTAGGAAAATGGTTAGATTCGTAGTGATCTCTCGCGACGCATTAAAAAAATTCGATACAACCAAAGGACACGAATCCAGCCGTAGAATGTGAGGACCGTTTGACATAAAGTGACGTGCTGGGAAACACTGCAGAGGCCATCTCAGCATCGTGCAAGATGGGGAGAAGTCGCTTTCGACATCTCGAATGAAATCTGGCATGGACGTCAGGGGACTAGGTGGGCATGTGGGATCACTACTTCTCAGAACCTCTTCCGGTCAATCAGGATCTCACCCCGCCCTCTCAATACCTCATGCAGCAACGCACTATTTATTGGGCGCATTAAGAATACCGACCAGAAGACGTTGGAGAAGACCAAGGAATACCATCCGGTCAGCTCATCCATTCGATCCGACCCGAAGATGCCGCCACACCTCCGCATGGTGGTAGCAGCCTGAGAATTTCCACCCGTGCGAGCAGCTCGACAATGCCGCCGTACTTGCGCATGGTTATATCAGCCTGGTTTTGTCCATCCGTGTAGGCATTCGCGCCTGTGCTTTCGGTACTTTTGTGTGTGGCAGGCGTCGAGGCTATCACTATCCAAACAGGCGGCTGGGATAAGACAGACAGAATGCACATCTTCGTCGCCATGGGATACTGCAGAAAGGATGCTGATAGTCTGGTCATGGTGGCGCACGGGGGCGGTCGACGTCGTTTTTAAGCTCTGTTAGGTTGTGGGGCACAATTTTAGTTCGGCGGTTTGACATGCTATCCCTCGACACCGAACTTTCATCCACGGACATGTCTCGCCCGAATTCACGTTTTGCGTCAGGCATAACCATGTCGCACGCTATGTACCAACGCACCAGCGCCGAAGAGGTTGCGCATGCTCAATGGTAAGTCGGCATTCATCCCGCCCTAAGCTGGACTACTGGGGCGCGAGATACGTCCTGCCGTCACTCACACATCGAGGACTGCTTGAATTCAATGCAGCCAGGTAGGTCCAGCCCTCCCTCCAGGTCCTCGCGCTCCTCGCACATGTCTTCCTTGAATGTTTGGGCGTGGAAGGCGGCACGAGCGCGGTTACCCAGGTCCGCAGAAGACTGAAGTCGCCAATATGTGAGTCCTGAACGACGACGAAGATGGCAGCGTGCACGCCATCATCTCCACCCCCGATGCCAGCGCATAGCTACAGCTCCGACAAACTCGTATCTCTAATAACACCGAGGAATGTTAAGCAACAGCGTCTACATGAAATGACAGCTTGGTAAACCAACGGAAAGATTTCCGTCTTCTCCATTCTCGTAAAAGCTGTCTTTCTCGAGATACCTCCCAAATCAAATGTTGATTAATTGTTGCGAGATCTCTAGCATACTTACTCTTATCCATAAGAAAAGGCAGTCTAGATACAACGCTTGCATTCACTAGCGTTACCCATTCTGCACGCATCATGTCTGTGCACAAAACAGCTCAACGAGAATATGGAAAGATGCCAATAGTAGATCTTTCGAATCCGCGATAAACCACATGCGAATTACTGCAATTGGATTCTGACTCGTACATCACCGGACTGCCGTACTCTTGTTGAGATTGTACGAGTGTCACATTATAGACTACTCTTCTCTCACATGCTTCTGCACCGTTTTCGCGTCCCTTATAGCTACTGGCTGGACAATGGGAAAGTAAGACGTCTCTACCCCCCTCGGCCAATACTTCCTAACTACTCTGCGATCATCATCCGCTACCTTGGCGTCCGGATAACCCATCGCAGCTGACTGTGTTTCTCTCCTGCGCTTAGCCACTTTGCCATACTCTCTTGTTCTTCGCGCGAAAGCGGTAGAGCCGAGAGGGCTCACCGCAGTAACCATGCCAAGACCTGTCATCTCAGAAGGCTCTTCGGGGTCAAGAGTGGGTTGGTTTGTATTAGAAGCCTGGGTTTCGTCAATGGAGGTGAGACTGTTAGTCGAAAGAGAGCCATTTGCTTTTGGGGATGCTGTATTTCCGGGGCTTGAGGCTTTGCATGAACTATCGTTATCGCCGTTGGGGTTTGACTTTGTGGATTTGTGCTGCGAGACGGCGGGATGGATTGGAAGTTCCATGGGGTCGGTATATCTCGATCAGATTGGTAGAACAGGCCTGAGTTAGACTATTGAAGCTTTCCATGGAAGATTAGTTGTTATAAACCGCCAACAAACAAAGTGAAGCAAGTATTTGCTGCATCGAAGAACTAGCCGTTGACCTGTATCAAACAAGTTTCCAGGCATAGCATAGAGGCAGATGCAAACCAAGTTGCGATCGAGAATACATGTCTCTGTTCAACCTCAGCTGATTCTGAACATCGCCAGGAGTAACTCTAGACTCCTAGACAAAGTATTCCAGTGTTTGAGGGAAAGAGAATAATGCAAGAACGAGGTGACGAGCACCTGCTCTGATACCGATGGCATCCAATTCGCAGTTGCACAACCTTCTCCATCGTCACCGAGGGCGGCAGGGGTGTAGGGCCAGACCCAGACAGAGATGGGGGGGTGAAAATGCCGAATTGGGGATGACTGCGGGCGAGACGCGCCGACTTTGGATGCGGACTTGCTCAATCAAATGCAGCGCTAAGATCGTTTTGCATTGAATAAACTACCAATAAGTAGATGCCTGGGATGTGCAGTGGAGTGCAAGCAGAGGTGAAGATTCTCAAGATTCGGTGTTCGAGGAAGCTTGGCATGTCGGAGGTAGTTAAGCCGGGAACGCCGGCGCGTCTCGAGGTAGGTCGTGAACACCAAATACGGCCAACACAAGCTCTCGTCCAGCTTCCCCCACATTTGTTCACCCCAGACCTGGTGTCCTCCAATACGATCCTCTGCCCGCGCCACGACCTCTCCGGGCATGCTGCATTGCTGCTCAAATCTGCACGCCAGCGGGTTTGTTGTATCCCGCCATGCTCAGCGCGCCTTCTGTGAACCGCAAGACTTCCCGGCCTCGTCAACCAACAGTCGCATAGGCGTCGCTGCAATGCATTCCGCAGGCTAGGCATAGAATCTGGAGAATGGCGTCTTGAGTACTTCACGTCACCGGTCTCGAAGAGTTCGTCAGAGGTGTCAGTCGCTGCGCATCGAATCATGGAGCCGGCCTCATCTCGAGTCTTGAGGCTTTTATTGAACAATTGCAACAATGACCATCTATCCCCTTCACTGCTGCAACTGCCTTGGGCAGGCAAGTGAATCTCCTCTCTGCATCTGAAATGGAAATGCCACCCCGTCGAGCACCACGATCACGTCCCGTAAACACAAAGTCCCGGCACACAGCCCGGCATCTGTTCACGGCCCTACCTGCGCAACCCACGTTTATCCCCAATAGATATGTGTTTCACATGCGGAAGTTCTGGAAGGCCAGTGATAGGATACGTATTTGAGTGTCTGGAAAGCTTGCTCTGCGTACAGAGCGGTTCCGCGCATGCTAGCACTTCTTCGCGAGTCCTTGGCAAGAGAACACTAACGCTCCTCGCGCTCCCGAGATTGGCGGGCGAAATCGAGAGATCTGCGTAATGGGCCAATGGACCGAGTTGAGCCGCTTTTGATGTCGCAATTGCGTTATGCAGAACAGGTAATACAGTCCCAATTATTCGCGGCACTCGCAGCTCCCAACGCTCGAATCGAATGCCAACGAACCCATCTAACCATGAATGTAACCGCAGTCAGCTGTCCGCCTTTGATTTTGCATGCTTTAACGCACGCTACAACGCATACCGCTCTTAGTTCATCAATGTCGGATTCGAGCGCTCTGCCAACCTCCTTGATCGCATAGCAAAGCTACTCCAGACCGATAAGAGGCTATGCAAGTTTGGTATTTTGCGCAAGTTCTACCCGCGTTGCCATAACAGCCAAGAACAGAGGCTGCATTCAAGTCGCCCCCGCTTCCTCAAAGTGCATCGCCATATTTTCCACGCCGTGATACCAAGTGCACTATTTTGCTGAAGCTCAAAGAAACTCCGACCTGCTTGCAAAGTATCGTACTAAAGAAAGCACGCACATATACAAGCAAACGCATGTCTCAAAATGGAATTGCGGGATAATGTATTGACGAGCTTCTAGACAGTCTGCGCGGCCCTCCGTGCACCTATCGCTCCAGCCGCATCGCTTCTTCTTCCACCAGCCCAGTGAGCATTAGTCTCGCTGCCCTCACCAACTACTACCGATTGGCACGCTTTGTTCAATCCACTAATCATACCTTCCGAGGGGTACTAACATCATCAGTCTTCGTCTCCTCTGCCAGAATCTCTGCGACATGAGCCTCGACGGCACACTTGTCTTTGCCTCGGCGTCACAAGTGGATGGTGTTCATCGTCGCACCCCACCATTGGTTTGCTCTGCTCGTGGGCACATCGTCTTCCACACATCTTTGCTCGAGCTCGCATTGCTGCTACCTTACAAACGAAAGAGATGGGTAATTCTTTGGAAATAACTTCGCCGAAAAGAAGTGGCGAGGCTGCAGTTAATTATCACTGCGTGCAATGACTTTGCGTTTGGCTGATGGAATGCTGCGTCGTAACAAAACGAAGTAGCTAGGTTTGGTCACCGAGAACGAGTGGCCAGAATCCTTTGGTTGTCATCGTGTGCGCGCGCGAAGCCCGACACCACATTATCGCTTCTTTGTCCCACATGCAAAGAATCATAACACCAAGCCATCGCGTAGAAGCTGCCGGCTTTTAGCTAGGGCCAAGCTGCAAGATGAAGATATCGCTATTTGACGTCAGAGCAGCACCTGCCGCACACAACGTGCAAGCCGCACTGCCCTTATCGCATATCACTTTACTGCATCCAACGCGCCGGAAGGTGCTCGGGCTCTCCGAGGAAAAAGCAAGGAAGTAGCTGCAATCATTGTCATTTTGACGTTGACGAGTTTGGTGGCCCGCACCATCTCTTGGAAGCATTTCGAAAGATAAACGTAATTCACGCCCTCGGCAAGTTGTTATTTTGCAGGCTCAGCTTTTTGCCATTCAATCCCTCTATCTTCCTTATTTCTTCATTTCACATGGTTTGCAGGAATGGCGAGGCTGAGACAGGGTGTAATGAGCGTGCAAACGACGCCGCGTTACACCCGCAATCCACGTGCTTTTACCCGTCCGTATAGTCGCTAAACGAAGCAAAGTTGCACTGAGAGGCTGATGGTGAAACCAGATGAATTGACACTGAGGTATGGCTAGATATTGTTGAGAAATTCAGAAGAATGACGAACAAAGTAAGACACGAATGCATGGAAGTACGGAAGGACAACTTATTCGACTCAGGGGGGGTAGGGCCTCTTACAGCATAAAATAAGTTGCTGCCCTTGTCATTCCATCCAGCTTCTCCCATCTTTCTTCCTCTTCTTGTCCGACATCCACTTTCTTTCCTGACACCTGCCAGAGCCACCACTCTAAAGTCCACTACCATGGATCACACTCAAGATGCTGCTCCTGAACCCGCTATTACTCAGCGAATGCAGCAAGACATAGACCTTGTACGTCATCCCATTCAAAAACACTTTCCAACTTTGTTAACATTGCTTCTCTCAGCTCATCTTGCATCTGCTTGAGTACCAGCGAATCTACGGCCGCTACGGCGTCCGTTGTCTCATCAACACATGGGATTGGGGTGAGTACTAGGAAACATGTCGACAAGTCCATTCGCTAACAGGCATGCAGCCGGCGTTCTTACAGGATTCGAGCTCTCCACTATATTGCCGAATCCAACGACTCTCGACAGTGCCCAAATCGCCCGGGCCCGAGTTCTTGCAGAGGCAGATGCTACTTCGAGGGCCAATCTCTTAGAGGCCATTAGTCGGGATCAAGAGCAGCGCGCCCGCATTGAGAGGGCCGTTCGTGAAGGCCCCGTCATGAACCGCATCTACGGCGGCGTCCGCGATTTCGTCGAGTTCATTCTCCGCGTCAATCGAACCATCTACAACGTCGTCGATTCTGAGATGGTCAAGCTAGTCGTTGCCGCCCTTCTCGGCGTTTGCGTCTTTCTCACCTCGCTCATGTTGATCGTGGTCTTCTGAACGCTTCTTTTGATACACTCTGATGAGTCTTTTAGTAGCTAGAGGCATGCCAGATTGGTTTCGTGGTACGATCTCCCCAGGATTATTGTCAGGTGGAACGAACTCTTTCCCAGGGCTCATTGAGGCGACTATGGCGTCCCACCCGCAGGCAGTAGGTAGTAATTCAGCCCTTGATGTATTTAAAAATGAGAATCCGTCTTTTGTGTCACGTCATCTCTGTCAGCTACAACAGCTCACTCGATCTAGTGATGTGTGCCTACTGCTGTTTTTGGCAGTGCTGCTTCGCGATGACGGCTGCCCATTGATCCAAAGACTGCAGAGCATTTAGGAGGAGTGAAAGCCGAAGAGGCGGTGGGACAAGCGTGACTTGATGCTGTCGATTGGTTGACTAAAAAGGTACAACAATAAATGCAAAAATAGTGCCTTAGATTGACACGAGTATAGAGGAGCAGAGAGTGTATTAAGCAACAATAGGACCGAGGAAAAGAGAGGTCAAACGAAAATGCAACCGGAAAGACGAAGACAGCAAACGTGCGCTTCATTCGTCTTGCTACATCTCCTTAGCGATAGCGACCACCTCTTCACCAACTCCATGTTTAGCCACCTCGCCCGTTCCCCTCTCCGTCCCATCACTCGACGTATACTCAAACCCCGGGAACGGCTCCCATTCTCCTAACCGCTTCTTACGACTCGGAAATCCCGGCGCGGTACTACATACTTCCCACAGGAGGGTATGCATGACCTTGTCAGCGCCGACGGTGGCTGCTTGCGCGGGCACACCGATGGAGTGCAAGTGCGCGAAAGCGTGGTCCGAGATGCCAGATTTCTCGCTGCCTTTTGTGCAGGCCCACATCTTGTTCGGGGGGATGAGGTCCTGCGGATGAGATTAGGGAAGGCAAGGGAGGGAGGGAGAGGGAGACGTACCCTCAACATGATCAAGCTACCCAACCCCAAGTTCTTAGCCAAGAACGCATATGAGCTGCCCTGGCTCCTCAGATCATGCAACTTCTTCTTGAACCCATCCAGCATCGCGCAATCAGGGGGCAGGAATTTCTCCAATCGCCTATGCAGCTTGCTAATGTCCTCTGGGAACAGCCTTGGTAGACGGCAGCTCGGCGATTTGATATAGATGTCAATGCTGTCGTGCGAGATGATGTAGTAGAACAGCCGCATGACGATCTTCATCACACGTGTGCGGAAATCGAGTGAGTTCAACGCCATGGTGTACAGGAACAACTCGCCATATGGGCCGGATTCAATCGCGGGATCGCTGGGTACAAGTGATTTGGCCTTATTTCCGCATATGTCGTCGAGAAGAGTGGATGGGTTGTCAAGGAGCGCTTGTCCCTCCGCGCAGATCTGGAGAGTGTCGGAATTGTAATCGATTTGGAGGAATTGGCCCCACCAGGATGAGGAAGACAGCTTCTTTCGTTTAGCGGTGGTCGTGTCATTGGATGGGGTGGGGCGTTTAAGCTTGCTTCGCGAGATGGGCGAGAGCTTGAAGCCTTTTGTGGCGAGAATGCCCGTCAAGACTGCATGTTTTTGTGAGTCCATGTCGTCCATGCGGAGGAAGTCCAGGAATGTGCCCATGCAGACGGCTTCGTGTTCGGAGAGTAGTTGCGATACAATTCGCGTGCCAGATGGGTTCAAATGTATACCGTTGCCAATAGGGCTTGGTGATGATGGCATTCGCCGGTCCGATCCTCTGGCTGGACTGGTTGGTGGTAACGTGTAGGACGCACGACTCTGGGAGAAGGTAGATATGGGATTCGTGTACGCTGTCTCGTAACTCTGGAGTGGCTGAGATGAAGCTGGAAAGCCATCTGAGGCTGCAAGGTAGTACGCTGGAGTTGCTGGTGATCTCGGGGTATGTCCCGGGCTCAGATTGCTGGGTGGAGGCGTCATGGGAAATTCCAAGTCGCTACTGTACTGCTGTTGGTCCCCGGTTTCGATTGATTGGGTGAAATCTTGATCGATTAGCATATGCAACCACACAAGAAAGGTGGTGATCTGGTGTCATACCCAGCGGACTTCCATGTGCGACACCCATATCGACTTGGTCCACGTTGTATTGGACATGTGGGTCACTCAGCGGCGTGAACATGTTTGCCTCTTGTCCATAGGCATCTGCCCAACGATAGTCATCCGGGTAATCCTGCGCAGCAAGGTCGATGTCCAGCGATGGCATATCGTCGTTGTCACGTGTGGTCCACAGAGGAGAATCCATGCTGTGTTGGAAGGTAAGACGATGCTGAGAAGAAAGCAACGAAAGAGAGACGGTGCGGTACGTCTATACAAAGTACTGCTACATGCAAAGGCACTGCAGGGGAAGAATTGTCACGTGGATTGTCGCAGCGCAGATGTGATGATGTTGTGGCTTAACTGAACAGAGTATGGCATCAACGCAAGCCATGAATTCACTAAGGAACGTTCTGGAGCATGTCTGCACGGCGGGCGGCAGGATAGAAGGGCGAACAGCTTCATCGTAGACCAATTGGCTTGTCAAGAAGTGAATCACGAGTGGTGCTGCTGCAATTGATATGCGGGCATCAATCGCTAATCAGGTTCGGCTGTTGAGTGGGGTCGGGCGCGCGTGTGGACGCGTCGGCACTAGTGCGAGGGCGTGACTGAATACAGACTAGCGTAGTACGCATCGGCACCTCTGCAACTCCATCACAAACACCACGCACCACACCACTGCACTAACACCACGCACCACACCGCTGCATTGACACCACGCACCACATCACCGCCAATTCACCCATCATCGCTCAGACACCCCTCAACCACGCCCATCTGGCCACGAGTGGTAGAGTTGGGCGTGGAAGCGTCCTTCTGCCGACCAGCATTCCCTGTGGAGGCGTTGCTATGCTTCCCTACCCCCGAGCGCGATCATCAAAACACGGTCGGTCACATACCTCGACAGAGACATTTCCCAGATCGAGGAAGATTATTGCCATTCCAGTCTGTTTTCTCTACTGTTGGACATGCGTACCTGGCTGACCTGTACAGACCACATCATGTGTCTCGTGTGATGCAGTCGGTATACGGGCAACCGATGCCCCTACCGCCACGTCTCCGCCTACCCTGCTTCGCTAGCCGATGGAGACGCAAGCCGCAAGCCTGAGCACCTCCCCCGGAACTGGTTAGCACGGGGACAGCGACTTCAGCCAGCGTCAGGGAGACCGCTCCGGCTACTGCTCCTTCCCGTGGAACCGATGCATCTTCGGAAACCCAGCAAGCGCATGTCTACGTAGATGATGATGTTTGCTCTTCTGCACATCTGCCTTGGCAATACGGCGGAGTGAAATGATGTGGCGGAAACCGAACAGTAAAATAAACCCATAGAAGACATGGGCGATCGGCGTCAAGCAGAAAGCTCCTCTCGTCATTCCACCTGCATATGAAACACTGCTGGTGCTGCTATTCCGGGAGAATGGCGCCTTCTCAGCCGTCAGATTCAAGACAATCACAGTGTCATCGTGAGCCCAACCCAACAGTCGATAGCGCTACTCTCCCGCGGCATCTCTCAACCAGCCATCGCTCTCTGACCAACCCGCGCTCCCAACGCGCTTCCCATCCGCCACGCCCGCACACGTACCCGCCCCCGCACCCGCGCTCGTCCAATCCCGAATCACGCTCTTGTCAACGGTACGCGCCGCCCAAATCGGAACCTGCTCCCTGCGTTCGAGACACGTACGCCTCGTCACTGTTTGGGAGGCAGACGGAGCAATGGGTAGCGAGCGGTCTTTGGGGAGGTTGTGATCATGGAGAGGGTTAAGGCGGAAGTACGTCTGGCGTCAAGGGCCGAGACTAGTGTTGTGTGTATGGTTACGGCTGGTGCGAGGGTGACGTTTGACAAGAGGTTGTAAAGTGTTGAGGGCTGGCTGGCAGGATGGAGAGGCGTATTTATGCTCTGGTTGGATGGGGGTGAAGTCTCGGGTTGAGGAATGAGAACAAGACATGTTCGGGGTTGTTCCGGCACCGAGCATGTGACTTAGACGCTAGGAGCTTAGCACGATTCTATTGGCCGCAGCCACCAAAACTCCGATATACCCATCAGGCTCTGAAAATCAAAAACACGGCTTTATCCTAATGTGATGGCCAGGATGCATGCAGTATGAGCGGCCAAGATGAGATGTGGTTGTTGGAGCCGGTCGGCACGGGTCAAAACGCGGATGTGGAGAAACTGTCAGCCCGGTTTAGCGTCGGCGCCAGAAAGCTTCGTGCAACAACAACAACACCACTCCGTCCCTCGACATCACGCCGCCGACATTACTATTGCTCCCCCCTCCCCATGCCGAAGCGCAAGCGTGCCGTATCTGAGGGCTGCTGTCCGCTATCGTCTCGCGCCTTCCCCAGCAAGTCCTCCTCGCCCCCCCTGACCACGGCCAACCTCGAGCTCCTGCAGCATTCGCTCAGCGCATCCGTACCCGCACCCGCTACTCCCCCCGCCATGCCTCCTTCGGCCTCCAACCGCTCATCGTCGCCCAGCCGTAGCGGCAACACACACGACGCCATCCAGAAGCTCGAAGCATACAACATCTTCGTCGACGATACGAAAGCGCTTCCAGACTGTCTGCAGCGCTTCGTTGACGACGTCGTGTTGAAGCCTCGCGACCCTGCAACTGCGCCGTCCCCAAACGCGAAGAAAATCGTCAAACGCCAACGGGCCGCCGCACGCGTCAACGAGGCGGCAGGCAGAGAGCAGCTCGTGCCCTACCTTCTCTTTCAGGGGGAGTTCAACGACAGGGAAGGCGTCGAGCTGGTTCCACTCATCAATTGTCTGCCGGAAGAGCGCCTCAACCGCTTCTTCCTTCCTCCTTGCCCAGACGCAAAGAAGAAGAAGACGTGGGGTCCACTCTCGCAGCCGAGGCCAGACACATGCATTGGCTACTTGCAGAGGGGCCATGCACGCGCAGCTGATTGTGAAGCACCCTTCACCGACGCCGAACAGACCATGCTGAACGACTACGTCCTCAACCAATCCATATACGCCCCCTTTCTCACCGGCCAATGGAAGTCGCCCCTCGGCGCAGAAAACATCCTTGTCGCACTATGCCAGGCAGCCCGAGACGGAGCGACTATCGTAAACTACCTTTCCATTTTCTACGGCATCGCGTACGGGTGCGAGCCTTCGCCTGTGGACGCCTGCCACTTTTCCGTCGTCGGCGACGTCATTACTGGCCAGATCTGGATTCACTACCAGCTTGAAGGAGGCTACTACATGCACAAGTTGTGCACCTTTGCCTACGACGACCAAGCCTCACTCGAGCGAGCGCGAGGATACCTGCACAATATCAAGCATCACGCTCTTAGTACGCGCCTACAGTCTATCAAGGACACGTTGCCGGCATTCGAGGCAGGGAAGAAGATCAGGCCCTTTCCAGTAGTGGACATGTCAGAGAGTGGGGGGCCATTGCCCTCGCTGCCGGATATTGACGCAAGCATTCTCAGAGCACCAATGACTCCGGCGTCCGTCGTCTCTGAACCTACAAAGAAGCGTCGGCGCGTGGACCGGTCGGGCGCTGACTAAGAGGGCGCGCCCTGATTTTTCAAGGCATGGCATCTGGCGTATGGAGAGAAGCGTAGCGCTAACACAGTGCCGGACTTGTTAACAACTACCGTCTTCTACCTCTTCGATGACATGCGAATCTATACGTTGATCGCTCGCCAAGCACGTCGCCCCGCCTCTCCCCTCCGTCCGCCACGGCACTGTCCCTCCATACATGATGCTTCAATCGCTTATACTAAGCTGTTGTGGTCGCTTTTCGAACCAACGGACACCTGGTTGGAACACACCGTGGATCTTTGGCCTCGACCCTGCTACAGCCAGATACACAGCCAGCATGCGCACGACAGGAGCCACATCGCTCCTAATACACATCGCCTCGCCGTTGCCCGACCACGCTCTAACCCGGAAGCACTGAGGTTGATGCTAAAGTCACGTCTGAGCATATGGATATATTGAATAGTATGAGCGGACAGCTCTTGCAACTGCCTGAATCAAAGCACCTATCAAATCCTTTCTTTCTTGAAGCGTTGCCTGCATGTACGTCAAACCGGGTGTTCCGTGAGCAACTGCATGCCAGCAACGGGCTGCTTGTCCTCTGCCTTCAATTCACGAGACGTATGAGATGGAGATCCAACATGTTGACGAGGGCCAAGGTACAGGCGACATGAGTACATTCAAATGTCAGTATTTCTAATGTACCGCCATCGAACACCCCCCATGGGCAGTCGTCAAAGCCAAGTCACAGTCGGGAGCATCGACCTTACTACTGCATTCAATCACCCCTACCGGGGCGCGCGAGCTGTACGCCACTTGAAGACCAGTAATAAGGTTGAGGCTGTGTTACGTTGTAGTTGGAGAGACTTGATGTTATGAACACGGCAAATCTTTCTTCCTGGCCGTATGTGGGGAGCAGTCCAATTACCACAACGACTTCTTCAATTTAAACCTTGACTAGATCTCTGCTCCACCAGACCATAAAGCCTTCTTCCTCTCCAAACACACTCGAGCGTGAGTCCCCAGGTCGTGTACCTTGTCGGCTACTGCGAGCCGGTCGCTGTACTCGCCCGTGGTGCCGAAATCAACTGCAAGAGTGGCAAACCGAGCGACAAGGCCGGCAAGCGTGTGAACCCGACACCCTGGACATTACCAAATCCAAGACTTGATCTCGATCCCTACTGATCTAACGCAGAGTTGACACTACAACTTCTCGTCTTGTCCAGCACTTTGCCCAGATCATTATCTTAATTGTGGTCTCGTTGGTGTTCGTCGCGACATCAATCCGCAGAAGCTCCATCTCGATGGGCCTATTCTAGTTGATAAGGATGGGTATTTCGATCATGGCAGACTTTTCAATTGGAAAGGCTGCACAAGCAAGCTCGTCAAAAGCTTCCTCGAGCAAGCAAGAATCCAATTGCGATCACCTGACATGTTCTACCTGGGGTGGGCTTGCTTCGTATGGCTCCTTCGGATGACTCACCATGTCCTCGTCCACTGGCTGCCGCGGCGTTCCGATTTCTGCTCCGCGCCACGTGCATCAGGCGTTCAATCGCCCTCGCCCAGTCAGCATGAATTGTTGCTTGGATGCTTTACTGTTCCTCGTGTCGAGAGCATCTTATGCTCAACCCATTGCCATGGTAACAGCAAGCGAGACAAGCCCCAGAGTTTTCCAGATGGATCTTACAAAGAAAGCAACGGAGACATTTACTGTGCGATCTTCCCTTGTTCTGGATTGTCCTAGCAGCGAGGTCCATGCGACGTCTGTGAGCTTGTCAGCCTTGGTCTTGTAAGCACATGCATACTTAATCTCTCAACTTTGGCTGACGTTCCAAAGGCTCACAAATATGGGTGACGTCTACTGTATTGGATACAGCTGAGACCTCTATATCGGGCCTAATGGCTTGAGAAGAGTAAAGACCCATAGCAGTACTGCTAGGCTGTAGTCAACTGAAACGTAAGGCATCGCCCTTATCTATACCACACCCAGACATTCACCTAATGTGCATGCTTACTGTATAGCCGCTTGTCAGTCTCACTGTCCTATCTCTGGCGTTACAGACGACAGGGCTATAAGCAGACTGTGTCGGAGAGGATCAAGAGCGACACGACAAACGTACTATCCACTAATTAGATTCTTCTAGCAACCAGACAAAGTCACTGTTTCGTGTATTCTTCGAGTAGCCATCTGAAATCAGACTAGTAGTCGCAATCTTTCCGATCAGCCGCAATACAACCTCCCCTCTTACGCTAGCACCTTATGATGTTGGTGGAGATAGGGATTAACTCGACAAAGTTGCAGCGACCTAGAATATGAGGAGTAGTGGGAAGAGTAGACAAGGTTGTCTTTGGCGTAATTATGCGGACTTTTTAGAGGTTTGGAAGGGAAAAGATGGGTAGTTGAGAGTAGAGGAGAGCGCATTTCAATAATGAATTAAAAAAATGCAACCTTAGGGTGTTTCTGCATACTAGGCTATTACATTGGTAGCGAGGAAGTCGATTATTGTCCGGTATAGTTTTGACTGTCCTGGAATAACAACAGCCTTATCCATACATCTAACGTAACTTCTCCTTTCCATCGTCCTTGTCGCAACCCCCAGTCCCTAACTGAACATTCACACAACCTTTGCCGCTTGCTAAAACATAGGCCTGCAAAGTCTTGTACGACATTGCGCCTCAAAGCAGAGAGGAAAGTGTAGATAGGCAGACGATGCTAGCCCCAGCTCTAACTCTATGCGCAGGTAACCGTTCTCTGCCGATCCGTCGCTACATCTAAGATCAAAGCCAAAGTGAACGTCAAAGCCAACTGACTCTAGTAATGGAGGTGGCACGCGACAGGTTGGTGTTATAACGGGCCCACGGCCTAGTCTTCGAAGATGAGGTGCTTGTCTCGTGGGATAGTTTAGTTGGCAAGAGAGCACGGGCCAGTATCGGCAGGATGGCTCAATCACAGCTTGCTGCACGAGGTGGCTAGCCTGCAGTTGTATCATGAGTCGAGGTCACAAAGGGGAGGTACAAGTTGGGCACGCCAAAGGTATCTGAGACAGTTATTAGCGATGATGAAGGGCCTCAGCACGTGTGCGAATGAGTGCTTGTGGAGCTCCGATCTCTCGTACGTCACCATCTGCCCGGTCTGCAGAGCGCCCTCGATCTACTGTAACTGCCCGAACTCCAAGCCGCCCTCAACTGAGGTCATGGTAGGTACCCGGCTGTGAAAGTGGCTGTGATGGCGACGACGGAGATGCTCAACCACGGGAAGTCGTATCTAGTGATCGTGAGGTTTTTGTGCAAGACGTCATCTAGCTAAATAGGACGGCCCTCTTTATGGTGTTCCTTGATTATGCGTCTGATTCCTAGTTCAACCGCGGCGTCACGTTCATAGCCATCTTTATGCGTGGCATTAATGATGCGATTTCCAGTCCTACAGCACCAGCAAAGCTGAAAGAATAAAACTCATTTATACGAAGGCATGATTGCATAGATCTAACACAGTGTAAGCGTCTTACTTGATTTTGTCGAGGCGTTGTGCTGTTGCTGCTGTTATGGCTTGGCATGGTGTCCTACCAGAACTGGTAAAGTGCAGTATGTAATCGGCTCCAAGTGCGTGGACTAAACCGCCTAGACGCGCGGCTCATGCTCGCTCAACATGATCAGCGACATGACCAAATACGTGCCGATGGGCGCGTCCTCGAGCCTGTCGTGCATGAAGCTGCACCCATACACCGGCACGTCCAGCGACTGGAGAGACTTGATGGCCTCGGTGCAGAACGACGTGCTGAACGAGAACACGACTTCCAACATGCGGTCGGCCTCCATGAAGCCCTCGATCGTCCCCTGGAACACAATAATGTAGCCGGGCTTGGAGGAGATTGCCCTCAACTGCGCAATCATGGGCTTGTCCGTGTCGTACTTGACAATCCCCTTCGTCCGGTTGGTGTAGGATCCCTTGGTCAGTCGATGTTGGGGTCCACGGAAATGTACGAGAAGTTGTCAAACTCCAACGCGAACGCCTCCTGCACTCTGTCCGCGCCCGGGAATACGATAAGCTTCCTGCCTGAGGTCGTAGGTCGTCTTTCGGGCCACAACTGCCCTTCTAATAATATCCATTTTGTTGGAGTTTAGACTGAGTCCTCGCTCATGGCGGGGTGCGCGTCTCTGTACTCGAGCTTCCTGGCAACGTCGATGGCGCACAACTTCCTGTTCTTGCAGATAATGTCGACTGTGGGCGTCTTTATGCGCAACGTCTTGTAGCACCCTACGCACATAACCCCGTCCGTGTCGTAGTCTGGCTTCGCGACCTTTGAGAAGTCCACGCTGCGCCTCACAAACATGTCTAGCATCGTCGTGATCGTAGGCGTCTTCATTTACGACACGGGCTTCGGGACAACTACGCTGTC
>Ga0265780_10002767_pt1 | contig 23557 bp, 21 predicted proteins | sample P1T30metagenome_FD_192432 | JGI IMG/M metagenome (GOLD analysis project Ga0265780, IMG submission 192432) | Plant litter microbial communities from East Loma Ridge, Irvine, California - P1 T30 | ecosystem: Environmental > Terrestrial > Plant litter > Unclassified | place: USA: California... | reverse complement strand
ACGTAGATCGTGATACTGAGGAGTCTGAGCCGTCACTCACAGAGGCGAAGCCGCAAGGAGAATCGTCCTTTACCGAAATTAATTGGGACTTGGAGACTATGCGAAAGTATCAGGAAACCCAATTAGCCGAGAAAGAAAAGCAAGGCCAGATGGAAAACGCAAAGCCTGCTTTTAGTCCTTTCGGCAACCCAGCCGGCTTCCTTGACGCTGCTACAGCCAAGAAGCTTGCGAAGGAACGGCGGGACCCTGAACTGGAACGCCAACGGAGGGAAGCTCGCCCCCCAATGCTCGGAAAAGAAATCAAGTTCCCACGTTGCCAATCGCCAGAACCATCACGTTTCGACCCCACGCAAGGGTGCGACGCAGTCAGAACAGCCATGTGCTATCTTTCTGAGCAATCCAAGGCCGCTTCTGAAAAGGGAGAAAGTCTCTGGTGCGGGCAAGGGAACGGCAGGCAAACTAGTACCACCCCATCTCTTTGGTCTACCGCCAACAGCCGAACCTCCAGCACCCACGGCTTGTGGGGGGGCATGTGTGTTAATGGGGGCGACAAGTCCCCACGCGGCCCGACGGGTCTTATGACGCCATTCCACGAGAGGCCAAATCCAATGTCTCCCTGTCCAACGCCTGCTATGAGCTTGTTGCCGCCTACACCTCCAGCCTCCAGCTCTGGAACCACGTTTGGGGGCGATTTCTCGGGTATAGATGAGAAGCTGGCGGTGGAGCAGACCATTGAAGAAGAGTTCGGCGACGACTTTGTCACTCAGGTGTACAACTACCTATCGCTCGGCTATCCGTCAATGGCTCGTCCTTTCGATGAAGAACTGTCCAAGGTCTCAAACATACCCATTTCTGAGCTGAGGCAGGATGACCACCTTGCCTCATCCCGTGGCTATATCCGTCTGGGAAAAGATGGTAATTTAAAGGACACAGAGATTACAGAGGAGACGTGCATGCGATGGCGTGCCTTGCGCATATACATACAGGAGTGGGCCAGGCAGCACCCTAACATGGCCGAGGATGAGTTTCTAGGTGCGGGTCGTGGGACTGCTGTAAGAAAAGGCAGCTGGGCGCTTTAGCCAAGCGTCAACGCTTTGCTTTGCTTTTTTCCCCATGGAATCTTTATCTCCGATTTAGCGTGTACATACAGTGAGGTCTGGGGTTGATTTGGGGGGTGCAGGGTCCATTGTTTGCCCTGCATTACATGGCTTTGTTGTTACCCGGTCGTAGATCGCACATAGAGTTGTTCCTTTATTCTCCGCGGGGAATTTGTCGTAGAATCCCAGTATATGGGTTGGGGGGTTGTACGTATATTTATTTGAGATGGTCCCTGTAATCAAGAAGTCTTGGTCGAACCTCATCATTGACAAATTGCGTAGCTAGATGACGATAGTCAGTGGGTGTGGGATGAGCCGGCAGAGTCCTCTTAGCGATCCTGGTGACATTCGAGGAAAACGCTAACCTGATCGGACTGTGGTCGCTTATTCCTTATCTCGAGCGAACCATCGGACATTCTCCGTCAGACGCACATTCCTAGCACATCCGGGCCTGCGCAAGTCTCCATTCACACCGTTAATTCGGCAATAGCGATTTTCGGTATGAATCTGCTCTCCTCGTCACCAATCGAGAATGTCTACACACGTCGTAAAATTCCAAAGAGAGAACGTTTGTCAGTAGGCTATCCTAGACGGAGAGTTTTGACACGCGCTGTGCCAAAGGGCGCTGTCGAATAGCAATACGAACATGCAATCTTGTTCACACATGGGTGGGAGAGCATTACTGATTTGAGCCTTTTCCTTATCTCCGCCTCGTACCATTCGCCTCAATATGCACTCTTGGCTGAGACCGGAACAGGGATGTATAGTGACAGCCTCCAACAAATCGAGACTTGTAGATGGCATCAAATCCGGTAGAGCCCCACATCGATTGGCATGTCGACTTTGTGGAGCAAGGTCCATTCCATCCTAGAAGCCACATGATAGCGGCCGTTCCGTTCGGCTTACGGTGCTCGTACCGGCGCGCTCGCGATTGCCTTCACCATGACTCCTATCCCGCGCGTCGTTCAGGCACAGGGCTTCTTGTATACGGACCTCCGTACCAATAGTAGATCTTTCTAGCCATTTACCGCTGACCTGAATGTCAAGACCGGCATATCACTTGCTTGATCTATCAAGTATATTGACTTCAGTGCTGATCAGCATGTCACACTAACTTGCACTACCGACCGTCCGAGCAGTCTGGGGACATAGACTATCATTACGCGGCAACACTAATGGTACAGTCTCGTGGGGATATCTTACATACTGTTCTAGGAACGATCCAATTTCCGGGGTCGGGGTATTATTGTAATACCATATCTATGTCGGTCAAGTCACTGATCGCCAGCGAGAGGTCTCCTTCAAGTCCCGTAACTTTCTCCATTGCGCGAATTCTTTGCCACGACACAAGGGTATCCGGATCTCGACGGTATTGACAAAACGGAGTGTAGATGCGACTCATGGTCGCAAGCATTCAAGCGGGTCTAATTCATATCTTTACGGCAATCTTCGGGAGTGAAGCGTTTCGAAAACGCTGAACACATCTCGGCTGTACCTTTGAGGCAACGGAAAGGTTCGTCATGCCCGACTTCCAGCAGCAGCTGGCACTGCAGTCATGGATATTATATGGTATTGGCATGGTCCTCATCAGCCTGCGAGCGTTTGTATTCCCTACTTTAACGGCGGCGTTCGAAACTAACAATGGTACTAGATACGCACGATGGCATCGAGTTCGGAGTCTAAGTCGATTTTCAGCGGACGACTGGATCATGATGAGTGCTGTGCCACTTCTCTATACTGGCCTAATCATATGCCTGAACCGCATCGCAGAGGGGGGTGGAAGCAACCTGTTCCCGCCAGAGCAGTTGTCTACATTTACACAAGAGGATATAAAGGAGCGCATCAAGGGTTCCAAGGCTGTTGTCGTGTCTGAACAGGTACTTTAGCAATTCACGGAGCCCACGATGATCCTCCTAGGAAAGCTAACATCAAATAGTGCATGTTGAACGTAATATGGGCTTTGAAAGCTTGTATGCTGTTCATGTACGCTCGCATCTTAACTGGAACCTCGAATATGAAGTGGATCAAACTAACTACACTATGGACGGTCTTGGGTTGGATCGCGGTCGAGATTGCCTTTTTCACCGCATGTCGCCCTTTTAAAGGATATTGGGCTGTACCGCCTCCAAATCCACAATGCACAACTCTGGTACACTATGCCATCGTCCAGGCGGTATTCAACTTGAGCAGCGATCTGTTCATTATCGCAGTTCCGATACCGATGATAGTATCACTGAAATTACCACTGAAGCAGAAACTTGGGCTGGGAATCCTCTTTAGCATGGGTGTCTTCGTCGTACGTGTCTGCCTCCTTGTCCATCTAAACAACCTTTGTTAACAACACATGACCAGATCATTGCCGCAATCCTCACCAAAATATACAACCTCTCCAACGTCTACTCGACAACATACATGCTTTGGTACACTCGAGAAGCCTCCGTCGCAGTCTACGTCGCCAATCTCCCCGGTATTTGGCCACTCCTACGTGAGCACATCCGCTTTCTGCGTGAACACACAAATACCCACCCTAGCGGGCAGTCTAGAATACCTGGATACACCTCGCAGCAATACGGAAATATATCTCATCACAAGAGCAACCAGTTTCGTACCTTTGCGACTCTTGACTCTGCGGATGTTGAACTGGCATACAAGATAAGAGAGAAAGTGACAGAAGCACAAGATACAAATCTTTCAGCAGATCAAACACAGCGGGGTGCTAGTCAGAGTAATGATGGCAAGGAAATGGGTCTGGAAGCTGGAAGTAGTTGGAAGGGAATGGGTGTTCAGGTCGATACTAGGGTGGAAATACAAAATGATACGTGGACGAGAGCCGGATCAAAACTTGGACAGACCCAATTGGTGTGGGTTGAGGGACCGGAGACACGGGCCGTGAGATAGTAAGATGCTTTCACGGGGAGGTTTGTCTTCTCTAACGCCTTTCATTAACTCAAGTCGTTGGTTTTTCTTAGCATCTTCAAGCGTTCAAGCGTTGATAATAGTTATTTGTAAATGTAATGTGTTCTATCCCATCTCATCCTCAGTGGGACATTATCTAATAAGGCAATATTCAACTCTACTAATTATAGTAGAGAGTCAGTTCACTCTATTAAGCTACTTGATGACGTTGTTTCGCTCTAGCATATTTTACCAAACAAGGAAGATCTTTGGTAAGCGCAGATTGTAGCAGATAATTTTCACTCGTTGATTATAGTAGAGTGAATGTTGTTGCTTTATTAACATGTATTCCGTCTCATTCCGCTATAGACGTTTCCTTTTTAGGTAAGTGGAAAAAGAGTAGTGATTGCAGTAAACATCTATTCACTACACAGCTTGCTTCGACATCGCTTCACGGTTGGATTTTAGGAAATGCCTCTTTAGGTAATCTTTATTGTCCACTGATCGCAGTCTGCCTCTAGTCACCCTCCCGCGCAAAGTTAGCGATGTCAGTTTCACGATATCCGCTAGCGTCCGAACAAGACTAGCTTCCTCGTGACAGCGCGATCCTGGGCCTTCGCGTGCCATCGTGTGGCAAGAATGCCTTCGATTAGAGGGCCTGTCGCGCACCTTGCTATGACCACGCAATGGCGCTCAACCCTAAGAGCCTGTCAGTACATAATCAAATGATTACTCGGTTTATGAAACATCCAAAATCCACAAACTTCGACGGCGACCAAGATCGGTCGGTCAAACGTCAAAAGACTGGTGACAGTTCCAAGAAAGCGCCACCTACACCACGGAGGATTGTCAAGCGCGAAACACTTGATTCTGATGAGGATTATGAGGCTTCAGTAGTCAGGGAAGAGGCGAAGGAGCATAAGACAGACTTGGAAAGTGCTCTGCCGGAAGTAAAGAGTGGTGATGACGCCATTGAGGCATACGAGGCATTCAAGGCATCACAGGAAGAACAAGCCGACGGAGCAGACAAGCGCCTAGAAGAACGATCCTGGATCCGGGGAAAGAGTTCACTATACGTCGACGCGTTCAATCTGGCTCTGGATACTGTGTTGGATGAAGAAAATCATTTGTTTGATGGGGCTGAGACGGAAGTCTTTCGAATATGGAAGGATCTGGACTACGAAGCGCAATACCTGTAAGTAAAGATACACAAAACTTCAGTGCTAGATTGCTAATTATAGCTTGCAATACTAGATATGTACGCCTCTTCCTACGCAAGACGTCAGCATGGCATCGCATAAAAAGCCTAGGCTATCATAGCGATATCTCAGATCTCCAAGCTGCAGCTGAGAAATTGCAACGAAAGTACGATCTACCAACGTCATCCTCCGAAGTTGAGACACATCCAGGCGAGCTGGAAGCACCGACAGGGACGACGATAGGCGCATCTTTCACATTCGCCGATCGGTCAGAAGATGAGATAAACACACTTGAGGAGGCATCATCGCTTCTGAAGCTTGACGAGCTGAAGGCTCTTGCAAAGGATGCCAAAGTCAAAGGGAAGAATAAAGGAGAACTTCTGAAAGCACTGCGACGCACAAGCCAGAAGCAAGCTGGCCTAGGTTATTTTGGGCTAAAACGTTCAGAGTCGGAGATGTCGAGAGAATCCTCCACATGCAGGTCTCGACCAGAAACACCAGATACAGAAGTAGAGCCCGAGGGCGATCCCTCAGATGACGCCAACCGGGATTCACACTTCACGCGCAGGATTATGCAGGAGACGGGGCCTTGCATTAGACTCTCGTTAGCTACCTTGAAGCTCTTCGAGCGTGTCCATCTGGTCTTCTATCGCTCGACTGAGTGGACTGAAAAGTCATTAACTACTATCATACTAGCAAAGATAGCACGTTGGAACTTCCCAGAGTATATCGTTTCTCGATCCGCAAATATATTCGCTTCACGTTCGTTGCTGCTGGAATATGAGGCATCAGTACGTACCCAACATCGGATAGACACTATCCTGGAATTTAGCGGAAGGCCTACGGAAAAGGGATTCCAGGAAATCATAGACACGTTCGAAGAGATATATCCACGCTGGCGGGTGCTCGTTCAGGAAGAGCAACGCAAGGAAGAAAGCGTGTATCACAGTGGTGAAGGCTCGTATCTACGCCGACTATCGCCAGCATGGGTATACACACGAATCATCCACAAGGCGCTTGATGTACTCAGACGCCGAAAAGAGCACAAACGTGAGCACGAACTCCTGACGGAATTGTTGGGCCAGAGACTCTTTCACCATTCACGAAGAGGAGCGTGGTATCAACGTAAAGCGCTGCTTGAAGAGCATTACATGGCTGCGCTCACTGAGTCTGAAAACAGAAGCGTGGAGAAACAAAAGAGCCACTGGAAGAACATCGCTTTACAAACATGTGAACTTGGCCTGCAAGATAATCTTGTGCATCTCATTCACCACTATGACCTTCAAAAGCGTATCACAAAACTTGAAAAGTCACTCAAATTTGTCAAACGATTACAGCACGACTTCTCACACGTTCGGTTGACGAAGCCAACTGAAGTTACTATGGAAGGAATTCGCATCGAGCGCGAGACCCCACCCTTATCTCGCCGGAATAGCTCGGCACACCCTGGTAGACGCGGCGGAAAGACTATCTGGATAGATCCTCGCGAAGATGGGGAGTGCTCGGTCGAGGCTATGTGTCTATCACAGTACCGTGACCAGGGTTGGAAAGGCTACCACAGTGAGGGTGGTATCGTTCGCACGCTCTTCGCATACCTCTTTTATGACGTGTTATTCACATACATACCCAACGTGTTCCAGACGCCATATCAGACCTGTCCATTAGATTTACATACCGATGCCTTCTACCCCTCGCGTATATCCGAGATCAATGCACGGCTGAACGAAATATCAAACGGTGATGCACCGAAAATTATGCAAAGAGTTTATAATGACCACCACGAGCGCCGAACTTGCGTTATAGGCCTCGACTGGACATATGGCGTCTCTGATCTGGTGGAGATTGCCCATTGCTTTGATGGGGACGCACTCGCAACAGTATGCAAGGTCATGGCCCAAGAGTACGGGCAGCGAGGTGGTGGCGTACCTGATTTGTTCCTTTGGAAACTACCAGAAGAGGAAGGGAAGAAGGGCGAAGTCAAGTTTGCAGAAGTAAAGAGCGAGAATGATCGTTTGAGCGACACGCAGAGGATGTGGATTCACGTGCTCTCGGGTGCGGGGGTGAGAGTCGAACTCTGCGCTGCCGTCGCGAGGGAGGTTAAAGTTGTCTGAAGCCAGAGGTAGGTGCGCCATGGATTTGTCCGCAATGTAACTAATCACTAGTTACTGGCCCGTCTAAGAACTCAACTAATAACACTGCAGCACCATGCGCAACCAGCAAGAGTCGCCCTTTCTACGCTTGATCGCCAAGCTCCGCAACAGTGTCTATGCCTATACCTTCGGAATCATGACTGTGTACATTCTAGAGAAGAATGGCCAAGAGTACTATCAGGCACACCAGTCTCAAAATCCCGAAGACAGTGCGTGGAAGGGCGACCATATCTTCAGTATCACCCAGTTTTGTCAGCAGGTCCATTCCAAACTCGGTTTATGCCATTCGAGATATCCATGTTTGTACCTCCCATCTCATATACAATCAGCTTGCTTACTTGCTTTGTCTGCTTCTCTATATATAGATTACGTAGGATCTCTCTAGATTGTCATCCAGTCCATCTCATCTACGATCAGTTCCTACAATCTTCTACCCAACCAGCGGTTTTGGTTTCTCCAACTTTTTTAATCGCCTCTCGGCTGACTAGGTCAGTGTCATTGCACGGTAGGGTTAAGGGTACTGTGCTGGAGAATGATGCGGGCTTTCCTTGTTGCAACACTAAACCAAATTATATACTTGGGTGCTATAGAGCTATCAAAGTTTGCTTCGAGAACCGACCTCTCAATTTCATTATCCAGAAATTCAAAGGCGAGGAATTTAGTGGTTGAAAGCACTTGTATGAGCAAAATAGAGCGGCTGGTAGACGTTTCATTGATAGCGCGCTGTGATGTGCAGCTGCAGCCTGTGAGGAGTGGTGTTCGCAGTATGCTCTCTCTTAATGGTCTCCGCTAGATGACAGTGCGGACTCGGGCTATCCAATAATATCTACTCGCCTTCACCTCGTCTGTTTGCAGACTGAGCACGGGCCTCTGGTTGGACCTACAAATATCTCCAAGACCCCCTCATTAGCTTCTCTTTTCCTCTCCTATACTCAAATATAATTCACAACGGTTATATCATCATGCCTTCGCAGTTTCACACCAAGTTACTAGACCGCAAGATACCAGAGCGCAAGTTGTCAAGGGACGAGGCGGACAAGATGTAGGTATTACGCCCTGATAACGATGAATGTAGCTGAAATCAGCTGTAGTACGTGTATGAACCAAACTAATTCGCTCTTTCTTCGTCTGAATAGAGAGATCCGAAACTACATCTACGAACTAGTGGTTGGTGGAATGACCATCAACTGGAGGTTTGGTCCACCAACCGCTAGCTTTCGACATTCGAAATCCAGATGCTTTGTCGGTTACGTCTATTCCCAAGCAGGATACCTCCCGTTGTCGTCCCTGGTATCGCTACTGGCCGTCTGCCGCCAGACGCACCCAGAAGCATACCTGCTCCCATTCACCCTCAACGTAGTCCGGGGTCTATCCTGCAGATATTCTCAGGCTTATAACAATGCTGAGCGAAACTCGGCGGGATTCAATCGCCACCTTGAGGATGTCAATCGACGGAAAGATCTAGCACCGAGATGAGAGCCGCTTCCTGAGCAGAGATGTATGTATAAAACATCATGTGTGGATTGCGGCATCGTCTTTGGTTTGGATGAGGGGTCTCAAGAGCTTGATCGTCGAGCCTGCGGGTTTTGTGTGGCACCTTTCTAACTGGGAGAGAGTGGAGAAGCAGAAGTTTGTGGAGGTGTTCCAGAACTTCACAAGGATCTAAAACTCTACTTTGATCAAGAGGATACATGTACTAACGTAGTCCAATACTACGACTACTACAAGGGCTACTAAATTTAGTATCATATGACTTCCTTTGGTGGGAGAGTTCAGTCGAGATCTTGGAATACCCTGTCTTTTTCAAGTTAGCAGTCTAGTTTCTATGGGATCTAGTAGCCTGTGAATCAAACAAGGCAATCAAGTGCAATCATCATCGTCCTCGACTACGTGAACCAACTCGTACTATTCTCTATTTTTTTTTCTTCTACTCATCTGCTGATCCCAACTCCTCATAAACATAGCCCTCAACACCCGCTACAAACTCAACCCAAGCCTCATCATTCCACGGATAATAATTTCCCCAAATACTCACCACAACTCCCTTTTCCCTATCAACCCACATGTCACAATTTGGCGCTCCGTACCAATATACACTACCCTTGCTCCGCCCCTTACCGCCATTCTTCAGTGCCCGGTCTACACCCTGAACACCACAGCCCAGCCCATAACTTCCCTTTGGATCAAGAACCGAGATGGAAAGATCAGCAGGTAGAACAATGGGAGTAGCGTTTGCAGTAGGTATGCTACGCGAATCATCTCTAATCTCCTCGGGAAGCTGAGGTGAAGTAATCTCCCGGACGCTCTCCGCAGACAGTAAACGATGGCCAGTAACGTGGTCGAGGCCCATATTCTCAGGCAAGAGGACAGACAGGAGATGATTGTAATCACGTACACTGGATACCAGACCAGTTCCCAAGCAACCGGTGTGGTATTCACCTTCCGGGAATGCATTTGCTCTTTTGACTATTTCCGGTTCGGGGACGTCGACCGCGACGAATGAAGAGTTGCCGGTTCGAAGTTTCCGCGGCCAGAACTTGCTGGTATTGTGCGGGAGTGAGGTGGCAACGCCGCCGTATGCTGCTTCTACGCCGATTTCTTTTAGGCCCAAAGGGTCGAATATGTGCTCTTGCAGGTACGATTGCAGTGACTGTTTGCTGATGCGTTCGATGAGAACGGCAAGCCAGTCTAGGCCTTGACCGTAGTTTGTCTTTGTGCCTGGATGCCAGAGTAGTGGGCTCACGAGGAGGATGCCGTAGGGATCGGCGGCTTCGTTCGTAGTCTCCCATACACCGAGGTCTTGGACGTAGTCGAGTAGTAACTTGTTGAAAAATGTGTGACCACCGCCATATGTATGGTTCATCAGCATTCGCGCTGTGATGTCTCCCTTTCTTTCTTCAAGTTGGTATTGTTTCTGGCCCGTCACGCTGTCTGTTGTGTAACCGGTCAACACCTTCTTCCCAGCGAGCTCGGGAAGCCATTTGTTGATGGTAGCGGGATCGTCGAGGGTCGCGAGGTTGCGCTCCACGAGTTGCATGTATGCCATTGCTCCGACAACCTTAGTAAGCGACTGAATGATAGTCATGGATTCTACAGTGGGCGGCTTCTCGGTACTGGCGCCATGAGAAAATAGGGTGTTATTCTGCGCGTCGACTATGTGGACCAAGGCAGCTGGTAGGATGGTTCTATCTGCATCTGGCTTTGTAGCGTCATCGATAAACTTTTTCAGACCAGCGGCAGTCTCTGGAGAGATAGTTGGAGGCGCCATGGCTGAAAGCGAGTGTATGAGTAGAGACGAAGGGAAAGAACACGAGAAACGGTCATCTTTGCTACTTATCTGTCGAAGTTAATAATTTGACATGCGAAGTGCCTGTTTGTGATCAGAAGATGCAACGCCAGATGTTGTAAGCAACTCACCTAAATCGGACTATGGAAATTGGCCGAAAAGGGCAAGTTCCTCTAAAGAGTCGAATAATATGGAGACGCACACATCGTGCTTGGTATTTTATGCAAGGCGATATATGCGGGCCGAAACCTTACTCGAATCGCTATTCTTAGCGTACTCGAAGTGGTAAGAGAACTGGAGCCGAGATGTTGTGGATTGTTAGTAAGCGTAGTAATTAACAGCTGGGATTGCTGGATTGAGTTGCATGATGACAAGGGATGGAAAGAGGCGTGGGCATTGGATCCTTCGCCTATCCGAATCTGAGCGCATGTAACCGCCGTAACAAGATCTGGTGAGTGAACATACTTGAGTACTGAATTACGCAGCTGCTTATCAATTTTTCATCCAGGACTGTGTGACTTCTCTAGAATTCGACGATAGTTCCAATTGTTAAGCCGATATCGTAAAACATGGAGCACTTGGACACCTAATCCAACTGAGCCTGGGTATCTGCACGTCCATTGATTTTGTGTTTAATCCATCTCAGCTCTATGACCTCTCACTTTGTCCACGGCAAATCTAGCTTCTTCATCTCGACCGCAAGCTGTAGAATGTAATCAATACTCTCACACTGTGTCTTCGCCTTGTGCACATTATCACCCCAGACGTAGATACCATGTCTCTTGACCAAGATTGCATAAGAATCTGGGTACTTCTCCATGGCTTCCTCTAAGCTCTCTCTCAGATCCTCTTCATGCGCCGTATTCTCAATGATGGGTATGCGTAGTCGGTCGTAGTAGCCTAGATTGCCCTGCTTGCCTCGTCCTTTCGGTATGCCTTTGATTTGTTCAATCTCTTCGATTTCGAAGCAGGCATCTTTGCCAAAGTCTCGCTCGACGATGAGGGTTACAAGGACAGCCCATTGCGAATGTGTATGGATACAGCAGCCGGCACCACGCTCGAAAGCTGCGAGAAAGAGGGGTGTGCAAGCAGAAGGTTTGAGGGCCTGGTATGGATTTAGCCACCTTGTACAGCAACCGGAGTCAAATCTCGTACCTGAGGCTTTCTCAAGTACTCTTTACTGTTGAAATCCATCACAAACATGTCGGTGGGCTTCATGAGCTCTTTCTGTACGCCGCTGGGCGCAATATAGATCTTGTCTTCATGGCGTATACTTGTTCCTCCTCCAGTACCAGTCACCTGGCGTAATGCCCTTGTTAGCCGTCACTCGGATCACCTCTTCGCCCACGTCCCCAGAGCCGGGAGATGATCGTACCCAGCCCAAGTTGTAGAACTTTGCGCAGAGCGTGCAAATGTGGTTTGCTGGGTGACTTGGATCATCGGAATGAACGAGCGCCTCGGCATCCATTTCACTTGAAGCCATTTTGACGTGCCAGGAGAAATGCAAAGTCGCAAAGTTTGATAAATTTTACAAGCCGAATGACGCGACCAGCGATCGGGAAAGACACCCCACGTGGTCCGGGCGTAACGCTCACCCCACTACCCCCACATAGTAGTCAGGCACAGTGCAACAGTGTTGCAGTAAGATTGCATTAAGGGAACATGGCGTTATAAAAGAGTGTCTGTATACACTGAATGCAAAAAAAATGAAAAAGAATTGCATACAAAGACAGCCAGGCCGACTCATACAAAGAGACCACAGCCTTGGGTAGGTATCATCAACTTCTACAACGCTTACGCCATTACCGGATCCTCCAACAAAGACATCCAACCGGGGGTATCATGATTAAATAGTAGTCTCATTCTTGGCCAAGGGAGAACTCTCGTGTTCCTTCTTCTTGTCGAGATGGAGCGCTTGCTTGACCTTGTCGCCCAAGCCCTTGCGTTCGGGGGAGTGTGTGTGGCCGCCATGCTTTTCCTTGTACACATTGCCAGCGCCACCTCGCTATCATCATATCAGTCTTGCGTGACATGTGGGTACGGTGAAAGTACTTACGCCAGTGTGGAACTCGTCCTGTGCATTTCGCTGGTTGATTTCTGGAACCATGTCCACTGACCGACGACCGTCATCAGACTGAGGTCCAACGCGCGGCGATTGAGCAATGTTTCCAGCTCCACCACGGCCTAATTGTTCATGTGCAGGGTAAGTGTGTGTGCCACACCTCAAATTTGTACGCGTAGATTACTTACCAGTTGAGAATTCACCATCTGCTGATTCTCCTTGGAAACCCTCGCGGACAAGCCCTCCGTCAGTGTATACGCTCGTATCAGGTCCGATGTTGCCGGCACCTAAGTCGACAATCAGCTTCTTTTCCAACGCGAAGCTGGGATGCTGGCACTACTCACCTCCACGACCGGTTGAATGAATAGGGGTTGTAGTCATCTTCTCTAATTGCTTCTGATAGCGAAATTTGTACAACAATGGTAACACAAGGGTCTTGTCAAGGATGGTGGATATGCTGGGGTAGATGAACGACGGTCGAAGCGTCAATAACGGTCTTATATTTGCTCTTTCAGTTTCTACAAATAACCTTGGAAGCCACCAACAAGTGACGCAATGACGCCATCTCAGCCCAGATTCATTGGCAACGTGGGATGGGAAAAGCTTCCGCGTCAAAACTAGCCGTCGGCATGCTCATGACTGTTGAGTATCCAACTAAGTTGTTGAGCCAAGCAAAAAAGCGAAGATGAGGTATGAATTCTGCGCGGTCATGCTCCAGTGGGTGAAGTTTATGCGATGACGTGAGGTGATCTCTGTGCTTGCGATAAGGCCGCGTGGAGTGATTTGTCCGGCGACTGACTAAGCGGACTATATCCCACTGGTATGGTGTACTTACGCGACATGTCTGACAGGGCAGCGGCTGAAGTGCAGGTTTGTTACAACTTTGGCGGAGCACAAGGGTTACCGGAATTTCTCTCGTCCCGGCCACTCTGAGTTGTTACAACCCCTGACGTGGGCATAGTGAATGAGCCTATAATGTAGATTCATCAAATGGCCTAGTTTGCATGAAGAATGTGAGAGCTGCAACGTGTTCTAATCGGATGCCTAGGCAGGTCAAGGGCTGTGTTCCGGATAAGTATTTGATAATGGTACTTCGTAGCGCGTTTTTCTTTTTACTCTAAGCGCTGTAGGAATGCAATACTCATACATGCATTGGGTGAGAGGCAACGAGAGCTATGCGCGGAATATTAAAGGTCCACGTACGCCTGTTTCAAACATACCTGGCATTGTTGCGTCGACTATCGTGTGGGTTCTTCGGGAGTAAGAGCTGCGTCTCGACTTGGCGCACATGCTGTTTGGAAACTATGGCATGAAATTACGATTATGTGATTACCAAGCGATCTGGCTCGGTTCTATCTTTACAGGGATTCTAGAACAGTAAGAGATGGGGTATCATGGGATCCAATTTCCACGTGCCAAAGACAACACGCCGAATACATCGTGCCTCAGGACCTCAGGCCCTGCTCGTCGCTGGGTCTACCCTGACCTTCCTCCGCCTCCCTAGCTTGAACCTTGCTCTGATCTGCATGCTTCGCAGGATCAAAGACATATATGGGGAATTCCAGGAAAATAGTCCTCTTCAATATTACGGGCACCTTGGCGTACAGTTGCGGAGGAAAAGGAATAAGGATGCTCGTCCGGTGGAGATACTCTTGGTATTCGGGCCATTTGGTACCTTTGTCATATCTCTTCTTTGCGCCAGGACGCTCTTGTAGGGTCAAGCCGGACACAAACATGAGAAGTATTGTCAAGAAGAAGGGCCCGAGGATGGATGCATAGAGCGCATCGTATGCGCCACCCGAGACATAGTTGTAAGCTGCTGGCGACACAGCGATCATGAAGATACCTACAAACATTAGCCTTGACTCGATGTATTCAAACAGCAGATACATACCAAATTGAATAATGATCTCTCCGAAGTAGTTTGGGTGTCTGGTCCAGGCAAAGAAGCCGACGTTACATACCGCGCCGTCGCTCCCATGAGCGGTTCGGAAACGATACTTTTGCACATCAGATACACTTTCCATAGTGAAGCCAATCGACCAAAGGATGATTCCAGCGATATCGCGACCAGTTCCGAAACTTGGCTGGTTGAATTGCGTGACGTTGGGTGAGTTCAGGATCGTCACGGGGAGCGAAACTGTCCAGACCCAGAACATTTGACTGTGTATAGTCAGTAACAACATCTCAATCAAGCAGAACTCTCTACATACAAGACCCAGAACCCGAGAAAGGACCAAAATTTATCGCGCTTGTCGTCAAAACGGTCATCTTTGCCACTTTTCAAGATACGGAAAAGCAGGAAGCCACTGAGCCTTGCGGCCCACAGTATGATGAAGATGGATGCTACAATGTTGCGCGCATCGCCGCGATTTTCGCTGAAGGAGAGTGTGAGGATTGCGAGGAGAATGAAGTTTGTGCCTCCAGCAAAGTCAGTAACCTTGTCGAACTTGAACCAGAAGGCGATGGCGAAGAAGAACAGCTGATAGGCAACAGTGATGAGGAAGGTTATGGCGAGGTAGTAGTTGTCGAGGACGTGTACGGCCGCCATGTTGATGGTTTGACGATGCCGTCGTTATATGCTTGTCCTCGGAGGGGCAGAGCGTGCGTCTTGATATACTCGATGCTATTGTCTATCAACGCATTCGCTTTGCACGGAAGCCGAATTGCGCTGGCAAAATTTCGCCGGTTGCACCCAAAACAGTACTTTATGCGATCGAAGTTGGCCGAGTTGAGTAATGACGCACGTCATCTGCCGCCAAGCTGCGATTAGTGGACACGACTTTCCCCAGCGATCATCAGCCTTGCGCATCCTCCTCCAAACACGAAGCCTTGGTGTTGCGTCCGTCGCTCGCAAAATGGGAGTATTTGCGCCGCGGTTAGTCAGCCTTTTTAAACCTCGTGCCTGCGCGAGCGGGAAGATGGGGACGGCAGACGCACTGCCTTGAAACACAGCCGGTGTGAACCATGCCGTCTCACGCACACGGCGTGTCAGACGATGGTACCACAGCGACTACCCAGACGTTCGTGAAGCCTTTCCACCACCAAACCCACCTTGCACCGGCCCGGCGGTATGGATCGAACTCGGAAACTTCTGTAACAAATCTTCTCTACTGGATCGACCCGACAATGCCGCTGTTGTTGCAATCACGGCGCGCCGGGCCCTTGTAGAGTATAGTCGTTGGGAGCTTCGATACGCAGGTAGCCGCTGTTTGAGAAGCCGCGACGGCTCGAAACAAGAACAGAGTGTTTTCTCAGTCAGACCCTCTAAAGAGCATGAAATCCGCCTCAGTCATGAACTGAGAAAGGTTTGGACACGCACATACACTACTCGGAAGCTTATGGTGTTTCGATTCCAATAGCTTGTTTCCTATCACCTCCACGTTCTTATTCTATTCTCTCCTCCATTCACCCTTGGTCCTTCTGCTGTGCAGATCCTGAGCGAGTCTGTATGTTTGTGTTGTCGCCTTTGATTCTCTTTCAGCTGGACTGTTCTATGTATTAATTTCTAATTTCTTTCCCGAATTGTACCTCGCTATTTTCGTGCATATACCAAATCTCCACCATGAGAACTACTCCGTCATCCTGGGCACAAGCCCTGTTGCTGATGGGCGCAGTACGTATAACACTTGAAGTCCAAGGTTTGCCATACTGACTACATCTAGGCAACCGCGCAAGCAGCGCTCAATCTCCACGAGACTAACATACGACCCGAAGCCATGGGCAGGCGGATTCAAGACTTGATTTCTGGAGAAGTGTATGGGGGCCTCGTTGCCAGGACTGCACAAAACGGACTGGACGCGAATGCCTTACTGAACAGCATTGCGCAGGGTCAAGGCCAAAAGCCCAGCAACGGAGACATTGTCTCGAGCGACGTCGGTGGAAACCTTGCAAACCAAGTTGCTGGTGGAAGTTCACCGTCTCTCAGCGACGTTGTCAACGGTCTCAATGGACAACAACAACAACAACAACAACAACAAGGCGGGTCGACGGACCAGAACACATCGCGCCCACAAGCCCAGGCTGCTCCGCAAGCTGCAGAAGAGATTTCACCGGGTGGCAGCCTGCCTATAATTGGTGGTAACCCATCTGCACAAGGGGTCGCACCAAGTGGTAACCAAGCTGGGCCCGGTACTCCTCCGAGCGGTAGCCAACGTCCAGGAAGCGACATCAACACTAGCAATATTGGAGGTGATCTTGCAAACCAACTTGCCCCACGACCTGGCCAAAGTGAAAACCCCGTCATTGATGTCGGCGGAAACCTAGCGAACCAACTCGTGCCTGGCGGACAGCCGCAGCAAGCCGCAGCTCAAGCACCCCAAGGCCAAGCCGCGGCTCAACCACCACAGGGTCAAGCTGCTGCACAACCTGCCGGAGCTGTTCCTCCCATGATGTCCGCTGGCGAGAGCAATGCGATGACGCCCATGGAGGCAGCAACTGGCGCATCCCCACAACAAGCACCGGCAGAAGCAACCCCGTCGGCTGAAAAGGCACCAGCAAAGACTAGTGAGAGTCCGAAAGAAGCACCTATGGCAACAAGCGCAGCTGCATCAAAGACATTGGAGGCAAGTGCTTCTTCTACTAAAGCCAGTCCTCTGCCAGTGGAGGCTAAGCCCTCGCCAGCAGCGGAAACAAGCGCAGCTGCATCAAAGACATTGGAGGCAAGTGCTTCTTCTACTAAAGCCAGCCCTGTGCCAACGGAAGCCAAGTCTTCACCAGCAGCAGAAACAAGCGCAGCTGCAAAGGAAATGCCTGCAAAGGAAACGCCTGCAAAGGAAACGCCTGCAAAGGAAACGCCTGCAAAGGAAACGCCTGCAAAGGAAACGCCTGCAAAAGAAGCACCTGCAAAGGAAGCGTCAGCAGAGGCAAGCACACGGACAGAGCCAACGCCAACACCAGCTGAAGCAAACTCGCCTAAAAAAGCAGAAGGCGCATCATCGTCGTTACCAGTCAAGACAGTGTTTCCTTCGGGCAAGTCAGCTCTGCCTAAAGTAACTCCTATTCCATGGACAAACTCACCGGCGGCTGCAGGAAAGCCGACGGGAGCGGAGAGCAGCACGAAAGCTATGATGCCTGCTGCGGAGAAAGGGTCCCCATCATCTAGTCCATCGGCGGCGCCTGCTGCTGCTGCTGCTGCTGCTCCTCCTGCTGCCGTAACTGTGTCTGCAGGAGGAGAATCACCGGCTGGTGCAGTAGCCGCGGCGGCTAACGCGACTTCTGCCATGGCCGCACCAATCAACTCTGCAACCTTGACGGCTGGTGGAATCCTCGCTGCAACGACGACGAGTGCACCAGGTAGTGCTGTCACTGTCCAGGCGGAAGGAAACGGTACTCCAAACGCTGGTGCTGCAAAGGCAGCTGGTTCTGCTTCTAGCGGTGCAGCAGCGGCAGCGACACCGGTCACAGTTGTGGCTGGGGCTGGCAATGAAGCTTCGGCAGCTGGTTCAAAGACGAATGGAACGACGGCAGCTGCAGTAACGGTAGAAGCTGGTGCCGCGCCTGGATCCGGAAGCCAAAGTTCATCTGCCTCGTCTAGCCAACCCTCGCCGGCAGCAGCGGCAGCAGCAGCAGCAGCACCAGGACCTGTTACCATTATTGCAGGTGGAGGCAATGGAACCTCGACTGCTGTGGCGGCGGCGGCGGCGGCTGCGGCGGCTCCTGCCGTTACTGTCGTAGCAGGAGGAGGCTCAGGCTCAGGCTCAGGCAATGCCACACAGGCGGCGGCGGCGGCAAACGGAGCTTGCAACTGTGCGTGCGAGTGTCCCGCTGGCGCTTTCCCCATGTCTGGTGCTCAACCAGCAAAGGCATCGGAAAGTAGGAGCACGCTACAGACAATGGCCAGCGCCCCAGTCACTATTTCTGCGGGCGAAGGTCAGTCTGCGGGCACTGCCAGTGGACCGTCTCAGGCCTCTTCAGCCCCGGCTCCAGCTGCTTCGTCTGCTGCTTCGTCAGTGGCTTCATCGGCGCCTTCATCAGCTGCGTCATCAGCTGCTCCGTCATCAGCGCCTGCCGCAGCTGCCAGCTCAAGCCTGCCATCACCGACACCAACATCAGTCGCCGCCCAAAGCCAAATTGCAGCCAACGCTCCGCCTCAACCTACACCCGTCGGCACGTCCAACGAAGCAACGCCGCCGTCTGCGCCCTTTGACATCAACACGGTTACATTGCAGAGCCGTGTTACCGTCAACTTGGGCAGGAGGTTGGCAAGGCCGACGCAGATGGGAGCGTGGTGGTAGCCAAGGACTTTGGTACATGAAGAAAGAAAAGAAAAAAAATTGCTCGTTGTTGTCTCGCCTTCTCTTCATTTTGAACAAATTGGTTTCTACAGTATATAGCTTGAAGTTGTGTGGTAGGTGTGGGATGCAGTTGGGGTTGGGCATTGAGTGCTCCTGTGAGGCGGTAATGGTATGTGAATAAATGAAGAATATGATTGTGCAGGTATATTGCTGCTCCTGTCTATGGGTATCTTGTGAGAAAATGTTGTTCGTAGGGGGATGCTCGGATCCGTCGTCGTCGTCGTATGCGTTGCACTTGGTGACTGCTCTTTCCAGTACTTTACCCAGGCTGCTCCTGCCCAACTTGTTGCGTCTTGGCCTTTTTGTTCTTGACCTGCTGCCGCTTCGAGATGGGCTTGTCTATCTTGGTCTCATGGACGAGCGTGCCTTCCAGGTTTTCACCCGGCCGCTTGCCGTTCTGATTCTTGCTGGCCTTGCCCTTTTGGCCTTGCTTGTCCTTTGCCTCGGCCTCTGGCTGCTCCGCCGGCCTCTCGCCACCGTGGACAATATCGATTATGCCCTTGAAGCTCTGTCGCTTTAGTCGCGCAAACTCGACGACGCTCCGTGGCTCCTTGGTCAGGCCATCCTTGGCCCTCTCAGTTCCGAGCCCCCACACCGAGGCGAGGTTAATGACGTCGCTTGGTGCTCGAATGCCCAGTACTGTCTTTGCTTCGGAGCTAAATACAAGGCCCCGGCCTCGAGTCACACGTATAATCTGCGTCGCATTGCTGATCAAGTTGCGCTTGGCCGAGGGATCGGTTGCCAAGATACCCTGGCTGTAGCACAGCTCTATCTTGATACCACGAGAGATGGCCGTGCCCAGCATGGGGAATTTGAAATGTGTTTCAAACCGGCGAGTCAGATCCAGGGAGATGATGTCTACATCCAGACTCTGGCATGCTTGCTGGAGGGTACGCTCGTCGGTTGGCCGAGCAGCAACGAGGTCGTATTGCTGCTGCAGCTGGGGTATGCGAAAGTTGGAGGCGGCGTCGGTCAGGAAGATGTTGCATCGGCGCAGTATGCGCATCCGGGCGGGTGTGGGGAAGGCGAGTTTCGTCGGCATCGGCGAACTCTGGAGAAGCAACCATTAGCGAATGGTGGCAGGCGCAAGTGGGCGCATCAAAATGAAAATGATAAGGGGGAATGCAAATAAGGAGAAGCCACAGCTTCCCCTGCTACCTACAATATCCGACGGCAGTTTTCCCGAATACGTGTGGGTGAGAGCAACTACATCGTATCCTACTGCATCGCGTCAGTCCAACCACCCTGTCCGCGCATTCGCGCATCCGACCACGACCCAAGGCCGCCAAAAAGAAGAAGCTCACATTCGTCGAGGAAAGCTAGACTGCGCTGCAGTTCGCGCGTCACATCCGTCCAGGGGAGGTGCAAGTCGTGGAACATTGCGGCAATGGCTACAGAGGTGCTAACAGGCGTGAAGTCGTCGGTGCGGAATCGCGGTGCCAAAAGTTGTAAGTGAGAAACTCACTCGGCAAGATCGTCATCGGCGTTGCCCGCCTGCACGTTCGCGTCAAAACCTTAGCTACCCGGCCGGCCCAAAAAGCTTGGCTCGGGCTTGCCTGCTGAACTAGCCTAACGCCCACAAGCCAGCCTGCAACACCACCACCACGAGCCGCCAGAGCTCACCACTACCCACGACCAGGCCCCAAAGCCCGCACAGAAGGCCCGCCGCGATCATCGTGACCGCCTTTTTGGCCTATTCACCCGGAACGAGGCAGTAGCGCTCGCCGTGCTTGCTGGCCTTGTCTTTATCCTCGTCCTTGGTCCCGCCAGCGTCCGCTTCTTCACCCCACCACCTCCACTTGACTACCCGACTCCCTCTACCACCCAAGCCACGCCCAGGACTACTCCCGGCACGTCGCCATACCCCCAAGACACTCCCGCGGTCAGCATGGCGCTGAACAACGCGACGGGCGCCACGAGCATCGCCCGCGTCTACGCAGATGTGAATGCAAACATGCCCCGCTCGTACTGGGACTACGACTCCGTCAACATCTCCTGGGGCGTGCTCGAAAACTACGAGGTGGTCCGCAAAATCGGCCGCGGAAAGTACTCGGAGGTGTTTGAGGGCATCAACGTCGTCAACTACCAAAAATGCGTCATCAAAGTCCTCAAGCCTGTCAAGAAGAAGAAGATAAAGCGCGAGATCAAGATTCTGCAAAACCTGTCGGGCGGGCCCAACATTGTCTCGCTGCTGGACGTGGTGCGCGATAACCAGGTTAGTGATGGCTCCGACTGGATTGGCGACTGGGTACTGTTTTTTTCCGCGTTTTGTTCTTTGTTTGCATGGGTTGCTAACACGACACACATAGAGTAAAACCCCTTCGCTTATTTTTGAATATGTCAACAACACCGACTTTCGCAGTCTCTACCCAAAGTTTCAGGACTATGACGTGCGGTACTACATTTTCGAGCTACTCAAGGCCCTCGACTACTGCCATAGCAAAGGCATCATGCACCGTGATGTCAAGCCTCACAACGTTATGATCGATCATGAGAAGCGCAAGGTCAGAATAACCGACGGTAGACACGGTGCCAATTTACTGACGTGATACAGTTGCGCCTAATCGACTGGGGTCTGGCCGAGTTCTACCATGCAGGAACTGAATACAACGTTCGTGTTGCATCACGTTACTTCAAGGGTCCCGAGTTACTGGTCGATTTCCAAGAGTACGACTATTCGCTCGACATGTGGTCGCTGGGCGCCATGTTTGCCTCGATGATCTTTAGGCGGGAACCCTTCTTCCACGGCAACAGCAACTCGGACCAGCTCGTCAAGATTGCCAAGGTGCTTGGAACCGAGGATCTGTTCGACTATCTTGACAAGTACGACATTGAACTAGATGCCCAGTACGACGACATACTTAGTCGGTATCCGAAGAAGCCTTGGCACTCGTTCATCAATGCCGAGAACCAACGATTTGTCAGTAACGATGCAATCGACTTTCTCGATAAGCTGCTCCGGTACGACCATCAGGTAAGACTAGACGAGAGTAACCGCGTAGCTCTCCGCATGCTGACATGTATGCTAGGACCGACTCACTGCTCAAGAGGCCATGTCACATCCCTACTTTGCTCCCGTCCGACAGGCTGCGCAGCAGAACAGCACTGCGGCATGATTGAGATACCCAATTCACATAATTAGAACTTCTGTAATGGCATCAAAGTTCAAGCCGCAAAACCTCTAATCCATTCTTCCCTTTCGCCCGACTGTCTCGTCGGCACTGAGCATAGCTACAGTGCCTGTTCTACATGCAAGGATATGACTTATGTTGGGACAAGAGTACACGACAAGGCACTGGATACTATCTCTTGTCTAAGCGATGCGGGATAGCAATGGTCTGTGGTGGAGCGTCAGGTAGCGACCGAAACTTAGGGCTACGATATCGACAAAGCATTTCCGGGGAGTTGGTGGACCGCGTAATTGATTCAATACACGTGCGCCCGAATGTACTCAATGACTCACTGTGGTGTCGTGAATCATCGGGTTATGGAACAAGTTCAACCTGCTGCGTGACTGAACTTTGTGTATCATGATGCTTCCAGAAGTTTGTAGGCGGGCTCCGGCCGGGCGACGACATTGATGTGCGAACTGAAGCTCGGGCTCGATGTGGGGTAACGTAGGCCGGACTTTGGACGACTCACACCCAGGCACTTTTTTGTTAATGTTGCCCCGCACCGCGCCCACTACACTGCGCGCTGCTGCTTGCAGACGAAACCTAGCACATCTCGCTCAACCTAGCTTGCAATTGCGGTCGCCAATCTACACTGCACTTCACCGTCACGCCTTTGTCGACCCTGGGCGCGTGCTCACACATCGGCATCACTACTCGACCGCAACCATGGCGCTCAACGCGTCCTCCCACAACACGACAGGCGAGAAGACGACGCCCAACACCGCGCCTCCGCCCCAAGTCAGCGGAGATATCAAGAAGGACATTCTCGGTGCTGCAGAGACTGATGCTACTGGTCAACATGTCCCCGGTCGCGAAAACGAGAAGGGTGTAGAGAAGAAAGAGAAGTCGGCCAAAGAACTCGAGAAGGAGAGGAAGAAGGCTGAGAAGGACGCAAAGTTCAAGGCAAAGAAGGCTGCAGCTGCCGGCGCGAGCAAGGACGCTGCTCCGGCCAAAGAGAAGAAGAAGAAGGGCAAGGAAGAGGAGCAATTGCCCGAGTACGTCGAGGAGACACCCAAGGGCGAGAAGAAGCGTCTGCAGAGTCTGGACGGCCCATACACAAAGGCCTATATTCCCAAGGTCGTAGAGTCGGCCTGGGATGCTTGGTGGGATGCACAGGGCTTCTTCAAGCCTGACTTCACCGAGAAGGGCGATGTCAAGAGCCCTGGGCACTTTGTCATCCCTATCCCTCCGCCTAACGTCACAGGCAAGCTTCACTGCGGACACGCGCTTGCTACAAGTCTTCAGGATGTCCTCATTCGATGGCACAGGATGAGGGGCTACACCACCTTGTACCTGCCTGGATGCGATCATGCTGGTATTGCGACCCAGAGTGTGGTGGAGAAGATGCTCAAGAGAAGAGAGAACAAGACACGATATGATCTCGGACGTCAAAAGTTCC
>Ga0265780_10002766_pt1 | contig 23557 bp, 10 predicted proteins | sample P1T30metagenome_FD_192432 | JGI IMG/M metagenome (GOLD analysis project Ga0265780, IMG submission 192432) | Plant litter microbial communities from East Loma Ridge, Irvine, California - P1 T30 | ecosystem: Environmental > Terrestrial > Plant litter > Unclassified | place: USA: California... | reverse complement strand
TGCGCACGCTGAGCGCAGCGCAGCATGCCATACCGACTACCGTAGACTTACTGGTGGCGAGCACCACTACCCTTGCCTTGCGGCCAGTGTCAGCCAGTGCGAAGCAAGTAGAAAGTGCGCCAACGCCCCCGGCACACACCTACGATACGCCCCTGCCAGTAGCTGAATTGTCAATCAGAACCTACAACGCGCTCCTAAAAAGCCGCATAACGACCATCGGGCAATTCTGCGCCCTAGAGCTGCACGACTTTATGTGGCTCCGAAACTTTGGCAAAAAAGCAGTGGCAGAAGCCGTGGCCTACCGCGCCCGGCTAGGAGCACCAGTTGCGCAGTAAGCCTAAAATAGTAAGGCACTCATGCGAGGCCTTACCGGGACGAGCATGGCGAGGTACTGGCCAAGCAACGAGGTCTATCTGGGCTAATTGAGCCAGTGCTTGGTAGCTTTCAGATGCTCCAACTACGTAAAAGGCCAGCAAAAAAGCGCCTTTCGCATGCTGCGAAAGGCGCTTTTTTGCTGGCCCAGCCAGAGGCAAATATGGCCGAAATAAGCAACCCGCCCGGCACGCTACGCCGCCGCCAGCTGCCGGCGGGCCACCCGGCTCTGCGACGCGCCCAGCAGGGCACTAAGCGCAATGCCGAGCGTCACCAACCCGCCGATGAGCACCACGCTGCCGAGGTAGGAGAAGCTAATGACGAGTGTGATAACCGCCGCCTGAAGCAGCCCTAATAGTAGCACGGTGCTGATTTGGGAAAAGCCTAGGGCCAGTACGCGGTGGTGCACGTGGTTTTTGTCGGGGGTGAAGGGCGACTTGCCCGCCAGCATGCGCAGCAAAAACACCCGGCAAGTATCGAATAGCGGCACGAACAAAATGCCCAGCGCCACAGCCGGCGACGCCTGCCCCAGCGGCTGGCCGGGCAGCTTGCCCATCTCAATAAACTGAATAGCCAAAACCGATACGATGAAGCCGCAAACCAGCGAGCCCGTATCGCCCATGAAGATATTAGCCTTGTGGAAGTTGTAGCGCAAAAAGCCCAACACGCCGCCCAGCAGGCACACCGCCACGAAGGCGTAGTTGCCATAGTCGGCCCCGCCATATTGGTAGAAATAGTAGCCTAGGGTGCCGCTGATAAGCAACACGAGCGTACCCGCCAGCCCATCGAGCCCGTCGATGAGGTTGATGGCATTGGTAATGCCCACGATGGCCACAAACGTGAAGCCGTAGCTGAGGCCCACCGGCAGCTCCCCTACCCCCATAAGGCCCTGAAAGCTCGTGATGCGCACATCGGCCATGAGCATAACGATGCCCGTGGCCAGCAGCTGGCCCAGAAATTTTTTGGTGACCGAAACCGTGACCAAGTCGTCTTTCAGGCCCACGAAAAAGAGCAGAATGCAGCCCGCCAGCAGGTGCTGCACGCCATTGGCGAGCGGGGCAAAAATGGTGAGCGCCGACAGAAACCCCGCCAGCACCGCCACCCCGCCCAGCCGGGGCGTGGGCAGCGTGTGCACCGAGCGGTTGTTGGGGGCGTCGAACAGGTTTTTGCGGTGCGCGATAAAAACGATAGAAGGCACCGCGAATAAGGCTATCAAAAAAGCCCATAAGGTGGCCAAAAGCAGGCCGAAAGCTGACGTAGGAAACATAGCGTAGAAGGGATAAAATTTTATTAATTAGTTAATTAGAAAACGTTTGTCATTGCGAGCGCAGCGAAGCAATCGCACCTGTTCAGCCACACCGTTCGGATGCGATTGCTTCGCTGCGCTCGCAATGACAAGCGTTTTAAGCGCAAGCCTTTATCGTAAAAGCATCCTTACTCCCGCACCACGCGCTGCTGGTAGTGCTGGGTGGCTGTGCGCACGCGCAGCAGGTAGAGGCCCGCCGCCAGCCCCTGGCCGCTGAGGGTAGCCGTGCGGCTGCCCGCAGGCAGGTTTTGGGCGTGCACCACGCGGCCTTGCGCGTCGGTTAGCTCTAGGCGCAGCAGGTCTTCGTCGAGGCTGCTGCCATCGAGGTGCAGCTCGGTCGAGAAAACGGTGGGCCATGCCACCAGGGCCGAAGCGGTGGCGGCGAGCGGCAGGGTAGCCACGGCGCTGAAATCGTCGTTTTTGCCAGGCTCCAGCACGCGCAGTCGGTAGTAGACCAACTTGCTACCAACTATTTGCTGCAACGTATTATCGACAAACGTGTAGCCGAGGCTGGCCCCGCCCCGGGCGGCCACCTGCCCTACCCGCTGGAAGCTGCGGCCATCCTGGCTGCGCTCGATGTCGTAGCGGCTGATGCCGCGTTCCTGAGCCACCGCCCAGGTGAGGAGCGCTGCGGCGCCCTGCGCCACCGCCCGAAACGAGACGAGCGTGACGGGCAGCGGCGCATTGCCCTCGGCCTGGCCGATGCCGAACTGGCTAAAGCTGCTGAGGCCGCTACGCAAGGCGTAGCCATCGGCCACGCGGCGGCCGTCGCCATTGTCGGGGCTGAGGGTGCCGCCGCCGGTGGTCCAGTCGGCGGCGCTGGTACTGGCGTCGGGGCGCTTGAGAATGGCAAACCGATTATCGACCAGATTGCTGAACGAGGCCAGGTAGGCGCGCACGGCGTAGGTGCCGCTGGTGGGCTGCGCATCGGGCACCAGCAACCAGCGGCCAGTGGCGCACACGCCCACGTAGCGCAGGGCGCTGGGGCTGGTATCGGTGCAGTTGAGGCCGGTATCGGGGTCGGTTTTGGGGCCAAAGCTGGCATCAAGGTAATACGTACCTACTAGCTGGCTGTTGAGCAGGTCGAGGCGGGCGTACTGGGTGGCCGTACCCACCGGGAAGGCATACGTAGCGGCGCTATTCGTTTCCAAATAGCGGCGCAGCGTGCCGGCCACGTAGCTGCTGCCGCTGGTGGTGAGGCTATTGGCATCGGTGTTGACGTGCAGCCACTTGTAGCTACCAGTGCTCACCACGCCCGATGTGAGGGTAAGGCTGGTGGCCGACGTGGCATCGCTGAGCAAGGTGAGACCAGTAGAATTATTCATCACCACCCGACCAAAGCTACCGTTATTGACCTGCTGCGGGCTGCTGCCCACAAACGAAACCTGGCTGCTGGCATCCACGGTGGCCGTGCCGTCGTTCAGCCAGTCGCCGCTCACGGCTAGCTCGGCGGTGGGGCCCAGCGTAAGCTGGCCGCCCGCCACAATGTGCAGGATGCCCACGGTAGCGCCCGCGCCGTTGAGCATAGGCGGCACCGCAGTGGGGCCCACCGTAACATCAGTGCTGGGTGTGGGCAGGGTGCCGCTGGCCCAGTTCTGGCAATCGAGCCAGCTGGCGGTGGCGCCGTGGCCGGTCCACTGGCCGGCCGGGCCGCTCAGGGGCGCGTCGGTCACGATGGGAAACGGCCCGGCGTTGGTGAGGGGCGTGCAGCTGGCGCTGTTAGTGGCCACGCTCAGCACCTGGTACTGCGTGGTAGCCGTGCTGGTGAGCACCGGGTAGTCGTAGGTCGCGCTCGGGATGCTCAGCGTTTCGGTGGTGCCGGTGGTCAGGTTTTGGAGCACCAGCGTGAGCGGAAACTGCGCCGCCGCCAGCGCCGTGGGCTGGTGCGTGAGCCGGTCGAGGCCCGTGAAGGTGAAGCGCAGCGCGTGCGCGCCCAGCTGCGGGCACACCTGCTGGCTGGCGTAGCCGGCCTGGGGCAGCGAGGCAAAGCTCCAGCCGCTGGTATTGCCCTGGTTGTTGGCATTTTGGCCCGCCTCAAAGTACGCCCCGCCCTGAGCCTGGCTATCGCGCAGGTAGATGTAGCTGGCGCACACTGTGCCAGCCGGTTTGCTCCAGGTAAAGGGCTGGCCATTCACGGTGCTTTGCAGGGTAATGACCTTGGCACCCGTGCCGTTGGCCTGCACCGCCGCCCCGGCCGCGAAGGTGGTGGTGGTGCCCGCCCCAAACTGGTAGGTCGAGCCCGACGCCAGGGTCAATTGTTGGGTGATGGTGTTGCTGCCCGTTACGGAATTAACGCCCGCCAACTGCAAGCTGCCAAAGGTGCTGCCCGTGCCGCCTACCGTGTGGGTAGCGTTCGCGCCAGTCTGCACTACGTTGTAGGTAAAGCCGTTGCCATTAAAAGCAGCACCGGTACTGAGCAAGATAATCGAGGTACCGGCATCAAACGTGAGCGAGGCCGGCTGGGAGAGCGACCACGCGCCGGCCGTAATCTCAACCGCCGAGGCGCCCAGCGTGAGCGTGCGAGCGGGCGGCGTGGTAGTGCCGTCTAGCGGGGCGCTGGTGAGGCTGCGCACCTGCACCGGCTGGTCGTTGGTGAGCAGGCTGCCGGCCGTGAGGGTCAGGCCGCTACCCCCGGTGCGCGGCTGCCGCAGGGCATCGGCGAGGTTGATAGTAGCATTGGGCGCGTCAATGGTGAGGGCGCCGCCGAAGGTTTGGCCGGCGCTGGTGAGGGTGCCGCCGCCCAGCAGCACGGTTTCGCCCAGCCACTGCTGGCTCATGGTGGGGCTCCAGGTGAGCGAGCCGTAGATGGCCAGCTTATTGGCCGCCACGCCGCTGAAAATGGGCGCGTTGGTGGCCGCCGCCCAGCTCAGGCTGCGGCAGGCAGCCAGCACGGCATCTTGTATTACAGTCTCGCCGACTGAAGTAAACGACTGACCATCAAATACTACGTTATCAAGCTGATTAGGCACGCAGATGCCAGCGGCACCGCCGCTGCTCAGGGCCCAGTGGGCGGGGTCGCTCCAGCGGCCGCCATTACCGACCCAGTAGAGGGTGCGCGGCACGGGCGGATTGGCGAAGGCGATGCCCGAATTGCCGCCATTGTCGAAGCACTGGTTGGCCGCCCACTGGCTGCCGCCCGCGAAGGTGACGTTGCGCAGCGCCGCGTAGCTGACCGGCTGGTTGAGCGCGCCGCCCGCCGGCTTGCTAAACGTGACCCGCGCCGTGCCCGTGCCCCCGTTGATGGTGACGTAGCCCGAGCAGTCGCCCCCGGCCAGCAGCTGGGCATTGGTGTCAAAATACTGGCTAGAATTGTAGAAATTATACACCCGCCCCGCCGCCAGGCTGAGCTGCTGCATGAAGGCGTTGCTGGCGCTCAGGTTGGCCGAGCCCGCAAAATTGAGCTGGTTGAACGTGGCCACCGCGCCGCCGCCCGAAATGACAGTGGGCAGCGAGCCCGCCGCCGGGTCGGTGAAAGCCACTACGTTGTACTTCAGCCCCAGCCCCGCCCGGAAATTGGCCGGCTGGTTGCGCGTCGAATTCGAGCCGATGGTGATGGTACTGGTGCCCGCGTCGAGCGTCACGCCGGCCGCCACGTCCCAGGTGTAGGTTGGGCGCACGCCCACGTCGCTGGCGCCCGAGGCGGGCGTCAAGCTCACCAGACTGCTGCCCAGCTTCACGCTAACGGCGGCCGCGCTCACGGGGCCGCTGGCGCTGCTACCCGTCGTAAAAACCGAGCCCGTAGCCGCGTAGCCGCTAACAAAGCCCTGAGCCGTAATAGTCTGGTTATTAGAAATAAATGCACCCGCTTCCACATACAGCCGGCCATTGGGCGAGGTCGCGCCGGGGGCCAGCGTGAGGGCATCGAGCAACGTGTACGTGCTGCCGGGTGCCCGGAAATACACGTTGCCCAGCAGCGGTACCCCGGCCGTGGTTACGGTCGGGGCCAGGCCACCCGCTTCGTGGCCATAAAAAACGAGGTCGGCCTTAGGATTAAAAGTTAGGTTGTTAACCAATAACAGCGAGCCGCCGATGCCCAGCTGCTTCTGCCCCAAATCGGTAGCGGAGGTGGTGAAGGTGGGCGCGTTGGTGACGCCCGTCCAGTCGAGGTCGCGGCAGAAGGCGTTGGGGCCGTCCAGCGTCACGATTTGCCCGGTGCCCGAAAAGGAGTTAGCATCGAAATGCACGTTGGTGGCCAGTGTGGGCAGGCAGCTGCCCGCCGCGCCGCCGCTGGTGCTGGCCCAGTGGCTGGCGTCGTGCCAGCGGCCGGTGCCGCCCACCCAGTACAAGTCGCTCACGGGCAGCACCGTAAACGTAACGTTTTGGGTGTTGCCGCGGTTGAGCGAGTTGTTGGCTTTCACACTGCCGCCACCGCTAAACGTGATGTCCTGCACCGCCGCGTAGGCGATGGTGGTACTGCTCCAGCTGCCAGCGCGTTGGAAAGTCGCCGCCAGCCCCGGCACGCTCGATTGCAAGTGGGCCAGGCCGGCGCAGCTGCCGCTGGTGGCCAGCACGGCGCGGGCGCCCAGCATCAGGGTTTGGCCGCCCGCCGCCCGCAATACGGCCTCGGGTCCCACGCCCAGCGTGCCCGTAATAGTGGCGGCGCTGGTCAAGGCAGCGTTCCCCTTAATGGTGAGCGTATTAAACGTGGAGCCGGCCACGCTGAGCGTGGCGCTGGCCCCGGCGGCCACTTCCACGGCATTGTACGTCTGGGTAGTGCTGAGGAAGGAATAACTATTGGCCGTATTGCGGGGCGTGGCGCCCAGGCGCAGGGTGCTGGTGCCCGCCTCCAGCGTCAGGTTCGAGCCCAAAACTTCCCAGGTATTCACCGGGGCTAGCAGATTGAATACGCTGGCGTTCAAATAAATATCGCGCACCCGGTTGCCCGTGCTGCGCACCCCGAAACACGAAATGGTAGCCGTGCCAAAATCGACGCTACCGGCCATTAATAAGAGGCTCGGCGTGGCGCCGTATTGCACCAGGTTCGCGTCGCTGACGAACGCCCAGGCGCCGGACTCGCTCTCGAAGCTGAGCCAGCCATTCAGGGGCACGGCCTGCAAGTCCAGCTCCTGCCCACTGGAGGTGGCGAGCAGGCGAAAATTGGCATCTTGGCGGCCCAGGCCAGCGGCCAGGCGCAGGCTGCCGTTTACTTCCACGGTGCCGCTGCCGGTGAGGCGCATCCCGTTTAATATGGCCCCACCCGCTAGCGTGTGCACGGCCCCCGTCCAATCAAGGTCGCGGCACGTTACGGTGGCCCCGATGCTTACGGTCTGGTTGCTGGCTGAGAAGGAATTAGCATCAAAATACACATCATCGGTGCTCTGGGGCACCTGGGCGTAAGTAGCGCTGCCGCCGCTGCTGGTGGCCCAGTGGCTGAGGTCATCCCACTGCCCGCTGCCGCCCACCCAGTAGTAATCGGCGGCGTGGGCCGAGGAAAAGGCGCCCAGCAACAGCAGCAGTAAGCCCCAGCGCCGCCCGCTAAACCGCTGGTAAATGGTGTAAAGGTCAGGCAATAGCATAAAGAATAGTGTAAGAGGATTCGGGAGTAAGTCGGCTTCGTCTGGCCCCCTCCCTAGTGGCTTTTGGGGCGGGGCAAACGCGCTAAGGCAGCATGCTTCTAGCGCATTTCCATCCGCCAAAAGGCACGCTACCCAAGCTGCAAAAGTGCGGGTAAGCTATTCGCCTTCAAGAATATTAAGCTGCGCCTCGTGGTGTGGCCGGCGTCAGTGGGCCCGCCCAGTGCGGCGGGTAGTGGTTGACTGCCAAGGCTGGCAGCGTGCTACAGCGCCAGCGCAAAGGCCGTGGCTGCTTGAGGCTGCCGCGTAGGGGTTTTCAGCGCCACACGGCGCTCTTTGGGCAAAGTGGCGGAGTTGGTTCCGCGGGCCGGGCTACCCACCAGCACGGGCACAACTGCGCCATGGGTGGGCAATTGCGCCCTGCTTCCGGCTAGTAGCAGTACGGTGAGCAGGCTCATCAGGAGCAGCCAGGCTTTGGTAGAAGGCACCTGAGAGATAACAGTGGAAGTTGGTAGAGTTGGTGACATAGCAGGGTTTTTCTTTCCTGCATGCCAGCAATGTGCCAGCTTTAATTTTTATATCAAATCTCTAAAAATAAGTACCTTATCTATAAAAAAGCCGTTTAATACGTCTGATTTTCAGAATGGCCGTCTGAAAACTGGAGTGCTGGGCGAATACTCAGGTCAGTTAGCCCGCCTTGGGCTTGTGGCGGGCTTCCAGCTCGGTGTTCATGTCGGCCAATACCTGGCGCAGCAGGCGGTCGGCGGCCTCTACCAGCGGCTGTAAACTGTCGTAGCTAAAGGCGCCTTCCCAGTTTTCGAGCCGGTCCATAATCGCGACGGCCGGCTGAATCTGGAGGTGTAGCAGGCTGGGGCGCAGCCGGTGCGCGGTGGCCCGCAGCCCGGCCATGTTGCCCACTTCGAGCGAGTGGTTGAGGTCGCGCAGGGCATTGTAGGTGCTGTTGATGAACGTCTTCAGCATCGATTCCACAAAATTCTGGTTGCCCCGCGCCGTATCCAGCAGAATGTCCAGCTTGTAGAGGGCGGGGCTAGGGTTCAGCTCAAGCGGCGGCGGGGCCGCAACAGCTACCTCGGGCTCAGCACTCTTATTATCAGGCACTTGGGCGGCCGGGCGCAGTATCCAGTCGTGCACCAGTTGCAGCAACTCGTCTTCGTAAAAAGGCTTGGTGAGGTAGTCGCTCATGCCAGCGGCCAGGCACTTTTGCTTCTCCCCGTTGATGGCCGAGGCGGTGAGCGCAATAATGGGCGTGGTCAGCCCCAACTCCTGGCGCAGGTATTTGGTGGCCTCGAAGCCATCTAGCACGGGCATTTGCACGTCCATTAGGATGAGGTCAAACTCCCGCTCGCGCACGCGCTCAATGGCTTCCTGCCCGTTTTCGGCTTCCGTCACGGTGAGCTGGGCGCTGCTAAGGAAGCTATTGGCCAGCAGGCGGTTGTACTCGTTGTCCTCGACCAGCAGCACGTGTTTGCCGCGCAGCTGCTGGGGGTTGGTGATGGCCACCGACTTGCGCTGCGGCAAATCCTGCACCGTGCCGATGGGCAGAAACAGGCAAAAATGGCTGCTGGTGCCGTGCCCCTTTTCGCTCTCAATGTAGATTTCGCCGCCCATGAGCCGGGCGAGGCTGCGGCTGATGCTCAGGCCCAGCCCAGTGCCCCCAAACTTGCGCGTAATAGACGTGTCTTCCTGGCTGAATTCCTGGAAGATGGAATCCAGGTATTCGGGGTCGATGCCCACACCTGTGTCGCACACCGAGAAAGCGATAATTACCTGCCCGTTGAAGTAGCCGGCTACTTCGCACTCTACAGTTACTTCACCTTTTTCGGTGAATTTCACCGAATTGCTTGCTAAGTTTAGTAAAATTTGGGTGATGCGGTACGGGTCGCCGAGTACCACGGCAGGGATGAGCGGGCTCACCTTGGTTATGAAACGCAGGCCCTTTTCCTCCACCTTGTAGAGCATGGTTTTCTCGACCTGCTCGCAGAGCCGCAGCACGTTGAAGCCGACCCGCTCGATGGTCATCTTGCCCGCGTCGAGCTTCGAAATGTCCAATATATCGTCGATGATGACGAGCAGGTTCTGGGCCGAGGTGCTGATGGCGTGCAGGTAGTTGCTCTGCTGCGGGGCCAGCGGGGTTTTGGCCAAGAGCTGGCTCATGCCCAAAATGGCGTTCATGGGCGTCCGAATTTCGTGGCTCATGTTGGCCAGAAACAGCTCCTTGGCACGGGCCGAGTTTTCGGCCTGCTGCTTGGCCTCGCGCAGGCTGCCCTCCAGCTGCTTCTGGTGGGTAATGTCGAGGTTGATGCCGATGGTACCCATCGGCTGCTTCTGCTCATCGAGCAGCGGCGCGGCCCCCACAAATAGCCACTTGTGCTCGCCTTGCTTGGTGGTCACCTCCAGCTCGTAGGAGCCCGCAATACCCTGCCGTCGGTCGGCAAATTTTCCCCGAAAGGCATCGATTGCCTCTTCCGATAAAATGAGCGGGTGCAGTGGCTGGCCCAGCAGCTCGTCGGGCGCGTAGCCCAGCATCTGGCAGTAGCTGCGGTTGGCGTACAGCACGCGGTAGTTGAGGTCCATCTCAACCAGCCCCAACTGCATGTTATCAATGATGTTACGGTATTTTTCCTCCTGCCGCTTCAGCGTTTGCTCGGCCTGGTAGCGCTCGGTAATATCTTCAAATTTCCAGAGGTGCCCAATGCTTTTTCCTTCCTGCCACACCGGCACAAACGTGCTTTGCAGCACGCGGCCATCGCGCAGCGTCACCAGCACATCGAAGAAGGCTTCGCGGCGGGCAATAGTCTCGGCCACGTGCTCCATAAAGTCGCGCTCGCCGGTGAAGTGGTGGCGCAGCTGCTGCGCCACCTCCCACTCGTGCAAGCCCACCAGCCGCTCGGGGTATGTCGTCAGGCCAAAAATAGTGCAAAAAGCCGGGTTGGTTTGAACAATGCGGTGGTGCTCATCAACCAGCAAAATACCTCGCTTGAGGCTGTCGATGGTGGCCGACAGGCGCAGGGCGGCCGCCAGCAGGTCGCTGCTGGCCCTTTTATTGGCCGAAATATCAATGGAGAGGCCCGTGAGCAGCAGGGGCTCGCCGTCGGCGTCGCGCTTGGTAGTGTGGCCCCGGCTGAGCACCCACAGGTAGGAGCCATCGTGGCAGCGCATGCGGTGCTCGCTGCTGAAAATGGGCGTTTTGCCCGCCAGGTAGCTATCCAGGCGCCACATAACCAGGGGCAGGTCGTCGGGGTGCGTGGCTTCGCTCAGGCCCTGGTACTTGCTGGCTTCGTCGATGGGCGGGTAGCCCAGCATGGCCAGCAGCTCGGGCGACAGGCGCGTGGCGTGCTTGTCGCAGTTGTACTCCCAGGTGCCATCGCCCAGCACATCCATAGCCAGTTGCTTGCGCAGGTCGCGGCGGCGGTCGGTTTCCTGGGCCTGTTTCAGCAGGGTAATGTCTTCGATAAAGCCGCTGTATACCGCGCCTTGGGCATCGCGCTGCGACAAGGAGGCGTTGCCGCGCCACCACACCGTGGCCCGCCCCGGCACCAGCAAGCGCCCTTCAAAGTGCCACGGCTCAGTGCTGTCTTCGGCCGTGGCAGCGGCCACCGACTCGATGTAGCGGGCGCGGTCATCGGGGTGAATGAAGGGTAAAAAGCTTATCGTTTTGCCGGGCTCTACGCCAAACAGCTCGTGCATTTTGGGGCTGGCATAAAGCAAGCCGAAGCTGCCATCCCGGTTTTTGCGCCAGCGAAATAATACGCCCGGCACCTGCTCGGCCAGCTCGCGGTAGCGCTGCTCGCTTTCGGCCAGGGCCAGCAGGGCGCGTTTTTCCTCCGAAATATCCTCCAGCATCCCCAAAAACAGCGGCTCGGCCGGGGCAGGCCGTTGCAGGGGCTGCAAACGCATGCGCAGCCAGCCGCCCTCATGGCCGGGGCACGGGTCGGGCAGGTCAAAATGAAAGGCGAGGCCACCTGCCAGGCCCATCGCAATGTGCAGTTGGGTAGCCTCATCGAGCGGCGCGCCGCCCAGCAAATTGTCCAGCGGCCGGCCCATCAGCTCCGGCAGCCGCCGGCAGCAGCGCACCTGAAAGCGCGAATTGGCCCAGGTGAGTACGCCCTGCGTGGTGGTCGTGATTACCCCCACAAAAAGCCCCTGCATCTGGGCCACAAAGTTGGGCAGGTCGCCCAAATACGGGCTCGTGGCGGCCAGTTGGGCGGCGGCCAGCTGGCCGCGCAGCCGCCCTATTTCGGCATCGCGGCGGCGTAGGGCGTGCCGACATGCCACGCCCGAGGGGGTAGTTTTAGAAGCCATAGAGCAGAAAAACCGGCGTGGGAAGCCGGCAAAAAGGCGGCCAGCGGCTATATCTCGCCGTCCTGTATCATCTTGTAAATGGTCGACTTACCTACGTCCAGCTTCTGCGCCACCAGGGGCACGTTGTCCTGGTATTTGCTCAGGTAGTGCCGCACGATGGTGCGGGTGTACTCGCGCAGGGTTTTCTCCGAATCGAGGAAGCCCGCCTCGCGGCCGGCCGGGGCAAACATGATGTCGGCGGGCACTATCTCGTGGCCATTGCTGAGCACGGCCGCCAGCTCGATGATGGTTTTGAGCTCGCGCACATTGCCGGGATAATTGTAGGCTTGCAGCTTATCCTGGGCGGCGGGCGTGAGGCTGAGCGGCGGCTTCTGGTACTCGCGGCAAAACTCATCCACGAAGTGCTTGGCCAGAAAGAGCACGTCGCTCCCGCGCTCGCGCAGAGGTGGCAGCAATAGCGGCAGCCCGATAATGCGGTAGTACAAGTCCTCGCGGAAGTTGTTGGTCCGCACCTCTTCCGACAAGTTCTTGTGGGTGGCCGTGATGAGGCGCACATCGAGCTTGATGCGCTCGTTGCCGCCCACGCGCTGCAATTCGCGCTCTTGCAGCACCCGCAGCAGCTTCGACTGAATGGCGGGGTTCAGGTCACCGATTTCGTCCAGGAAAAGCGTGCCGCCGTTGGCTTCCTCAAACTTGCCAATCTTGCGGGCCACGGCGCTGGTAAAGGCACCTTTTTCGTGCCCGAATAGCTCGCTCTCCAGCAGCTCGGCCGGAATGGCGGCCATATTAACGGCTACAAACGGCTTTTTGTGCCGCCCCGATTTCATGTGAATAGCCTTGGCTACCAACTCCTTGCCCGTACCCGTCTCGCCGGTAATGGACACGTTGACCGGCGTTTGGGCAGCCTTTTCCATCAGGCCAAAAACACCTTCGATGGCGGGGCTGTGGCCCTTCAGGATTTTGCTGAAGTCGTACTTATTCTGGAGCTGGTCTTCGAGCCGCTTCACCTTTTCGCGCAGCTCGCTGGTTTCGCGCAGCCGCTGAATAGCGTTCCACAGTAAGTCCTTGGTATTGTCGTCTTTAACCAGGTAATCGGCCGCGCCCGCCTTGAGCAGCTGCACGGCCGTGGCAATCTTGTTCTGGGCGCTGATGATGATAACGGGCACCTCGGGCCAGCGCAGGCGCAGGCGCGCCAGCAGTTTATCGCCGCTGATGTCGGGCAGCGAAAAGTCAATCGTGACCACGTCGGGCCGCAGGTGCATGTTGTCGAGGCACTCCTGGCCCGAGGTCCACAATTGCACCGTGTCTTCGGGGTTGAGCGACAAATGGTAGTGCAGCAGCTGGCCGTACCACGGGTCATCCTCCACGATAAAAATAGTAAAGGCAGCGTCCATTTTCCTACTTAATTCCTTATTTATCAAACTAAAAGCAATGCACAGAACCAACCAAACAGTCAGCCCATCGGGCGTACCAGCTTACCGGTATTCCTGCCTATCTTCCAAAAACGGAGGCTTAGCGCGCGCTTGCTTTGGGCGTGAAAAGGTGAGCGGAAAAAGACGGGTCTACCAGCTGCCAATTGGCGGCCAGCGAGCGTATTTCTTGACCAATGACCGGGGTGAAACAACTAGTGCAACGTAATGAGTAGTACTTAAACATGAGGACTTGAAATGAATAGCTAGCGCAAACTGCCTCGCGGCAGTTTAGTCTCGTAAGTTAACGAAAAAGCTCTTAAAAAGCCGTTTAAATGAGCTTTTAAGTGGAATATTATAATCACATAGCTTTTCTGTTTCACATCGAAAAACCACGGCTTTTAACGCTATTACACATTCATAAATAGCTATTTATTTTCGACATTTCCCCAAAGTTTACTCACCACGCATTCACCTAAAAGCTTAGTTTATTTTTATTTCATTTAGCTCAAAAAGTGCCTTTTCAGGCTGGCTTAGCTGCTTTGAACACGGGCCTACTGCTCCTCTTCATAGAACATAGTAAGTGCTCCGTATTGGCCCAATTGATTCTGCACCAGCTCTTTATGCGACAACTTACTCAACTGCGGGTGCAGCCCAGCTTTGACGCTCGACCGCTGAATTGAAAATACCTTGTTAATCAAGTAGTTGTACTTCTTGGCGATAACTGCCCAGTTGTAGCGGCGGTCGGCAATGGCGTGCATCTCCTGGCCCAGCGCCTTCCAGGTGCCGATGCGGGTGGCGTTGATGTGCTTTTTCAGCTCCGACTTATCGGCGAAATACACGGCCTTGTGCTCGGTGGTGGCTTTGTTGAACGACACATCGAAGGCCAGCACCGGCAAGCCCAGGCTCATGGCCTCGACCAACGAGGGGTTGGTGCCGCCCGCGCTGTGGCCGTGCACGTACACGTAGCAGTTGCTGCGCAGCACGTCGAGCTGGGTTTGGTCGTAGATGGGGTCGAGCAGGTGCAGGTTGGGGCAGTTGCCGTACTCCTGGCGTAGTTGGCGGCCGTAGGCGCTGTTGTTCCAGTTGCCGACCAGCACGAAGGGATAATTGGGCAGCTCAGCAAACGCGCCGAGCACGAGGTGCACGTTGTTTTCGGGCTCGATGCGGCACACCTTAAAGGCGTAGGGCTGGGCCAAAAAGGGGTATTTTTCGCGGGCTTCGTCAGTGATGGGCTGCTTGCGAGCGTGGTCGCCGCCGTACTCAATCACGCGGCTGCGGGTGCTGTAGGCACGGGCCGTGTAGTTCTGAATGGCGTCGTTGTCGGAAATATCGGCGTGCGAAAACTTCACGGCCAGGTTTTCCGACCAGCGCAAAAACCACTTGGCGTAGCGGTTCCACTTGTCGCGCCGCCACTCGATACCGTCGATAGAAATGATGATTTTCTTGTTGGTAAACCACCGCACGAAGGGCAGCAAAATGCCGCCTGGCACGCCCAAAATCAGCAGCACATCGGCAAAAAACAGCGCGTGCAAGATGGAAAGGCAGTCGTAGAGAATACTCTGCGCACCGTTGGCTTGCAGGGGCAGGTACACCAGCTTGGCGCTTTCGTAGTGCGAGCGGCGCTCAGCCTTGGGGTATTTTTTGCCGCTGCAATACACGGTCAGCTCGTGCTCTTGGTGCAGGTGCTTGACGAGGTAAGCCGTCAGGGTTTCGAAGCCGCCGTAGCAGGCGGGCAGCCCCACGGTACCGATAATGGCGACTTTTTTGGTAGTAGACATGAGCTATAAGTAAGCGGAATTTTTAATAACAGATTAACTTATTGATACTTGACGCTAGGCCTGCGCCAACGTGCGGGCCGCACGAGCCGGTGCGACCTCGGCCACCGGGACAGCTTCAGTGGGCAGCGGCAGCAGCGCCCCAAACACGCGCAGCACCTGCTCAGCAAAGCGCTCGGGGGCGAAAGTGGTGGCCCGCTTGCGGGCGGCGGCGGCCATGCGGGCGTACACCGAGCCATTGCGTTGCAACAGGCGCAGGGCGTGCTGTAAACCTGCCAGGTCGCGCCCATTGATGGCGAAGCCCGTGTGCGTGTGCACGTTGACCTCGACCACGCCACCCACCGGCGGCACGATAACGGGCCGCCCATAGGCCAAGCCTTCTAGGATGGTCATGCCGAAGGTCTCGACCCACTCGTCGGGCCGCGAGAGGTTGACGACCACGGCGGCGCGGTGGTAGTGCGGGTGCATATCGGCCGTGGCCGGGAACAGCCGGAGGTTATTGGGCACCGAATGCCGAGCCGTATAGTCGGCCACGGCGGCGGACGGGGCGTTGAGCACCAGCTCGAAGCTCATTTCGGGCAGGCTGCGGGCCAGCGCAAAAAACTCGGGCACGCCTTTGTAGTCGCGCAGCGAGCAAGCCATGAGTACCACGAATGGCCGGGGGCTTTCGTAGGGCAGTGAAGCGCGGTTGGCTTCGGCGATAAAGCTCGGGGCCAACGAATTATAGACCACTTTTTGGCCCGCCACGGGCAGCGCCAACGTGGTGCGCACGTGCGCTGACACGCATAGCAGATGGTGCGCCGTGCGCTGCGCCACCGCGCACAGCAGGCGCCGTAGCGGGGCCGGCCGCAGCGATACTTCGTGCAGGTGGTACACCACCCGCGCGCCCCGGCAGCGGGCCGCCAGCGCCGCCCCGGCCGGCAGCAACGAGTTGACATACACCACGCTGCTCGGCTGGGCCAGGCGCAGCACTTTCCAAAAAACCACCCACTGCACCAGCGCAAAATTGAGCAGCGTGCGCCACTGGCTCGCCGACCAGCGGTAGGCCAGCGGGTGCAGGGTCACGCCGGGCAGGTCGCTCAAAAAACCCGGCTCGCCGGGCGTGGCCGTGAGCAGGTCGATGCCATAGCCGGCCTCGGCCAGCACGGCCAGCGACTGCCGCAGCACCAGTGGGCTGCCACTACGGTCGTTGAGTAGATGAACGGCGATAATGCGGGACATGGATAGAGATAGTTAAGTATAAATCGCGAAGCATAGCAGCGGGAATCGCTGAGCTAATTCACAGTTTTTATGCGGCCAGTGCCTCCTGATAAATGCGCTGGAGCTGCTGGCCCCGGCGCTCCCAGGTGTGGTGCTGGGCCACGTGGCGGCGGCTGAGGGCAGCCTCGGCCGCGAGCAGGCGCGGCGAGTCGTGGAGCCAGCGCAGGCGCTCGGCGAAGTCCTCTATATTGTGATTGAAAGACTTGTAGGGCACTTTCAGGCTGGAGGCGGCGGGCGTGAGCTCGCCGGGGCCTTCGTTTTCGTAGCACAGCACGGGCACGCCGTAGCTCATGGCTTCGGCGACTACCATGCCCGCGCCTTCGTGCGAAGGGAAGAAGAAAACTGACGCGTCGCGGTAGATGTCGAGCAGTTCGTGGCGGTCGAGCCAGGGGCGGTGCACGGCGCAGTCGGTCAGCTTATTATCTTTCAACAATTGCTGCAAGCGGGCTTCTTCGGGGCCGCTGCCGATGAGCAGCAGGCGGGCCAGCGGCCGCTCGTCGGCGGCGAGCGCGTGGTAGAATTTGGCGAAGGCCAAAATGACCATGTCAAAGCCCTTGAGCGGCACCATGCGGGCGGCCATCATCACCGTAAAGTCGGCCTTGGGGGCGAGCGTAGCGGCCAGCCGCTCGGTGGGCAAATCGACGGCTACCGAGGGCACGATTTCGTAGCGGCTGGCAGGCAGCCCCAGGCGCGGGGCCACGGCCGAATTCATGCACAGCACCCGCCCCGAGGCGCGGCGCGTGACGCGCAAAAAGGGGTCGAGGGCCCAAAAGACGTGCTTTAAGCTCCCAATCAGCCGGTCCTTGACGAAGGCGACCGGGCCGTACTGCGCTAGGTGGCTGGCCGGAATGGGCGGGTGGTGCCCGATGGGGCCCCACACCATGGGCCGGCCCAGCAGCCATAGAAACGAGGGCGTCCAGTCGTTGTGGAAGTTGAGGTTGTGCACCAGGTCCACGGCCAGCTTTTGGCGGCGCAGCCACACGGCCAGCCCTACCTGCCACATATAGAAGTAGATAAGCGAAAGCAACGGGCCTTTTTTCCACCAGCGCGTCCAGGCGGGCAGATCAAAGTAGCGAAACTCTACGTTGGCGGCCAGGGCCGCGGCTGCGGGGTTTGTGGCGAGGTAGCGCTCAATGTGCGGGCCGTTGTTGACGCGCGTCACGGCCACAACTTTCTGGAAGCGGGCGGCTTGCAGGATAAAATTCCAGCCCATGCCATCTTCTGAGCCCTTGTAGGGGTTCACGGCGTAGGCGGTGATGAGTACGGTATTCATAATCAGGCAGCGGCGAGAATTTCAGCAATGGCCTCCGGCGTAACTGGCTGGGGCACGCGACTAGAGATAATGCGGGCCGGCACGCCCGCCACCACGCTGCCAGCCGGCACCGAGCGCGTCACGACTGCGCCCGCCGCCACCACGCAGCCCGCCCCTATCATCACGCCATCGAGCACCGTGACTTTGCTACCAATCCAGCAATTGGGGCCGATGCTAATGCCCTGGCGCGTGACGCCTTGCAGGCGAATAAGCGCCTTATAATCACCGTGCAAGTGGTTTTCGGGGTGGCAGCTGAAGTACTGGCCAATGATGCAGTCGTCGCCAATGCTGAGGCCGCCGCCGCCGCCCAAATAAGCAAATTCGCCGATGCCCACCCGGTTACCCAGCTTGATGTACTGGCCCGGCTCGGCCAGCGACGTGGACACAATAATCTGGCTATGAGCTCCGATGCTCACGCTGTCGCCCAGCGTGAGACCGCCCGCGCCGAGGCCACTAAAGCGGGCGTAGTCGCCCACTTTCAGCCACTTGCCAAAGCGGATGCGCCCCAGGTGCTGAAACCGCACGCCCCGCCCCAGCATGGCTCCACCCGTGGCCCGGCCCCGCAGCCACAGGCGGCTGCCGCGCAGCAGGCTGTGGGCCGTTTGGGCGCCAAAGCTGAGTAGGATGCTGGTGCTCACGGCCGGGTGCAGGGCGAAGTGCGGATTGCGACGACGGACGAAGCTTTCGAGGAGAGATTTCATATAGTATTGATATAGAGCGACGTGTTATTCTTTTGATTAGCTTCCCTAACGTGGGCGCCTCCCCCCCCGGACCCCTCTCCGAAAAGGAGAAGGGGAGCTTGACGACCTCCGACGACTGCGACCGTAGGCTTGCGGTCGGCTCCCCCTCTCCTTTTCGGATAGGGGGCCGGGGGGTGAGGCGCCCACGTTAGGGAAAACCTATATCTCCTGCTGGATGTAGCGCCCAATCAGATTCAGCGTGGTGTCCAAATCCTGGTTTTCGATGGGCACGTAGCGCGAGCGGCGGTAGCGCGCCCCGAGCTCGCTAAATAGCGACTTGTACTGCTGCGTGAGCTGGGTAATGGTGCTGGCCGAGAGCTCCTGCTTGCGGCGCAAAATCTCCTGCGGGTCGGCGTAGAGGAAGAAGTTGAGCTTGGGCTTGCTGACGAACGCGTAAAGCGCCTGGGTGAAGCGGGCGGGTAGATTAATGTTGCTGCGGCGGCCGTCGTTGATGAAGTCGAAGTAGTAGCGGTCGTAGAGTACGATGTGGCCGCGCCGGGTGTGCTTGAGCCAGATAACTACTTGTCCCACTACATAATCGAGATAGTAGTAGCTAAAGCGCACCAGCGACGAGCTGAGGCTGAAATTCTGGCCTTGGCGCGGCAGGTTTTGCACACTGCGGGCCTCGGCGCCCTGCTTGCCATACTTCCAGGCGCTGAGGATGGGCAGCACCGACGGCCGGTGCCGAATGACGACCACGCGCTTGCGCCACTTCTTTTCGAGGCGTTCCTTCACGTGCTCGATTACCGTGGACTTACCCGCGCCATCGACCCCGCTGAAGGTGATGACCAGTCCGCCGGGCCGCACAAAATCGGCGGCCGTGCTGAGCAGGTAGCGCAGGCCGCGGCGCTTGCGGGCCAGGCGGTGGTTGGCCGGCTGCTGGCGCAGGGCGTAGTGCAGCAGCGCCGCCTTGGCGGGCTGGTACACGCTGGCGCAGGCGATGTTGGGAAAGCTGAGGCCGTAGGTTTCTTGCAGGTGCGCTACCATGGCTTCCTGGCGCTCGGGGCACTGCTGCTGGAAGTGGCGCAGGTGCGTAAGGGGCAAGTCGCTCTGATTGAGCCAATAAAACAGCCAGGTGTAGGCAAAATCGTGGAGCAGCGACGGCACGGGCACGCCGGCTACCGCTAGCTCGGCCTGGGCTAGCACGGCCGGGGCGTCGAGCAGGCGCAGGGTTTTGCGGTGCAGCTGGTGCAGCAAATCCACCGACAGCAGCGAGCCATCCTGAAATAGGCAATCGACGGATACCATGTGCGCGGCGTGGCGCACCGTGGCCGACTGCACCAGCGGGAAGCGCTGCATAAACTGCACGCCAGCCCGCGTTTCGGGCCGGGTCAGCAGCAGGTCGAGGTCCGACATGGGGGCCGGGTAGTAGGCGTTGGCGGCGCGGGGCTTGAGCACCAGGCCGGGCTGCGGCAGCAGCTGCACGTAGTCGAGCAGGTCGTAGATGGCCAGCTGGCGGTACTCGATGGTGGTGGCCAGCTCGCGGGTGAGCAGGGCGTTCCAGCCATTCAGCAGCCAGCCGATTTGGGCGTGCCAGTCGGGCTGGGCGTGGTAGAGCAGCGCCCCGGTCGAAACCTGGTGCAGCAGATACAGCTGCCAAGCCAGCGCCACATCGGCGGTGGGCAAGCCGGGGAAAAACTCGGCGGCCACGGCCAGCGCCCGCTCGCGGATACCGGCGGCCGGCTGGCGCGTCACGAGTAGTGCCTGCTGGGTTTCGAAGTGAAATAAGTCGTAGAGCAGCGACGCCTCGGGCTGGGCCATTTCCAGGTCGTAGATGGCGAGCTTATCGGCACCGAGCCAGCAGTTCCAAGGCGTGAAATCGCCGTGGGCGAAGGCAAACGAGAGCTGGCGCATCGGGTCGATGGTTTCGCGCAGGTGGCGCAGCTTGGTGCGCAGGCCGAAGGGAATCCGCGTTTCGGGCAGGCGTTCGAGGGCAGTTACCTGCTCGCCGATGGTCTGCCAGCAGGCGCTGGCAATGAGCGGCTGGTGCACTTCGGTGGCTTCGAGCAGCTCGGTGAGGCAGCGGGCGTGGGCCGCGCCAAAGCGGGCGGCGCGCTGCGCGCCGGCAGGCTTCACGCTACTTTGCAGCAAGTAGCTGGCCTCGTAGCCCAAAATGCGCGGCAGCCCAAATGACGTAAATCCGCATTCGGCCAGGTGGTCGAGGTTGCGGGCTTCGGCGGCCACTTTTGCGGTGGCGGCGGGGCCGAGCGGCAGCTTGGCAAATACGCGCTGGCCGGGAGCGGCATCGTAGCAGCACACGGCCTTGCGATTGGGGCCGGGCGTGCCGGTAAAGAGCGCAAAATCGCCCACTGGCCACGCCTGCTGCCCGGTGGCAGCAAACTGCCCTGGCAGCTTTTTGAAAAATAATGCTTGAAGCCGACACGCAAACACCAGCCGCACCAGCGCGCTAAACAGCCGCGCCTTGGGCGACGCCGCGTTATAAAACCCCAAAAACAGCGGCTGGCGCAGCGTGGTGGGCCACACCCAGCGCAGGCTGCCATCAGGGTTGCGGCAGCCGCGCAGCCGAATACCGCCCGTGGTAGTAGGTGCGTACCCAAGGCGGGCCAGCAGCGTGGGCAGGTCGATAGTAGCAGTAGGAGCGGATAGTAGCTTTTCAGTCATGCCAGCGGTAAGGCCAACCGGATGCCAAAGAATTTTTAAAGGTTAATTATTTGTTAATCAGCAGTAAAAACAATTAATCAAACCCAGCAACTCCAGCCGCTGGAGTGGGTTTCCAGCATCTGGAATAGCCTTTTTGGGGAGAATACTACAGGCCGAGCGGTAAAGTCTCCCGGAATCATCCTTTTAAGGTGACGCTTTTCCCCTGAAGCCTTTGCAAAAAGAAGTCGGAGGCTGCCCGCCCGCGCTTACCAGCTGCTCCACCATTGGGGTTGGCTAGATAAGTCAGACCCGCCAAGTGAACCGTTGAGCAAAGCAACTTCGGCCTTTAAAACAAAACGCTTCTATCTTAAGGCAGCCTACTTTTACCTTGTTAGGGCAATTTCGCAGTCGGTGTACAGAGTAAAGCGGCCTGCGGGCTGCCGGCTTTTCGCCGGCTGTCCGCTCGTTGGTAGCTACGCTTATGGCACGAAGAGCGGACAGCCGGCGAAAAGCCGGCAGCCCGCAGGCCGTACACTAGCTACGAAATCACTCTGAATAGCCCTTTCCGGCCCCGGCCACATGCCCATGGTAAGCCGTGAAACCGCTGCGCAATACGCTGCAACTGGCCAAAAAAGCCTTCAGCCCACAAAAAAACGGCCGGCCCAGGTGGGCCGGCCGTTTCCGAAGCAGCTGACACTGAGCCAGCCTAAAAGGCGGTAGTGGCTACTACCGCCCGGCAATCGCCAATCAGAAAGCCTAAGCGCGGCGCAGCTGCCGCAGCCGGCGCAGGCCGTAGGCAGTCCCGCCCGCTAGCAGCAGCGAGGCGCCGCCATCGAGCGGCACGGCCGCGGGCGGCGGGCTGCTCGGGGCCGGCCCGCCCGTGCTGGGCTGGGCCTGGCTAACCAGGGCGAAGAATAACAAGCAAAATGCAGCGAGATAACGAAACATAATAAACTAATTGAAAGGACCTTATTTACTCAAACTACTCAATCACCAAGCGCTTGGCTACTACGCCGGCGCTGGTGTGTAGGCGCAACGCATACACACCGGTGGGCAGGCCAGCCAGACTGAGCTGATGCGCCTGCGCGCCCTGCGCGGCGAGCGTAGTGGTGCGCACCTCGCGGCCCAGGGCATCGAGCAGGGTGGCTACCACGGGCTGCTTGCCAAGGGCGGCGGGCAGCTCCACGAAGGCCACCGTTTGGGCAGGATTGGGGTACACGGCTACTTGCGCCTGGGTGGCGGCGGCGGTGGCCAGCGGCTGGGCCGGGGTCAGCACCAGTTCGAAGCGGGCACCCAAAAAGGCGGCATTTTGGCTAAACGAGTAGCTGGGCTGCTGCGCAAGGTCGGTGAGGGTGCCGAGCTGAAGGTCGCGCAGGTACGGGCGCAAGTTATTCAGGTTCAGCAGCTGGTCGGCGTGCAGGGTGTAGGTGCCGGTGGTGGGCACGTACACGTTCAGCGGAATGGTGAGCGCACCCGTGGGCAAGGCGCGGCCGTCGATGGCCAAGGCCTGGCCGGTGGCGCTGGCGGTGCTCAGGTTCAGGCCGGTGCTGTTGGGCAATTTGGCGGCGTCGTACTGGGCATCGAGGCCGGCGGTGGCACCGTTTTCGAAGTACACAATGGCCGCATCGCTGGCCGTGCCCGCGCCGCGCAGCGCCAGGTGCACCTGCGGACGGGCGTCGGCGGTGGTGCGCTGCATGTTGGTAGTAGCGTCGAAGGTGGTCTGGCGCTGGCTGTTGCGGAAGGTAAACGAGCCGCTGGTCTGGCCGGCGCTCACCCGCACGAAGAAGCCCTGGCCGCTGGGCACGATGGCGCTATTGCCGGGGCCGGTATTGAGGCCGTTGACGTAGGTGCGGTACTGGGTCGAGTACTGGCCCAGGCTCTGGCTCACGTACATGGCGGCGTCGAGGTTGGGGCGGTCGGCGGCGGCCACCAGGCTCAGGTCGAGCGGCGCTGGGTACGGGTTGCCGAGCAGCTGCCAGCCCGCATCGGCGGCCGTAGCGTCGGCGGCGCGGGTCAGGGGCACGCTCAGGGTGCCGTTGTTGAGGGTACCCACAAAGTCCACGACTTCGCTGGCGGGCAGGTTCACGGTGTAGCCTTTGCCCACGGTCAGCGCTTCGCTCAGCGCGGCGGGCGACGCCCAGCCTTTGTCGAAGCCGGTCAGGTTATTGGCCAGCGCCAGGCGGCTCTGGTCGTAGCCGTACACGGTCGGGAACGGCGTTTCGGCCGTCGGCGTGGCCGAAGTGTTGTAGGCCGGGTTTACCACCGGCGCGAAGCCGCTGGTAGCCAGGTCGGCCACGGTGGTGTTGCCCACCGGGGCGCTAAACTGGCGGTAGCCCAGGCCGCTATTCAGGGTGGGGTCGATGGCGCGCTGCACGGTGGCCGTGCCCACTACCACGCCCCCATTGTTGTGCACCAGCGCCGAGCCGGCGAGCGGCGTCGAAAGCAGTGTGAGGGTTTTGCCGTTGGTAGCCAGGTCATAGTCCAACCGCAGGGTTTGGGCGATGGCGAGGTTGTTGGTCAGCCGCACGTTGGCCGTGGCGGTGCCCGACAGGTCCACCACGCTCAGGCTGCGCACTTGCGCGGGCAGGCCCGAGCCGGTTTCGCTGCCGGCTTGGCTGCTGCCATACACGTAGTTGGCATCGGCGCTGAAAGTGCGCGTAGTGGTCTGAATGCTGCCGGTATTTCCCGTAGCCGTAATGCCAGCCGCCGAGCCAATGCTCAGCGTGCTACCATCGGCCAGCGCGAAGCTGCCGCCGGCTACGGTGTAGGTTTTGGCGTTGAATTGGCCGCCGCTCTGCACGGTCAGCGTGCCCAGCACTGTGAGGTCATTGGCCAGCGTAGCCGTGCCGGTGCCGGTTACAGTCACGTTGCGGTAGGTGCCGCCGATGGTTTGCGGGGTGCTCACCACCAGGTCGGTGGGCACGGTGAAGGGAGCCGAAACCG
>Ga0265780_10002765_pt1 | contig 23567 bp, 31 predicted proteins | sample P1T30metagenome_FD_192432 | JGI IMG/M metagenome (GOLD analysis project Ga0265780, IMG submission 192432) | Plant litter microbial communities from East Loma Ridge, Irvine, California - P1 T30 | ecosystem: Environmental > Terrestrial > Plant litter > Unclassified | place: USA: California... | reverse complement strand
TTACGTAAGTAAGAAGTTATTAGAAAAAACCTAAATTACAGGGGTCTACAACTACTATCTTAGGAATTACTAAGGCCATAAAGCTAAGGTTATAGATTATAGAAGTACATGTAGTTATAGGGAGAAAATATATATAACCTCCTATTACATAAGCAGTAATCAATCGCGCTCCTCCTGAATAGGCATAGATGCTGACAGCTTTTGATTGTGGGTGTTTACGAATATGAACCATGAACTATCCGACGGACCAGCATGTCAACAACCAGGCAGCACAATACATGCCACGATTTGGATACATCGCATGTTCGCTGCAGATGATCTATGGCTCAAGTGCAGACTTACATACTCACATGAGGTGAGAGCGCGCGTTGATGGGCGGTGTAGGTGCGGCGTCCAAGCAAGGGAGGTGTCATCCGGCAACCGCGACTTCATAAAATCCACAACGGCAATGGCAAGATACCAGGCCAGACCATTACGGAGAGCGCGTGCCGTCGAAACTGCTGTCCTTGACTTTCCCACTGACACTCGATTGAAAGCAACATCACAACTGGCTTGTGTTGGGTGGATAACATGTCTTGCCCACTAAGCTATGGCTGATTCTGTGGCAATCGCAACAACACCAAATGCCCAGTATGGCTTTTTCCCAACACTGTAGTAGTCCAGGTCTCGTGAATCGAGCATTAATCTCGCCCCTCATCTGCAAACATTTTAGGCCTACGTCACTGAAGCATGCCTGCTTCTCTGTCCTTGCAACTCCAGCGCCGCCAACAACAGCAAGATGGCTACTCCTCATAGCAGCAGCGCGATCTGCCTTCCACACGACTGATTCACACTCCTCAGCCCTCAAACTCGTGCTCACCTTCGATTTCATACTCACAATCCTCAGTGACGGTCGCATGTGTGGACCGTGCACACTGCTTCACCTCCGCGGCCTCTGGGTGCGATCTCTGCGTACTTAAGCAACGCCCATCGCCGGTCTCACAGCACTCATCAGCGCGCCTCATCTCCTCACTCAAGCAACATCGACAAACCAGTGCACCAGCACCATCAGCATCTATGGCGTGAGTTCCACATCTTTTGTTTAGCACTGACAGCTGGTGTTGAGTCGCATGGAGTGTGTGAAGGTACCCTGCTAACAGCTGATAGTCCCGTCCGCCCTCCTCGTCCCTCCCCAGTCCTCAAGCGCGAGACTACTCCTGATGACGGCGACGTTGTCATGGGTGGCGTCTCGACTCCGACTCCGCCAGCACTGCCTCTTCCTCAGCTCAGCGGCGCCATCAATGGAAATGGTGTGCCTATCGTGGCCTCAGACTCAGTCATCGTCCCTCCCTCGCCGTTCAAGCCCTCTCCTCCCGCGTCCAGCATCGATCCCTCTCTCCAGGCCATGTTCCCTACCGGTGTCCCGAACGATGTCCTCAACGGCGGCTCTTCGAACATTGCTCTCACCCCTGCCACAGGCTTCCTCAACGGTAACCCCAACATTGCGCTGCCTCCTCTTGGGTCCTTCCCCACTCGCGGCTCAGGGCAGCCCCCCTCAACGACGCAGGCTCTTCTCCACCACATCTCTACTCGCCGCCGGGTTCCCACTCCCACCTGTCCTGTGCCCGACCGTACCCACCGCACCGGCGCTGGTATCAAGAAGGCGACGCCCAAGACCAACCTCGTCGCCCAGAAGGTGATCGACGCCGTTGCTGGGTCTGCCCAGGTCGGCGCTGAGGTGGACAAGGTGCCCTTTCGCTTCCTCGACCTTCCTGGTGGTATGCTCTTTCCTTGCCAGTGACACAACACCAGCTAACAACCAGCAGAGATCCGCAACCTCATCTACCAGATGACGTGGAACAAGCAGCGCCAGGCTCTCCTCGTCCACACTCCTCGTATGGCCTCTCTCCGCCCGCGCACCCGCCAGGACCGCGGGCGCGCTCTTCCCTCGGACCTCAAGGACAAGGCAATCGGTAACGAGCTCTCACAGACCAAAGCCGGCGGCAAGAAGACCAAGGTCGACGCAGACGGCAAAACCATTCCTCGCGAGACTAACCGCCCCTTCTACGGCCTCATCCAGGTCTGCAGCCAGATCCGCAAGGAGTACCGACCCATTTACCTCTCCAAGCAGGAAATCGGCATGGACCTGACCCAAATCTGCGAGTACCTCAAGACCTTCTACTTCGATGCGGCCGCCAAGTTCATCGCTCTCGACGCTGCTGGTAACCGCGGTGATGATATGCCTTTCAACGGCAATCTCACCATCGCAGTCTCCGACAAGCCTCTGCCTTTGGAGCTCTCCGCTGAGGGTGTTGAAGTTATCCAGCTCCTGGACATTTGGGCGAACAGCCACAAGATCGAGGCTGGCTTTGGACGCTACCTCAAGAAGAACTACCAGCCCCAGACTGACGGCGAGGCCAAGGATCTGTAAGTAACACATGCTCTCTCGACAAGTTCGATCACTGACTGACATCTCCACAGCTACCGTCTCTTCGGTCGCCGCGTCCTCCCAAACCGCCAGTGCTCCAGCATGAACAACAACTGGCGCACCGTCCTGCGCAACCGCGAACTCGCCTCCGTCACCTTGCACCGCAAGCCCGCCGCCATCATGGTGTCCTTCAGCACTTTGGCGCCCGGCCGTATCCGCGGCCGCCTCCTCGCTGCCGACCCTACCCTTGCGACGAACCTCGCCAAGCTGGTGTCGGTCGACCCGAAGCCATACATCCACATGCTCTTTCGTGCTGAGTGCGCTGAGTCCTGGATGACATCCAAGGAGTCAGCTGTTCCCGCGGGCTGGCTGGGGGGTCGCGGCTTTGGCAACATGGAGTACTTTGCGGTCAAGGTCGGTGTTGCGCCTGACGGCGTTGACAACCGCATCATCACTTAGGCGATGATGCATTTGCTGGTGTCGTGTTGGCGACACCGGCGGAGATGTTTTGGGGATGATTTACGGAAATGTTTGGAGATCTAGGATGGCCGTGGAACATTCCTATCCGTGTAGGCAGGGTTGGACGTGGTGCATCATCATGGAGTCGTTTGGATCAAAAATCTGGGGAACTTGGTGGTGGGTGTTTATCGTTGCCATCTTTTGGGGTGTCGTGGTAGGGATGGGCGTCTTGGTCGGATTGGTGGGAGCGACGTCTTGGGTGCCTCGCTACTCGCGTTCGCATTTCTCGCGACAGCCCTTGCAGCAGCTTACCTCACGTTACGATTTACGAAAATTGAATGAATGATTGGGAATTACATTGGAATGATGAGTGAGATGGACGAATGAAAGCTGCGCTGGTGAAGTGAGGGGTGAAGTGAAAGGTGATGAAAATGAGATGGATGGGTTAGGTATAGCGGTGGGTAGGAGGAAAACCGGGGACAGCGCGCTAACCGAGTTGGTGGGGGTGTTTCGACCTCACAACGCTCACGACAGCACAGCAACGCACCAATCCTTTCGCACACACGACCCAAATATTATATTGAATTCTTACTGCAAGGTACGGCGAGGAGTGTCGAGCTACGCAGCGCTATCTACAACTCTGACCCCTCTTAAATGACCTACGTTTCCAGCACCTCAGTCACCGCCGCATGCTAGCCTGCCTATCTCATACCCGATGGTTGTTCTTGTCAGGCGCAGGAGTTGAGGAGAATCATCATGTATTGGGCTATGGGAGAGCGAGGCCTATGTACTGAAGGGAGCACGCACTAGTCCTAATGGGGAAGTGCATGAGAGCAAACATGTGGTGTAACCTGGTTCATCACTCACGCGCCAGGGGATAAGCCCTATGGCCGACGGTTCTCACAGAGGGGAGAATTGTTTGAGACTTATCGCGCAGATATGCGTGCAGTTGCGCGGCGAGTTCCGCTCGCCGTGGATGAAGCACACGAGTCCGAGCGCTTTCTTCACGTTTTCATGGTCGAGCTGATGTGCGATGGATTGTGGAGATGCGTTGAAGGGGAGGTACGCGCAAAAGACGACATGATGGTGGAAAAGCTGGATTTGGAGATGAGAAGTTCGAGGGATGGAAAGGGGGCTTCATGGAAAACTGGATGGTAGAGACGGGCTTGTTAATGCGCGTTCGAAGGACTTGCGCGCGCATGTTTGACGCCCCTGCATGGCAGACTCGAGGATCTAGGCCCAGTATTGAACTCGCTAACAGCTGACGCCAGGGTGTATTGTACTCAACCGAAGACGTTCGAAAATGTTACTAAACATCAGTCAACTAAAGAACATACCTTATGAGCGTCTAACTGATGCAGCTAGAGCTTCAGTTCTCGTTGAGAGTGAAGTGAAAGAGTAGGCCGTAGGCGGCGCTACAAACGCTTCAGTAGCAAACGGTTCATGGTGACAGCTACCCTCGTTATGAGGGTGTTGAGCATACCCTCGCACAACAGCTCACTGACATACGGTGCACACTCACCACTTCGACCCCATTTCTGCCGATCGCTTCCCTGCAGCAATTGTATTGAGAGGCGCAGAGAATGGCTACTCCCTCAATACTCGAGCTCCCCGCAGGTCTGTTAGCTACGCCGCAATGGGTCAATAATCGCTAATTATAGTCCAGAGCTGCGCAATGCCATCTACGAATACCTCGTCAATGAAGATACCGATCACGTACACGGCCTCGCTCCACGTTCGCAGTATGGCGGCATCACGAAGCGATCAGAGCTCGAACTTATTCTATCACTGGCTCGCGTTTGCAGACGCTTCCGCGAAGAATTCCTTACTTTCTGGCTAGCCAGGTCGCACATAGACGTGCACGTCGCCTACGTTGTCCGCTTCCTCCAAATATATGTGCGAAAGGGGCGGTCCTTCAAGGTGATCACGATCTACACGCCTTCAAGGCGCTCAGACACCCGTCCGCCACTCAACATCATTCCGCTGATCCGAATCCGTCTACGCTGTCCGGACCTCAATTTCAAATTCGCTCCTGATGTGCTGGAGCTCAACAAGCGAGGTGGTATCTGTCGCACTTTAGAGATTATGGTTCACTGCGCTCACCCTGCGTTCATTGCACTGGTCACGGGGAGAAATTTCGCAGGCATCTTGGTAGATGGGTGGCATATTGAGCTCGTATTCAGGGAGCTGCCGCATCGTACTCTTCTTCTGGGCTCGCAGATGTCGTGTACGGTGCCGGACTTGAAGAGGTTTGGGTTGGTGGAGATACATCGGGAATACGATTTACGACTCGACATGAGTATGAGTGGGAGGTGACTCTTGGGGTGGTGCGTTGAGTGCTGGGGTATGCAGGTCTCGCAGATTCACTGGGCCTCTTGAATTTGTGTTATCGACGATGGTTGGGCTCGTTCTTTGAAGAGCAGATTAAGCTGAATCTATACATATAATACAAGGTTTTCGACTCCCGCGCAGCGGGGTTAGAAACCTTATATCCTATACCAAAATACTCTCCTAGCCTGCTTCTACACTCTCCTTCTACTCTTGTATAAAATAATTGCTTGTAGCTCTTGCAGTCGTTGTGAAGACTTTTAATCTTCTGTCCGTGCCCGTAGTTCCGACGCTCTCGGAACTCTTACACGGTCCTTTTTAATTAAAAAGTTATTCAGACGGATTAAAAACGGGCCGTACGGAATAATGATAGGCTGTAAAATCCTTTTCACCCCTTTCTCGTTGCTCGCACCTGGCTTCCTCTTTTCACGTTGTTTCACGCAGGCTCTAACTACGTAGTAGTAGATTAATTATTTACAGGTAGGTAACGTAGGTAACGTAGACAACGCAGGCGACACTGGCGATATATAGATAACACCAGGTGATATATGTAGCTCTCCCTGCGCTGGCCTGTATCACCTGGCATAACTGTTCGAAGGTGCCAAGCCAGTGAGGGCTTAGCTCCACTCAAGTTGGACTAGCGTCATTCTGCGCTTCCCTCAGAGCCTCAGTAGCCTCACAATCTATCACTAAGTTCGCCCACTTTCTCCTCTCAGTCCATCAATAACATCACTACTTCTACTCGACTGACAAGCTTCATTCCTCATACGTTCCATCAACCCTTTTTTCCTGAACATGTATCTCGGGGGGAGATGATCGTGGTAAAACCCGGATTTACGTAAGTTCGAGGCTGAGAGAATCTCCGAAATTGTGGGTATCGAGAAAGGTGAGAGAGACAAATGGTGGCCCCACAATCAGCCACACCATGTAATGTCTTCTTCGCTTACGTGTCACGACAAAATACCAGCTTTCTCAGCACCTCTCCGCCGCTTCATTCCTAGCACCTTTGCCACTACAATCCTAGCACCCTCGCAGGTACAATCTCAGCGCCCTCGCATCTACAGTCTCAGTACCATACGGCTTCCAGCTGCGACATCCACCACTACCTCCAATAATAAAGGCGACGTTCCCTATCTTGGAGCTTCCTGCAGGTACTTAATCGTGACGCTGACACGTTCTACAGTTACTTACCCGCTGATCAGAGCTCCGCAACAACATCTACGACTTCGTGATCGCCCACGATAAAGGGGTCCGACGTCTCACACCTTCCTGTCCGGGCGCCGCACCAAAGTTGCCCGGAGATCATCTTCTGGGACTCGCGCATACATGCAAGCAGCTTCGTAGCGAGTTCCTGCCTTACTGGATGTCGCGTCTACACGTTGGCCTCAAACCGAGAGACGTGGGAGGGTTCATTGGGACATTTATGTTGCAGAGTATGATCTCAGCCTCGATAACGGTGTACATGCCGAAGTACAGTTGCACTTGGATCCCATTTACATACGCCGACATCTTTCCGCTGATTGAACTCCGTATCCGAAGCCCTAATGCCACAATCAACTTCGTACCAGATCCAATGATTCCGTGGGACTTGAGCACGACCGGATTGCTAGCCAACAACTTCCGATTCGTCAAGTCTGCTTGTCGTGGCTTAGAGAGATTGATCCAATGCTAGAACCCTACTTTCTTGACTCTGATCAAAGACAAAATGCTCATCGGTGTCGAGCTGTGGGAATCGCAACCAAATCAACTAGAACTCGTCTTTGACAATATGCCGCCAGGGCAACGAATTTCAATACACAATTTAAGGTTTTCCCGACAAGATATGGAGAGACTCGGTGTCACTGAACCGGCCGACATCCGTCTGGAGTTTGGCCTGCAGTTCTATTATTTCTTGCGCATGCGCTTGCCTGACGGGAGTTCAGTGCCGGACCACGCCAATTGATGGGTTGGACAGAAGACTCGGCATAATTGGGAGAGACATAAGTTGGGCTTGACAGGAAGGAGAGGGCAGTTGGTGCGATGAATGTCATTCGCTCGGCAAAGGCGATACCATGGATGAAATCAAGCCCGAGACTATTCGTATGAGAGACATCTACTCGAAGACATTTGAGCATTAATAACATAAAAAGGAAACTAGGCGCATACTGTGAAGATGACGCACCTTTCGGTTCACCGGCACGATCCCGTGCGCAAAGAAAGTCTTTCGCGGAGGTGTAGACCACTAGCGGTTCTTCATGACTCTCTGGTGAGAGATGCCTTGCTTTCTCTGTGTCCAGTGACTGGGTCGAATGGACAGCAAACCCTAGGCACGTGGCTTTAATTGGGTACTGCTTACCTAGGTACAGTAATCTTGACGCACACAAGAAACACAACCACAAAACAACGGCCACGAGTTAAGTCTAGTGACTCCCAGTTTGTGCTATCATCTTCTATTCTCGAACCATCTTGCCAGGCTGTCCGAACGTCGCGATGCAAAAGGGTGAAATGGCACGGACCAGCAACAATCACCACACTTCGCCAGGCTCAAAATCATGCATGAGAGCGCAGCAACACAAAATCCCAGCGGTATCGAAGGCTAACATAAGACATACATAAATGAGGGTATCGTAACGCAAAAACACAAAAAAATACAAACAACCACCTCCACCCACCCCTCAACTCCAACTCTGCCAATCCGGCCTCTTCCCCCCATCACTCATTGTTCTCGCCGGCGCGGGCAAAGGCGTCGGCGCCCTCGTAACATCCTTCTGTTCCTTGACCTTCGCTTCCTCCGGCCCCAGCGACGCGCTCCGCAACAACGTCTTAAACGACGCCAGCGTATTCGGCGACTTCAGCGGAATCGGCGACCTGGGCATCGGCGGCAGCGCACTCATATCCTCCTCCACGATGCGCGTAGTCCGCGCGCTCGAAGCCAGCGAATTGTGTCCCGTCGTGAAGCGCCCGAGCTCGATGTCTTCGTCGTAGTATTGGTCGTAGATGAGGTCTGTTGTTGTGGTGGAGTGGTGTGTCGCTGTGGAATGATGTTTGGTATTCGGGCGGGTTGGAGATGGTAAGTCGTCGACTTCGAAGTCTTTGTTTACTAGCACGCCGCCTTGTGAGTCTACGGAGACGGTGTTGTGGGGCTCGGAAATGTAGCCGCTGTTGTCGCGCGAGCTGGCTAGTAGCGATGCGACTTTGTGGAAAATGCCTTTGCTTGAGTTTGTGTTTGATTCGGACTTTGCGCTGTTCTTTGGGCCTTTGGAGTCTTTAGAGTCCTTTGGTGTCTTGGAGTTGGAGTAGGAGCTGAGCTTTTCGTGGAAGAAGTGTTTGAAGAATACCTTCAGCGCAGGCGCATTTCCGCAAAAAGCGCCGACATGCAGCTCGAGTAACGATGTCAACATCAAATCATGCGTAGACCATGTCACGTCGTAGGTCTCGTAGAATGTGCGCCAGCTGTAGTAGGCGCGAAGACCACTGAGAGCGACACAACCATATCCAATGGCGAAGATGCCGAAAAGCGCGACCTTTTGTCGCAAAGGTATTCTGAGGTTCCAGTATAAGAATGTCGGCAGAACGGCAGTCACCAGGTCCTGCACGGCTGACAGTACGCTGGCAGCAAAGATGTCGGCGCCCTCGTCGAAACAATGGAACTTGTATCCTTGCAACTTTTTGATCATGTCGACCTGGTCCCAAAAGGCGGAGATGGGCTTACAGCCAACGATCGGAGCAATTGTAAGCGCAATCGTGTACCCGGTGATGAAGCCAATCGTGATCCAGGTCACCCAGCGGAATGGCTTTGACACTACGCGAGACGAGAGGCGACGATAGAAGAGAAGGATCGAGATTTTGATCAGACCGGAAGCTACACAGAATATGCATAGCTGGGCTAGAACGTATTTCCGTGCGGTGACCATGTTCTCCGGCTTGGTCAACGAGTCGAAATCCCATACATGGCGATTGAAGTAGTGGGCTCCAGCTGCCCACAATCAGTACCAGTGGCCGGACAGTGATCGAACAAACATACCTATGGGCGTTATGACTGTCGATGCTATTGTTGGGATCTGGGAAGTGATGTTAGTTATGTCGCGCCGAGGGATCGAGTTTCTCACCATAGCAGCCAGCATGACCCAATCGTCCCACCCCGGATTCTGCTGATGGAAGACTCTTACCCATAATCGGGCAAGGAACAACAGTATCGTCAACGGTCCAAAAACATATGCAAGCACTGTGATTGTGTTCGGCTTCATCTCTGGGTCAATGAGGTTGGGCTGTGGCCAACTCAAGAGGACTTCGATTGGAGGCTGTATTCCTCCAGGCATCGCTGCGGTGTTCTAGAGAAGATCGATGTCTTGCTTGATTGTTGTGACAAGACACCTGTGGCGGGAAAGCACCGGGGCATGCTTGCCATAAGTGCATTATGGCTTGCTGCGCGCGGCTCGCGACTAGATCGAGGGGAAAGTTTAGGCGCGATCCACATGTTTGCACCACGAGAAAACTACTTTTTCTGTGTAAAGTGGGTGGAGGTTTCAACCGAATCTGAATCGGCTGACTTTGGTCTCGAAGCACTCAAGGTCCACGTCGACGTTTGATGGCTTCTTCGATCTGGGACTAGTGGATGTGTCCAGGTGTGAAGGATTCGGCACCATGCAAGCGAGGTGGCGGTCGAAAGCCTGCGTAACGCACTTTGCATCACACTTGTTCCGTGTCGGTGCTTGATTTGACAATTTGAATCTGCATATGTGTTATGAGGGGTCCATTGTCGTGGTTGATCACCAGCATTGAGACCATGAGCGCAAAGTGATGCGGAAAAACTTCTCTTGTCCAGGACTCTGACAGCACATTCACGCCTCAAGGGTCGCCGAGTCTGTGCCATCCGGGGTATGTAGATCGATTCCTAAGGCCTGTTCTGAAGAGCAAGCAGGGATGAGTATCCGCGGGATGTCGATATTTAGCTCGCCCTGACTCGGGAGCTCAGAGTAAGCGCGGCAGATGGTAGGTAACTGCAAATTGCCATGTGCCAAACGACGTCGGCTGCGAACAAACGACACACTATGTGGGCGGCAAGGGTCTCATTCTTACTTTTCCGTCTAAAAAGGGTCTGCCACATGCGATAATGCGTGATAGGGCTGCATGTCAATCGATAGGTAAGGTGTGCCTGACGTAGTCCACAGGCTTGGCAAACCTAATCCTTGATGGCGATCGTTTGAGTTTAAACGGTGGCATCCGTTCCATTTCCTGATGTTTCATGCAAGTCAGCTCATGGCGCAAAAGTGTGATCACGTTTGGAGAGTACCTGAGTCGGGTGGTGCCATAATGATGAACAAAACTAGCGAGGACCTGGATTTGGAGGAGCAATTTGACGTATTCCGCGGCGACGACGAAATTCAACAGTCGGCAGATCCAAGTTAGCAAGTCGGTGGTGAGTACTAGGTTAGATGATGCGAAAAAGCAAAGGACGGTCATGCCATTGTGATCAGACTGAAACCGGCTCCAATGAAAAGCAAGCACGAACGACGCTGAGGACAAGATAACAGATGCCGGTCAGCTGTGGCTGCGCTGATGCGAAGCAATTAGCGAAGCAATCAGAGATGTCATGGAACAACGGGGCGATGAAGCAACACAAATCCTCGATGAACAGGGCGGGCGTTGTTCCTGCCAGGAACGGCCGTTAGATGAGGCGATCTTTCCACTTTGCCGCCACGCTAAACCCGTAAGTGATTTCTCGGCCGAACTCCACACACACCTTCCCCTCAACACCAGAGACTTTTGAACATGAAGACTGCACAACCCCTCACGAAGGATTCATCGACTCCACTCCCATGGACACCTGTTCTTTGCGTCTCTTCCGCATATGATAAGCCCTGGTCTTCACATGCGACTGCGTACAACTCAACCGTTCGCATTGAATGACCCACGCAGAAAGTAGCCGAACCATCTGCGTCAACAGTTTCACCGCGGCCGTTTGTGATAAAAGTCGCATCGCAATGTCGCACAACATCAATAAGACCATTTTCAAGCATTGAGCAAAAGCAATTGCCCCGACCCCGGACCCATCCCACCACTACCGTCGCCGTACCTGGCGGCGTGTCACGCCTCTCAGGGCCTTAGCCATCCAAGCGAGCTGTCACGACCGGATCGGACCGTTTGCTAAGCAGTCGTCAAACGGGCATAGATTGACATGTCCAGGATTTCATTTTTCCTCCTCTTAAATGCAACGCTCAAAAGTTATACAAAAACCAAGCAACACGGCAGTTCGTTAGAAGCTCACCCGACCATTCCCTTTTCTCCGACGCCCGCATATGCCCAAACGGACGCTAAACGCAACGGCCCTGCATTTGCCGCTGACGTGGAGGTCATGAGAATAGTTGTATGGCATCGCATCTATCTATACCAGATTCGTGCCACGCTGCAGCTCGCCTATCGAACAGCCGGTGATATGGCTAGCATGATACGCGAACATGCATTTGACGCAGCCACTTCACCCTTGAACGATGCTGCTGAGTGGAGAAGGCCGCAGATTCTCCGGACGACGACAGCTCGTCGTGTCGATTAGCTTCAGATCCACGCCTGCATAGCCCTGCTATCTCGCCCGCAGCGATCCTGCAGCTCGATGCTCGGGTGGAACAGTGCTTTTCTCCAGATGCGTTGCCCGGCGATAATGCAGCTAGGAAAAGAAGGGTTGTACTCCGTGAATCGCTTGACCCGAACGAGTGGTCTGTTCGATGGCTTTTTTTCACAGTTTGGTAATGCGGTGGAGCTTGTGGTCATGCGCGCTCGTATCGTGGCTTGCTTTTCGCGGCATTTTACGTTCGAGCCAGGTGTTTGGAGATGAGATTGCCCGGGTGAGATCTTGTGAGATCGATGGTGGCGCGATGATGGAAGCATACATGCGCGGAAAACGTCTTCGAACTCCTAGACGGTCAAGTCACACGTTCATTATACTGATGAGACCTCATCTCACGCTTCCGGAATTGGCCACTTGCGCAGGCGCTCGCGGTGATGTACCTTTTTTGAAGACTTCCAATTACGGTAACATTAGCCAGACCTATGAGCAATGACTTCAAGCGACACGCTGATAGTGCACTACATGACGATATCGCGGTCTTCGTATGGTTGTACGTCATTGTGCAAGATGAAGACGATCCCATCTACGAGCGCGTGGTGATTCGACGCGAGGAAGTATACTCTGGTGACTTGGCCCTATTCTCAGGTACACGTTCATTTCCTCGATGACCTGGCTGGCAGTGATTTGTAGGTGTAGTGCACTGCAGCCTCAACTCACTTCCAGCGCGACAGCAAGTTTCTGAACGCAGAGAGTATCGACGTTTAGCCCACATGATCCTTTGCACTACTTGATCGATACGTTCCCGAGCTTCATCACCGCCCATCCATCTCTTTCGCGTCGTCAAAGCAAGCTCCCGGCGAACTTCGACAACCGGCTTACGCGATCTCTCACACTAATTCCTTGATACGTTCCCGAGCCTCATCACCGCCCCTTCCATCTCTTTTGCGTACTCAAATCATGCTCCTGTCGAAGTGCCAAACTTGCAGAACACACTTTAGCTGTAAGTGTACTCGAAGCGAGTCCCCAACGCGCAGAATCACACACCAAGATGTCTGGAATCTCGTTGACGTACCGCGGCCATAGATTTTCTGCCTGCGAGTGTTGCTCGGTGCTGTACAATCATTACTTAGGCCGGATTTTGCCAATAACTCATTCACCCCGAAGTTATCGTCTCCAATTCTTGTCCTTTTGAGACCAGCCAGAACCTTCTGAAAGTAGCTCCGGCACCCTACTTTCAGCTTTCGTCGCTCTGAACTGCCATGCGCGGTGACGAAGTGGGCTTGCTGACGAAGCACGCTAGCGCGTTGGAAGGGTATGACGTATGCAGCACTTTGCATTCGCTGCTGACTTCTACTATCTGATGGCGAATCAAAGGCACTTGTTTTCAGTGTTGCTTGCACACAAAGCGTAGGCATTGTATTTAGATGCTTAATCATTGACGAGTACGCTGCTGCAAGGTATTGCGTGCGTAGACGTATTGCAGCGGCGCATAGCATCGGTTCACAAACAAACGGGCAGCAAGTCTCTGGACTCAACAGAAGATTGGAAATAGACACATCGGCCGACGCGATATGTTGGTAGATATATGTACCGGCTACTCCCACTTGATAGTACAAGTACAAATAACGGAGATAACGAAGACGCGACTGGCTGTTGCGCCGGCAGATCCACCCGAGCATAGACGTCACCAGGGAATAATTTGCGCGAACTAAGAAGATTAACGAAGGCTTTTAACGGCTGCAAGTCCCACTCGCTCGACTGAAGAGGCACTGAAGGCATTCACACGCCGCAACGATGAACGAAGAAGACTACGAAGTCCTGCGCAACGAGGCGAACGCAGATCCGGCGCACTACTCGCAATGGGACCCGCATCGCCAGTTCCGCAGCGAGTACGCGCATATGCATCCAGACGACCCGCGATACCAGGCGTACATTCGGGGACAGCAAGAGGGAGGGCAAGAATTGACTTCACGTGATCAGACCGCCGCAACGCCAGCCCCTAATAACAAGAAAGAAGAGGAGGAGAAAGTAGAGGAAGAACTCCCACCCTCGCCCTTATCCCGACACACCACCTCATCCTCCTCCAGCTCATCCTCCGCCTCAACGCATTCCGCCCGCCTCGAAGAGATCCGCACTGCGCACTCGTCCAACGCCCCGCCCTCGCGCCACCGCCGCCCAACCGTCACATCGCAAGCTAGCAGCCGCAACTTCCTCGCGCTGCACCCCACCGAGCGACATCCCGAGGCCATCCGCCGCATCGAGACACACCGCAGCCAGCATGCGGGCACAGTCGGAGCAGGCCTCGCGCCCTCGCGGCTTACAAAGACGCTCTCACGGCGCCGCACAGAGAAGCCCATGCCCGGCTTGGGCGCAGGCAAGCCATTTCCCCCACTGCTGCCCGACCGCGAGGAGTACGTGGTGGAATTCGAGGGACACGACGATCCTCTGCATGCACAGAACTGGCCGCTTAAGAAAAAGCTGTACATTGGCGCTATACTGGCTTTCGACGCACTCGCTGCTACAATGGGCAGCTCCATCTTCAGCGCCGCGCAAGCCCCTATTGCCCAGAAATTCAATGTCGCGCCTGTTGTGTCCACTCTCGGAACCAGCTTGTTTGTCTTTGGCTACGCATTTGGGCCATTACTCTGGGCGCCCTGGTCAGAATTATACGGCCGCAAACCACCCATCATAATCGCCGCCCTGGGCTTCTCCATCTTCAGCATCGCCGTCGCCGTCGCAAAAGACCTGCAAACCGTCCTCATATGCCGCTTCTTCGCCGGCCTCTTCGGCTCCTCCCCCCTCGCCATCGTCGCCGCCGTCTTCGCAGACATGTTCGATAATAAAGTGCGCGGCCTAGCCGTCGCCGTATTCTCCGCCACCGTTTTCATGGGCCCGTTACTCGCGCCGTTTATCGGGGGCTTTATCGTCGAGAGCTATCTGGGCTGGCGCTGGACGGAATATGTCAGCTCGTTCATGGGCTTCGCAGCGTTTATCCTGCTCTTCTTCTTCATGGAAGAAACGTATCCGCCCGTCGTACTCATCAACAAAGCCGCTGAGTTACGTCGGCGCACGAAGAACTGGGGTATCCACGCCAAGCAAGAAGAGATCGAAGTCGATTTCAAAGAGCTCATCGTGCGCAATGTGAGCAGGCCAATGCGCATCCTCTTCACCGAGCCCATCGTCCTCATGATTACTATATACATGAGCTTCGTGTGTAAGTCAAGTCAATTTCACTTCCCATCTCTCGCAGTATATTGACGCGTCCCAGACGGCCTCCTCTACCTCTTCCTAACCGCCTACGCCCTCGTATTCCAACGCGTCTACGGCTGGTCCGCGGGCGTCGGCGGCCTCGCATACTTCGGCATGGTCCTCGGCGAAATCATCGCCTTTACAATCATCGTACTCACCAATCCGCGCTACGTACGCAAACTCGAAGCCAACAATAACATCCCTGTTCCCGAGTGGCGGCTCCCCATCTCAATGCTTGGCGGCGTTCTTTTCGCCGCCGGGCTGTTTTGGTTCGGGTGGACGGGGTATTCGGGGGATGTGCATTGGATTGTTCCGGTGCTGTCTGGTCTTTTCACTGGCTTTGGCATTTTTTCCATTTTTCTGAGTTTGTTGAATTACATTGTTGATGCGTATCTTATGTTTGCCGCATCCGCCATCGCGGCGAATACTTTCATGCGTTCTATTTTCGGCGGCGTTTTCCCGCTTTTTGCGACGTTTATGTTTGAGGGTATGGGGATTCAATATGCTTCTACGCTGCTGGGATGTGTAGCGGCGGTGTTGGTGCCGATGCCTGTCGTTTTCTACGTCTGGGGCAAGAAAATAAGGGCGAGGAGTAAGTTTGCGCCTGCGCCGGACATCGAACAGGACAAGCGTAGAGATGAGGAGTCGAGATATGCAGAGGGGGAGGGGAGTGGGAGTAGTGCGATGGAGGGGGAGGGGTTGGAGAAGGAGAGGAGTACGGAGGGGAGTGAGAATGGGGGTGGGGAGAGGGATTTGGAGAATGGTTTAGCAGGAAGAGCGAAGACAAAGTCGCATTAAGAGTACGAGGGTACGTAAATATTCTCTGCATGTCTTCTACTATAGTTACATACAAACACCTTTTCGAACCATTACGTTCTTAAGCAGTGCACAGCACAGCACAGGAGTAACCGGTACGTTAGTGTTATTAGGTATGTTCTTTATCCACGCCCGCAAGTCTTTCGCACACACTCGTGCTTCAACAAAAAAAAGATCGTGTGATGTATCGCATCTCAATATGTTTACCTTTAGTCTAAGACTGTGAATGGCAGTTGTTGAGAGAATAGGATTATGAGTAAGTATATGCCACGAATTCCCATACGTTTCCGTGCTCCTATAAGCCGACGCAACATATCTTACCCAGAACACGTTGATCCAGTGTGTCACCGTTCTCGATTTCGTTGCAAATAAATACTTAGTCACGGTGGGAACGCGGGCATTGAGGCATGGGCTGTGAGCGGAGGGGAAAGGCAAATGGAAATGATAGAGGGGTGAAAAGCATGACTTGCACGCCGTGCGGTGGAAAGGCGATTGTGAGTTTAGTGATTGTGGGGTTGGTGATTGCGTGGGGAGGTTATGCTTGTCGTCTTGCAGTGTATGTAAAGGTAAGATTTCAGATCTAATAGCGCTATCAGGAAGTGAAATGAAGGCTCGGTTTCTGGAGTCGAAACGGCAATTTCTTCGTTGTTTTCATGGACTCTAGCGATGGATTAATGTAGGGAGTGGTTCATAGCTCCGCTGGAAATCCAACATCTTGCACTACCTATGAGACTACTTTCTTAGCTGTCTGGTATTGGCTAAGAGGAGGTCCTCGATTTGGATCATGCTACCAAAAAAACGGTGCGCGCTATTGTGATAGATGAATGGGTGCGTCCGCGTAAGGACGCGCAGCGGATGCAACGATTCGGGGACGATTAGTTGTTGTAGAATGTAGGAAGGTGGGTTGAGTTGATATCGGAGGAAGATGGCAGTGTCAGGTTGTGGCGAGGAAGGTTTACCGAGGCGGCGTTCCACATCGGAAGTGGAAATGGGCCCGCACGCTTCGGAGGACTCTCGCCCTTAGATGCCCCGCAACAACTAGGCATGACGTACATGCTTCAAGCTGTGCTCGCGTTTCGGCGTCTGAAGCTGTGAAAAGTCTGCCGAGTAGATAGATATTTTCGTGAGCTTTCTTTGGGTACGCTCGTCAAACCTGCCTCTTCTAGCCGTTACGCTAAAACGCTACGACTACCACGACCACGTATTAAGCCTCAACATCCACACCCAAATTTCTTTCTCTTTCAAGTACAATCCTTTTCCTGTTTCTTGAAAGCACTAGACATCGACTACCGCCAACATGTCCATGTCCATTGAAGAATGTCAGACGCCGCGCGCCGGCTTCCCCAAGCCCGTGCCAGACACTCCAGTCAATGTCATGGAGCAGTTCAGCATGAAGGGCAAAGTTATCATCGTCACTGGCGCAGCGGAGGGAATTGGCGGCGCAGTCGCAGACGCAATGGCCGAAGCTGGCGGTAACGTCGCACTATGGTACAACTCGTACGTCAGCAACACATCCCATTCCCATCTCAACTCCAAACACGTGATCCTCATTCCTAACACCCACCCAGCAACAAAGCCGCCCTCGACCGCGCCTCCAACCTCGCCCAAACCCACGGCGTAAAAACAAACACCTACAGCGTCGACATAACAGACGCCTCCGCCGTCCAAAAAGCCATCGCCCAAGTAGTCAGCGACTTCGGCCGCCTAGACGTCTTCGTTGCCAACGCTGGCACGGGAGATTCAAAACCCCTCCTCTCCCAATCCCTCGACTCCTACTCCGCACTCATGCGCACAAACGTCGACGGCATGGTCTACTGCGCCAAATACGCCGGCGAAGTATTCCGCACCCAGGGCACGGGAAACTTGATCCTAACGTCCAGTATATCAGCGCACATCGTAAATGTACCCGTCGACCAGCCGATTTACAACGGCACGAAGGCGTTTGTGAGTCATTTGGGGAAGAGTTTGGCGCGTGAGTGGAGGGAGTTTGCGAGGGTGAATATTGTTAGTCCGGGTTTTTTTGACACGAAGATGGGGGCGGGGCCGCAGGTGATTAATGAGGGGTTGCGCATGATTCCGTTGGGCAGGCAGGGGAATGTGAAGGAGATTAAGGGGTTGTATTTGTATTTGGCGAGTGGGGCGAGTAGTTATGTTACGGGGAGTGATGTGTTGATTGATGGCGGATACGTACTACCCTAAATTGTGGGAAGGAAGGATACGAGTATGAAGGCGTGACTTGAGATACTGGGTATTATTATGCTGAGTAAAAATGTATACGCCTTTACAGGATGCCAAAGTCATTCCTATTTCCATCCTCGTCTGAGCCCAACCCCATTCGCACCTCCACGCCGACTATCCACGCCGCTCTTGCTCAAGACCTTGTGAAGTGCGTGCCATCCAACCATACATATGCGTTCCCGTACAGCTATGCACCGATTAGTATCGAAAGTGTAGTTGCTTAAGTAGAGGTGGAAAGTAGTGGAGTGATGAAGTGTATGAAGTGCATGAGGTCAATGTAGACGATGTTGCGGATTTCTCTGGGATAGTGCGTCGAGAAAAATAGAGGCTGTACGAACATCAAACATGATACAAGATGCTCGTAGGATGCGAGACAGAATATTTGCATTATGGGAAAGGGAAGGAGTGGGCATCGACCGGCTGAGACGGCTAAAGATGGTGATGAGTCTTGAATGGGGGTTTTAGTGGGCATGATCTGTGATTTCGGCGTTATGAGTGGTGCGAGAAGAGTGTGGTGAGGCAAGTAGTGCGTTGAAAGCATGTTTTGGATGTCTGTCTTGTAGTGCGATGCGTCAACTCATTCGAGGGCCACTTAGGTCATTTCCGTTAAACACTAAGGCTACGATCCTGTGCTGTCGGGTCCCTGCTTATCATAAAAGGTTGTACTATAATATCCTCCTTAAAGTCTTCGCGATATTCCAAATCGATAGAATCATTCCGATCCGACTTCACACACCGACAGCTCTGTTGGATGTGGGAGCACAGGGCAAACAGGAAGGAGGCAGAAGGTCGTTGTATTGAGAGAGCTACAGCGAGCGATTATATACACAACCAGATGAGTAAGCAAGTGACTAACAGAGTCACGTGAGGTGCAGTTCACAGTGTACCGTATGAACTGAGGTGCCAGGCTGACAAGCTCTATAGGAGGATGTGTGGTCCAAGTGATCTTAGACGCCTTCGGTAAGTTCTAACAAAGGTTTGATCGAGTGATTCTTGTAAAGGCGGCGAATTATTCGTTATGAGTACCACGGCTCGCGTAGCGGCGTTTGCAAGTTTGGTACCACATGTTATAGAACGCATCCCCGACATTTACTCAGTTCCTTTCCCTCTTTTGCTCATTGATTCACAGTCCACTTACCTTCAACAAGTACCACCTCACCCTCGTATCGCAATGTTGCATTTCATTCGCACTTTTCTAGCGACCATGCTTAGCCCGACTACTAAGCTAGCCATCCCTCTAATTAGGAACGCCACAATAAGGCCGTCCAAAGCATTTCCATTCTTCCAACTCCCACCCAGTCCGTCCCTCCCATCCCCACCCCCCTCCCTCCTAACCTCTCCCAAGAAATCCGCAACCTCGTCTACACACACGCCATCAACGGCACCGCCCAGCAAGTCCACAACGACCTCGAAGATCGGTGCTATTATTTCGATCGATCGTGGATAGCGCTCGCGCATACGTGCCGCCAAATGCACGCCGAAACAATTGCGCTCTTCCAAGAAGCGCATAGGGGCTTGCGACGACATCGCAGAAGGATTATGGATCTTATGGTATGTATTCATTGGGAACGGCGTGTTATGCAGAATTCTTGGCATCAGAAGATGGGTAGTATGGGGGAGTTGAGAGGTATATTGATAAAGGCGAAGAGGGAAGGGGCCGGTGTGGCGTGAGGGTGATGGTTTGGGGAGCGGGGAGGAGTGCTGGATGTCGAGTAAGAATTGTAGGTGGTTGTTGCTGATAGTACTGCAAATGATTGTCTAACCTGACAGCACGGATCCGGGATTGTACTGACCAGGCGTTTTGAGATGACAATAAGAATCAAGTGATAAGCTGTGAGATTCGAGTCGTCCGGTAGGGTATGTCGTTGTTGAAGGTTATCGTGAGCTGAGAAGGAGCGTAGTGTGCGGTCTCAGGAGGAAATATCTCACCACTGTGATCATCGACACTTTCGTCGTGCGTGGCAGAAGGCGCAAACGACAAGCATCTGAGATATCCTTGGGGGCGCTCTCTGCACTTCAACCAATCAACACATCACAGCATGGACAGTTGAATGGTTTCGCCTGACAAAGTTGCACGATGGCGTTCTCAATATGGGTACGAGACCCGGGCGGACGAATCAGGTCGCATCTTCAGCCATTCCAACTTCAAGATACGAGATTGGGGGCTTGATCCCGTTCTTCACAGCCTCGCTACCTTACAACAGCTGTAATGCCCCTATTCCAAGTCTCACATCTCTATCACACTCTTTCGTTCCCCAATGAACAACAATGACGGTATGCTACCACATCTCAGGCCAAATCGGCAAGTCCTTCGCACCATGCGACCACGACGCAGTCGCAGCAGGAAAGCACACGAACTGCTGCACCGAAGGCTACCTGTGCCTATCCAACGGCATGTGTCGCAGCGCAAACCTCACCAGCGCGACGAATTACTTCTGGCGCATAGGCTGCACGGACAAGACGTTCATGGATCCGGCTTGCGGACGGTACTGCACTCAAGGTGAGCAACTGCAGGTTGTATTTGCGACGAAACATGCTGAGCGCGCAAAGTCCCGGAGCGGAAAGAAGATCAGAACTGGAGGCAGCTTATTTGGCAGTGTCCTGACTCGGAGAAATATTGCTGCAATACTGGCTTTCAGGTTGATTATGAAGATCGCGTCGGCCAGGCGAATACTTCATGTTGCGCGAATACGGCTCTAGCGTTCACAGCGCTGAATCCGACGGTTGTTGGAACCGCGTCATTTCTTTTGGGTGCGCAGTCGTTCTCGATTGCGACTTCTTTAGCGTCAAAGTCAGTGTCGCGGAGCGCAGCCTTAGCGTCTGCGACGGGAAGTGTGACTTCAGCGACTGGTGTTGCGGTCGAAAGTACGGCACCCCAAGCTTCAGGCAAATCGCGTTCAATTGCTTTGCCAGTCGGACTCGGTGTTGGCATTGGCGTCGGCGCGGTGATTGTCGCTTGTTTAGTACTTCTTCTCGTGCGGCGGCGGCGGAGAGCTGTTAGTCAAGACGTTACGCAGCAGAAAGCCCATGCTGTCGAGATGGTGGCCGAAAGCCCTTCCGAGATGAGAGCGGTTGAGCGACCAGTGGAGATTGGGGCTAGTTCTGTACGATCACTGGTCACGGAGGGAGGAAAGCGCGGGTAATAGTCAAGCAAATCTTAGCCACCTCTAACTTGACATTTCCAATCGAAGGAATGGTATTTGAGATACTAATATCGGTAATGAACTTCTACCCAGATCTAATGCATGACAGAATTCGTGAGCTCTAACACAATGCCCACAGCTATCTTTCGGACTCTCGCTAACCGACACACCACTCTTGATCTTCCGGAATCATATCGAGAGGGTATTCTCGCAACGGCTTTGGTAGTCTTCCCCTTTTTCCCCACAGTTACCGTGCCCAGATGCCTGACAATTATCATTCCACGCTTCCTTTCCTTGGTCTCCACTACCGCCCCGGGCTTCTGGAACACCATTTGGCACAGGTCCGAGGGACCGCACTCATGCGAGTCCAATTCGGGGTTTGCCTGGAGCAGTATTGCGTAGGAACTTCGAATGTATCGCTCCTTGTTGTGCCAAGTTTTGATAGCTTCCACCGTCTCCTTGTCAATGTGTAAAATATGACCCAGATGTTCCAAGCAAACTCGGCACTGAGGCTCAGATTATGGGTATGAAAGCTCAATTCCTCCCTCGTCGCTGATATCGCTGTCAAGTATATTGCTCATGTTCAGAAGTGTCAGCCTGGCACCTCAATTCATACGGTACACTGTGAACTGCACTTCACGTGACTCTGTTAGTCACTTGCTCACTCATCTAGTTGTGTATATAATCGCTCGCTGTAGCTCTCTCAATACAACAACCTTCTGCCTCTTTCCTGTCTGCCCTGTGCTCCCACATCCAACAAGAAGTACTCCTGCGCCAGTGGTGCAAAGTCCTTCGCTATGGACTTTGCACGTCCTCGTGTCCAGTTCGTTGTTCTCAGTGTATGCAAGGAACTCAACCGGCTTGTAGTCGCCCAGGAATGATCGTGGAGCCCAACGAAGTCCGTCCTCACTGACGCGCGCGACATCTTTGAACAGAAAACTGCGAGGCACATCTTTTAGTGCGTCCAAAAGGACTGTGTACCTTAGGTATCGCGTATCCGGACCAGAAGAGACGGCTAGAATATCCTGAAGCAGGTCTGTCCGCTTTAGAAGAACGGCCAGGCAAATTGCCTCGTCTCCGCCATGAGACGTCGTGCGATAGGCCAGATTCATTTGTATGTATTCGAACAGCGAGGAACGAAGTACTTGATCCACTGTTGGTATGCCGATTTGGTTGTTTTCCTTGGGAAAACATTTCGGCAAGAAGTTGGGAAAATACTTCGGCAAGAAGAAGACGGCTAGATCCCAGCCGATTCTGTCGATGTGCCAGATCAAAGGCTTGTCAGCCTGGCACGTTATTTCACACGGTACACGGTGAACTGCACCTCACGTGACCCTACTAGTCACCTGATTACTCATCTGGTTGTGTATATAATCGCTCGCTGTAGCTCTCTCAATACAACAACCTTCTTCTTCCTTTCTGTCCCACATCTCACAAGGCTTCTTCTGTTCGCGATCTTGATATCGGTTACGTATGACGTTAGTCAGTATAACAATGAGATTCACCAGCCTTCCGCCATACATCAAAAGTATCTGCGAAGACAACACGTATTCCTGGAGAACCCAAAGTCTACTCGTCCAGTCTACCATGTCTAAAGCGGCTAGCTGCTCAAGTGTGGTGGTGTAGCATTCGGCTTTCTCGATGGCTTCATCTAGAACGATGGTTGCGGTGGCCTGCGCATAGATATTATGCATGTGGAGTATTGATTTCTTGCGAGTGGCAGGTGATTGTAACGGAGCACATAGTGTGTCTATCCAAAACAGCGTCTCTTCGCTCAAATCTCCCTTTCATACAGGACATCCAACGTCAGCTTCGAAAGAAAATGAAGTTGACAAAAATGCATTCGGTTATGGTGTGGGTGCCCTCCACCATGCGACCATACTTGTGAGAACGCAACGAAGCGGCACGAGGTGACTTGACGGCCAACGACTTGAAGCTGTAGCGACCAGCCTGAATCGAGCGATCCTTTTAATAGAATCATGGGAACCTTGTTGTCGTTCACAATTCTCTCGAGCTCAGCTGTTGAGGGCCCCCAATCTGTTGTATCGTCCAGATCCCTTGCACCGAGATGTTGGTTTGACCGAACAAGACAACTGCAGTCCTCGCACTGGTCATTGAGAACATCGATATGACAAGGGACGTATGTCATCTCGTCTATGATTGATCTGTAGCAGTGGTCGCGGGTGCATAGCCCATGATGAAAGGTCGAGGCTGGGGCTCCGAGCATGTACATGACTTCTGTCAGCCTGGCACCCCAGTTCACACGGTACACTGTGAACTGCACCTCACGTGACTGTGTTAGTCACCTGCTTACTCATCTGGTTGTGTATATAATCGCTCGCTGTAGCTCTCTCAATACAACAACCTTGTGCCTCTTTCCTGT
>Ga0265780_10002762_pt1 | contig 23573 bp, 28 predicted proteins | sample P1T30metagenome_FD_192432 | JGI IMG/M metagenome (GOLD analysis project Ga0265780, IMG submission 192432) | Plant litter microbial communities from East Loma Ridge, Irvine, California - P1 T30 | ecosystem: Environmental > Terrestrial > Plant litter > Unclassified | place: USA: California... | reverse complement strand
GCGCCATCAAGCGGGTGACCAGGCCGATGCTCAACTTCAAATCATTCCGCGCAGCCGGCTCTGTGCTTGCCGGCATCGAGTTGATCCACATGATCCGCAAGGGTCAGTTCGCAATCGACGCCGCTGCGGCCATGTCGTTCGCCGACCAATTTTCCACCCTGGCAGGAATGATCCGTGCAGCTTCAGCGGTGCAGGCCGGATCGGGGGAAATTCCGCTGTTTCACCAACAAAGCGACAGAACCATAGATGATGGGCATGTCGTCGTCGATATTTGTCACTTTTTTCAATCCTGGTTGTTCTGCTAGATGATGCGTTTTGAAAGGGGAGAACAGGGGAAAAGGGGAAAAGGGGAAAATCGTACACTAAGGTTTTTCCCGGGTTGCTCAGCTAATTTGTGAGTTTGTTGCGTGCCAGCAGTCGCGCCACCGTAGACGGATGGACATTGAACAGGCGCGCCGATTCGGCGGCCGTTTTCTGGCCAGAATTGACCAGATGGGCAATTTCCTTTTGTTGCGTTGGAGTGAGCTTGGGACGGCGACCGCCGATACGACCTTCTTCACGGGCCGCCAACAAGCCAGTGTGGGTGCGCTCGCGCAACATGACGCGTTCGAACTCGGCGAACGATCCCACAATTTGCATCATCATGCGCCCGGCCGGTGAGGTGGTGTCGATGGCTTCGGTAAGGCTGAGGAATCCAGCACCGGTTTTCTCAACCCTATCCATTAGGGTCATTACATCCTTGAGCGAGCGTGACAGGCGGTCGAGCTTCCAGACAACAAGTACATCATCCTTGCGCAAATGATCGAGCAGGCGGCTCAGTTCCGGACGATTCCAGCGGCCAGCCGACACCTTCTCTTCAAATATCCGTCCGCACCCCGCCGCGTTCAACGCCGCGATCTGTGCCGTGTTTTCATGGTCTTGGGTGGAGACACGGGCATAACCGATTCGCATGAGTTTGCCCTCTCTTACTTGACTTCGGGAGCAGTTGGATCCAGCCGATCCGGGCTGGGACGATTTTCCAGCCGCGCCTTCGATAGCGCCACCGCCTCGTGCAGCTTTTGCTCCAGCAATTGCCGGGACGGCAAACCGGTCAGGTATTCGGCGACATGAATGCCGCTTTGATCCAGCTCAAGCAATTCGATCTGTTCACTGTTCTTACCTGTGCAAAGGATGATTCCTAGTGGTGGCACTTCGCCAGGTTCTTGTTCATATTTGGCCAGCCAGCGCAGGTAGAGCTCCATCTGGCCTTTGTCAGCGGCCTTGAATTCGCCGAGCTTGAGTTCGATGGCGACCAAGCGACGCAAGCGGCGGTTGTAGAACAGCAAATCAATGTAAAAATCGTTGTTGTCGATTTGCAGCCGTTTTTGACGGGCGACAAAGCTAAAGCCGGCCCCCAGCTCCAACAAGAAATTTTCCAGTTCGCGCAGGATAGCGTCTTCGAGATCTTTTTCAAGGTAACGATCGCGTAACCCAAGAAAGTCGAGCACGTAAGGATCCTTCAACACGAGGTTCGGGCCAAGCACTCCTTGATCGCGCAGGGTCGCCAGTTCACTCGTGAGCAATTCGTCGGGCTTACGCGAGAGCGCCGTGCGCTCGAATAACATGGAATCGAGGCGTCCCTGCAAGATCCGGGTGCTCCAGCCCTCGCTACGGCACATCTCCAGATAGAACTCCCGCTTGAGGGGATCATCGATGTAGATTAGGCTGCGCAAATGGGTCCAGCTCAATTGTCTACTCAGTGCGTAGACAATTTCCTCGGCCTGAAACACCTCGCCAAAGCGCAGCATGTGGCGCAGGTTCTTGGCACCGAAGCCGCGCCCGTGTTCGGCTTCCAATTGTCGCGCCAGCGAAGCGACGATCTGTTCGCCGTATCCGGCCCGCTCCCCTTGAAGCACCTCGGCGTGTATGCGCCGGCCAATGCGCCAGTACAGCATGGTCAAGGTTGAATTGACCGTGGCGGCCAGTCCGGCCCGCGCGTCGTCGATCAAGATACGGATGTCGCCAGCCAGACCGGTTGTTGTCACTGCTGAAGATTGCACGTCTTGCGGTTCCACCAGATAGCTCCTCGATACGGTTCCTCAGCACAAACCTGTTGCCAATGAAAATTATTATGCGATACATTTAAACACCATGTAAATGCCATAGGAATCGTGTGCTGCAATTTAATTACGCAAATGAACGTTTGCGCAACGAATCCCAATCATCCTCACAGGAGCCCGCATACCCCGCCGTTCTATTCTGTCTGCCACCAAGCGGGACAACCTGATAGCCCTCTCGAAGGGGAAGACGATCTGATCCGGTGGTACACCATCACCGAGTCCGATTTAACCTAGATCCGGCAACGTCGCGGCAATGCCAAACGGCTCGGCTTCGCCGCCCTGTCATGCCTGCTGCGCTATTCTGGTCATGAGCTGGAGGTAGATATGTCGGTGCCGGATCCGCTCATCCAGTGACTGCTGGTCAGATTCAAAGTGATGCCGCTGTCCGGCACCAATATGGGGCGCGAGATCGAACCGACGCGAACACTGTAAGGTACTACGCGCCTATCTTCGCCTCTCCGAATTCGGTCTGCCGGATTTCGCAAGCCGGTGCACGGCCTTGTGGAACTCTACATGCAGACCGACAAAGGCTTGTGCTCGCAGCCCAAGCCTTGAAAACGTTGCGGCAGCGGCACATCATCCTGCCGACATTGGAGGCTCATCGAACGAGCCTGCCCGGAAGCGGTAACGCGGGTTCTGTCGCTTTGTTAAGCCGGGCACGGATTTTCCGGTTCTGTCGCGTTGTTGATCAGACGGCGAGATTTCCCGGAACGGCATGGCACTGCTCAATTGGACGGGCCATTCCTGCCAGTGCCGAAAATTGGTCCGCAAACGACATCGTATCGGCGCTCTCGATTGCGATCTGGCCCTTGCGGATCATGTGGATCAGCGCGATCCCGGCGAGCCCAGAGCCGGCGGACCGGAATGATTTGAAGTTGCGTAGCGGCCTGGTCACCCGCTTGATGGTGCGATGGTCCTGCCCGACAATGTTGTTAAGGTATTTAACTTGGTGTGCATAGAGCGGCCCATTGAGGCCGGCGTTGATAGCATCAATGGCCGCCTTGTCGGCCCTGCTCTTGTCGATCGCGACCTTGTCCAGATCGTCGTTTGCTCCAATGGCCGTGTCGAAGAAGCGCTTCGCCGCAGCCATGTCTCGCTTGGCCGTCAGCAGGAAGTCGACGGTCTTGCCTTGCGTGTCGACGGCGCGATAGAGGTATTTCCAGATGCCCTTGACCTTGATCTAGGTCTCATCCACGCGCCAGCTACCGCCAACCGGGCGCTTGTGCTTCGGGCCATCGTCTCGATGAGCGAAGAAAACGAATCGTCCACTGATTGATCGACGAATGGGCGACCGACACACTGCGCACTTCCATGATCTCCTCGAGGTGCCGGTAGCTCAGCGGGTAGGCCGCATACCAGCGGATGCAGACCAGGATCACATCGATCGGAAAGCGCATCACCTTAAAGTTGAGCATGTCGATTTGTCCTGGATTTAGCACCGCAGTTTACCCGACCGGTCCGCCGGCATTCGCTAATGCGATAGAAACGTGCAATAGGCTGAGCGCGAATTTCGATTTTTCAAGGAAGAGTAGTGACCCTTACAGTTTAACTTGGAGGGTGACGGGAATTAAGCTAGTATTCGTGACTCGTCACGGAAAATGACATGGACCATGACAATGAGGGAAGCCCAAGTAAAGAACGGCGCGGTCGTCCGCCGAAGCCGGATGCATTGACGCCTGCCCAACGGGCTAAACGCTATCGAGACAGAAAAAAGGTAACTGGGCCGATCGTCAGCAAGAATCATTCGATTCCGGAAGCGATGGTACATCTGCAGTTAAAGTATGACCAGGAACGGATGAAGGTGATGCTGCTGGAGAATCAGCTGCGAGAGGCTGAGCGGAAGGCAGCGTCGTCATGTGGCCCGCATCCCTTGGCTAAACAGGTCGAAGCCTTACTAAAACAGAGACAGGAACAAGACGCAATCATCAGGGCCTGTAATGCTGAGATCGCGCGATTACGTGATTACATCTCGTCACGAAAATAGTCGAAACGATCGAAGAATGAACAGTACGCGGAACACAGGAGTGCGGGCAGAGACTGTAATCAAGCCTGTTTGAAGTTTGAACTCGGCCTCGATTCAAGCCAGCAGCGAGTTTTCCGGAAGAACTGATGCAGTACTTGATGCTCGGCTGGCCATGCTGCTTGCAATTGATGCATTCATCCTCGTCATCGAGAAGATCGGAAAACGGCCGTGCGGGCGTTTTTTGGTGCCTTTTTTAGATGATAACTAATATTATTATCGTTGCTTCTGTGGCACTGCAACTTAACGCTTTCAAGACCATCAATGCTCTGTTAGTAGCATATCTGAAGACTTAATGCAGTTTTGGTGGCAGAATAGACATATGCACTGGAGGAAAAAATGTTCCTAACTTCTCGACTCACTCGCATCGGACGTCTGGCAATCGCGCCTCTCAAGGGCTTCTTCTCGTTCAAGACTGAGACGGTGATGCCGGACTTCGAGCCTGGACGCAGCACTTGGTGGCCTTACATCAAAGAGGTGGCTTGCCGGGACACGATCCTCTATTTCGAGCCCTTTAAGTTTGCCGTTAGAGCGTTCGAACAAGAGCGTGCGAAGCCTTACTAGGAGCTACTCATGAAGCGAAGCATCGACAAAATTTAAGGCCCATTCTTTCTTCCTTGAGACCATCATGACTGGCACTGAAACTATCTAACGCGAGACACTTGAGCATGCACCATCGAACGCTTGAGGCTTACTTGCTGGGGCAAATCACGACGAAAGGTGAGGGTTTGTGATAGGTGAATTGCGACAGCAACAACTTTTTCTGCCATTTTCGACGTTTTTCCTATCAAAAACGCGCACCTTTTGCCTTTTTCAACGTTTTGCGTAACAAAAACGCACACCTTTCTCCTAAACCCTCACAAATCTTCTCACCTTTCCCTTTGGTAACGCCTCGAGGATGATCCGCTCGAGCGCCTGGCGCACTGTATCTCCCCTTCTTCCGCTTAGAGCGCCTAACATAACCCTCTAGTTGCTCAGCAGGCAACAGCTGAGTACACTGAGCCGTTCCGACAGTCCGCTATCGGCCCAAGCTGTGTGAAAACGTAGCATCGTGTAAACGGACTCCTGGTGGAATATCCTTGATCCCAGCCTCGCTGATGACCACTCCTTGGGTCTCGAGCGTAATGAGGCCATGCTCGCCAAGCGAGTCACGTGCGTTAATCACCAGGTTCAATAGAGCAGATTCAAATTGAGAGATGTCGGTCAGCACTCTCCCAACAGAGGCCTTCTTGATCCTGAATTTTGCGGTGCTTGGAATTGCACGGCGCAGCACAGCTTCAAAAGTACCGATGACGCGATTGACGTCGTGACTCTGGACCTCGAGCGGCTGCTGGCGGGCAAAGGCAAGTAGCTGGCTCGTCAGGGATGAGCCTCGTTGCGCAGCACGTTCCATACTGTCGATAATCTTTCGCTGCTGCGTAGGAATAGGCGTCGTCTTCAGCAGGTCGATGCCGTTGATGATGACGCTTAAAAGGTTGTTGAAGTCGTGGGCGATACCGCCAGTGAGTTTGCCTATCGCCTCAAGCTTTTGGGCCTGGTGGAGAGCCTCGCGGGTTTTGTCCAGAGCGAGCGAGGCCTCGCGCCGCTCGGTCACATCGCGTGTGATCTTGGCAAAACCAATCAGCGTGCCACCCGAATTAAATACTGGATCGATTACGACATGAGCCCAGAAGCTTGTGCCATCGCCTCGTATACGCCAACCTTCCCGCTCAAATCTCCCTTCGTCGCGTGCAATGCGAAGCGCTTGCTCCGGCAAGCCGCTGAGACGCTCTTCTTCAATGTAGAAGCGAGAGAAATGAGTACCAACTACATCTTCCGGAGACAAACGTTTGATGCGCTTAGCGTCTTCGTTCCAGTTTGTGATGAGGCCGGCTGGAGACAGCATGTAAATTGCGTAATCAGTGACGCTCTGCACAAGCAGACGGAACTGCTCTTCGCTGGCGTGCAGCTCCTCTCGAGCACGATACTGCTCACTCACATCCCTCGTAATTTTTGTGAACCCAAGCAGCTCGCCTTCAGTACCAAATATCGGGTCGAGCACAATGTTGGCACGAAACAATGTTCCGTCCTTGCGTACTCGCCAGCCCTCATCTTCAAATCTGCCGGTAGTTAGCGCGGTGTGCAGCGCCCGCTGGGGTGTCCCGGCAACCTGATCTTCTGAAGTGTAAAAGCGCGAAAAATGTTGACCGATAATTTCGTCAGCAGAATAGCCCTTGAATCGTTCGGCACCTGCATTCCAGCTAGCCACTACGCCTTCAGGTGTGAGCATGTAGATGGCGTAGTCCGTCACCTGAGTGACGAACAATCCAAGGCGGTCGGTTTCAAAGTTTTCGTGATTCATTGGCTACCCTAATAGATGCGCTAGTGTGACCCCGTTTCCATACTCAGCAGGTTCAATTGCGGGTCAGCAGGGCTGAGGTTCTCTACCTCATTGCAGGCAGTTAGAAGGTCGGCTTTGGGTCGGAGGCAGCCGGTCGCGGTCCCGCTAGTGGCGTTGCGGAAATTGTCGGATCAGGGACGCGTGGGTCGCAGCTATTTCGATATCCGTACGGGTCAGTCGCAGCTATTCAGCGAAAATTCGTCGCACCTATTAGCAAGATCTGGTGGGCGCAGCCCGGTTCCGCAGTACCTTTTCGTCGCATCTATTTCAGAAAGTCACACCAGCGAACGCAATGCCGCGAGCGTTGCACGCTAAGTCGATTCGAACGATATTGTCTTTGCTGTCGCAACCCGCGTTGGCATCAAATGACCGGGATTGCTGCCGAGGGTGAATACGCTTACTAATTGTGCAAGCACACCTGCCTGCTCGTGCATTGAAGCCGCAGCGGCGGCCGCTTCTTCGACCAATGCAGCGTTCTGCTGCGTCGCGTGATCTATCTGTACGACCGCTTGATTGATCTGTTCGATGCCAGTTGACTGCTCGTTACTTGCTGCGGTGATTTGTCCCACAATATCCGTCACTTTTTTGATGCTATCAACCACATCAATCATGGTTACGCCAGCCTGATCCACCAATTGTGCCCCGCGTTCCACATTGCTGACTGAATCGTCGATCAAGATTTTGATTTCCTTTGCCGCCGCCGCCGATCGGTGCGCCAAGTTTCGCACTTCGCTGGCCACCACTGCGAAGCCGCGCCCTTGTTCACCAGCACGGGCCGCCTCAACAGCTGCGTTCAAGGCCAAAATATTCGTTTGAAAGGCAATGCCGTCAATGACACCAATTATGTCAACGATTTTCTTAGACGATGCGTTAATCGCGCCCATTGTGTCGACTACCTGGGCCACAACGACGCCACCGTGCACTGCCACTTTCGACGCTGAAATGGCCAACTGGTTGCCCTGCTGTGCATTCGCGGCGTTTTGCTGGACTGTGGCGGTCAGCTCTTCCATTGTCGAGGCTGTTTCTTCCAGCGCGCTGGCTTGCTCCTCGGTGCGAGAAGAAAGGTCGAGGTTGCCGCTGGCGATTTCACTAGATGCAGTGGTGATCAAGTCTGTGCCATTGCGTACATTAGTTACAATTCCTACTAAATTGTCATTCATGGTTTTCAAAGCAGCTAGCAATTGTCCAGTTTCGTTGGTCGAAGTTACTGCGATGATGCTGGACAAGTCTCCATCAGCCACCATCTCCGCCACTCGGACCGCTGCTTCTATCGGAACGGTGATAGAGCGCGCAAGCAGCCATGCCATTACTGCGCCGGCGGCGACTGATGCGGCTCCAATTATCACCATCAAACGCAAGAATCGCTGATAGGCAGCCTCGGCGTCCTCTTCGTCAAGCCGACTCTTATCCGCTTGCAGGCTCATGAACTCTTCAATTGCTGCCTGCCACAAGCCAGTGGCTGGGCCAGCTTCGACCAATAAAAACCGAACAGCGCCAGGACGATCGGTCCTGACCATCTGAAGAAAACGGTCGTTGCGCTCGCGGGCGACAATTTGAGTCTGCTTAATTTTGTCGGCCAGCGCTCTGCCAGCCCGGTCCAAAGGCAATTTTTCGAGTTTTCCGACGGCAGTGTCGTAGGTCTGCCGCGCGACATCAATTTTCTGATGTTCCACTCTTCCACGTTGCTCATCGTCTAGTAAAGCGATTGTACGTTCGACGCGCGCCACCACGTGGGTCGCAGTCGACATTTCATGCAACAAAGACGTTTTGTAGCCGTTAACATTAACGATATGTTTCAGCTCCTTATTTGCATGCTCGATTCCAACTACGCCCAGGGCCGCCACTCCGGCGATCATGCATAACATCAAGCCGAAGCCGATGTACAAACGCATGCCTATCTTCATGTTTTGGATCTTCATACACTCACTCAGGTAGTTGATTTTTGTTACATCGGGTGAATTTACCGGATGACACCACAATCATAGTGTGTACATTTGTTAGAATGTGGAAATTAAGTGCCTAAAAGCAACATATTTAATATTTGTTGTTTTTCTTAGACTAGCTAAGTCGATTGCAAGCATATTTAGAGGTAGTGATAGCGTCCGACATTTGCACTTAATCTGAGCCGGGAAACGCATCGAGTGCGAGTATGGCGCGTCCCAAACGCGAGCCGCTACAGTTACCCATCAAAACAACTCTGCTGTTCAACGCAGTGCTGAAGGGCCGGTTTGGGTCGAAACCGGAAGTTCGGATGCCTTGCCGCTTGAGGCGGTCGGCCTCCTTAGCCGACCGGAAATAGAACGAAAAGCAATCGAGCGATTGCTGCCTGTCGTGACAGTCCGTCACTTGCAAGCGGCCATCGCTTCGGGACGCAAGACCCGGATAAATCGCTCTAGACGTGTCGCAAACTCCGCGCCCCGCCCGCTACTCAATCGGGCTAGTGTGCCGGCCTCGATGCTAAAACCGCAGGTAAGCATACTCGGTTAAAAGCTTCTGCAGGAAGAGGGGTAAATCACGCGGCGATAGCTGTTCCAGCCAATTTTTGGCCCGCCACGGCGTTTTCACGTTGAGTTACATATCGCGCATCCATCTGATTGGCGTTAGCTTAGAGCACGGCGTCGTTGGCGAGGAAGAATGTGTATGCTTTGCAGGGCGTTGCGGCGTGCAGTTGGGCGACGTGCCTTTTTTCTATTGCGAACACGGGAGGTTTTGAATGGAATCGAGCCGGCTGGAACAATTGGAGCAGGGTTTGTGCAACGTGCTGCGCCTGATCGAGCGCGACGAGACGGGACAATCCGGCGAACTGGCGCGCGAGCACCCGGCCGCGCGCGCCGCCGAGGAATGCGAAGTGATGCTCCCGGAGCCGCTGACCCTGGCCGCGTTATTCGAGACTGTGCACCATAAAATCGACACGGTGCAAGTGCTCCTCACACGCGCGCGCGAACACGAGCAGTTGCAGCCGGACGCGCAGCTGGCCTCCGATGAGGGCTACATGGCTAGCACCGACGAGCTGGTAGACGCCAAGGCGGCCCAGAACGGTTGAGGATCGCCAGGAATGATCATCGCCGCCTCTACTCACCTTATCGTACGATTTCTGTCTCTTCCTGTAGATGCTTTTGGCTGGGCGTCAAGATCGTTGTCGCGTGCAACGAGGCTGGCGTACAAGCCCGGTTGAGCGGTGGGCGAGCTGAACGATAAAAAACAGCGCATCCTCAAAGAAACGGCCGAAATTCTCTCCGTCCCGGCGACCCGGCTTGACGGCGACGGGAAGGAAAGGAAGAAAGTGCTCGACGTAAGGGGGGCAATGGGAGTGAAGGTACGCGCAGCCATGCGAGGAAACTTTGCGACGCTCCCGTTCCGGACTACGTAGCATTCGTTGCCACGACTTCGGAATATCAGATCAAGAATTTGCTCACGTTGGCCGATCTAAAGGATGCTATCAAGGAAAACGGCGTCTGTGACAACCCCTGGATTTTTCCCGTTTTGCAAGCCGTCGGCTCGAGCGCAAAGCGCAACGTAATGTCGAGTTGATGTGGTTGACGCAACGCTTGGCGCCGGACTTCAAGACGGTCGTGAACTTCCGCAAAGATTATGGCAAAGCGATCCGCAATGTGTGCCGGCAGTTTGTCGTGCTGTGCCAGCAGCTGGACCTGTTCTCGGATGCGGTTGTGGCGATCGACGGCAGCAAGTTCAAGGCAGTCAACAGCAGTGACCGAAACTTCACGCATGCCAAGCTCAAGCGCCGGATGGAGGAAATCAAGGCCAATATCGGCCGCTATCTCGCGGAACTGGACACGGCTGACAGGCAGGAGCCGGCAACAAAGCAAGTTCGTAGCTCCCGACTGAACGACTAGATCGAAGCGATGAAGTCGCAGATGGCAGCGCACAAGGAAATCGAAGCGAGGCTGGAGGCGACTGGCGAAACGCAGATCTCGTTGACCGATCCAGATGCCCGTTCCATGATGACGCAGGGCTCAGGAACCGTCGGCTACAACGTGCAAACCGCAGTCGACGACAAGCACCATTTGATCGTCGAACACGAGGTAACCAATATTGGCAACGACCGCGATCAGCTGTCGGGAATGGCAAAGAAGGCTCGCACTGCAATCGGTACAGAGTCGCTGACCGCAATCGCTGATCGCGGCTACTTCAAAAGCGAGGAAATTTTGGCGTGCAAGCAAGTCGGCATTGCCGTGCTGGTGCCTGCAACCAAGACATCCAACGCCAAGTCCGACGATAGATTCGACAAGGCAGACTTCGTCTATGACCGGGAGAAGAACGAGTACCGTTGCCCGGCGGGTCAAGCACTGATCTGGCGTTTCGCCGGCGTTGAAAAAGGCATGACGCTCAACCGATATTGGAGCTCGAACTGCAAGACCTGCCCGCTCAAGGACAGGTGCACGCCTAGCCAGCAGCGCCGGTGACGCGCTGGAAGCATCAGGACGTGCTCGACGACATGCAGGAGCAGCTTGAACGGAGCCCGGATGCCGTGCGGATCCGGCGTTGCTCGGTCGAGCATCCATTCGGGACCATCAAGTCCTGAATGGGGGCCACGCACTTCCTCACAAAAGGACTGGAGCGCGTGAAGACCGAAATGAGCCTGCACGTGCTCGCCTATAACGTCAAACGGTTAATGTCGCTGCTGGGGGTCGCTGGCATGATGGAGGCGATCAGGGTGTATGCCTTTTTATCGGCCCTGCAGCGCGTGTTTAGAGCGATTACCTTGCTGATCCGGTCAGTATCCCCAAAAACGCGGCACTGCACCCTGAGTACCTTAAAATGTCGTGCATCGGCGGGTACAGTTCTCCCGCCAAGGCCTGCTTCTAAGTTTTTACACAGCCTGGGTCGGAAGCGGTCGCCGGGCCCTGAACGTAGATATGGATGCTATGCCCTCAGCTTTACCAGTGCTTTATTCCCATTCAGCATTTGTGAGCCTAACAGTGAAGATATGACTTTGATCTCAGTTGAGCTCATACGTCTTAAGCCACTGAAATTATTGGCCACAGACGAGCGCCTAAATTTGACGATAGCCAGGCGCGCGCACAGGAAGCGGAGAAAGCCAAAACTACGGCCTTGACCAGGATCATTTTTTTCATTGGTATCTTTGATTGTTGAGCGCTCTCGCCAGTTCGGGTGCTGGACTGTTACCGTTCCAATGCCAAGGCCTGCTTCTAAGTTTTTACGCAGCCTGGGCCAAAAGCAGTCATACGACACAAGTTGAGGCTGCGGATGCGTTTTGACATTGGAGCGGAAATATGGTGCTAGATCAGAGTCAAGACGGCTTACGCCCCGTCCGTGTTGAGGTGGATTCATTCATACGCGCTCTACTAGCGGACAAGGTATGGCGAGCATCTGCTCTCCCAACTGCAGCGTGCTGAGATACTCGACATGAACGATGGCAAGCCGATAACATGGGTCGAAAGAATGGTGGCAGTGCCATTGCACGCTATAACCTGTCGTCGGCGATGCCAGGGGGCCTCGCTAGCCTGACTGGATAACGATCGCCAAAGACAACAACTCGGAAACGCAAAGTTATGAAAAACGCCGACTTGCGCCGGCGTCTTTAGGATAGATTCAAAATCCGATTCGGTTCCTGCGGCGTCGACGTGCCACCTGCAGGCCCGCCAAGCCCACGCCCAGCAAGGCAATCGACGCAGGCTCCGGCACGTCCGATGATGCATCTGTCCGCGCACTCTCAGCAATGATCTTCGTACTGAAATACGCCACGTCATTCCACTCATTGTGACCGGCCCAGATCCACTTGGCGTCGGTTGAAGTATCGTCGCGGTAATACCACGGCTCCGACCCATTGAAGCCGTAATCCTCGAGTTTTACATAGTTGCCTTCGAAGCCCGTGTTGTTGCCGAGCCAATCATCTGTGTTCGTCAGCAGGTGCTGAGCGCCGTTGACGAACATATGGGTCGAGTCAGTCAATTCAAATTCGCCCAGAATGCCCGCCATGGCGCCAAAGTTGTTCGCGACGATGTGAAGGAAATAATCTTGTCCGGCGGCAAGGTTGGCTTGGCCCAGCGAGGCCAGGTCCCACTGGTTGCCGGACGATAACGCCGTGCCCAGTTCGGTATCATTAGTCGAAAGGTAGGCGACAAAGTTATCGTCCACGTGGAGGCGCGAATCGAGTACCGTAGCTGACGCTGTGCAGCTGGCGAAGGCCAAGGTTGCGGCTGCGGCGATATGGGTGAGTTTCATTATGTTCTAATGGTGGTCTGTACAGCCTCATACCGGCGTGCCAGGGGCAGGCCAGTATGCGGATTGCGTTATGGCGCGATCAATACGCCTGGTCAGCCGACACCTGGACCGAGTCGCGCATCGGCTGCGGCAGCGGGTTCGAGGTATTGGTCGGCAGGGTCAGCGCCGGTGCGGTGAGGTTTTTCACCAGCGGCAGGGTGGCCGATGACGGGCCGACACGGATCGCATAGCTGCCCGCATCGACGATCCACGACGTCTTGCCCGGCGCGAAGTAAGACAGCGAACGGGCATCGATCGGGATGCTCACGCGCTTGCTCTCGCCGGCATTGAGGTAGACCTTGACGAAGCCTTTCAGCTCCTTCAGCGGCCGCGCTACGGCTGGCTTGGCCGGGCTCACGTACAGCTGCGCTACTTCGAAGCCGGCCATGCTTCCGGTGTTGGTCAGCGTGAAAGTCGCGTTGACGGTGCCCGTTGCGCTCATGCTCGGCGACGACAATTGCAGGTCGCCGTAAGAGTACGAGGTGTACGACATGCCGAAGCCGAACGGGAATAGTGGCTTGACGTTGCTCTTGTCAAAGCCGCGGTAGCCCATAAACACGCTGTCGCTGTAGACCATCGTTTCCTTGGCCGTGCCTTTCGGCGCACCGTAGGAGCCAGCCGGCTGGTAGTCCTTGATGTTCGAATACGACGCGTATGACGGATAGTCCTGCTCGCGGCGGCCAATGCTCACTGGCAACTTGGCCGATGGGTTGACGCGGCCGTAGATGATCTCGGCCAGCGCCTGGCCGGCGTACTGGCCGGAATACCAGGCTTGCAGCACGGCGCCGGCGTTGCCGACCCACGAAGCCATCTCCGACGGTCCACCACCATGCATGATGACGACGGTCTTTGCATTGACCTTGCCCACGCTCGCGATCATCTCGCCCTGGTACTCGGGGAGCGTGAAGGCGCGGTCATACGCTTCGCCTTCGTACTCGGCATTCACGCCGGCGGAAATCACGACGGCGTCGTAATGCTCCAGATCAGCGGGCGCCTGCAGTGCGGCCCAGCTCATCTGCACCCCTTGGATGCCGCCCAGTGCCGGAATGAAGCGGCCGGTGGTGCGGCGGTATTCCAGGCGCACATTGGCCGGCACGCCGGCGGTGAGACCGCCGACCTTGACGAAGTTGCTCAGCGCGTTGACGACGTCGCCCGACAGTGGCTTGCCGTCAAACTCGAGCACCATCTTGTCGTTCACGTACAGCTTGAACGGGCTGTCAGCGCGCACCTTGAACACGTGGTTGCCGCTGACGGTTGGCACGATCGTGCCGCTAAAGCGCGCCGAGAACGCGCCGGCGCCGGTGTTGATGCCGCCCAGGCTCGTGGTGCCATTGTCGGTGACATTGTTCTGGCGGATGAAGTCGAGCTTGATGCCCGGTTCGATGCGCGTGACAGCCGCCGATCCGGCTAGGTTCGTATTGGCAAAGTACTCGGCCTTCATGCCGGCACTGCCATCGGCCTGGGTCCAGGTTGACGCGGCCGGGTTCAGCGACAGCGCCGGGATGTAGGTGATGTTGCTGTTGTCGGTGTTGAGCAGTTCTAGGCCCTGTTTCGTCGTCACATAGCGCGAAGGCGGCGACCAGGCTGTGCCGAATGGCGAAGCCGGCACTTGCAGGCCCAGGTCGCCGATCACCGCGATGCGGGCATTTGCCGCCAGTGGCAGCACGGGCGCTGCAACGCGATTACCGTCGCTGTTCTTGAGCAAAACGATCGCTTCGCGGGCCATTGCCAGCGACGCTGCGGCGCCCGGGTAGTAATCGATGGCGGTCGGGGTGGGCAAACCCTTGTCGAAGCCGTAGCTGACCATGGCCTTCAAGTTGCGGCGCACCTTATCGTCGAGGACGCTGAACGGCACCTGGTTGCTGTAGAGTAGGTCATACATGTTCGCTTCGGTGAACTGCAGACCACTCGGCATGTCCAGGTCGGTACCGGCCCATGCGCCTTTCTGGGCGTCGCGAATCGAATTGAAGTCGCTCATCACGAAGCCCTTAAAGCCCCACTCGCCCTTGAGAACGCTGGTGATCAGCTCATGGCTTTCGCACGCGTAGTGGCCGTTGATCTTGTGGAATCCGCACATGACCGATGTCGGATTGGCGTTCTTGACCAGCGATTCAAATCCCGGCAGGTAGATTTCGCGCAGCGCGCGCTGGTCAACGATCACGTCCAGCAGGTGGCGGTTGGCTTCCACCTCATTGGCCACGTAATGCTTGGCCGACGTCTGGATGCCCTGGGTCTGGATTGCATTGGTCACGGCAGGGCCGAGCACGGCGCCGATGAACGGGTCTTCGCCGCTCAGGTACTCGGCGGCGCGGCCGCCGTAGGGCGCGCGGTACATGTTCAGGCCAGGCGACAGCAATTGCTGGCCGCCGCCTTGACGCGTTTCGTAGCCGATCGCTAGGCCATATTGCTTGGCGCGGTTGATGCTCCAAGTCGCTGCTAGTGCCGACTGCGACGGATACTGGGCACCGAACAGCTGGCCGCCGACGCCGACACCCATCGACGAATCGAGTGCGTGGGTGCCAGGCAGACCTTGTGCGGGCAGCGCAGGCAACATGCGGCCATCATTGACGCGCGTAAAATTAATCTTTTCCGACAAACTCATGTTGTCGAACATCGCGCCGACGCGGGCGTCAACTTCGTTACCGAAGGTTGGTGGTGCTGCACCAGCAGCGACAGCTGCTAGGCCCAGGCTCAGGCCAAGGCTGGTCTGCAGCAGGCAGGCGCGCGACACCAGGCGTGCAGCGTGGGAAACAGGGCTGAGGGTAGCGGTCATCATTTCTTGGTCGCTCCCGGCGAATCGCTGTTGTCGACTGGCAGTTCAAGCATGCTTGGTGCGTCGCTTGGCTTCTGAACCGGCGGCAATTGCATCCCGTCGAGGATTTCCTTTTGCTTTTCGAGCAGTTCGAGGCGCGCCTTTTGATCGGCCGATTGGCCTTGTGTTGCCGTGGCAGGAGTAGGATCGGCGTAGGCGGGCATGGACGTCGCCACGCACAGCAAAAACAGGGGGACCAGCTTGTTCATTAAAAACCCTTTACAATGTTGTATTAGATAAACTATAAAACGTTTATTACTTAATAATAACGTAACTTTAATATAAGAAATACAATTGTATGTGGCCATTTTTAAGCTGGTATCTATCATGAAAGCTGATGGTTGCAACAGGCAGCATTCTGGTATACCCACTAAACCGGTAGCAATCTGATGCGTTACAAGCGGCTCGACCTCAACTTGTTAGTAGCGCTTGACGCGCTTCTAATCGAATGCAATATCACGAAGGCGGCACATCGGCTGAACGTCAGCCAATCGGCGATGAGCGGCATGCTGTCGCGCCTTCGCACCTATTTCGAGGATGAGTTGATGACGCAAGTTGGGCGAGGCATGCAGCGTACACCCCTGGGTGACGAGCTGGCAGGGCCGGTACGCGAATTGCTCATGCAGGTTGATAGCACTATCGGACTACGCCACGACTTCGTGCCACAGGAGGCGCAACGCCATATTCGGATTGCGTCCTCGGATTATGGCGTGTCAGTGCTACTGACGCCGCTGGTTCGCCGGCTTCAGCGACTAGCGCCATATATCACGGTCGAATTAATGCCGCTGCTTGCACTTTCGGACGACATCATTACGAGCGGGCAGACCGATCTTCTAGTAATTCCTGAAGACTTCGCGAGTAAAGAGCATCCGTGTGAACGCTTGGTATCGGACAACTATCATTGCATGATCTGGATAGGCAACAAGGCCATCGGCCCTGTGCTGGACATGGCGTCATTCCTGGCGTGCGGACATGTCACGCCTTTGTTCGGCCCATTTCGTTATCCTTCGCTTGACGAGCGATTTTTCCGCCAGCATGGGGTTGAGCGTCGGCTGCAAGTGATGACACCGGATTTTGAATCAATGGCTCAGACGATCGTGGAAACCGACCTCGTGGCGACAATGCCAAGCCGGTTGGCTAGGGTCTGCGCCGGGCGGTACGCGGTCAGGCTGCTGGAGCCGCCAATGACTGTGCCGTCAATCCGCTACTGCATGCAGTGGCACCGCCATCATACGACCGATCCAGGCCATCGCTGGATACGCGCCCAGCTGGCCGCAGTTGCAAGGGAAATCGACGTCCCGTCCTAACTCGGCAGCCGACGTGTTGTTCTTTCTAATTTGATTAGCACCAAGACATATAGCTGCTGCTAGGTTCTTGGAAACTATTTAACCATTGACAACCTTCGAATGTCTGCTATGGGTCCAGGCTGTGTAAACGTAGCGTCGTGTAAAAGGACGTGGCTCGGTAAAAGTTAAGCCAGTATCTCATCAAGACGAATGCTGAATGAAGCGCTTATCGAAGGCGAAGACCGTGGCTAGGGCACGCCGTTGCCCGAGCTCTTGGACGACTACGTGACCGAGGATAATCCAGTGCGGGTAGTCGATGTATACGTGGATGAACTTGACCTTGCCCTCCTGGGCTTCACGCGGGTGCAACCAGCAAAGAAGGTCAGCCCGGCTTACCATCCAGCCGTGCTCCTCAAGCTCTACATCTATGGATACCTCAACCGCATCCAATCGAGCCGGAGGCTCGAGCGCGAAGCCCAGCGCAACGTCGAGCTGATGTGGCTCATTGAACGCCTGTCAGCCCCTTTCAAGACGATAGCGAACTTCCGAAAAGATAACGGAGGAGCGATCGGTAAGGTCTACAGACAGTTCGTCGTGCTGTGCCAGCAACTGGGCTTTGTTGCACAAATAGGCTGGTGCAGTAGTCGATCATGGGCGCCGGGTAAACTGTCGGCATGAGTGCCCAAGCAAAAACAAAGTATCGAACGACCAACTGGAAAGACTACAACACGGCGCTGAAGGCGCGTGGCTCCCTGCTCATCTGGCTGGACAAGGACATGTGCTGGCACGGCAGTGCCAGCGGCAAGCGGGGCCGCCGCCCGAAGTACCGCGAGGCTGCGATCCAGTTCTGCTTGACGATCAAGAGCTTGTTCAACCTGGCCCTGCGTCAGGCGATGGGCATGGCGCAAAGCCTGCTCAAGCTTGCTGGCCTGGACTGGCAGGTACCCGATTTCAGTACTCTTAGCCGGCGCCAGAAGCATCTTTCGGTGACGATCGGCGCGCAGCCGACAATAAAGGGATTGCACCTCCTGGTCGACAGCACCGGCATCAAGATGCTGGGTGAAGGCGAATGGAAGACCAAAAAGCATGGCGCAGACTACCGTCGCCGGTGGCGCAAGGTCCACCTTAGCATTGATGTGGTCACATTGGAAATCCGGGCTATCGAAGTAACCGACAACGCTACCGGTGACGCGCCGATGCTGCCATGCCTACTCGACCAGATTCCCGCCGATGAGATCGTCTCCAGTGTTAGCGGCGATAGTGCCTACGACACCAAAGGTTGTCACAAAGCGATTGCGCAACTTGGGGCGCATGCAATTATCCCCACTCGCAAGAACGCAAAGCCATGGAAGGATCATTGTCCTGGCGCCATAGACCGCAACGCCATCTTGGCGGACACGCGCTTGCTAGGCAGAAAAATATGGAAGAGGTGGAGCGTCTATCACCGGCGCAGCCTTGTCGAGACCAAGATGCGTTACTTCAAGCTGCTTGGTGAACGCGTCATGGCGCGTGACTTTGACCGCGATGTCGCCGAACTGCAGGTCCGTGCCGCCATTCTCAATCGGCTCACCAAGCTGGGCACACCTACAACTGTCGCGGTGACTATGCCATAGTTTCGCTTGGGGTTTGGGGAATTATGATCTCAACTGATTTATGCAACAAAGCCCTTCCATGCCGATAACACACGGCGCCAGATTGGCGAACAAGACCGCCATCTCTCTCGTTTGATCTGTTTCTTGAGCACCGGTTTGCTACATGCAGCGACCCCGTGAATCTGAAACACGTTCTTTGCCCGATCGATGCCGATTGTCGTAATCTTCCTAGTGACGCTCCCCTCGATTCAAGTGGTTGGTTGACACTTCCACTTTGGCACGTCCGATGCCGTTACAATTAAGGGCATCCACCCCATTGATAGCAGCCGTTCGCTAGCTGTCAACCTGCAGCTGGCCAAAAGCTTCTGCTACAACGCATCCACTACCGCAAATCAGATCGCCATCCTCATTAAATACCTGATAGCGATGTTGGACACCCCCAATGCTTGCCGCTCCATCGAGTCCAAGTAGCAAGGTATATAGTGTGTCGGTTAAAGCAAGGTCTAGGACGTCGCGCAGCGCGATGATCTGCTGTTTGTTGAGTGCCATGGATGCGATTTTTTGAGAGACCAAGGTCTCACTTCCGGTCCCCATAAATAGCACAAGCAACTCTTCCTTTTCGATCCGCCAATTCTTTACAAATTCTGCTGGAGTCATCGTAAGTTCCCTTATAGGTGAATAAAGGATGACCTTCGCGAATCCGAACTTGTCAGATTGCTAAGGTTCATTGCGGTCGGTGCAACTTAGCAGGAATCGATGGACTCTGATGCATACTTGCTATAGGTCATAACGACTTCGCCAACGCCACTATGCAACACCTTTGAGGGTTCGATGAGGGCATCAATCAGTCCATTGAGAACCAGCCGAATTTGGAACTGTTTCACTTGGCTCGGTCGGTCGGCCGGACGCAAGCATGCAATTTTTAAAATATCTCGCCGTAAATGGTACGCTTACGCGGGCTTTCCAATGTCTGCCAAATTGCATAGTCGACTGTCAGTTGGTGTGCAGAATACAATTCTAACTATGTCGTTGCTGACAGGCAACGGCGAGCATTCTTTCAGTGCCGGCCCTACGATATGGCTAGTATCTGCTTAATACGCTTGCAAGACAGTCCCGCTAACTTCGCCGAACCCGATCCTAGGTAGACCGGGGCGGGCGGCCCATCCCCGCATGACGATGCGGTCGCCATCCTCGATGAAGACACGCCGCTCGCCGTTGGGCAGGCGGAGAGGCTTCTTACCACCCTCAGTCAGTTCGAGTAGAGAGCCAGCTTCTTCCGGCCGTGGGCCTGACTGCGTACCCGACCCCAGCAGATCGCCGGGACACATCGCACAACCGTTGACGGTGTGATGTGTTAGCAGCTGGGCGACCGTCCAGTAGGAATGGCGAAAATTCGACTGCGTTAGTCGAGCCGGCGCCATTTGCTCACAGCGCATGGTTTCCGTTTCCAGCAACACCTCTAGTTCGATATCGAAAGCGCCGCACGCCCGCAAGCGGTCATAGTCCAGATAGGGAAGGGGCTGTGGATCGCTGGCTTCGCGGTGCCAGGCCACGCGATAGGGCGCCAACGCCTCCAGTGTAACGATCCATGGCGAGATGGTCGAAGCAAAGTTTTTGGAGAGAAACGGTCCAAGCGGCTGGTACTCCCATGCTTGCAGATCGCGCGCCGACCAGTCATTGAGAAGGCACAGACCAAAGATGTGTGCCTCGGCATCGCACGCATGTATCGGTTCGCCCTGTACATTTCCCGGACCTATAAATACACCGATCTCGAGCTCATAGTCGAGCTTTTTGGACGGTAACAGTGATGGCGCGTCGCATCCAGCCGGCAAGACCTGCCCGCGCGGACGACGGAAAACCTGGCCTGATATAGATATGGTCGAGGCCCGTCCGTGGTAGCCAATCGGTACCCATTTATAATTGGGAAGAAGTGGGCTATCTGGACGGAATAATTTTCCGACTGAGGTAGCGTGATGAATCGAGGTGTAAAAATCGGTGTAATCTCCGATCGCAGCTGGTAATGCATATTCGGCATCCGTCTGGGCAACAAGCATGGCAGAACGCGATTCAGCATCCGCGCGCAGCATCCGAGAAAGTGCAAGCCGCAATGCCGACCAGGCCTGCCGCCCCGCACCCATCAGGCCGTTGAGCGAGCTGTATGCCGCAAGGTTGGCGGCATGCCGCACCAGCTCAGGCGCATCGTCCAGTGCTTGGGCGAACATCGCCAAGTCGATGACTTGGTCCCCAATCGCCACTCCACCCCGGAATGCTTCAGCGACACCACGCCGGCGGAAGACGCAAAATGGCAGATTTTGGATCGGGAAGTCGGAGTCTGTAAGGTTGGCCGAAGCTACCCAGCTGGTCAGGGAGGGATCATGGGTCTCATTTAGTTGCAGAGTCATGGCTGTTTCCTGTCGAAATGCTTTCGAAAACCCTGCCAGCATTCGTGGTAGTCCGGCTGCAGTTCAGGCGACGCTAGCGCACGAGCAGTCGGGCAAATGATGTCGCGTGTCTCGAACATGAAAGCCATGGTAGCGTCAATTTTGTGCGGGATGCTCGTGTCGCCAGCGCAGGCTTTCTCATAGCTGGCTTGGTCTGGACCGTGTCCACTCATGCAGTTGTGAAGGCTCGCACCGCCAGGGCGAAAACCGGCAGACTTGGCATCATACTCACCTTCGATAAGGCCCATGAATTCGCTAGCAACGTTGCGGTGGAACCACGGCGGACGGAAGGTATTCTCTGCAGCAAGCCAGCGCGGTGGAAATATCACGAAGTCAAGCGTATCCACGCCGGGGCTGTTTGATGGCGCCTGCAGTACCAGGAAGATCGACGGGTCCGGATGATCGAAGCTGATCGAGCCGATAGCGTTGAAGTGGCGCAGGTCGTATTTATATGGCGCATAGTTTCCATGCCAAGCGACCACATCAAGAGGGGAGTGGCCTATTCGCGCAGACCACAGATTGCCGTTGAACTTGGCTACCAGTTCGAAGTCACCCTCACGATCTTCAAAACTGGCGCACGGGGTCAGGAAATCGCGCGGATTGGCTAGTCCGTTGGATCCAATAGGGCCCATGTCCGGCAGCCGCAGCAGAGCTCCGTAATTTTCGCACACGTAGCCGCAGGCCTCTCCATCGGGAAGGTGTACTTGGAAGCGCACTCCGCGGGGGATGACCGCAATTTCCTGCGGCGCGATCGCAATCACGCCCAGCTCGGTAGCGATGTGCAAACGTCCCATCTGCGGCACGATCAGCAATTCTCCATCTGCGTTGTAAAAGTAGCGGTCCTCCATGTCGCAGTTGGTGGAATACAGGTGGATTGCACACCCGCATTGCTGAGCAGGTGTGCCATTTCCGGCCATAGTGACCCAGCTATCTATGAAATCTGTGGCGGAGTTCGGAACCGGCAGTGGATCCCAGCGCAGCTGATTCGGCGGCACTACGACGTCGCCGAAATGGCTAACGATCGCGCGGTTGTCGATTTGATGGAATGGCCGGTGCATAGCGGCCGGTCGAATTCGGTATAGCCAGCTACGTCGGTTGTGCGCGCGGGGGGCAGTGAACGCAGTACCCGACAACTGCTCGGCGTACAGGCCGTAGGCCACATGTTGGGGAGAGTTCTGATGTGCGGGCAGTGCCCCAATGAGAGCCTCGGTAGCGAATTCATTACCAAATCCAGATTGATAGCCGGTTTGCTCGAGAAGTGGTGTCACATTGTCTCCTAGTGTTCAATACAAGAAGTTCTATTTCTTAACGTTAGAATGTAGATCAGATCACTATAATTTTCGAATGAAATACAAAAATTATTGCTATTCATAACGTAAATGTGCGCTGTCGGTACTTCCCATGCATCATGGATGGTGCGGAGCTTCCGCAGTTGCTAAGGATAACGATGGACTTGCGCGACCTCGACCTGAACCTGCTGGTTGTGTTCCATACTGTGTTTCAGGAGAAGCAAATCTCGAACGCTGCTCGACAGCTCAAGGTGACACAGTCCGCTGTGAGCAATGCGCTGGCGCGCTTGCGCCGCAGCGTTGGCGACGATCTTTTCGTGCGAACCACTGATGGCATGCAGCCGACGCCATATGCCGAGAAGATGGCCGTGCCGGTCGCCGCAGCACTTTTGCAGCTTGAGCACGCACTGCGTCCGCAAGAAGGCTTCCAGCCACAGTCAAGTTCCCGGAGGTTTTCAATCGCGATGACCGATGTTGGCGAGACGTATTTCATGCCAAAAATGGTCGAGGCATGCGCCGAGTTTGCACCCTTCGTTCATATTGCATCGGTACGCGCCAGTGCTATCGACCTGCGAAGTGAAATGGAAGCCGGGCGGGTCGACTTGGCAATCGGTCCCTTCGATGAGATACCGTCAGTGCTTTACCAGCGCCGGCTGTTTCGCCAGTCGTGCGTTGCGATGTTGCGGCGTGGTCACCCCTTGACCGGAGGCTCGATGACTTTGGAGCGGTTCCGAGCGGCGGCGCAACTAATCGTCAGTTCCATGGAAAGCCCTTATGACCGCATTAACGCCGCCTTGCGAGAAGCAGGAATCGTGACCGGCTCTATGTTTAGCGTACCGCATTTTGCCGCAGTTCCCTACATCATCAGCACCACCGACCTAGTAGCCACGGTCCCGCAGAAAATGGCAGAACGCACTGCCGCGCCGTTTGGGCTGGATGTAGTTGACATACCGTTGTTGCTGGAACCGCTTCAAACCAACATGTTTTGGCACCGGCGCTACGCCCAGGATGAGGGTATCCAATGGCTACGCGGCTTAGTCGTCAGTCTGTTTTCAGAGCTTTAACAGAACCCACTGCGAAGTTTTATGATTGTCATGCATTTTGCTGTAGCTCGTTAGCGATAAGAATATCGACTATCGTAATCCTTAGGATGCCGAGATTCCATCGGATTGGTATCGGTTTGCACCCTGACGAGCCAGGGACTTAAAGATAGTGAGACGCTAATAAATGGCGAAATCAGGTCGCTGAGTTACGGCGAACACTTCCAGTTTGACGAGTCCATCTCGCCGGAATTCGGGATGCATCAGAAGAAACGGATAATCCATCGGACAGCTCGATCCAAAGCGGCGCCAGATACAATGCGGGCAGCAAACGAGAAATTAACAACGCCCTCACGCCGGTCTTATTA
>Ga0265780_10002761_pt1 | contig 23581 bp, 38 predicted proteins | sample P1T30metagenome_FD_192432 | JGI IMG/M metagenome (GOLD analysis project Ga0265780, IMG submission 192432) | Plant litter microbial communities from East Loma Ridge, Irvine, California - P1 T30 | ecosystem: Environmental > Terrestrial > Plant litter > Unclassified | place: USA: California... | reverse complement strand
GCCAGCAAGATGTACGAGGACGCGAGCCTCACCCCCGAGGCGCGCGCCGCCGTCGACGACTTCATGCAGAACCCGGGCGACCGTACGAAGCAGGCAGCGGTGGCCGGCTTCCAGCAGGCGAAGTCGATGGGCGAGAAGGCCGTGAAGTCCGCGCAGGATTTCTTCGAGTCCCTGACGCGCAAGGACAAGGGCGAGGACCGCACGCTGTCGACCGTGGACAGCCCGAAGCTGCACGCCGCGATCGCGGACACCGTGTCGCCGGCGCTGGCCGAGCGCTGGCCTGCACTGGTGCAGAACGACACCGCCATGAAGACCGTGACGGGTAGCCTGCGCCGCGTGATGGACATGATGCAGAAGGACGGCACCGTGGACAGCGATGTAACCAGCCAGCTGCGCGGCTGGTTCGGCAAGGATGCGCCGAGCGTGATGGCCGCGCTGCACGGCGCCGTGCTGGACAAGACCGACGTGGCCGGTACCGAGCGCTACTACCGCGCCCTGTCGTCGATGTCGGACACGATCAACTCTGCTCGCTCGATGGAAAGCCACGTGCGCGACGCGCTGCCGGAGAACCTGCGCAAGACCGTGGGCAAGGACCAGCTGAGCGAGATGGTGCGCAGCCTGCGCGAGCACCTGGACGGCACCGGCTACGAGGGCAAGCCGAAGGCCCAGGCCGAGTTCGAGCAGCGCCAGGTCGATGAGAGCCTGCGCGCGCACTTCGGTGACAAGACCGACGCGCTGCTCAAGGCATTCGAGAAGGACGCCGAGGAGCGGCACAAGGCAGGCAAGAGCGCTGACGAAGCGGCCGGCATCGTGGAGCAAGACCCCGAGCAGGGCGTCAATGCGCGCGACGCCGCCGAACTGGAAGCCGAGGCCGAGCCGGTGCAGTTCCATGGCGCAGGCAAGGACAAGGCCAACCCGCAGCCGATCAAGTCGCCCGAAGCGCACCGTGCCGAGTTCGACAACGCTGGCCAGGCCGAGCGCCTGATCCGCGAGCTACAGGCCGAGAACCCGGACCGTGTGGTGCAGTTCCAGCACATCCGCGACATGTCACCGGAGGAGCGTGCCAAGCACCCGAACGCCGGTCCTGACGACGGCTTCGTGACGGTCGAGGGTACCCGCGACGAGACGCGCCTGACGCCGGACGAGTTCCAGAAGATGCGTGTGGACACCAGCAAGACCAGCCACGCGCAGAACAACGCGAGCCGTATCGACACCGGCGTCCACGGCGCCGTGATCGACGCGCGCGCCATCGTGAAATCCATGAAAGGAAAGCTCGATTATGTGGACTCGGACAATATCAGCGCACGCCACCGCACCGCACGCGCCTTCATGGAAGGTATCGCCGCTGTGCAGGATCATCTCGGCAAGAGCTTCGACATCCCGGATGAAACCGTCATCGCACCTGGCTTTACCTACGGCGAAGCGAAAACGCTTTCGATGCGGCGTCCTGATCCAGAATGGATGAAGGGCAAGACCGACGAGCAGATCAACACCGAGATCTCGCGCCGCGAGAACCTGGCTGAGCTGAACGACCGTGAGCTGGGCCGCGCCACCATCAAGGCGCAGGATGTCGTGGCGCGCCGCGAAGCCCAGTACCAGGCCAAGGTGCAGGAGATGCGCGAAGCCGGCAGCAAGCTGCGCAGCGCCGATCTCAAGCAGCTGCGCGAGGACATGGGCGTCAACGCCGCGCGTGATGCGCTGCGCGCTGCTGACCGGGAAACTGCGAAGCGTGAAGCCGTCGTCCGCAAGGAAAAGAACCTCGACAATGAGGGACGCACCGAAGCCGGTACCGACGAGCAGATCCACCGCGCCGCCGACCACTCGACCGAGAAGGATCTGCAGCGCCGCGCCGGCCTGGACGACAACCCGCTGGCGTACGACAACTTCGCCACGCGCAATCCTGACGGTACGCTGCCGAAGGCGATCCGCAACGCGATCGACTCGAAGCTCAACCGCATGGAGAACATGAAGACCGCGGACGGCAAGCGCGTGAACACCATCGCGCAGCGCGTGGCCACAAAGGCGCGCGTGCTGCTGGACAACCTCGACAAGATGAAGGTCATCGACCAGGCGCTGCTGGCCTCGATCGTGAAGGACGGGAAGATCGCATCGATCAGCGAAACCGTGAACGACCTGCACGACCGCTACGCCGCGCGGTGGAAGGAAGAACCCGCGAAGGACTTGTCAGCCGGCGGTTTCCCGACCGATCTCAAGACCCGCGCCGCTGCGCAGAAGATCCTGGCTCCGTCGAAGCTGGCGCAGCCGTCGAGCGAGGTGATGCGCGTGTACGAGACGCAGCGCCGTCGCTTCGAGCAGGCCGGCAAGTCCGTCGCCGCGTTCGAGCGCGCGTTCGCGCAGCACATCAACATCCCGGTCGAGCGTGTGCAGGAACTGAGCAAGCTGTACAAAGCCAGCGAGGGCACCGCAGCAAAAAAGCTTAACGCCTTCACCGAGCGCGTGCTGGGTGAAGGCGACCTGTCGTCCGTCAAGGATGCGATCAAGAAGAGCGACGCGCCGCGCGACCTGCAGCGTGTCGTCGATTCCCTGGCCGAGCACTACGACAACCCGCGTGCGCGGGAAGTGCTCGACGTCGCAAACGAGCGGCTGGCCAGGACGATCGAGCGCGACCCGGACGTGACCTACTCCATGCAGCGCGTGGACCCGAACGTGCAGAATACCTCGGGCAAACTGGCTGATGTGCAGCAGCACATCGAGACCGTGCTGGGCGACAGCGTCGACGTGCAGTTCACGAAGATGCTGCACGCCGGTGAATTCCTGAAAGCGGCCGGCAGCAAGAAGCTGACGAAGGACACCATCCGCATCTCGGTCTACAGCCTGGACCCGATGAGTGTGGCGCACCACGAGAGCCTGCACGCTTTCCTCAAGCAGCTGCGCAGCGACGGCCTGGTGGACGAGGCGCACCCGCTGCTGAAAGCCGCGGACTCGCTGGCCGTGAAGAACAAGCTGCGCGAGCTGCTGGCCAACGAGCCGGCGGCGCTGCGCCAGATCGAGAAGAGTCTGGAAGAACGCGCGGCCTACATGTACCAGTTCTGGGCGGCGGGCAAGCTGGAACTGCCGGCCAAGCCTGCTGGCGTCCTGGGGCACCTGGCCGACTTTTTCAAGAGCGTGCTGGGCATCTGGACGAACGACCAGCGCGCTACGCATATCATGGAGTACTTCAATTCCGGTGAGTACGCGGCGAACATGGCCGACCGCAGCGCCGTGGGCCGCGCGCTGCTGGAAGGGACGAACGAAAGCGTCGAGCGCTTCAAGACCATGCTCGAACCGCTGGGCCGGCTGGCCAACGCGGTCGCAGCTACCGGCAACGGTCGCCTGCGCGCATCGCTCATCCCGTCGCTCGTCGAGCTGGCCGACAAGGTGTATGCGCCGCTGCAGGGCGAGCACTCGGACCCGGGATACCTGCCGGCGGCGCGTGCGAAGCGCACCTCCGTGCTGAACACCCTGGCCGACAAGATCGGGCACAACGATCCGGCCGTCATCACCGACGCGCTGAACTCGCTGCAGAAAGGCGTGGCCGGTGCGACGCCGGAAGAGCGCCTGGTAATGCGCGAGGTGAAGAAGACCCTGCGCGAGATGCACAGCTACATGACCGACGCCGGCGTGCAGCTGGGCGACCTGGGTCCGGACTACTTCCCGCGCGTGTGGGAGCCGGCGACGATTCTGTCGAAGGAGACCGAGTTCCGCGCGATGATGCAGCACTACATCGATAGCGGGAAGTTCACCGGCTCCGTCGACCGGATCATCGCCATCCTGACGCGCAGCGACGGCAGCGACCTGCAGGTCGAGACCGTCAAGCCCGGCATGCAGTACTCGAAGGAGCGCGTGCTGGGCTTCATCTCGCACCTCGACGCCGAGCCGTTCCTGCGCAAGAACCTGTACGACACGCTCAACAGCTACGTGTCGCAGGCGACGCGCCGCGCTGAGTGGGCGCGCCGGTTCAAGGACGACGGCTCCGGCCTGCACGACCTGCTGGCGCGCGCGGAGGAAGAAGGCGCAACGAAGGAAGATCTGCAGCTGGCCTCCGACTACCTGCAGGGCGTGGACGGTACGCTGGGTGATACGATCAACCCGAAGTTGCGCCGCGCCTTCGGTAACATGATCGTGTACCAGAACGTGCGCGTGCTGCCGCTGGCGATCTTCTCCTCGCTCATCGATCCGATGGGCGTGCTGGTCCGCGGCGGTACGGTGGGCGAGGCGTTCAATACGATGAAGCGCGGCTTCGCTGAAATCCCGAAGGGCTTCAAGAAGGGTGCGGCGCACGACGACGCAACGAAGCTGGCCGCGCAGCTCGGCGTGATCGACAACGCGGTGCTGATGCATACGATCGGCTCGACCTTCTCGCAGGGCATGACGAGCAACCTGGGCCGGCGCGTGAACGACGCCTTCTTCAAGTACAACTTGATGGAGCAGTTCAACGTGTCGATGCGCGTGGGCGCGAGCGAGGCGGCGATCGGTTTCCTTGGTCGCCATGCGGACGGCAAGGCCTCGGCGCACAGTGCGCGCTGGCTGGGCGAGCTGGGGCTGAAACCTGGCGACGTGGTCGTGAAGAACGGCCGGCCGCTGCTGCACGCCGCCGAGTTCGAGGCGCATGGCTACAGCGCCGACCGTGCGCAGGACGCGGCCGACAAGATGATCCTCGCGGTCAACAAGTGGGTGGACGGCGCGATCCTGCGGCCGAACGCGGCGCACAAGCCGATCTGGATGAATGATCCGCACTTCGCGCTGATCTCGCACCTCAAGCAGTTCGTCTACTCGTTCCAGGAAACCATCTTGAAGCGCGTGGTCAATGAGGCGCGCCATGGCAACGTGGGACCGGCCTATGCCCTCGCGGCCTACGTGCCGTTCATGCTGGCGGCGGATCTGGCCAAAGGCGTGATCGTGGGCGGTGGTTCGCAGCCCTCCTCGCGGGATTCGTGGGACGCGGCCGACTATGCGTTCTACGAAGTGCAGCGCGCCGGGCTGTTCGGGGTTGGCCAGTTCGGCGTCGATGCGCTAAAGGACGTGCATCGCGGTGGGCTGGGCGTCGGCGCGCTGTCGGGGCCGTCGATTGAGCAGCTTGGGGAGGCCGTGAAGACCGTGGCCGGTCCTGAGCAGTTCAAGACCTTTGCGATGAACGCGATGCCCGCCAACGCCCTGTTTGACGCCGCTGAGAGCGCTTCGACGAACGCTATCGACTAGGCCGCTGGGTAGATCGGAAGAATGGAAGGAGGGAGGAGCGCTAAGTGCTTGATTTACTTAACTCTTCCATTCTTCCATTCTTATCTGAAACCTCTATAGGAAAAATAAAAAGAGAAGTAAATAGATAGATAGGAGAAAGTTTCAAGAAATTTCGGAAGATCGGAAGGACGCCAGACCGTGTGGGCGCGACCGCGCCGGTGAAGGTCCGGGCCAGTGTGGAAGCGAAGCGCCCATGTGTGCGGCGAAGCGGATAGAGCTTCGGGATTAGCTACAGAGTTCGGGGCTCTTCGCACCACGGTGTTAGGCGTGGCCCCGAATGTGCATCTCAACTTTTTCAGCACGAAAGCCCGTATCTACGGGCTTTGTTTTATGGATCGAACTGGTCCAGCAGCGCTTGCGCATCGCGTGCGGCCTCGCCGTCCCAGACCTGGGCCTGAGCATCGACGAGAAGATTGCGCAGCGCCTTTTTCAAGGCGCCTACCTGTTGTGCAAGCGCGGTCTGCTCTTGCACAACAGCGGTAAGAGTGCGCAGAGATTTCTCGATACGATCGAGCTTCCAATGCGCTTCGTTGTCGCGGTCGTTCACACCAGCCTCACTTCGGCATCGACCGCTACGCGAAGCAAACCGCCGCAGGCATCGCACTTCTCGATGGCGCTGCCGCGCGGATCGCCGCCTCCCCAACCATCGACATCTTCTTCGCAGTGCGGGCAGATGACCTTGTCGGCACGAACATAGACGACGTACACGGTGCGCACGTCGTCCGGTTCGGTATCAGATTGCGGCATCACGCACCTCCACCTCATACATCTCCCAGCCGCGTGCCAGCTCGCGCTCGAAGTTCTGGCCGTTGCGATCGCACCAGTGCCGCAAGTTGCAGATTAGGTCGGCCACCTTGTCGCAGTCCTCGGTACCAGTCACGAACTGGAACACGTCCAGCGCCGAGCCGGCCCAGCCGGCGCGCTCGTCGTTCATCTTGTCCGGGTTCGGCGGCAGTGCCGGCTTAGTTACCGATGTAGAGGCTGACATACTTCTCTCCCGGTTCGAGATCAAAAGGGCCGCACTGGTCATCAACTTCATCGGTTACGTGCGGCGAACCGACCGGACCACAGTCGCCGCTAGCGCCGTGACGGTAGAAGACTTTCATCCCACCGCGGCCTTCATACTGCAGGGTCTGCAGCTGGACGATCAGCTGATTTACGTTCATGATTTTTCCTTTCAAGGCGCCGCTTCTTTGCGGCGTACATCACGATCAGGGCTTCCTGCAGGTCATCGTCGTGCGTAATCTCCAACGTCGCCCAGCGGTGCCCTTCCGGACACTCACGCCGGCGCTGGATCACCGCACCATTCATCTCGGGCCGCGAGTCGTAGACCTTCGACTTCTCGCTCCCGCATTCGGGACACTTCATGGCCATGATGACCTCCTAAACAAAAATAGCCCACCGAAGCGGGCTATCAGGGTGATGCGAGATTAGTACACGTCGGGCAGGGTCGTCGCGTAGTAGGTACGCAGCTCGCAGTACAGCAGGTCCGGGAACGACTCGGCGCTCGGGTCGAGCGTCTTCACGATCTCGGCCAGGCGGACGTTGTCCTCGGCGCCGTTCCAGTCCTTGCGATAGGTGCCGTCCTTGTAGCCGTTATCCTGGCGGAAGGTGTTGAGCACGTTCTTCGCCACGTAGCCGGTGTACATGGTTTCCCAGGTCATGCCCACATCGGCCATGATCGAGGCCAGCAGCGGGAACGAGAAGCGACGCTCGGTGGCCATGCCGACCATCAGTTCCAGCTTGGCCAGCACGTCATAGTTGGCCAGGTGGTGCTCGGCGCGGCCGACGTTGATGACGGTACCCGGGTGGAGCATCGCCTGCTGCAGCCAGTTTGTCGAGGCGATGTAATCGCCGCCGAAGTGAACCAGCACATCGGACAGCGCGAAGTGGAAGATGTCCACCAGCTCGATGCGCAGCTGTTCGATGTTGGCGTCCTGCTTCTTCCACCACTTCCAGCCATAGTGCTCCATGGCCTCGGTACCTTCCACGACGACGGCGCGCAGCCAGGGGAAGCCGGCAAGGAGCCAGCTTGCGTTGACCTTGGCGTTCATCGCATCCTGCATTTGGAGCAGCGTGCGGATCTGGGTCGGGCGCAAAATCGGGGTCATTTATCACCCGCGAAAGTGGCATTCGCATTCAGCCATTCCAGCAGGCCGGACTTATCAGTCGGGACTTCGACGCCGATGCGCTCGGGCTTCTTGTCGACGCCATCGGCCATCTTGAGCGCAGTGCAGCGCTTGCTGGCCTCGCCATCCGAGGTGGCGAATTCCTGGCGCTTGACGCCGTTTTGGGTGTAGGTGATTTTATGGAGGCGCATAGCCTTCTCCTTCTAGTTGCGCCCGCGCGCCGGCGGGCTGGTGTTACTGGCCGAGTGCGGCCAGAGCGTCGTGCAGGTGATCGCTGATCGATTCGCAGTCGTGCCATTCAGGCGTACCGACCTTGAACTTCACCTGCAGCATGTTGTTGCGCGCGACGGCCTTGAGCAGCGCGTCGTTGGCGCGGTCGATGAAGTTCATCGCGTTAGCCGGTAATTCAGCCAGCACGACCTCGGGCAGCTGGTCGACCGTCGACGGCGCCGGCTGCGTGTAGGCCTGGATCGAATAGCCCATCTCCTGCAGCCGGGACCAGGGCTTGTTCATGTGCGCCAAAAGCGCCGCACGCGCACCATGCGCCGTGGTCCCGGCCGTGTCGGTATAGACCTCGTTGCCGGGGCCGAGCGCGACGTACAGGCCGTTCACGTGCCAGTCGAAGTTCGGATCTTTCGAGTTCATTTCGTCCTCGCCGCGTTGATCTCCGCGACGAGCCGACGCTGCGTCTCGAAGATGCTCTTGCCATAGTCGAAGCCGACCGGGTGGCCAATGCCATCACGCATGCGCACGGTGATCGTCGCGGCCAGCTCGTTCATCTTCACCTCGGCCACCAGATCAGGATCGATCCAGCAGCCGTCCGTGAGCTGGATAAGCTGGCTCATGACATGTCCCTCGCGTCGCGCAGACCGATGAACACCGGATGGCGCGGCGCGTCCACGACGCCGTGTTCGAAGTGCTTGAACTTCACGATGTTACCGAGGAAGGTTTCGCGATTCGCCCAGGCCGTCGCGCGGAAGTCCGCGGACATACCGGTGCCGATGTTGAAAGTGTAGTCGCTCTCGGTCAGGTGGCCCTTGGCGCCGATGAACAGGCGCTTGCACACGAACGCACCCAGCGTGCCTTTGCCGGACTTGCCGGCGGCGTGACTGCTGCGCTTGCTGCGGCCCAGCTCATTCGTCACCTTGGCGTTGTTGTTCTTCATCTCTTCCTCGAAGCCGACGATGATCGCCTCGGCGTCGGTGAAGCGCTTGACCTTGAGCAGTCCGCCTTCACGCACGGTGCTGCGGCCTTGCTTGTACGTGCCGTCCGGGTGGCGCACCATCACACCCTCGTAGCCCAGCGCCAGCTGCTCGGCCTCGTAGGCATCCAGTTCATCGATCGTCTTGATCCACTTATGCGGCACCATCACCAGCGGGCAGTCCTGCGCCCACGGTGCGCCTTCCAGGCGCAGCATCATGCGGTACGCCGGCCACTGGGCCTGGATGCCCTTGACGATACTCGTGGCGGCTGCGAGCCGGTCAGCGAAGACGCCGGGATCGTCGAACTTGTCGAATACATGGAACTGGAACGTGAATTCCTTCGTCGACGACATGACTCCGCTCGTCGTGTTCTGCATGCAGTTCGGATCGGTGGCGCTGCCCACGACCAGCTCGCCATCCAGGCCGCGGATCTCGGGGATGCCGAGCAGGCGCTGCACATGAATGTTCGGAATTGGCTTCATCGAGCGCGACATCACGCCGGCATGCTTCATGGCGCGCACGCCGTCGATCTTCGGGCTGGCCAGGCACGGCAGCGGTACATCGGCGGGCTTCTCGACCTTGCCGGCCAGGTTGGGTTTAAAGGTCATGCTTTTCCTTCCAAGGTTGCGGTTCGATCTTCACGCCATGCGAATCGGCCAGCGTGGTGCCGATCATCATGGCGCCGTCTTCGGTAGGCGAGTCGATCATCCACTCGACCAGGCCATCCTCGCCACGTGTGTACACGCCCCAGCCCGTCGTGTGCTGGTCAGGGCCGGCGAGCTGCATCACCACGTCGGCGCTGCGTGCGTCGACCGGGACGACCTGCACGCCGGTCACGATGCGTTTCTTGATGTCCATCATTGCTCCAATCGGTCTGCGACGAACTGGGCGACCAGCTCGTTCATTTTGCTGTGGGCGAAGTCGTCGACTTCACCGATGTAGTTCTCGCGGCGATTGTCATCTTCATCCAGCGATTCCCACATCACATCGAATTCGCTGGCCCAGGAGATGAACTGCCCTATTAGGCTGCGCGAACCGTCCATGTTGTCCATGATCTGTGCGCAAGCGCTGTCCGGCATGCGGTTCCAGTAGGCGCCGCAATTGAATGCGATATCCGCAATGATCTCCTGTTGACGCAATAAGCGCTCAGCCGCGGTATTCACGAGCGGTCTCCCATCGCGCCATGCGAGTCGATACCCTGCACGCCGGCCACCTGGGTCGCCGGCTTGCTGGCCAGCGGGTAGATGTAGATCGTGCCGTCAGCATTCTGCGTGTAGTTGAGGAGCCCGCCGGCCTTGGCCTGGGCGAACAGTTCCAGCACGAAGCCCGGAGCTTGCTTGTCGAGACGCGCGCCCAGCTGCTCCATGGCCAGATAGGCGATCGTGCGCAGGTCGTCAGGTCGCATCGCCCATCTCCTTCACGTGCTTGAGGCCTTTTTGCTTCGCCTGCGCGAGCCGCAACTTATTGTTGAACGCGATCACAGCGGTCATGTTGTCGTGCTGTTGCGCCGCATTGGCGTCAGCTTCTTCCGGCAGCGGCTTGGTGCCCGGCACGTAGAAGCCCTTGTGCTCGTCGCGGTACTCAGCCTGCGCGACCATCGTGCTGCGCAGCCGGCCGGCGGTACCAGTGAGCAGGACGACTGGGCCGGACGGCGTCGGGTCCACGTCCTTGTCCATCAAAACTTGCAGCAGGCCCGAGGCCCAGCAAACGAGAGATGCCATTATTTTTTCTTCCTTCCTTGTTCACCGGCCTTGCTGCGGAACACGACGCCCAGCGCCTTGATCGCCAACTCGTCACCGGCATTGTTTTGGTTCATGACGAACGAGCGGGCGGCGCCGTCCGTAGTAAAGCGCGAGCCAGCGCTGTACATCACCTCGAAGAACACCTTCCGGGTCTTCTCGTCGATGCACTCGGCCAGCTCCCAGCCCTGCGCGCGCGCGTCTTCCTGATCGCGTAGACGCCATTCAGCGTCCGAGCTTGCGCCGCTCTTCGCGCCGGCCTTGGCAGACGACGCAGATGAAGTAGTTGAGCGCGACGCGCGCGGGCGGGATTTCTTCGCCGCAGATGCAGGTGCCATCGAAGTCTGCCGGTTTGGTTTGGTTCGCTTCTTTACGGGCCGATTCGACGGCGGCGCGACGCGCCTCCTCCGAAATTTTGTCGGCCATTTCGAGGAATTTCTCGTCCATGGATGCGCTTCGCGAGGTGGTAGAGGAGCCAGGTCGTCAGCACGATCTTGTAAGTCGAGCCGATGACGCGGGCGGTGGTGAACAACGGGGTGAAATTGACGATCACAATGCGGCGCCTTTCTGGGTGAAGCCGATAATCCGCTCGGCCAGTTCTTTGCGCGAGAGCAGGTCGTGCCTGAAATCGGCAGTCGAGATCGGATTCTCCCAGTCGAGATCGCGCATGATGATGCCGCCTTCCTTGCAGCCAATTATGACTGCCAGGTTGCGGCCCTCGGTATGGCGATCGGCGCCCCACTTCAACTGCAACGCCGACAAGTCCGGCTCGATCATCGTGCCATCGCGCTTGGGCAGCACGATGAACTTGTACTCGACCCACAGGTCGGCGGCGTCGCCGGAGTACCACACGTCCCAGATGCCGGCCGTATAGATGTTGTTGTTCTTCATCCAGTACGGCTTCTCGCGGCCAGATGGCAAGTACTTATGGACGCCGGCGGTGAATGTGGTCTCCGGCTTGCTCATGGTTTGTAGCCCGCGTGCGTGAGCAGGTACTGGTAGTCCGCAGCTGAGATCTCGACACCCTTACGGGTCGGCTTGTACTGGATCTCGCGCAGGGCTTCTTCTGCGATCATCGGCTGCGCGGCCGCTTCGTCCCGGATCATGCGCTCGTCGACCAGCTTGGCATAGCCGACGATGTCGTGCCAGTTATCGCGGTAGGTTGGATCGCCGTTCAGCATGCGGGCGATCTTGTCGCAGATGACGGTCAAGGCCTGGCGCTGATCATCCGCCAAATTGGCCCAGCCAAGCCCGCCGTGCGCGGCATGGATGACGCGTTGCAGATCCTGCGCGATGACGGCATGTTCTTCGAACCGGCCATAGCGCGCGCCGCGCTCGCCCAGCGTGGCGTCGACATCGGTGTGGGTAGTGACGGTGCTCATTTTCCGATTCCTGCTTTCCAGAGTGCTTGCAGATGTTGGGCCTGTGCGATCGCGTCGAACAGGGCGTTGTGCGCCAAGACGTTGTCCGGCTTGGGTACGTTGCGCGCGCTCGGCACCGACTTGAGCGTGCGGAAACAGCGCACGTTGTAGAACTCCCACGGCGAGGTCTGCCCGCCGGCCGCGTAGGCGTGGTCGAGGATCGAGATGTCGAAGTTCGCGCCGTTGCCGTACACGCGGGTGTTCTTCGCTGCGACCGAAGAACCCAGCCATTCACGCAGCTCGTCCAATGCTTCCGACAGCGGGACGGCGTCCGGCGCGGTGAAGACCTTCTTCGCCTTATCGCCCTGGTCCATCCACCAGGCCAGCGTCTTGCCGCTGATCGTGCGGTGCTCGTCGATATTCGACTGGATCGTAACGATGCGATAGAAGCCATCGTTGTCGATCTCGTCTTCGTTGAAGCGGCAGGCGCCGATCGACAGGATCGCCGCGGAGGCCGAAGTATCCAGCGTCTCCAAGTCGATCATCACGTCGTTCATCGGGGCAGAGGCACGTGCCATTGATTTTTTCGTTGCCATAACTATCCTACAAATTTTTGGCGAAGAAAAACCCGAGCACCAGGCTCGGGTTTCACAGGTCGGCGCAGCTTACGCTGCGTCGGTGGCCGGCACCAGCTTGTCGTGCGCCTTCTGGGCGACGGCGACAGCCTTTTCCAGTTCCTTCGTCTTCGGCGCGACTTCCTTCTGGTGCGCTTTCAGTGCAGCCTGCGCATCTTTCAGGGATTGCTTCGCATCCTTGATCGCCTGCTTGGCGGCGGATGCTGCAGCTTTCTGGTCGGCGGGCGAGAGGACTTTCGATGCGTTACGTGCCATGGTATTTCTCCTTGAGGGCTTGCTTATATTTGAGTTCGTTTAATCGAACTGCGCGGGATATGAGGCGATCGATGATCGACAGCCTCCGTGATGTGCCGCTCTCAAGATCGAGTGCGGCGAGTACTTCTTCTTCGGTCAGCTCGTCGATGTGCTCCGCGAGACTGCGGGCAGACTCGAGAGCTTCCGAGATGGTCCAACGACGAGCTGACATTTACTGCTCCTGCTTAGCGACGCGCCGGGGCACGTGCCGGCGCCTTGCGGGTGCCCGGTTTCGGGGGTGCTTCGTAGCCCGACACGTCCGGCTCTTGCGCCAGGCGTTCCAGCGCTTCGCCGCGACGGCCCCAGTGCGCCTGCATGTTTTCGTTCGGCTGCGGATCACCGAAGCGCAGCGACGGGTAGTCGACGGCCGGATCGAAGGTGACGGTCGTCACCAGGCCGATAGGCAGCATTTGGAACTTCGACGCGGCGCTGCGGACGTAGCCATCGAACGACTTGAGGCCGGTGGGCGACACGTCCAGCATCAGCAGCGGGGTGTCTTCGTCGGCATCCGGCGGCAGCACGGCCAGGCGGCGCATGTTCTTGCAAGCCTTGCCGTCGCCGGCCGAACCGAACTGGTTCATCGGGCAGGACGCGCAGGTGTCGCTCTGCTTGACGGGGGCGTTGTCGCTCGGGACCAGCGCGGTCGGGATCTGACCCAGGGCGAAGCAGGTCGGCGGAACGATGTTCTTCGGATCGTAGACGCCTTCGTAGAAGTTGTTCGTGGCGATGAAGTCGACGATCACGACCTGCAGCTCATCGACCTTCGAGCCGTCCGGCAGGGTGAACACCTTGCCCTTGACTTGGATCTTGTCGCCGCCGGCGGGCGCGGTGCGGTCGGCCAGGCCAGCCAGCTCTGCAGCCATCTGGGCCTTGATATCGACCAGCTGGCCACCCTTGGCCTTGGCCACGGCGACCGCGGTGCCTGGTGCGTTGTTCTTGGCGGCGGCAGGGGTCTTGCGGGCCGGGGTCTTTGCTGCTGGGGCTTTGGTTGCCATGTTGCGTTTCCTTTTCGGACTGGTTGAATTAAGACGTTTTGCGCAGGTTCAGCTTGCGCTTCGTGAACGGTTCGACACCAGGCACCTTGCCTTTGGTCTCGAACAGCTCGCGGATTGCCGGATCGCTGACCCGGCGCTGCAGCAGGTGGAGGTATTTGTTCTTGAGGACGTATGCGCCGAACGAATCCCAGTCCACCACGTTGCCCGTAACGGTCTCGCTGATCGACACGGAAGCGAGCTTCCCGGTCGATTTGTCGACGCCTTCACGGCCCATCGTTTCCATCAGCACGATCTCGGCTGCGGCGATCAGTTCCAGCTGCTCCTTCTCCTTGGCCTGGATCTCGCGCAGCTTCTCGCGGAGGTTGAAGAGCGCGTCGATCTGAACGCCGAGGGAGGCCGGCTTTTTTGCTGTCTTGCCAGAGGTGGCCATTGTAATCCTTTCTTGAACGAATTGTACAGCTTAGTTGAACGGTACCCGAGTGAAACGCTCGGCTATCCTTTGAAGATCGCCTTCATGCGGTCGCGCACCGTGCCGCTAGCGGCCTCCATCAGATCGTGCGAGATGCCGTCCAGCCGGTCGCCCACGCGCAGGGCGATCAGCTGCTGAGCGATCTCTTCACGCGTGCCCTTGAACTGGTGCAGAGTGCGTCCATTCTGCCCAGCGGTGTTCTCCTGCAGGACCATGGAGCCGTCTGCGTTCACGGATATCCAGAACCGCGCGCTGGCCAGCGCCCACCAGATGATGTCGAGCTGTTCGGCTTCGGTCATGACAACTTCTCCGCAACCTGATAGGCGATCAGCTGCTCGATTACGCTGTCCCAGGTGCCGGTGAACTGCGCCAGCGGATCGCGGTCCTGCACATCGGGCGCGAACGCCATCGGCTCGGTGTTGGCGGGCGCGCCCGCATCCACTGGGTACAGGTAGAGCGTGAAGTCGTCCGGGTCATGCTCGACAAGCGCCATCCAGTATTCGCCGGAGCGCAGTCCAAGCTGCAGCGCACGCATAGCTTGCACAGACGTAGACGTGCTCATGACAGCTTCTCCTCGGTCAGCGTGGTGAAGGCACGTTCCAGCGCTTCGCGTAACGTGTGCCCGCCACCGCTGGCCCACTTCTTCCCTTTGCCATCGCTGCGCGAGGCGTCCATCTTGAACGTCACCTGCCAGCTGCACGGCCGGCTGGCATTCACCCAACAGCGCTGCAGCGTGATGCTCATGTCGTGCTGCATGACCTGGCGCTCGACCGCGTCGAGCAGCAGTTCGTCGTCACTTGCTGTAGTTGATTGCATAGCCGCCCTCGCAATTCAGTGGGATGTCGGCGCACCAGGCCGGCGGGGTGCGCATAGCCTTGAGCATCGCCTTGTACGCGCGCTCGGCCACGCCCTTCTTGACCACGGTGACGACTTCATCGTGCGTGGTCGTGACGACGCGGTAGCCGGCCTGGTCGATCGCGAGCATCTGGTCGGCCACGATGATGCGGGCCAGCGCCTGCACGATGTTCTCGGTCAGAAGCCCGCCGTAGATCTTGGCGCGCTCGCCCTTGCGCTCGTAGGTCCACTCGTCCCAGCCGGATTCTTCGTTGCGCTCGGCCTTGAGCTTCGGGTACTTGAGGCACATGCCGTTCGGGAGCCAGATACGATCCTTCTCCCAGCGCAGGCATTTGTACTCACCCTCGATACCGCGCGCCATCTGCGGCAGGATCGTGTTCGTGCAAAAATCCCAGAACTGCTTGATCTTGAAATTTTCACGACGGTAGGTGTTCACAATCTGCTTGCACAGCGCTTCCTCGAAGAACACCGGCGGGCCCATCGTGCCGAGCGCCAGCGTGTTCTGGAACTTATTGTGGCCCATCTGGTAGCCCAGGCCCAGCACGGCGATCTTGCCGACGAAGCGTTCGAGCTTGTCCTTCTTGGTGATCTCGCGGCCGTAGATCTTGTCCGCGAATTTGCAGTACGCATCGCGGTCGAGACCCTGGTCGGCCAGCCGGAACGCTTCCAGCAGATCGTCCTGGCCAGCAAGCCAGCCATTCACACGCGCCTCGATCTGGCCCGAGTCGACGACGACGACTACGCTGCCCTTCGGCGCCAGGATCGACTTGCGGAGGATGCCGGTGTTCTCGGGATCGTCCGGGTCTTCGCGCTTCAAGTTTTGCATGTTCATCTTGTTGCCGCCCGACCAGCGCCCGGTGTGCGCACCGTAGTAGTTCAGGTAGACCGGCAGCGCCCAACCGTTCGCACCCGCCTTGATGAAGCGGCCGGCGCGCGTCTCGTTCGTTGTCGACTTCACCGACAGCCGGGTCTCTACGAGATCACGGATCACCTGGCTCGGATGTTCCATCAGCGAGCTGAACGCCAGGTCGGTCTTGGCGAAGGCGTAGGAATACTTCCTTGCCGGATCGCGGTGCTGGAAGTAGGCCGGCGAGATCTTCATCGGCGGTTCGACGCCCAGGTCGCGCAGCATCTGGGCGAAAACCTCGTTGCTGCCGATCGCCTTCTTCGCGCGGTGCAGCAGGATCTGGCGCGTGTCCGGGTCTTCCACGCCTTTCTTGCGCAGCTCGGTCAGCTCTGGCCGCGTCGGCGTTACGCCTTTCGTCAGCATCTTCTCGACATCCTTCGGTTTGCCGAGCGACGACAGCAGCAGCGTTTCCTTGTGGGCGATCTCGCGTACCAGCTCCTTCTCGACCAGCGGGATATCGACCTTGAGCACCGGGTCGATGAACATGCGCACGGTCATATTGATCAGCGCCATCTCGTTCGCCGGGAACTGCTTGAGCATGAGCTTGAAGATCTCAAGCGTGAGGCGCACGTCCTCGCCGCAGTACTTGCCCATCGCCTTGAACAGCGCCGGCGGCAGCTCGCGGATACCTTTTGCGCTTTCCAGCACGTTCGGGATCTTGTTGCCGACACCGTAGTACTGGGCCACGTCGTCCAGGCGCGCCGAGATGTCATTGCTGTGCAGGCCGCGTGCCATGGACAGCGTGTCGTAGATGAAGCGCGGCTTCACTTCGAAGTGGTGCGACTTGATCAGCCCGTCGAACGCGGCGTGGTGCGCCAGCAAATCGTGCTGGGACCAGTCGATGTCGTGCAGGGCGGACTTAATATCTTTGTGCCCCACAATCTTGACCGGCTTGCTGCCGACCTTGATGCCGACCATCTGCGCGTAGAAGCGCTCGTCGCGGATGTACTCGGAAGTCGACAGCTTACGCAGGGTGTAGTCGATATCGTAGTAGGTCTCGAAGTCGAGCGTCACCAGTTTGGAGAAGTCGACTTTGAGGGGTTCGATGATGACGGCCGGCGCCGCGGTGAAATCGAATTTCGGTTTTTCCTTCGGGGTCGAAGGTCGTGCAGCTGCGGGCGCAGCTTTTACTGCAGAGGCCCATCCCATGACGTTGTCCTTGATTTCGGTTGCGAGGCATACCACCGCTCAGGAGAGCGTAGATACAAAAAAGCCGGCTCGAAAGCCGGCCGGGTTGCCATTCTACATCACAGGCAGATGATTTCCCGGAACTGGGTCCAGCCCATGAAGTTGCGCGAGCGGACATCGGCGCCGGCGGCGAACGCGACGTGCTCGAACGGGCTGGCGTGGCGCGACGACTGCAGCGACGCCGCCAGGTCGAGATCCTTGGCGATCACCGGGTCGCTACCGTCGTGGTTCAGGTACGAGACACGTGCGCAGCGCGCCGAGCTGACCATCGCCGCCTGCATCACGTCGCGCACCTTGAGGTACTCGGTGTCGTCGAAGTAGGGCAGGTGGACGTCGCGCACGACCGGCGTCGACAGTTCGAGCGAGCGCTTCATGCACTCGGCCAGCGCGCGCATGTTCGGCTCAGCCGCGTCATGGCAGCGCAGCTCGAAGAAGTTGTCCCAGTCGGTCGCAGTGACGATCGTGCGCATCCACTGGAACGGCTCGAGGATGCGGTTCACGACCTGCTTATGCAGGCCCATGTCGGCCATCATCTGCGCCACGTCGGCGGCGTCGCCGGCAGCTTCGCGCCACAGATCTTTGGCGCGCTGCAGATCAGCGGCCGAGATTTCGCCATCGGCCTGCATGCCGGGCTGGTTAGCGCCCCAGTGGACCGGCATCGCCGGGTCGGCGCGGACCTGGGCAATCATCTTGGCCACCGGCACCGCGCGCGAAGACATCGCGTTGCGGGAGAATGCACGGTGGGTCATGAACTCGCCGTGGATGAAGCGCGGATACACGAGCGACAGCGTAGCGATCGGGCGGTCGGCGCGCGTGATCGAGTGCTTCACGACCGTCGACGAGATCTGTAGGAAGGACATTACGAGGACTCCAAAAGTTCTTGCAGCCGGTCGGCGTCGTAAATTACCCGATACGGTTGCGAGGTGGTTTTCTTGAAAATCTCGACGAGATGGTCGAGGTCTTTGCACAGGTCCGGCACTGCTGCACGGATTATAGGCCCACGGAACGAATCGTCGAGCTTCTGCGATATCGATTCCACCGCTTCGCTCATGTCGGTCGACGCGCGCGTCGGGGCGAACTCGAACATGACCTGCGCCGCACCGTCCGCAAAATTCCGATTTACGGACATTTTCTGGATAGTCCGCGGGTCAACACCGAGGCACCTCGCGACCACTGCTACGGTGCGTGTGTGCGCCTCTGGGTTGATTGGACCGGACGCGTGCTGCCAGAAATACGAGGTTGGGATGGCCATCAGGTGAACAGGTCCAGCAGGTTGACCATGCGCGCATTCTTCGCGGTCAACCGCTCGTAGACCTTCTCCTCCAACGTGTCCGGCGAGATCACGACGATGGTCTCAGTTTTCTCGACCTGGCCCTTGCGGAAGATACGCGCATTGCCCTGCGTGAACCACTCGAGGTTGTACGTGGGCGATGGCCAGATCGTCGCAGTGCCGCGCGTCAGGGTCAAGCCGTGCGCCGCGCTGGCCGGATGAGCGAAGAAGACCTGATACATGCCGTTCTGGTAGTCGCGGATCATCTCCTTCTTCACCGTATCCGAGGCCTCCGGGTTGTACAGGGCGTACCGGATGCCGCGTTTCTTTGCCTCGGCCACAAGGTAGTCGCACTGGTGTTGCCAGAGGTAGAAAACGACGCTGTGCTTGCGCGCCTCCACGAGATCCAGCACCAGTTCATAGCGTCCGGTATCGACCAGGTGATACTTGCCGGTGTGCTCGTAGACCGCGCCGGACGAAATCTGCAGCAGCTTCGTCGTGACCGCGGCGGCGTTGATCGCCGTAACCGCCTTGCCTTTGCCCATGGCCGCGATCTGGGTCAGCGCCATCTCGCGGTACGCGCGCATCTGCTTGGCCGGCAGCTTATAGGCCAGGGTGTATTGGTTGTTCACCGGCAGGTCCAGGCAGTCCTCGCGCCGGTGGCGAATCGTGATGTCGGCCAGCAGCGCAAACACCGCCTCCTCGGCACCTGGCTTGTCGGTCCACGAGACCATTTCCTTGCGCGGACCGACCTGCGTGGGCTGGCAGGTCGCAGAGCGGAACGCGAAGAAGCTGTTACCTAGGCGCTTGCCATCGTCGAGGAAGTTCACCTGATTCCACACGTCAGTGATCGTGTTCGGGTTCGGCGTGCCGGTCATCAACGAGCGGTATGGGAAATGCACCTTGATCTTGTTGAGCGCCTTGCTGCGCTGACTCGTCGCATGCTTGAAGGTTGTGCCCTCATCCACGGCGATGTGCTTCATGCGTGCGAAGAAGCCCTTCGACTGCTTGGCCAGCCAGGTCACGGCGTCGGTGTTCGTGATGTACACGTCGGCCTCGACCATGAACGCCGCCTCGCGGTTCTTGGCGTGGGCCACCGAGACGCGCAGATGTGGCGCGAACTTGGCGATGTCGTCTTCCCAGGCCGGTTCGAGGAGCGACTTGGGGGCGATGACCAGCATGGCCTCGCCCTTCTTGCGGCGTTTGTCGAACAGCATAATCTGACCGAAAGTCTTGCCGGTGCCCGGGTCGCTCATGTCGAACATGCGCGGCTGCTTGAGCCCGAAGTTGATCGTCTGCGTCTGGTGTTTCATGGCCTTCGGCTTGGCCGGTGCCACAGCTTTTTTAGTCGCCGGCATTAAACACCTCCGGCATTTCTAGCGCCACGGCTTCCCAACTAGCTTCGCAGTGGTCAACTGCCCAGTCGATCGCCATGCTCGGAACCTTGAACGGGCCGATGGCGCGAAAGCCATTCTTGAAGTCGCCGGTGACGATGATCGTCATGCCGTACTGGGGCGGATTATTCGACGCCATAAATTTCCTCATCAGTGATTTTGTATTTCATGCGCAGAATTTCGATGTGGCGGCCGGTCACAGGCATCTCATGACCGTCCAGACGCTGCTGGACGAAGTCGACCATGCACGAACGAAGCTGCTCGATGGCCCGAACGCGCTCCAATCCCCACTGGTATTTCGTGGGCTGGTCGAGCGTGTCGAGTAGGGTGAGCAGGCTGATATACCTCATGCCCGTCGGCCCACGTAGCGGTCGTGCATCCACATGGCCAGGACCATGCCCAGCGCAGCGCCGGTGCCGGTCGTGAAGGCCATGATCCAGCCGAACTTCGCGATGAAGCCGATCGAGACTACGTCGCCGGCGGCGATGCCGTAGCTGGTCAGGAAGACCAGCTTGTAGTGATTGCCCTGCACGTTCTTTTGCTGGAAGCCGCGCAGGCCGACAGCGATGAACGACGCCAGCAGGGACGAGGCGAGGATGTACCAGCTGACCATCACGCCACCCCGCGTTCGCACACGCCAGAACCCTTCGGGCCGTACATGCAGTACTTGCACGAGAAGACGTTCGGGTTCGGCGGGAAGTCCACGGCTTCCATCATCGTGCGGGCGCGCTGGTTCCATTTGTGCTGGAAGCGCAGGCCCTGGTTGCGCTGGTAAGTCATCGTGGTGATCTCGTCTTGATCGAGATACCACAGCTCGGTGTGGACGGTCTCGAGTTTCGGGTAACGCAGGAATGTCACCAGCTGGTACAGCTGCACCTGCTCGGCATGCTTCACTTCGTTGCCGAACTTGCGGCCGGTCTTGTAGTCCACCGCCACGGCTTCGTAAGGCGACAGGAACACCAGGGCATCGAGCTTGAGGCGCAGCCAGGCGGCTTTCCAATCTGCCGGTTCCCAGTCCTTCGACATGCCCCACTCGCCTTCGAGCGAGACGCGGCCTTCCTTGAACGAGGTCTGCAACGACATGAACTCGGTTTCGAAGCTGCGCATCTCGGGCAGGATGTGCTTGACCTTCCCGCGCACGAACATCTCGGCACCGTCGTGGATGCGCGAGCCGCGGTCATTCGCATGTTCCAGCTTCCCCGCCGGCAGTGGCCGCTCCGGCTCCGGGATCTTCTGCACGCGCTTGAGATAGCTGTAGTACTTGCACTTCTCGAAGTCGCCCAGCGACGAGAAGGACCAGGACTTCATGGGCGGCTGGATGATGGCGGGGTTCGGTACGATGGGGATGACCTTCTTGGCGGCGGGCGCCGGGGAGGTGCGCGAGCGCGGTGCTGGTGGCATGGGACTTCCTTGAATAATTGAATGAAAAGAGTGCCGAGTATAAACTATCCGCCCGGCATCACTCGAGATTCTCTTCCTCGTCGAAGTCCGGGGCGTCGTCGATCCAGTCTTTGAAGCTCTCGTCGCTGGTCAGATGCGTATGCTCGGCTTCCAGCTGGTTGTAGATCCAGCGGGCGAAATTTTCGAGGAGTTCGTCGGCAGCTTTCTCGAAGTCTTCCGGCAAGCCGTCGTTATACTCAATCCGCGTGGAGAAACCGCGGTGACTCTCGCCCTTGATGACGAATGCGGTCTGCGGTGTAAGTTCGGGATACAGCGGCTCTTCGTCACTGAGCCGGTCGGCCACGAGGATCGCCTGGAACTGGGCGTGCAGTTCCTCGGCCACGCCAGCCAGGCGCAGCAGCTCCTCGTCCTGTGGCGCATGCGCCTTCACATCGGTAGTAGCGTCGTAGGTCTCGGCCATGCGCAGCCAGCCGCCGAACGAGCAGCCGTCGCCCTGGGACCAGAAACCCGAGAACGCGATGTCCGGATTGTTGACGGGGCGTCCACCGATCGTCCGGCTGGACCTCTCACCGATTTCGATGCCCAGGCAGCGCGCGCATGTCACCGCGTCGTCGTAGACATGCTCCCACCAGCCGGTATCGACCTGGCCTACTTCCCATTCCAGACGAACCTTGTTCTTCGCATGCTGGTCGAGGTCTTCGTACTTCACGATGACACCAGCGAGGTCAGGTACTTCGACAGCTCCTCACGAGCGCGGCGCACATTGCGCTGAGTGCCGGATACGGTCTCTTTCTTGTTGGCCGACGCGCCAACGCCCACCACGGTGCGGCGGACACGCGCGGTGGCCAGTATGGATGCCAGGCGCTCGATCTCGCTGGCTTGTTCGGGGGTCAAGCTCATGGCTTCTGATTCTCCTCGGGGGGTAGGAAGCGCAGCACTTCGGACACGCAGCCAAAATACGCGGCATCGTCTGTTTCCTTGTCCCAGTACGTGCAGATCAGGTACGCGCCGTCGTGCGGGTCCGATGCAACGAACGTAACCCGCCCGTGCATCTCGTGCATATAGTCGTTACCGCGCACCATCTGGTCCAGGCGCGGGATGCCGGCCAGCGCGCGCAAGCGGTCGTGCAGCGCCTGCACATCCTTCGGCATGATGAAGTCGTAGTCGCTCGGCGCCATGCCATCGGCATCCATGCTTTCGCAAGCCAGGTGATACGCGGCGGTCAGGCTGCTACGCAGCCATTCCTCAGCCGGGCACCACACCCAGAGCTTGTGCGTGCTGCAGTTCTCGGTCGTGGCACCGACAGCGGTGATCTCGAATGCAGGCATGTCACACCTCGATATGCAGCGTCTCGCCCCACGGCGCGACGTTCTTGTTCACCGATACCCACAGCGTAGGGATGTTGGACGGCGCGGTCGGGAATGGGCCGTACAAGTCAGTCAGCACCACAGTGCAGACCGGAGTCGGCGTCAGCCCTTCGGCGTGTGCGATGACCGGACGGAAGTCGGTACCGCCGCCGGCGCGGCGCACCATTTCGAACGGATCGTCCGGCGCAAATTCTTCGACCGCGCTGACCGTCGTATCGAAGTGGCCCAGCACGATTTTCTCAGGGCGCAGGTCTTCTTGGATGGCCGCGATCTCGGCGCCGAACGCGGCCAGGATTGCATCGTCCACCGAACCCGACTCGTCGGAGTAGATGGCGATGCTGCCGCATTCTTCGCTGTGCATGCCCGGTAGGTAGTAGCCGTGCGGGAGCATCTTGCGATTCGCACGCGCCCAGGAATAATCGTTCTTCGCGGCCTGCGTGATGAAGCGGCGCAGCTCGGTCTTCCAGTCCACCTTGTTCTGGCGCAGCTTGTCAATGAAGCGTTCCAGCTCTTCGGGCAGCTTGCCCACGGCGGCTGCAGCATTCGCCGCCTGCACGGTAGCCACCTTCCAGTCAGCAGCCTGCGCCGCCGCCATGGCGGGGTCCGGCGTGCCCTGCTTGATCTCGTCCTGTGGGCCGCCGCCGCCATTGCCGTCATCAGGAGGCGGGTCTGGGATCAGGCTGTAGATGTGCTCGGCGCTCATGCCGCTGTAAGCCGGGTCGTGCAGCCAGCCTGCGCCCAGCGTGAAGCCCGACTTCTTGAGGATGTCGTTCGTCGCGTAGTCGGCGGCATAGTTCCACTTCTTCGGGTTCAGCGTGATACCGCGGCCGGTGCTGCCAACGTGCTCGAGTACGCAGTGCATCACCTCGTGGGCCACGGCCGACTTGCACAAGTCGTTGTCCATACTCTTCACGAACTCCGGGTTGTAGTGCATGGTCTGGCCATCCACGTTCAGCGTCTTGATGCTTTTATCCTCGACCATCTTGAGGCGCATCGCCAGCGTGCCGAAGAACGGCTGGTCGATCAGCAGCCCGGTGCGGGCCTTCGTCATGCGGTCCAATGCCGCCTGGTCTATCTTGTGCATATCAATCTCCCATTCGATCCATGATGACGCGCGTTACTACGTGCGCGCCGATA
>Ga0265780_10002758_pt1 | contig 23595 bp, 14 predicted proteins | sample P1T30metagenome_FD_192432 | JGI IMG/M metagenome (GOLD analysis project Ga0265780, IMG submission 192432) | Plant litter microbial communities from East Loma Ridge, Irvine, California - P1 T30 | ecosystem: Environmental > Terrestrial > Plant litter > Unclassified | place: USA: California... | reverse complement strand
TCCTCGCCGGAGGCGGCGAAATGGGCGCGCTGATGCGTGCCTACGACTGGGACGGGCATCCGATGGGCCCCCCGTGTACCTGGCCCTCCCTGCTCAAATCCACGCTGCGCCTGGTCCTGACCAGCAACCACCCGATGTTCGTCTGGTGGGGCGACGACCTGTTCCAGTTTTATAACGACGCTTACCGGCGCACGCTCGGTCCCGAACGCCATCCGGCGGCGCTGGGCCAGCGCGGCCAGGAATGCTGGGCCGAAGTGTGGCCCATCATCGGGCCCGACATCGCCTACGTCAGGTCGGGCCAGGGCGCCACCTGGCACGAAAACGCGCTGGTGCCGGTGACGCGCCACGGCCACCGCGACGACGTCTGGTGGACATATGGCTACAGCCCGGTGGAAGAGGACGAACATGTCCACGGCGTGCTGGCGGTCTGCAACGACGTGACCGAAGAAGTGCGGACGCGCGAGGCGCTCAAGCAATCGTATGTGACGGTGGTCGAATCGATGGACGAAGGCCTGGCCGTCATCGAGCTCATCTTCAACGACGCCGGCAAGCCGGTCGATTACCGCTTCCTGGAAGTCAATCCGGCGTTCGCGCGCCAGACCGGCGTGGTCGATGCCATCGGCCGGACTGCGCGGGAACTCGTGCCCGGCCTGGAAGAGCGCTGGTTCGAGAGGTACGGCCAAGTGGCACTGACGGGCGAGCCGGTCCGGTTCGTCGAGGGCGCGGCAACCATGGACCGCTGGTTCGACGTGTACGCCACGCGCGTCGGGCGCCCTGGCGAGAACAGGGTTGTGCTGATGTTCCGCGACGTGACCGAACGCACGCGCATCGAACAGGCTTTCCGCGACGCCGACCGGCGCAAGGACGAATTCCTGGCCATGCTGGCGCACGAACTGCGCAATCCGCTCGCGCCGATCGCCGCGGCCGCCGAACTGCTGCACGTGTCCGGCTGCGATGCCGTTCGCGTGGAGCAGGCCAGCGCGGTGATCGGGCGCCAGGTGCGCCATATCAGTGGCCTCATCGACGACCTGCTCGACGTCTCGCGCGTCACGCGCGGCATGATCCCGCTCGACAAGGTGCGCACTGACGTCAAGCAAGTGGTGGCTGACGCCATCGAACAGGTGCGCCCGCTGCTGGAGCATCGCGGCCACCGCCTGACGCTGCAGATGCCCACGGGACCGGCACTGGTCTCGGGCGACCCGAAGCGCCTGGTGCAGGTGGTCGCCAACCTGCTCAACAACGCCGTCAAATACACGCCCCCTGGCGGCGACATCGGGCTCGAGCTGGGCGCGGACGGCGCCACAGTCCGGCTCGACATCGTCGACAACGGCATCGGCATGAGCGCCGACGTGCTCGAACGCGCCTTCGACCTGTTTGCCCAGGCCGAGCGCGAAGCCGACCGTGCGCAGGGCGGCCTGGGCATCGGCCTGGCGCTGGTCCGTAGCCTGGTCGAACTGCATGGCGGCGACGTGGCCGCCGGCAGCGCCGGCCTGGGGCAGGGCAGCCGCTTCACCGTGCGCGTGCCGCAGCTGCAGGAAAGCGGGCATGGCGCCGCTCCGGCCAGCGACGTCCAGGCCGACGCCGCCAGCCTGCCGCCCGCGCTGCGCGTGATGGTCGTCGACGACAATGTCGATGCGGCCGAGATGCTGGCCATGTTCGTCGATGCCATGGGCCACCAGGTCGTCACCGAATACGGCTCGCTGGAGGCGCTGGACCGGCTCGGCACCTTCCATCCCGACGTTTTCCTGCTCGATATCGGCTTGCCCGACCTCGACGGCTACGGCCTGGCCCGGCGCATCCGCGCCACGCCCGCGGTGGCCGGTGCGCTGCTGGTGGCCGTCACCGGATATGGCGACGAGCAGGCCAGGCAGCAGGCCAGCGCGGCCGGATTCAACCACCACTTCGTCAAGCCGCTCGATACCGCGCAGCTGGTCACGCTGCTCGACCAGGTCAGCGCCGCGCGTTGCGCCAACATCTGACGCCATCACGGGAGCGCTTGCGATGCCTGCCAACTTCGACCATATCGGCCTGCTGGGTTTCGACGTGTTCGGCACTGTCGTGGACTGGCGCAGCAGCGTCGCGCGCGCCTGCGCACCGTTCCTGCAGGCGCACGGCGTGGCCGCCGATCCGCTGGCGTTCGCCGACGCCTGGCGCGCGCAATACCAGCCGGCGATGGAAGCGGTGCGCAGCGGGCGGCGGCCCTGGGTCAAGCTCGACGTGCTGAACCTGGAGAACCTGCAGCGCGTACTGGACGCGCATGGCGTCGATGCAACGGCCATCGACCCCGCCATCCTGGCGCAGCTGAACCGCTGCTGGGAGCAGCTTGATCCCTGGCCCGATGCGGTGCCCGGCCTGCTGCGCCTGAAACGCCGCTTCGCCATCGCCCCCATTTCGAACGGCCATATCGCCGGCATGCTGCGCCTGGCGCGCCACGCCGGATTGCCATGGGATGTCATCCTCGGCGCCGAAATCGCCCGTACCTACAAGCCGCAGCCGGAGGTGTACCTGGCGTCGAGCGCGGCGGCGGGCTGCGCGCCGGCGGACGTGTGCATGGTGGCCGCCCACAACAGCGACCTCGCAGCGGCACGGGCGCTCGGCCTGCGCACCATCTTCCTGCGCCGGCCGCACGAGCACGGGCCACAGCAGGCCACCGACCTGGCGCCGGAGCAGGATTGGGACCTGGTCGCGGACAGCATGGAGGACGTGGCGCAGGCGCTTGGCTGTTGAACGAATGCGCCGCGCATGGCGGCTACCACAGGGGGTTGTAAAAATTTTGATGCAAATCAAGGATTTTATTGATCATCATTTTTACACTTCCGGTCAATTCATCAGCCGGAAGTGTCCATGTCTTCTCTCTCCTCATCCGATGCGGCCGTGCGCTTCGATGCGCCGCTGCTGCGCAAACTGAGCCGCTCCGGCCCGCGCTACACGTCCTATCCCACCGCCGACCGCTTTCAGCCATCGTTCGGCTACCGCGACTACCTGGCCGCGGTGGCGGGCCGGCGCGCGCTCCGCAGCGGCGCGGCGCTGTCGCTGTACGTGCACATTCCGTTCTGCGCATCGATCTGCTACTACTGCGCGTGCAACAAGGTCGTCACGCGGCGCCGTGAAAAGGCGGATGTCTACCTCGATTACCTGAAGCGCGAAATCACCATGCAGGCGGCGCTCTTCGCCGGCATGAACAAGGTCAGCCAGCTGCACCTGGGTGGGGGCACGCCCACGTACCTGTCGGACGCGCAGATGGACGAGCTGATGGCGCACCTGCGCCGCCACTTCGAGTTTGCGCCCGACGCCGTGGGCGAATATGCGATCGAAATCGATCCGCGCACCGTGACCGTGGAGCGTATCGCCAGCCTGCGCCGCCAGGGCTTCAATCGCCTCAGCCTCGGCGTCCAGGATTACGATGAGGGCGTGCAGCGCGCCGTCAACCGCGTCCAGCCCGAAGAGCAGACCCGGGCCATCCTCGACGCGGCGCGCACGCACGGTTTCCGCTCGGTGAACATCGACCTGATTTACGGCCTGCCGAAGCAGACATTGGCGACGATGGCGCGGACGCTGGACAAGGTGATCGAGGCGGATCCGGACCGCATCGCGCTATATCACTACGCGCACATGCCGCAGCTGTTCAAGCCGCAGCGGATGATCGCAGAGGCCGACATGCCCGCCGCGGACGTCAAGCTCGCCATGCTGGGCCTGGCCATCGAACGCCTGCATGCGGCCGGCTATGCCTATATCGGCATGGACCATTTCGCCAAGCCGGACGATGAATTGGCGCTGGCGCAGCGCCAGGGCCGGCTGCACCGCAACTTCCAGGGTTATTCGACCCATGCGGAGGCCGACATCGTGGCCTTCGGGGTGTCCGCCATCGGCGCCGTCGGTGCCACCTACAGCCAGAACGCCAAGTACCTGGCGGCCTACTATGCGGGCATCGATGCGCAGCAGCTGCCGATAGAACGCGGTGTGACGCTGAGTATCGACGACGCGCTGCGGCGCGCGCTGATCGGGCGCCTGATGTGCCACTTCGAGCTGTCGGTGACGGCGTTCGAGCGGGCCTGGCCGATTGTGTTCGCCGATTATTTCGCCAGCGAGCTTGCCGCGTTGCGGGCGCTCGCATCCGACGGCCTGGTCGCCATCAGCGCCGACTGGATCACGGTGACGCCGAAAGGGCGCCTGCTGATCCGGAATATCTGCATGGTGTTCGACCGCTACCTGGCGGCGCCGCTGCCCGCGCCGCGCCATTCGGCCACGGTGTAGGCAGGCGTCACGCCAGCGGGCTGCATTGCTCCGTGCCGGCGGCCAGCGCCTGCAGGCGCGGGGCATCGAGCAGCGTGCACTCGCGCTTCGCCACGGCCAGCACGCCGAGCTTCTTGAAGCGGGCCAGCAAACGGCTGATGCTCTCGATGGTCAGGCCGAGGTAATTGCCGATGTCCTCGCGCGACATGCGCAGCTGGAACCGGGTTGGCGAATAGCCGCGCGCAGCATAGCGGGCGGCCAGGTTGGTAAGGAACACGGCGAAGCGCTGCTCCGCGCGCATATTCCCCAGCAACAGCATGACGCTCTGTTCGCGCGTGATTTCACGGCTCATGATGCGATGGAAGTGGCGCAGCAGGTTCGGCACGTGGGCAAACAGGTCCTCCAGCGCCTCGTATGGAATCTCGCATACTTCGCTGTCTTCGAGCGCCACCGCATCGCACTGGTGGCGCCCGCTGCCGATCGCCTCCATGCCGAGCAGTTCCCCCGCCATCTGGAAGCCGGTGATCTGCTGGCCGCCGGCTGCATTCATCTGGCCAGTCTTGAAATGGCCGAAGCGGATCGCGTACAGGGAGCGGAAGGGGGCATCCATGGCGTACAGGCGCTCGCCGGCGGGTACGCGGCGGCGCCGGCCGATCACCTGGTCGAGGCGCGCCATGTCCTCGTCGTTCAGGCCCATGGGAAGGCATAGCTGGTGCATGCTGCAGGCGGCGCAGCCAGCTTTGATGGCCAGGGGGAGGGAGGTAGTCATGGCCCGATTCTACTGCTTCGTGCTCCCCCACGGGAAAAACCAGGCCAGGGGTTTTTCCACCCGCGCGGCCCACGATTTTTCGTTGTGGCTGGCGCCCTCGGCGGTGTAGAACAGCAGGTCGCGGTTCAGCTGGTAGCCCTGTTTGACGAGCGCGTCGCGCATCTGGATGGTATCGGCCAGGCCGTCGTCCACGGTGCCGGCGTCGAGGTACAGCTTGAGCGCGGCGCGCGGCGCCGGCTTGGTCACCAGCGCCTTGCCATTCCACCAGAACGAGCCCGACATGGCGCCCGCTTGCGAAAACAGGTCGGGGTATTGATGCGCGATCCTGAACGATGCCACTGCACCCAGCGAGGAGCCCATGATGGCGGTGTTTTCCTTACCCGGGAGCGTGCGGTAGGTCCTGTCGATGTACGGTTTCACGGTATCGACGACAAACGCGCCATAGGCATCGAGCTTGCCGCCGCCGTATTTGGCGTCGCAGCATGGCGTGTATTCGGGGATGCGGTCCGGCGTGTTGTCGATGCCGACCACGATGACTTCTTCCATCACGCCCGTGGCCACCAGGCGGTTGACGGTTTCGTCGATGCCCCATTCGACGCCGTACGCCGCGGTGCGCGCGTCGAACAGGTTCTGGCCGTCGTGCATGTACAGCACAGGATAGCGCTTGGCGCTGTTTTCCTGGTAGCTGGCCGGCAGGAAGATGCGCAGCGAACGGCTGTTGTGCAGCTGGGGCGAGGCGAATTTGTCGACGATCGTCACCTTGCCGAACGGCGCGCCGAAGAAGGGGTAGATGTCGACCGTGGCGCCGACCCTGGCGTGGTACACGCCGCCGATGGAGACCTTGTCGTCGGCCAGCGCGGGCTTGAAGCTGATGTCACCGAGTGCGTCGGGCCAGGTATAGGTCCAGGTGGCGTTTGACTGTTTGGTCGCCGGGGCGCCTTGCGACCACGACATCGGGCCTTTGTCGGCACGGACGGCGATGTTTGCCGCGCCGGCGTCGTAGTGGATGCGGACGGTGGTGGCGTGGGCCGCGCTGGCGGCCAGCGCGGCGATCAGGAGGAGGGAGCGGAGGAGGGAGCGGAGGAGGGGCATGGCGGTTTCGGTGGAGGCGAAACCGCCATTTTAGCGGCGATCCATGTGTCGGCTCGCCTTGTTTCAAGCCGCAGTCAGTTCAACTCCAGCACCAGCGCCGATTTTGCCGGCAGCCGCACTTCGCTGCGCAAATCGAAACGCTGTCCGGTCAGCACATCCACGCCGCTGGATGCGCCCTGCAGCATTTCGCGGAAGCGCCCGGCGTTCAGCACCTTCTCGGCGGCGTTGTTATTGAACGCCACCATGACTTTTTTGGCGCCGTCATAGCGGAAGTAGACATACGTATTCTCTTCCGCGCCGTAATGCATCATCTTCCCGTGATGGATGACCGGCTGCGTGCGGCGCCAGTTGGCCAGCTTTTTGACAAATGCCTGCGCCTCGGCTTCCTTTGCGCCCAGGTTACGGCCCGTGAACGCGTCGATGGTGTCGCCTTTCCAGCCGCCCGGGAAGTCGGTGCGGTAGCTCGAGTCGTTGCGCTCCTTGGTCGAACTGGTCATCAGGATTTCATCGCCACTGTAGAACTGCGGGATGCGCGGCATCGTCATCAGGAACACGATGTCCATCTTGTACTTGGCCAGGTCCTGGCCCACTTCGCTGTAGATGCGCGACGTGTCGTGGTTGCCGGCGAAGACCACCAGGTTGCCGGCGTTCGGGTACAGGTAGTCGAGCGAGAGCGTGTCGTAGACGTCGCTGAAAACGTTATTGCCTTCCGTGTCGGCCAGCGCGCGCCGCATCGTCTCGGTCATGGGGAAGTCCATCATGCTCGGCATCGAACTGGTGTAACCGTCCGGATTGACCTTGCCCTTCTGCCAGTGCGCCACCACGGCCGGCTGCTTGTGCCACTCTTCGCCAACCATGTTCAGGTGCGGGTACTCGGTCATCAGGCGCCGCGTGAACTCGGTGAGGAAGGCGCTGTCGGAATAGCCAAACGTGTCGATGCGCAGGCCCGACAAGCCGGCGTTCTCGATCCACCAGATATTGTTCTGGATGAGGTAATTGGCCACCAGCGGATTGGTCTGGTTCAGGTCCGGCATCTGCGGCGCGAACCAGCCGGTGGTGAAGTTGTCCTTGTCTTCCTGCGACGCGTACGGATCCTGCACTGCAACGTGGTGGTGCTGGGTCGCGACGAACTGGCCGGGATGGTTGATCCAGTCCGGCGTCGGCTTGTCCTTCATCCACCAGTGGCCAAGGCCGATGTGCGACAGCACCACATCCTGGATCAGGCCGATGCCATGCTGGCGCGCGGCCGTGGACAGGCGCAGGTAATCGTCATTGCTGCCGAAACGCGGATCGATCTTGTAGTGGTCGGTTGCCGCATACCCGTGGTACGACGCTTTCGGCATGTCGTTCGTGACCAGCGGCGTCGGCCACAGCTGGGTAAAGCCCATGTCGCGGATATAGTCCAGGTGGTCGATGATGCCCTGGATATCGCCGCCGTGGCGGCCATAGCCCAGCTGCCGGTCGCCCTTGTCGGCCAATCCGGCCACGCTGTCGTTGGACGGATTGCCGTTGGCGAAGCGGTCGGGCATCAGCAGGTAGATCACATCGGTGCTGTCGAAGCCATGGCGCTGGGCCGAGCCGGCCGCGCGCTGGCGCAGCTCGTAGCGGTATTGCGTGCTGCGGCCATTGCCCTTGAACGCGATATCGAAAGCGCCTGGCCTGGCGTCCTTGTCCATCTCCAGGTCGATGAACAGGTAATTCGGACTGGCCACGCGCGTGACGGACGCGATGCGCACGCCGCGATAGTTCAGTGCCGGCTGTAGCTCGGCGATGCGGTCTCCGTGGACCATCAACTGCAGCTTGTTGTTCGCCATGCCGGCCCACCAGAACGGCGGCTCCATGTGGTCGATGGCCGGGGCACTCGCCGCGCTGACCTCGATTCCCTGCAGTGCGGTCATCCCCAGCAGCAGGGCGATGGCGAATTTTTTCATTGTGTGTCTCCGATATTTTTAGTACGAGAAAATGGGGCCCAAGTACGTAGTTAGACTACGCAACCATGCAGGATGCATCGTTATCGATGTGTATTCCAGCGCGGGGGATGGCCGAAAGAATAACGCATCCGCTGCAATCGTGACAATTTAGCTTCTTTAGTCCAGTTACATCGATCAAGGCATATCAGGAAGGGGGACATTACGGGCGAATTCTGCACCATATAGGTGCATCTGGTTGAAAATCGTGGTGCACATTGACCATATGTAGTCGTGTTACAGATTGGTATGGATGAGTTTGTCGCTGAATTACAACGAGAAATGTGGTTTTTTCGACCGAATTCATCAATTTCTTCGCTGCGCTTCAGCTTGGTGCGTGCGTCGTTGACAGTGCGTCTAGTTTTAGTACAAAATTCTTAATAGAACGTCTTCTAGAGCGTTCGCATGCACCCGTGTTGTAGGCTCAAGAGCTGTAGTTGCGGGCAATTAATAGTCGGATCATCGAGGGGACACATGAAGATTTTCGCCACCAAGGGTGCTGCGCGCGCTTCGAACAGCGTCGCATTTCGCCTGCACCCGGTAGCAGCCGGTTGCGCAGTGCTGGTTGCTTTCGCCAGCAACGCCTATGCGCAAACGGACTCGGCCGCGAACGCCGCGCCAACCGCACAGCAAGCAGTACAGAATCCATCGCCAAACCAGGCCGAGACCACGTCGCAGGCGAATGCCGCTACCGAGCCCGGCATCCAGACCGTCAAGGTCACCGGTATCCGCCGCGGTATCGAAGCGGCAATCTCCGTCAAGAAGAACAACGACTCGATCGTGGAAGCCATTTCGGCGGAAGACATCGGCAAGCTGCCGGACCAGAGCATCGCCGAATCGATCTCGCGCCTGCCGGGCCTGACCGCCCAGCGCGACGAGCACGGCAATGCATCCACGATCTCGATCCGCGGCTTGTCGCCGGGCTTCTCGACGGGCCTCCTGAATGGCCGCGAGCAAGTATCGGTCGGCGATAACCGCAACGTCGAATTCGACCAGTATCCGGGCGAGATGCTGTCCGGTGTGACCGTGTACAAGACGCCGGACGCCGGCCTGGTCGGCCAGGGCCTGTCGGGCACCATCGACATGCAGACCGTGCGCCCGCTCGATTTCTCCAAGCAGACCATCGCGGTCAACTACCGCCGCGAAAAAACCGGCCTGGGCATGGACACCCACGGCAGCGGCAACCGCACCACGTTCTCGTACATCGACCAGTTCCAGGACCGTAAACTCGGCGTCGCCTTTGGTTTCTCGCGCCTGCAAGGTGCGACCGGCAACCAGACGCGCTTCGGTTCGTGGGGCACCGGCACCACCAGCTACAATGGCCAGAACGTCACCGTCCCGTACAGCGGCATGGAGTCGTTCACCGAGGTTTACTCGCAGGCACGTAACGGCCTGATGGGCGTGATCCAGTTGCGTCCTAACCGCGATTTTTCGAGCACGCTCGACCTGTTCTACTCGAAGTACGACCGCGATACCCGTACCCACGGCATCCAGTTGCCATTGTCGGACAGCCCTGCGAACGCCGCCTATGACCTGCCGGGCCAGCTGGTCAACGCTACGCTGTCGGGCAACACCGTCACCTCGGGTTCCTTCAACAACGTGCGTGGCGTGATCCGCAACGACATGGAAAGCTTCACCGATACCAGCAAGTCGATCGGCTGGAACAACAAGCTCAAGCTGAACCAGGACTGGAGCGCCAACCTCGACCTGTCGTGGAACTCCGCTGAGCGCAAGGGCGCCAACGTGGAAACGTACGGTACCTCGCGCACGCTGGACACCGTCGGCTTTACCGCCGGCAGCCAGCAATTCGCCACGGGCCTGAACTATGCCGATCCAAACGTCGTGCGCCTGACCGATGCGCAGGGCTGGGGTGGCGCCGAGGTGCAAGCCGGCTACGTCAAGTTCCCGCACGTGTATGACAAGCTGGGTGCGTTGCGCCTGGACCTGACGCGCGACCTGGATAACGCCTGGGTATTCAGCAAGATTACTTTCGGCGGCAACGTCACCAACCGTTCGAAAACACGCGATTACACCGAGAGCCTGCTGTCGATCAAGGGCAGCAGCGATCCGCTCGCATCGGCTGCGTATCCAAGCGGCTCGAGCAGCGCCCTGGCCGGCACCAGCGGCATCAATGTGCTGACCTTCGATCCGGTCGCCAGCCTGAACAGCATCTACGACCTGAACCAGAAGCTGCACCCGGAAATCTACAACAAGGACTGGACCGTCAAGGAAAAGATCTCGACCGGGTTCGCCAAGTTGAACATCGACACGAAGGTCGGCTTCATGCCCCTGCGTGGCGCACTCGGCCTGCAAGTGGTGCACACCCAGCAGGAATCGACCGCGTTCTCGGTCGATAACCTGGCCACCGGCACCACGGACGCGAATCGCCCGACCGGTTCCACGACCGAAGGCACCAGCTACAACGACGTGCTGCCAAGCCTGAACCTGATCGGCGACCTGGGCAACCAGCAAACCCTGCGTTTCTCGCTGGCGAAGATCATGGCGCGTCCGACCCTGAACGATATGCGCGCCTCGCGCACCTTCGGCTACGACCAGACCCGCGGCACCTACAGCGGCAGCGGCGGCAACCCGGAACTGAAACCGTTCCGCGCCAAGGCGATCGACGTATCGTACGAGAAGTACTGGGACACCAAGGCCTATGTCAGCGCCGCCGTGTTCTACAAGAAGCTCGACACGTACATCATCAACGCCGGCAACACCGTCGACTTCACGCCGTTCCTGCTGCCTACCTCGTTTGTGGCGCCGAGCAACGTCGGTATCTACACGACGCCTGTGAACGGCTCGGGTGGCAACATCAAGGGCGTGGAACTGGCGGCATCGTTGCCGTTCAACCTGGTGACCCATTACCTGGATGGCTTCGGCGTCGTGGCCAACGTGTCGCAGACCAGCAGCGCCGTCGCTTTGCCGGACACCACCAACGGCGGTTCGGGGACCATGGCGCTGCCAGGCCTGTCGAAGCGTGCGGCCAGCCTGACTGTGTACTACGAGAAGGCCGGCTTCTCCGCCCGCGCCGCCGAGCGCTATCGTTCGGACTTCATCGGCGAAGTGTCGGATTACTCCGGCGCCCGTGAGCTGACCTACTTCCAGGGCGATAAAATCATCGACCTGCAACTGGGTTACGAGTTCCAGACCGGCCCGATGAAAGGTCTGTCGCTGCTGGTCGAGATGAACAACGTCAACAATGCGCCTTACATGCGCTATCGTAAGACCAAGGACAACGTCATCGAAGACAAGCGGTTTGGCCGCAGCGTGATGATTGGCCTGAACTACAAGCTGTAAGCTGGTCTTGCCCCAGACAAGCCCCTTTGCCGGTGACGGTGAAGGGGTTTTTTTACGTACAGGTTGATCATCATGACCCAGAAAAAACTTCAAACCATCGTCATCGTCGGTGGCGGCACCGCCGGCTGGATGACCGCCGCCTCGCTGGCGAACATCCTCAAGAACAAATACACGATCCGACTGGTCGAATCCGACGAGATCTCCACCGTCGGCGTGGGCGAATCGACCATCCCGATGATCAACCGCTTCAACCACGTCCTCGGCATCAACGAGGACGCGTTCATGCGCGAGACCAAAGCCACCTTCAAGCTCGGCATCGAATTCGTCGATTGGGGCCATATCGGCGAACGCTACATGCACGGCTTCGGCAGGATCGGCCAGGACCTGTGGACGGTCGATTTTTACCAGTACTGGCTCAAGATGCACCAGGCCGGCAAGGCGCCCGACCTCTAGCACTATTCGATCAACCGCATGGCGGCGAGGGCGAACAAGTTCATGCGCCCGCCTGCCGACATGCCGAATTCGCCGCTGTCCGACATCACGTATGCCTTCCACCTCGACGCCGGCCTGTACGCGCGCTACCTGAGGAAGTACAGCGAAGGGTTGAAGGTGCAGCGCACCGAGGGCAAGATCGTCGATGTCCAGCTGCGTGCGAGCGACGGTTTTGTCGAGGCGGTGGTCATGGAAAACGGCGAGCGCATCGCCGGCGACCTGTTCATCGACTGTTCGGGTTTCCGCGCGCTGCTGATCGAGGGCGCCCTGAAAACCGGCTTCGACGACTGGAGCCATTATTTGCCGTGCGACCGGGCCTGGGCGGTACCGTGCGAACTGACGCACGAACTCCCCCCTTACACGCGCGCCACCGCGCGCCCGGCGGGCTGGCAGTGGCGCATCGGCCTGCAGCACCGGACCGGCAACGGCCACGTGTATTCGTCCGCGCACATGAGCGACGACGAAGCGGCCGGCATCCTGATGGGCAGCCTCGATGGCAAGGCGCTGGCGGAGCCGCGCATGCTGCGTTTCAAGGCGGGCAAGCGCAAGCAGGTGTGGAACAGGAATGTGGTCGCCGTCGGCCTGTCGTCCGGCTTTCTCGAGCCGCTCGAATCGACGTCGATCCACCTGATCCAGTCGACGGTCGCGCGCCTCGTCACCTTTTTCCCCGATGCCGGTTTCCACCAGGCCGACATCGATGAATTCAACCGCCAGGCCGATTTCGAAGTCGAGCGCATCCGCGACTTCCTGATCCTGCACTATCACGCCACGCGCCGCGCCGATACGCCGTTCTGGGATCACTGCCGCACGATGGACGTCCCGGACACGCTGCGCCGCAAGATGGCGCTGTGGCGGTCGCACGGGCGCCTGGTACGCGACGACAATGAACTCTTTGCCGAAGTGGGCTGGCTGCAGGTGTTGCAAGGGCAGGGCATCGAGGCCGCCGGCTACCATCCGCTGGTGGACCTGCTCGGCGAAGACGAGGTGGCGGCGTTTCTCGCGCAGATCGCCGGCGTGGTCGGCAAATGCGTCGATGTCATGCCGACGCACAGGGAATTCATCGCGGCGGTGGTCGCCGCAGGCAAAAAGTAAGCGGGCGGCGGCGCGCATGCACCGGCAATACCGCTGTTTTCGCCGGTATTTGCCGTCTTTCTGGCCTCATGGCCCAAGATGACCGACAAATTGTGCCCGCTCAAAACGCCTGAGGGAGTAAACTACTCCTTTGTACGATTTGATAAGCGAGCTCCCATGTCCGACACCCCGACCATTACGTTTTCCGACCTGAACCTTTCTGCGCCCGTCATGAAGGCCCTGAAAGACGTCGGTTACGAAGTGCCTTCGCCGATCCAGGCCGCCACCATTCCACTGCTGCTGGCCAATCGCGACGTGCTTGGCCAGGCCCAGACCGGGACCGGCAAGACCGCGGCGTTCGCGCTGCCGGTGCTGTCGAACCTCGACATCAAGCAGCAATCGCCGCAAGTGCTGGTGCTGGCGCCCACGCGCGAACTGGCCATCCAGGTGGCCGAGGCGTTCCAGAGCTATGCCGCGCATATTCCCGGTTTCCACGTGCTGCCGATTTACGGCGGCCAGAGCTACGGCCCGCAGCTGTCGGCCTTGCGCCGCGGCGTGCACGTCGTGGTCGGTACGCCCGGCCGTGTCATCGACCACCTCGAAAAAGGCTCGCTCGACCTGTCCAAGCTGAAAACGCTGGTGCTGGACGAAGCCGATGAGATGCTGCGCATGGGGTTTATCGACGACGTCGAGCAGATCCTGCAAAAAGTCCCGGCCACGCGCCAGACCGCGCTGTTCTCGGCCACCATGCCGTCGGCGATCAAGCGCATCGCCAAGACGTACCTGCGCGATCCGTCCGAAGTGACCGTCGCCGCCAAGACCGGCACCGCCGACAACATCACCCAGCGTTACTGGATGGTGAGCGGCATGCAGAAGCTCGAAGCGCTGACGCGCATCCTCGAGGCCGAGCCGTTCGACGGCATGATCATTTTTGCCCGCACCAAGCTCGGTACCGAAGAACTGGCCACCAAGCTGCAGGCGCGCGGCTTTGCAGCCACCGCCATCAACGGCGACATGCAGCAGACGCAGCGCGAGCGCACCATCGCCCAGCTCAAGGACGGCAAGATCGACATCCTGGTCGCCACCGACGTGGCCGCGCGCGGCCTGGACGTCGAGCGCATCAGCCACGTCATCAACTACGACGTGCCCTCGGACCCGGAAAGTTACACGCACCGCATCGGCCGCACCGGCCGCGCGGGCCGCAGCGGCCAGGCGATCCTGTTCATCACGCCGCGCGAGCAGGGCCTGCTGAAAGCCATCGAGCGCGCCACGCGCCAGCCGGTGGCGCCACTGACGCTGCCGACCATCAAGGCCGTCAACGACGTGCGTATCGCCAAATTCAAGGACCAGATCACCGAGGCGATCGCCGCCGGCGGCCTGGAGCAGTTCCGCAACCTGATCGAGGAATACGAACGCGAACAGAACGTGCCGGCGGTGGAAATCGCGGCGGCGCTGGCCAAGCTGGGCCGTGGCGATATTCCGCTGCTGCTGGAAAAGCAGGACCGTGCAGCGAAGCCTGCTGCGGCGTGGGAAGAGCGTCCTGCGCGTCCTGCACGTTCGGAGGCACCTGCACGTTTTGAAAGCCGTGGTGCGAGCAGCGACACCGGCTTCAAGCGCGAACGCGTGGCGCGTCCATCGGAAGAGGGCATGGGCACGTTCCGTATCGAAGTGGGCCATGCGCACGGCGTCAAGCCGGGCAATATCGTCGGCGCGATCGCCAACGAAGCCAACATCGATTCGAAGTTCATCGGCCGCATCGAGATCTATGACGATTACAGCACGCTCGACCTGCCGGCCGATCTGCCGCCGGCGGTGGTCGATCACCTGAAGTCGGTGTGGGTGGCGGGGCAGCAGCTCAACATCACGCGCGATGGCGAAGCGCCGCCGCCGAAAAAGGCGTTCTTCAAGAAGTCGCCTGCGGGTGGGGACCGCCGTTTTGCCGAGAAGGATGGGGCGAAAAAGCCGCATCGTAAAGGGCCGACGAAGTCTGAGTGATTGCGTGGCATGGGTCCCGGCGCACGCCGGGACCCATGCTGATGAAGCAGCACCTTAGTGCGTCGCCAACACCCGCGGCGCCACCACCACCTTCCCATCCCGCACCAGGCACCACAGCCCCGCCGACACGGCCAGGCACCCGCCACATATATAGAACAGCACCGCCTGATCCGGCGCCGTCTTGAGCACGTAGCCGACCCGCGTCGACACCAGCTGCGGCAGCACCACCGACAGGTTGAACAACCCCATGAAAAACCCCATGCGGCTCTTGTCGACCTTCTCACTCATGATGGCAAACGGCAGGCTCACCACGGCACTCCAGCCGATGCCCACGCACGCCATCAGCACGTACAGCACGGCAGGGGAGCGGGCCAGCACGGCGATCGCAAAATAGGACGCGGCCATGATGGCGATGCACAGCGCCTGCGTGCGCACGCGCCCGATGCGCGCCACCAGTGGCGCCAGCACCAGCGCCGGCAGCAGGAAGCCCACCACATTCATCACCGCAAACGAAATCGCGATCACGTGCCCGGCCTCGCTGGAGGCCTGTTCCACGCTCGCGCCGGGCGTCACTACGTGCTGCTGGATGAAGGCGATGATGTAGACAAACATCGACTGCACGCCGAGCCAGGTAAACGCATGCGCCGCGTAGATGCGCCATAGCTGGTCCCAGTCGGTGGCCGTGGCTTCCGCGGCGCCCACCGGCTTCAAGGTCCTCGGCTCCTCGATGAAAAACATCGGCAGCACGGAAAACAGCAGCACGATCACCACGCCGACCGAGATCAGCGCGTAGTTGTCGATGAAGGCGCCGATCAGGTACGCCATCACGCCCCAGAAGCCGGAGATGGTCTGCATCCAGGTGTAGCCGCGCGTGCGCGCGTCACCATCGGGTGTCACGTCGGCGATGATCGAACGGGTGGGGTTGAAACCGATATTGATCGACAGGTCGAGCGTCAGCGCGATCATCACCGCCACCACCACCAGGTTGCCGATGCCGAGCAGGCGGCCCACTTCCTCGATGCGCGGCAGCAGGAACACCGACAGCGCGGCCAGCACGCCGCCGATCAGAATGAAAGGCCGGCGCCGGCCGCCCCAGAACCAGGCCTTGTCGCTGATGAAGCCGATGATCACCTGGCCCAGGATGCCGGCGGTGGGGCCGGCCGCCCAAACCAGTCCGATCTCGTCGATCTTGAGATGGTATTTGGTGCTCAGCAGCCAGCTCAGCGCAGAAATCTGGATGCACAATGCGAAGCCCATTGCCGTGGCCGGCAGGCTGGTCATCGCATAGAAGGTATTGCTGAGGCGCTTTTGCATGGCCAGCATGGTGTCTCCGGGTTTTTATTGATGTTCTTTGACTACAAAAATACGATTTTCATATCGTTTGGTGGTCGATTCTACTATGGAATAACCCTGATTGACACGCAGAAATCGACATGTTATTTTGCTACAAATTTTAAAAATGGGCGGGGACAATGAAACACACGTATATGACGCTGACAGCGATCACCATGGCGCTGGCGGCGCAGTTTGTCCACGCCCAGCCCGTGCTCAGCGCGGGCAATGTCGAATCCGCGGTCGTCGATGGCCAGCAGGTCCATCTGAAACTCACCCACGGCCAGGCCGACGTTACCGTCTACAGCCCGTCGGTCATCCGCGTGCGCGTCGACAAGCAGGCGTTCAGGCGCGACTTTTCGTACGCCGTCGTCGCGCCCCTGGAGAAGACTGCGACCACCGTGACGCAGGACGATCGTGAAGTCGTCATCGCCACGCCCAGCATGACCGCCCGCATCGCCAGGCGGCCGTTCGCCATCACCTTCACGACGCCGGACGGCCGCGTGGTCAGCCAGGACGAAGCAGGCCTGCAAACGAGCTGGGTGGGCGACGAGGTCACCAGCTACAAGAAGCTGCAGGACGGCGAGCGTTTCATCGGCCTGGGCGAAAAGACCGGCAACCTCGACCGGCGCGGCTTTGCCTACACCAACTGGAACAGCGACACCTTCGCCTACCGTGACGGCGCAGACCCGCTGTATTCATCGATCCCGTTCTACATCGGCGCCCACCATGGCCTCGCGTACGGCATCTTCCTCGACAACAGTTACCAGACCGATTTCAACTTCGGCGCCAGCAACAACCGCTTTTCCTCGTTCAGCGCGCACGGCGGCGAGATGAACTACTACTTCATCCACCAGCCGAAAGTGGCCGACATCATCGGCTCGTACACCGCGCTCACCGGCCGCATGCCGCTGCCGCCCCTGTGGAGCCTGGGCTACCAGCAGAACCGCTACAGCTACTATCCTGAAACGGAAGTCATGCGCATCGCCCAGACGCTGCGCGAAAAGCAGATTCCGGCCGACGGCATCACGCTCGACATCGACTACATGGACGCCTACAAGCTGTTCACATGGGACAAGGCGCGCTTTCCGGACCCGGCGCGCATGACGGCGAAACTGGCGGCAATGGGCATCAAGACCACGGTGATTGTCGACCCGGGCATCAAGGTCGAAAAAGGCTACGGCGCCTACGACCGCGGCACGCGGGACGATGTCTTCATCAAGTATCCGGACGGGGCCAATTACACGGGCGAAGTATGGCCGGGCTGGTGCCATTTCCCCGATTTCACGGCGCCGCGCGGGCGCGACTGGTGGCAGAAGGAGATCCGTACCTACGCCAGCGCCGGCGTGGCGGGCATCTGGAACGACATGAACGAGATCTCCACGTGGGGCCAGAAAATGCCCAACAACGTGCTCTTCGATTTCGACGGCCAGCCGACCACGCACAAGGAAGCGCACAACGTGTACGCGCTCGGCATGACGCGCGCCAGCTACACCGGCATGGCGGAAGCTACCGGCAAGCGCCCTTTCATCCTGACGCGCGCCGGTTACGCCGGCCTGCAGCGCTACACCGCCATCTGGACCGGCGACAACCGCGCCGAAGAAGACCACATGCTGCTGGGCGTGCGCATGCTCAACAGCCTGGGCGTGTCCGGTGTCGCCTTCACCGGCATGGACGTGGGCGGTTTCACGCAAATCCCCACGCGCACGCTGTTCGCGCGCTGGATGCAGATCGGCGCATTCAATCCCTACTTCCGCAACCACGCCGGCAGCGACAGCAAATCGTCCGAGCCATGGACCTTCGGCGAAGACATCCTCACCATCGCGCGTGATGCGGTCAACCTGCGCTACCGCCTGATGCCGTACCTGTACTCGTCCTTTGCCGATGCCGCCGCCACCGGCTCCCCGGTGATGCGCACGCTGGCCATCGACTACACGCACGACCCGGCCGTCTACGACCACGCCTTCCAGAACCAGTACCTGTTCGGCCAGGCCTTCCTGGTCGCGCCGTTCGAGAGCACCAAGCAGTTCGGCAAGGTGCACTTTCCGCAGGGCCTGTGGTACGACCTGTACACCGATGCGGCGCAGGCGGGCGGCCAGGACAAGATCCTCGAGCTGACGCTGGACCGCCTGCCGGTGTGGGTCAAGGCGGGCAGCGTGGTGCCGGTGCAGTCGCTGGTGCAGTCGACGTCGGAAAAGCCGCTGCCCACGCTGGCGCTGCATGTTTACAAGGGCGAGGGCGTGAACACGTCGACGTATTATGAAGACGACGGCGAGAGCTTCAGCTACCGCAAGGGTGCGTACTACCGCCGTGCGATCGCGTATGATGCGGCCGCACGCACCATCGCCATCGGCGCGGTCGAAGGCACCTATCGTTCGAAGTTCGACAAGCTGGAAATCGTGCTGCACGGCTTTGGCGACGCGCCGCAACTGGCCGTGAACGGCAAGGCGGTCGCACTCAAGGCCGGCGCGGAACGCTTCACCGCGGCACAGCGCCATACCGGCGGCGGCAATGCGGAAAACGGCACGGCGGTGGCCATCAAGGGCCACGCCAGCGGCGCCGCGATCAGCACCGCTGTGATCGGCAACGACAGCGGCAAGATTGTCATCACTTACTAAATACGACAATGCGCGCCGTCATCGAACGCGCGCGCAAACGGAGACACGGATGGACATGAAAACCGCAACGCACAAGCCGCGCCTGTCGTTCTGGCAGCTCTGGAACATGAGCTTTGGCTTCTTCGGCATCCAGTTCGGCTTTGCGCTGCAAAACGCCAATACCAGCCGCATCTTTTCCACGCTGGGCGCGAACGCCGACGACCTGGCCCTGTGCTGGCTGGCCGCGCCCATTACCGGCCTGCTGGTGCAGCCGGTGATCGGCTACATGAGCGACCATACCTGGCATCCGCGCTGGGGCCGGCGCCGTCCGTTCTTTTTCGCCGGCGCCATCCTGGCCGCGATCGCCCTGTTCCTGATGCCCAATTCGACCGCGTTGTGGATGGCGGTGGTCGTGCTGTGGATGATGGACGCGGCCATCAACGTCTCGATGGAACCGTTCCGCGCTTTTGTCGGCGACAAGCTCGATGTGGCGCAGCAGACCGCCGGCTACGCGATGCAGACCTTCTTCATCGGCTGCGGCGCCGTCATCGCTTCGCTGCTGCCGGTGATGTTCGAAGACTGGTTCGGTGTCAGCAACGCATCGGTGAATGGCATGATCCCGGACACCGTCCGTTACGCCTTCTATGTCGGCGGCCTGGTGTTCTTCCTGGCCGTGTCGTGGACCGTGTTCACGGCCGACGAACTGCCGCCGCAGGACCTGGAAAAATTCAGGAGCGAGCGTACCCGCGCGCGCCGTTTCGACGTCGCGCTCAGGGAGATCATCGGTGGCTTCGCGCGCATGCCCAAAACCATGGTGCAACTGGCCTTCGTCCAGTTCTTCACGTGGATCGGCCTGTTCGCAATGTGGATCTACACCGGCACGACCATTGCCGACACGGTCTGGCACACGACCGACGCCAAGTCGGCCGGCTTCCAGGACGCCGGCAGCTGGGTCGGCACCATGTTCGCGGTGTACAGCGGCGTGTCCGCGCTGGCCGCCTTTTTGCTCCCGGTGTTCGCGCGCGCCACCAGCCGCAAACTGGTCCATACCGTTTGCCTGCTGATCGGCGGCATCAGCCTGGCCAGCATCTTCTTTATCCACGACCAGAACCTGCTGCTCGCGCCCATGGCCGGTATTGGCGTGGCCTGGGCCAGCATCCTGACGATGCCGTATGCAATCCTCGCCGGTGCGCTGCCACCCCAGCGCATGGGGTACTTCATGGGCCTGTTTAATTTCTTCGTCGTGATCCCGCAGATCTGCAGCGGCGTGCTCCTCGGCTTCTTCACGAAGCACCTGTTCGACGGCCACACCGGCCCGACGCTGGCGCTGGGCGGCGCCAGCATGGCGCTGGCGGGAGTATTGACGCTGTTCGTGACGGACCGCAGCAAGGCTTGAGCATTGCGTTGTGACCCTGCCGCGCGCGACATGAAAACCGCGGCTGTCGTATCGTATCGTTTTGGCAACGCGCCCGTGCGGGCGCGCTGCATCCCGAACACCGACAGGAGCCACGCATGACCATCCAGACCATCCCCACCACGCCATTCGCCGGCCAGCGCCCCGGTACCTCCGGCCTGCGCAAGAAGGTGGCCGAATTCCAGCAGCCCGGCTACCTGGAAAACTTCGTGCAGGCGATTTTCACCACGCTAGGCGACTGCGCCGGCAAGACGCTGGTGGTCGGCGGCGACGGGCGCTTCTTCAACCGCACCGCGATCCAGGTGATCCTGCGCATGGCGGCGGCGCACGGCTTCGCGCGCGTGCTGGTGGGGCAGGGCGGCATCCTGTCCACGCCGGCATTGAGCTGCGTGATCCGCAAGCATGGCGCGTTCGGCGGCATCGTGCTGTCGGCCAGCCATAATCCGGGTGGCCCGGACGGCGACTTCGGCATCAAGTACAACATCGCCAACGGCGGCCCGGCACCCGAAAAAATTACCGAAGCGATCTACGCGCAAACCCAGGTGCTGGCGCAGTACGCAATCAGCGATGCGCCGGACGTCGACCTGGATCGCCAGGGCACGGCGCAGCTCGAACAGATGCAGGTCGAGGTCATCGATCCGGTGGCCGACTACGCCGAGATGATGGGCCGCCTGTTCGACCTGGACGCCATCCGCGCACTGTTCGCCGGGGGGTTCACCATGCGCTTCGACGGCATGCACGCAGTGTCCGGCCCGTACGCACGGGCCATCCTCGAAGGCCTGCTGGGCGCACCGGTCGGTACCGTCATCAACGGCAATCCACTGGAAGATTTCGGCGGCCACCATCCGGACCCGAACCCGGTCAACGCGGCGCAACTGATCGCACTGATGCAAGGCGCGGACGCGCCCGACTTCGGCGCCGCGTCGGACGGCGACGGCGACCGCAACATGATTGTCGGGCGCGGCATCGCCGTGACGCCATCGGACAGCCTGGCCATCATCGCGGCCAATGCCACGGTGGCGCCCGGGTACGCAGCCGGCATCAAGGGCGTGGCGCGCTCGATGCCGACGTCGATGGCGACCGACCGCGTGGCCGCCGCCCTGGACGTGCCGTGCTTCGAGACGCCGACCGGCTGGAAGTACTTCGGCAACCTGATGGATGCCGGCATGGTCAACCTGTGCGGCGAAGAGAGCTATGGCACCGGGTCCGACCACATCCGCGAAAAGGACGGCGTCTGGGCCGTGCTGTTCTGGCTGAATCTGCTGGCCGTGACGAAAAAGCCGGTGGCGCAGATCGTGCGCGAGCACTGGTCGCGCTTTGGCCGCAATTATTATTCGCGCCACGATTACGAAGCGGTCGATGCCACCGTCGCCGACACGATGATGAACGACCTGCGCGCGCAGTTGCCCACGCTGGCCGGCCAGCGGTTCGGCGACGACACCGTCAAACTGGCCGACGATTTCGTCTACACCGATCCGGTCGACGGCTCGGTGGCAACCAGGCAGGGCGTGCGCATCATCATGGAAGACGGCTCGCGCATCGTGCTGCGCCTGTCCGGGACCGGCACCGAAGGCGCCACCGTGCGCCTGTACCTGGAAAAATACGAAGCCGACCCAAGCCGCCACGACCAGGAAGTGCAGCAAGCGCTGGGTGGCCTGGCCGCGCTTGCCGAACAACTCTCGCAACTGCGCCAGCGCAGTGGCCATACCGCACCGACCGTGGTGACCTGATTTTTTAAAAGGAACTGAATGAAACTGTCCGCACTTGCCTTATCCCTGCTGTGTTTCGTTGGAGCCTCGCGTGGAGCGGCGAGCGCGCAGCCGGTGCGCCCGTTTTCCTGGGATAACGCGACAGTCTATTTTTTGCTGACGGACCGTTTCAACAATGGCGACCCATCGAACGACCATGCCTACGGGCGCAAGGATGATGCGGCCAGGCTGCGCGGCTACATGGGCGGCGACTTTGCCGGCGTGACGGCCAAGATCAAGAACGGCTATTTCACGGAGCTGGGCGTCGATGCGCTCTGGATCACGCCGCCGGTGGAGCAGATCCACGGCGCCACCGACGAAGGTACGGGGAAAAGCTACGGCTTCCACGGCTACTGGGCCAGGGATTTCACGGCCATCGACGCCAACCTGGGCACCGAGGCCGACCTGCACGCGCTGGTCGATGCGGCCCACGCCGCCGGCATCCGGGTATTGCTCGACGTCGTCATCAACCACACCGGCCCGGTCACGCAGCAGGATCCCGTGTGGCCGAACCCATGGGTGCGTACCGACCCCACCTGCACCTACAAGGATTTCAAGGGCACCACCACCTGCACGCTGGTCGACAACCTGCCGGACATGCGTACCGAATCCGATCACGCCGTCGCCCTGCCGCCGGCGCTGGTGGCCAAGTGGAAGAAGGAAGGGCGCTACGAACGCGAGGTCGGGGAGCTCGATGCCTTCTTCCAGCGGACCGGGTACCCGCGCGCGCCGCGCTATTACCTGATCAAGTGGCAGGCCGACTGGGTGCGCAAGTACGGTTTCGATGGCTTCCGCGCCGACACCGTCAAGCACACCGAGCCAGGCGTGTGGAAGGATTTGAAGCAGGTTGCGAGCAGCGCATTCGAGGAGTGGAAAAAAGCCAATCCCGCCAAGGCACTTGGCGCCACGCCCTTCTTCATGACGGCGGAAGTCTACAACTACGCGCTCTCGGAAGGGCGCATTGCCGACGTGGGCGGCGCAAAGATCGACTACTACGCCAACGGCTTCGACAGCATGATCAACTTCGGCATGAAGAGCGATGCGAACGGGTCCTATGAAAAACTGTTCAGTGCTTATTCGGCCGCGCTGAATGGTCCGCTGGCGGGCAAGTCAGTGCTGAACTATGTCAGCTCGCACGACGATGGCAGCCCCTTCGATGCGGCGCGCACGCGGTCCTTCGAGACCGCGAACAAACTGCTGCTGGCGCCGGGTGCGGCGCAAATTTACTATGGCGACGAGACCGCGCGCATGCTGGACGTGGCCGGCGCCGAGGGCGACGCGAAGCTGCGTTCCTTCATGAACTGGGACGAGCTGGCCGCGAATGCGCCGCGCGGCAAAGCCGGGGTGGCCGACATCCGCCAGCACTGGGCGCGCCTCGGCTTGTTCCGCCACGCGCACATCGCGGTGGGGGCGGGCGTGCACCAGATGATCGCGGCGCAGCCCTATACCTTCAAGCGCACGTACGACAAGGACGGCGTGCGCGACCGGGTTGTCGTGGCGCTTGGCTTGCCGCTGGACCGCGCGACGGCGGTATCGGTGCAGGGCGTGTTCAGCGATGGGCAGACCGTGCGCGATTACTACAGCG